>JACCDP010853697.1_pt1 | contig 89050 bp, 95 predicted proteins | sample 7445841 | NCBI WGS metagenome assembly JACCDP01 (sample SAMN15323441, study PRJNA562643) | freshwater metagenome | isolation source: river surface water | place: USA:Blue River Watershed | collected 2017-08-17
ACTTTTCATCGTTTGGACCTCTTCCAATCATTCTTTCGGCATCGTGTCGATGTTTTTCGGCTTTTTCCTGTGCACGGCGAGCCAGGGAAGACGAAACTTCCTGAAGATCATAGTCTTCTTCATCCATATAGTCTTCCGTTAACATATACTCTCTATCATTACCTGCAAGAATGGCATCAATCCTTTCTTCCAGCATAATTCTTTTTGCTCCAGAAAGCTGCTGCACAGACGCTAGTCCCATGTCTGCAAGAAGCTGCTCTTTGATAGTGCGTCGAGCCTCGTTGGTCTTGCGAACCTTTTCGATGGCCTCAAACATAAACTCATGGTCTTTGACAGTCATTTTCTGCGTCCTTCCTTTATCTTGTTGCAGTTAATGTATTTAGCGTAGGCTCAGTGTCAATCAAATCTTTTCTTCCAGAAATTTTGATTTTCTCTTCTTTCCGCATCTTTTTCTTTTTAGGCGTCTTTTCTTTTAGCAGATGCCCTTTTGGTTCTAACTCTTCTTCTTTATTTGCATACTTCTTCATATCATTTTTAAATTGCTGCTTTGTCGCCCGATTAATTCCAGCAAATCTTTTGTTACCTGTTCTGAAATCTCCGCGCGCGTCCGCTTCTTTTGCTGACTTTGCGGCAGCCTTCTTATATCTTGCCAAAGTTTCATTGTCATATCCCTCGTTCACTACCAGCTCTTCTTTATGAATACGAGTACGAGGTTCGTGCACATGATCAATTCTGGTTACTCGAAAATTATTGTGTCCCAGATAGTTTGCCAGATGTTGAACCGCTACGTCATTTGACGGGGCAACAACATGCGCGTTCATTCTTTTTGCTGATCTAAGTGCTTTTCCGGAACTGGATGTAAGTTCATATTGAACTTGGTGAGTATGACGAGTATGTCCAATTACAGGAGTTCGACCTCCAAACAACCAGCCTTCTTGGATATTATTGTCGCCTTGTTTGAGAACCTGAAGGTCTTCTTCTTTTTCTTTCTTTGCGCCGTAATATGCTCCTAAGGCACGACGAATTCTTTGCTTTTTGGTGTCTCCAGAAAAAGTCTTGCTCTTTGACTTAATAAAATCTCGGATATAGTCTGATGCAGATGCTTTTTTGGGATCGAGTACTTCATTTTTTAGTGATGCTGGTTCGACATCATCATCATTTGTTACGGTCTCACCAATAGCAGCCATTCTTTTTCGGAGAAGTTCCGCATTTGCAGAAGAAGGATCGATCGGTCCAGAAAGATCCGACATATCATGATAGTATGACTCATTCAACAATTTAGACTTGATTTCTCCGTAGTTGGGAGCGCCTTCCATAAGGTTGGATTCTTTGTACACATGACCGTGCTTGACATATGCAACGACGTGATGCTGATTTCTTCCTTTTCCTTCAGCATACATGTGAGCGGATATTCCAGTATTTTCGTTTCGCAACTGACCTACCGCCTTGTAACCTTGCGATACCATGCTTTCATGATACGACGTTAATTTTTCGCCTGCGATATCTTCGGTCAGAATTAACTCTCTTATTTTTGTAATGTCCATTTTTATATTGTCCTATAGTAGATCATCTGTATTTTCTAGAATTAGTAGATCGCCGCCGGTGCTCTCGCTAATCAATTTTCTCTTTTTTCTATTTATTTCTTTGAGAATTTTCTTGAGATTTTTCTTGTGTGGCAAAGATGAAACCTTGTCGGCTTCTCCCAGTCTAGGCGACAAATAACCTTTGGCGGCTGGTGTTCCTGACGGAGTTGTAAGCGCCATTGTTGTATCAAAGTCTCTCGCAAAAGTATCTGCCTTTGCTTCAGTGGGGGCTGATGTCCACTCTTTACGTTTGGAAGATGCGGTCCAGTTTGCGGAGATTGGTTCGTCAGCGGTCCAATCCTCTTTCTTGACGCGATCTGGCGCCCGTGCCGCAGGCTGATGTCCTGGAGTGGCAGTATCTGACGTGCGTGCAATGTGTCGGACGACTCCTCCATAAGAATTTCTATGTGTAACAATAGCCGCACCTCGATTGTGAAGGAACGAATCCTCAAATAATTCATCAATGGATTCTCTCTTCATTTTTTTCATTTCCAGTTCCGATTTAATCCAATTGCGCGCTTCTGGACGCGAAGGTGGCGTATTGATAAACGCTCTGATTTTTTTGCTCATTTGCGAGAATCCTCTTTCAATGGAAGCTTTTACTTCACGCGCCACATATCTGAGGTCTTCGGAATTGTCAACACTTATAAACTTGTCGGGTCCAAACATGATCGCAAAATGCTTACTCGCTTCTTGCGCACCTTTCCACTTTTCGCTTCGAATATTTTCGGGAACGGTGCGACCTCCCATTTGTCCACGTTCAATATTTCTTTGTCGTGATACCTCGTCAGACGTATTTACAAAGACCATCATTGTATCGTAGCCAAGACTTTCCAGTTCTTTTTTCTTGTATAAAATTTTGTTCACTTCGTCGGCAACGCCATTAACAATAATTCCAAGTCTTCCTGCTATGACAAGTCGCTTTTTTTCTTGTTCCAGATTTTTGGCACGGCCGCGAACAAGATCGCGTTGAGGCGCTTCATGAGAAGGCATTTTTAGATCCAGTTTGTGCTTTGTCATCAGATGCGACAAGAAAGGATCGGACGATACTTCAACCAACCCAAAGCCAGAAATAATCTTTCCTAGTACGAAATCTTTTCCAGATCCAGGACCGCCAGCAAGGAACACAGCCTTGAATATGGCGGGATCATAAACTCCTTCGGAAAGATGCTCGAAATTCTCTTCTATGGTTTTATATGATACTTTTGGAAACTTTTTAGCCGCAGAAATAATTTTTGCAATTCGTGCATGGAATCTTAGAACTTTTTGAGGAGTTTTTGGATTCTTGTTATAGTTTGCCAACCAGCGATGATGTCCATCCAGAACATAATTATCGATTGAAATCATGATAATTTTCTTGAGGTTCTCAGCCTGAGCCTGACTCATCAGGTTCTTTATTTTAATTTCAGAAAATTCAGACTGTGACGGCTTAAGTTTGTTTGTTGGTACGGTTTCAACCGAAGAAGATATTCCTTGCGTTTCCATATATTTTCTAAATTCTTCTAGGTCCGCACTTTTAATCTGAGGCATTTTATCGCGAGAGATCAATGACATATTGACGCCTACAGTGGTCGGAATGTAAATTTCGCCGACAACACTATCCTCAAAAATCATTTCCTCTTCTTCGCGAAGATTCATTCCTCGTCTCACATCATCATACATTTCGCGAGCGTGTTTGTCGGAAACATGTGCGGGAATTCCTTTGCGAAACTCACTAAAATTTCCAGCTTTGGCATGAGCGCGCATTTTGGATGCTGACATTCCTTCGGTACCCTCTGCATCAGGATCTCGCTCACCAGCAGAATGCATGGTTACCTTTTTAAAGGTAAATTCTCCAGACTTTCCATTGTACCTATCGATCAGTGTCTTATATTCTGGAAGACGATCACTTCCCGCCACAAAGTGCAAATGTGTCACTCCATCAGAATGCAATTTTCGAAGATGGTGAAATAGCGTTGGCTCGTTTCGAGACGCGACCGAAAGGTTTGTATTTGGAAAGAATCGTCGTGCATGTTTTAGTTTTTGAGCGGAAGAAAGAGGATTTTTCTGAGAGTCCTGAGAACCAGAAAGAACAACGGAATGGCTTCCTTTAACCTTGCTCGCTATTTCTTTCACTCTGTCAATTAGTTTTCCGTGGCCGGTTGTGGGCGGATTAAGACGACCAAACGCAAAGACGTGATGTCGGTCGCCAGTTTTTGCTGCGGACTCGTCTAAGACGATCCGAAAATCTTTAAATTTGCCCATTCTTCCCTCTACAGGATGAAATATGTGTAGTAATAACAGAATATTTAGTAAACTATTTGTCCCAGTCTTTGGCAACGTTGAAATTGAGATGTGAAAATTCCAACCGATTTACCAGCTTTATGGCAGAAGTTCCTAATCGATCGGTTGCCACAAACCCTTCTGGTTTTGTTACTTGATAACCGTTGGCTGTTTTGACAAATGTTCCTATGTCTCGTATTTGCTCAAACTTGCGTACAAAAATCAGCTTGAGTGCCGTAATTTCCTGATAAATTTTATATACGGTGGTTAGTGTGTTTATTGTATTTCTATTTCTCCAAAAAGACATGATACTGGTTTTTTCAACAAGTCGTTTCTTTTTTGTATCGTCGCGCTTTGCGTCTAGAATGTTTTGGTTTAACTTGGAATCCATATGAACGATGAACCCTTGGATGTGTTGTGGAATATTTTGTATTCCTCGTCCTTCAATAATCGTTCTGTTGTTCCATGCCATAATTGGAATTCTTAAAAACTCATTTTCGGCTATTCGATTGACGACCTTTGCATCAACCTGTCGAATCAGACCCTCGATCAATCTTATCCGCGCCCGAACGTCTTTTGTCTCGCTTTCCGTAAATGTGGCAACTCCGGTTGCATCGACAAACTGAGCATCTCGAAACCACACATTTTTGGATGGCCTTAGATTTGAAATATCCACACCAAAGTATGCCTTTAGATCGTCAAAGGTTGTTCCTTTATATGTGGTGTGAAACACGACGCCCAATTGAGAATTTAGTATTTTTCTTGCAAGATCGGAATCTTGCGGAATTGCATATGTAATTGTGTTTGGTCTGAATGTGATATATCTCTCTCCGTCAATCGTCTCAAATTTCAATTCATTTTTGGACGTGTACATGAGATCGCCCTGAAGAACGTTTTTAATTCCAAGTTCAGGAAGATACCTTAAAGCAGTCTTGATTTTTAGGTTTAACTCTCCGCCTCCTGGATAGAAGCGATCCACGTCATCATCGGTGTAACAGATTTTGGGTTCTCTTGTGCCAAAGACGGCTTTTAGACCGACAAAGAATTTTTTATTGTCTGGATTCACTCCACAAAAAATGGCAGGCGCACCATCAAATTTGGTTGTAAGACCAGAACGAGGAACCGAAGAAGAAGATTTTCCCGAAAGCATATTTGCCAATGAGTTGAAAAAACTCATGGATCGTTTAAGCCCCATGGCGCCTTCTAGAAAGACTAGGTCTTCCACATGTTCATTATTATTCGAGGTGAAGGTTTTTTCCAGCCTTACCTTCGGCCAGAATAGACCTAACACCTCGACGGCCTCCTCTGTTTATGTATTCCTTAAGTTTTAGCATATACAACCTTTGTATTTGATACTATTTATAAAAAAGCTCCCGAAAAACGAGAGCTTTTGTCTCAGACCAAAATTATTTCCTTATATTTATCAGGCTCATCGGTTGAATATACTACTTTTTTTATTCCAAAAGACACAATTGCCGACATGCAGCCCTCGCAGGGCTTTGCAAGACCGTCGATCCAGTCTCGTCGGTTCAATGAACTTTTTCTTTTTACCCTGTGTATGAGAAGCGTTGATCCTTTTAGAGCCTCTTTATCAAGATGGTTGAGGGCATTTGCAATCGCGGCAATTTCGGCGTGTAGAAAAAGTGACTCTTCGTTTTTTCCAAACTTTCCCTGAAGTGGATGAGTTCTCATCTCGTTTAGGCCTATGGAAATAAGAGTTTTCTTGTTGACGAGAGCCGCAGCAAGTTTAAAACGCTTGCGGACGCCCTCATTGTCAATGGCAAGGCGCCGCAGCAATTTCATTGTTCGCAGATCGCGCTTTTTCATTAGTTTCAGCGCATAACATTCCGAAACAGTGCGTACGTCTGGGAATACAGAATCACCATGTCGGCAAGAACACACACCACTATTGCATCATTAAACAAATTCATTACTCGGTTTCCTTTTCTTAAAGTATCATCGCGCAATGATACTTTTGGTAAACAAACTCGTTACTCCACAGGCTTGTCTTTTTCCAGCTGCTCAATCTTCCACAGGCGATACTCTTCCTGCGCTTCTTGATTGGCCAACCATTCTCGATACTGTGCATCCAGAACGGCCATGCGGTTTGCAAGTTCCAAATCTTCTGTCTTGTTCATGAATACCTCATATGCTTTTTAATGTTCCACTTTTCAATTGTAAAAAACGTACCGCGCTCAGGAATAACAAACTCATCGACAACAACATACGCGACGGTACCTTTGACAAGAGCCATTCGTGTTTCATCACCTCGAGGACCGACAAAGACGAGATGAGAAAAATACACATTGCGTCCAGTATTAAGATCAGGCGCAAAGACCGCATCGGGATTTAAGGCATAATCGAACGTCTTTCCGTGTTCCTTCTCTACAAAGGAACCAATGACGCCGTGTGGATTGGAAGAACGAGCCATGTGTTTTATGCAGCCTCTCTCTTGTCAGTGTTAAGAACAGGTTTCAACTTCATGATCAGCTTGCGCTCAAAAACATGAGCGTCGGACTTACCGCGGACAGTCTTGACGACAGAAACGGTAAAGGAGTCAGCGCCGTACTTGCGAATGGCTTTGCACAGGGCCCACTTCTTGCCAGTCTCGCGCTTCGCGCGTGACACATGCTTTTGAAAGCGACGGACAGCGGAACGCTTTTCGGTACGCTCAAAGACCGTCAGACCGATATAGGACAGACCAGCGACCTCTAGCTTGTAGATCACATGGCGTCGATCGGAGCGACGCTTGCGACGGGGTTTTGTCTGTCTCGAAATCATGTCTAATTATCGCATGGACACGGAAGACATGCAAGAAAAATCCGCACAACATTCTTGCGAAGATTTGGTTAATACGGTAATATTGTTACCTTACGGAAAATCATGTGTCAAAAATGTCACATATCCAAACCCCAGAGAAACCGTTGGTTAATGAGACTGAGAATGGTTCTTAACTGGCTATTCTTAACTGGCTACCAGGGATCGCCGGAAAATTTTAGGGACGATGCCAGCTTTTCTGATTCGAATTTTGCTCTCATTTTTAATATTTTTTGAGGACCCGCATAAAGACCAATACTATCATTTCCAACTTTTTCCAATCTTAGATTGTTTTTTAAAATGGCTCCTAATTTTTCATTGTTTAACGGATCATCCACCTTGGCCTTTATCTGTCCAAGTTTTGAACCCATGCCTGTTACTTTAATGTATGGCGGATACAAATCGTTGGAGACATCGAGCCAATTTTCCAAAATATAATTTTTCAGCTTTTTGTTGTCAAGTTTATTCAGTTTTTCATACATGATATCACGAATTTTATTTAACAATTCTGTTCCAATTGTTTGCGTCTGTTCTTGGATTTTTGGAGACTTTCGAATCTCGTCTTTTCGCGCGGCCGTATTTTCAGGAAGTTTAAATTTTTGAATGGCTTTTGCAACCGTTGTTGAAACAATATCCGAAAGATTAATATTCAGCGTAGCTTCTACTGTGCCTATTCCTGGATTTTTAAATCCAATGTCTCCAGATCCAGACGTAGATTTTGCTGAAATTCCTAAAAAGCCTTCTGCTGGTCCGGAGGTAAATTGTACAAGAATATCCGTTGGATTTTTTCTAGAATCTACTTTTTTACCTACGGCATTTGAAAGCGAATTTGGTCGAGCGGTCCACCATACTTTTTTGACTCGACCAGAATATTTTTTTGATTTGGCCCATTTTATGACTTCTTCAACCATGGCTTCCGCCCTGGCTTTTTGAATCTCGGTTAGTTCTTTTCCAATTATTTTTGACTTTTTTTCAAATTGAGATTTGGCGTCATTATCAAACCATTTTTTTCCTGCTAAAAGGAAGCCAACATAAATCTCATTAACGTCCGCCAAATCTGTGTTGCTGGGCATTGTTCATATCCTACTCTTATTTGTGATAAGTTTAGGATATTTATAATTTTTTTCCTACAGCAACACAACAAATAGCAAAATGGGAATTACGATAAAAAGCAAAAGATGCGATTGATATACCAATTCGTTTATGCTATTGGTCATCCAAGGTGAAAACAATGAGATTTCCTCTACAGGTTCAGCATTGAATCTTTCTCCACGAATGAGAACATTCGAACTCATTTCCGTTGGCTTGAAATGTGCCTTTAGTCGATTTATTGTATCTCTAGGATCACAATCTCCACACATGTACGCATCAATAGACGCATATCCGTGTTCTGGATATGTATGGATCGACATGTGGCTTTCGGCAAGTCCCACAACTCCAGTAACTCCGTATTCTCCGCCAAAATGATGCATGTTGGAAAACAGGACCGTTGCGCCTGCTTCTTCGGCAGCTTCTTTCAACGTTGTTTCGATCTGAGAGGTGTTTGTGAGGGAGTCTTTATCGCACCCCCACAAATCCAATATAAGATGGTTACCGCGAGTAAAATGAACGCTATTATGACCGGAGGTCATTTGCAAATCTCCTTTAAAATATCGGTGAGTCTACTACACCAGTGTTGCTAAAACTAGAGTTCGTGCCCACCGAACATTCAAAGGGCGTGCTATTTAGGGTTAATTCCTTGCTTCTTCAAAGGAATATGTTAACCAACGCAAAATATTTTCTGGAGTCGTAACTTCATATGGATCGTCTGTTGCATCGTCCTTGATACCAGGCTCAATAAACCAGCGTTCGATTTCTCCGTTGTTTGCAACCACGGCATAGCGCCACGAGCGCATTCCAAATCCAAGATTGTCTTTTTGTACGACCATATCCATTGCATGAGTAAACATTGCCGCCCCATCAGGAATCATTTTTACCTTTGTGATGTTCTGTTGCTTGGCCCAGGCGTTCATGACAAAGGCGTCGTTGACGGATACGCAGTAGATTTCATCAATTCCAAGCTTCTTGAATTCATTATACAACTGTTCAAAGCCAGGAAGCTGGAAATCGGAACAGGTAGGCGTGAATGCTCCAGGAAGAGAAAAAATAAGAACGCGCTTTTTTGCGAACAAATCCCACGTACTTACTGTTTCCCATCGATATGGATTAGGACCTCCAAGAGAGTCATCGCGAACCCTCATCTTAAATCGCACAGATGGAAGGTAATCGGGATGCCTTCTTTCATATTCGTAAGTTCTGTAGTTTAGCTGTGTCATATATTTTTCCTTTTCATAATGAATGAGTGATGAATGTTATACTAGTTTTATGCCGTTGTCAAGTTTTTTATTGCACCATCTAGATAATTTAGTAGTTGTTCACAGGTTGCCTGCGAATGTCTTCCATCAATAAGACCTATGGAATACGACGCCTGAAAATCGGCAACTTTTCCCTGCATGAAAGATTCCGAACCAACTTCCTTCAGTCTTTTTACATCCTTTCTGACTTGTGCCAATTCATCGCGATATCTGTTATTTCGGTTTGCTTCGCGATTTGTATCATATAGTGCACCGCCTGTTATTCCTGCAAATCCGCGAGTGGCAGTATGCAGTCCCATCGCCCCAATGGAAGCAACGATGAAAAAAAGCACGGAAAGCGCAGATAACCAAACGTACTCCTTATAGGGCTTCATCAATTCTTCCGAAGACTGACTTTGTTCAGTCGAATCAATTCCTAAGCTTTCTGCAAATTTTTGAATTGTCTGACTTGTTTCTTGGACTGGCATCGACGTTTGGGCATAGAGAAGACCCACGCCTCCAATCATCGATACTGTTAGTAAGAATACAAAAACAACATATGCCATTCTTCCAGCATAGCCAATATGACTGAAAAAATAGTGAATAGACATAGTTGCGAATAGAACTTGGAGCGATTTCATCTCAACGGAGAGTGCTAATGCCGCCGGCACTTCCATAAATTCATTAGACAGCATTCTAACCCAGAATTCGTGGATGATGTTGTAATCTACAAATAGTGCCGCGGCAAAAATGATCAGTCCCAGAATAACGGCCGATAAATTTTGCACTGTCACTCCAATACCATGTACACGCCTAGAGAGAATTTTCTCCTTTACTTCAAGCGAATGCTCGTTGAATGTTTTAAGATAACTTGAAAGAAATTGGGACGTGATTTTCAGTCCCTTCTTTCCCATATTGTATGCCGTATAATCAGAGATTACTAGAGCATTTGCGGAAGTCGTTGAAGGAATACTCATGCAAATTTCCTTTCATATTTGCCTCGCTACTATAATAATTATACGATACAAATATGTCGAAATTACGACTTCTTCATCAACTCATCAATTTCGTCTTGAGTATAAATCGAATTATGCAGTTCCATAAAACCACATTCCATTCCGATGCCATATGCATCCATATCAAACTTGAATACATCATAAAGCGCCCAGCGATATGAGCCTCGATCTATCAGTTCTGCCGTATGGATCCTTTTGACAACAGAATAAAACGCTTTTAGCTTATCTTCATATGATAGCTTATCCCAATATTCCTCGCACGTCTTTTCATAATTAAATTCTGCTTTGTGGAATTCTTCTCGAAGATCGGAAAGTTCATCTAATGCTTTTAGTAAACTTTTTTTAACTTCTTCTACCTTGTCCATCCTACTCTCTCCCACCTATGATTGCAATCTGGACACTGCCAAGCAAAGGTGCGATCTTCTTCCAGATTGTAAAGACCAATCTTTCGACTGAACTTGCCTTTGCCCTTCGATGCTCCATACATCTCGGCACTGCGAGTGGCTTCTTCCTCGCTTCCCTTTTCTTTGAAAAAATGATCCCAGATATAATCTGAGTTGAGATCGACTTTGCAATTTGGACAAATATCTTGTTCTGTATCAGACATCATCCTCTCCTATCATCGTATAGATTACTTTGTTCAAAGCAGAAAGGTCTCTTTCCATTTCTTTGATTTTATTTCGAAGATTTTCAATTTCTTTAGCCGCTTCTTCGACAACGACATAAGCCATTCTGTCATCGAGGTTTAGATTATAAAGCCTTTCGACTATATCGTGAACCATTAAAATTTCCTCCATTCGTATATCGAATTTCCTGTCCGAAACCTGACATATTCAGATCCGTCTTCGTTGATAGTATCCTCAAGAATTTCCGTAATGATTGTTGTTTGCCACCAATCTTGAGCAGAATAGCTTCTTGCGAAATTGCTACCAACACGCAAAACAGAACCAACTTGAGGACGAGCATCATCGACCTCTCTCATGTCTATAAGCTTGCCTTCGCTATTATAGATAGGAATGAAAAGTTTGCTCATTGTGCCGGAGTCTCCAGCACCGTCGCGTTCTCGTTTGAGGGAATATGGCATTTTAGACATTTCCTTTACAAGCTTTATGTGTTCGTATAAATCTTCCATTTATTTTCCTAATTCTTATTGCAGGATACTTAGTATAGTTGAAAAAATAATAAAGTCAACTAAATAAGATGTAATGTCGGTCGCGGACCTGAGAATTCCCACCGACTCTAATTCTAGCAAAGGAGAATCAGCTATGCTTATTTATTACGTTTATGCCTACCTTAGAGAAGACGGAACCCCATATTATATCGGCAAAGGAAAAAAGAGTAGGGCTTTCGAAAAACACTATAACGTTCCTGTCCCTAAAGATAAATCAAGAATCGTATTTCTAGAAACCAATTTATCTGAAGTTGGGGCTTTATCAATAGAACGAAGAATGATTCGATGGTATGGACGTAAAGATTTAGGGACAGGCATTCTTAGAAATATGACTAATGGGGGAGACGGATCTTCTGGATTAATTCTTTCGGAAGAACAAAAGAAAAAAATTAGCGAAACATTAATGGGCAAAAAACATTCTGAAGAAACTCGAAGAAAAATGAGTTTGGCTCAAAAGGGAAAAAGAAAAAAATATTACGTCTGGAATAAAGGGCAATCTTTATGTTTAGGTCATAGAACAAAAATAAGCGAAACTATGAAAGGAAAACGCAGAATATTTTCAGAAGAACATAAGAAAAAATTACAAGAAGCACAAAGAAAAAGATTTATAAACAATCCAAATGTTTTATTAAAACAAGTTCTCATACAGAAAAAAGGAATAAAAAAATATATTAAAAAAACATCTTTACCAGCTTATAAAAAAATAGGTTGGGAAAAGGTGGTAGACGACCTAGGATTCGAACCTAGATAACCCTCTAATCTGGAGTACGGAATATAAATCCGGTGCTTTACCATTAAGCTAGTCGTCCATATTTTAAATTTTTCTGGCCTTGGTGAAAGGATTCGAACCTTCATTTTCAGCTCCATTTACGGATAACAGTTTAGAAGACTGCCTCGGCTACACCAAGTTATTTCTCATTGTTACGAAGCATAATAGCATGAAAATCTCGGATTGTCAAGGGAATGATTGCGACTAGTTCCAAGAACATTTCCAGCGATCCCAGATTTATGGCAATCATGGTAGCTGCGACACGTTTACACATATGCATTTTCCTTATGTGAGACATACTCTAAAAAAAGTTGACATTACCGTCATCATTTGCTATATATTGTGCACTTGCAGCAAAGAACTCAGAAAGGATTTTTAAAATGGAAATGATTACTAAAATTTGTGGACGTGCAATTCAAATCTCGGCGATTGGTCTTGTATTTTTTATTATGTCGGTAATGTCAAATGCTTACGCCACGGCGTCGTATAGCGGCCCTGCGGCACAAAGCATTCAGCTACCAATTCATCAGTAAAAAAATATTTAATAATTAATGGGGATGCTCGAGCATCCCCTTTTTTTATGAGCAATTCAAATCCTTAAGTTTTACGAATTCGCTTATGGTTCTTTGTAGAGCCTGCAATTCCACCCCCATATCATGGATTCCGTGGGCGTCTTTATTTTCCAAAAATACCCTTGCCATATCCCAGCATATGGACTCTCGCTCCTTCAGAAGAGATAAGGTCTTTTCGATATGATCCACTTTTCTTTTGAACATGTTTTTACGTTACCTTAATTTGCGAGAATTTGTTTTCTAGTTTTTTGAAAGGCGGGCGTGCATTATTTGTCGCATGATCGCCATTAACGAGCGTCTGAGATGATGAAGATGTATCATACAATCTCATCTTTGCTTTATCCACGCCAATGACAAACCTTCTATTTTTGTTTTTGTCACCATATCGACTTTTCACCTGCTTCACTTGATATTGATTTAGTTTGGCGAGTTCTTCCGATTGCGTGACCATAAGATAAAAGTCAGCAATACCAGGAACGTCGAACGAATCCGCAACGTTATCCATGTCTGGATCTGAAGATGCAAACCCCGTTCGATTTAGCTGCTGTGCCGTCCATACAACAATATTGTACTCTTTGGCAAGTGCGCGAAGTTCGGCCGCGATCTGACCTTGATATGTATTTGTATTGATCGAGCCACCAAGTTTTAGCGAAGCAGCAGAACAAATTCCAAGATAATCAACACAAATCACATCGGGCACAAAATTCTTCTTGATCTTCAATTCTCGCAAAAATGCCTTGAATTGAACTGAAGATGCCTGCTTTGTGGGATATTCTTTGATAATGATATTTCCGCGTGCCTTTTTTCGAATGCGAGCAATTTTTGAATCCCATTCTTCTTTTGACATATTTGGAATTTTATCGATATCCACATCCATGAGATTTGCGTCTAGACGAGACGAAATTTCCTCTTGTGCCATTTCAAGAGAAATATACAGCACTTTATATCCTTGTAGAGCATACGCACAAGTAAAATGGCAAAGATGCAGCGTCTTACCTACGTTGACACCTGCACCAATGATATTGAGAGTTTTGCGAGCCGCACCATTTCGAGTTATGGTATTATACATTTCCAAGTCCAGAGGAATTCTGGGAACATCAGAGTGAAGAAACTCGAATCGCTTATCCGAATCTTCGGTATAGTCATGACCTAGATCGGAATCAAATGCAACGGCAAGAGCATCCGTTAAAAGTTGAGGAATCGAGTTTTTGTTTTGCTTCTTCTTTCCATCGATGATTTGAATGGAATCAAATATTGCAAGATACAACGCTCTTTCTTGACACCACTTTTCGGTCTTGTCTTTCAGCCATTTGACATCTTCTCTATTTCCGTTTGTTTTAATGTTCTCATATAGAGTAGCAACACGATTGATAGAGGAATCAACCATGGTCTGAGAAACATTCTGTGTATTTTTAATCTCAAGGTCAAGCGAGTTCTTTGGAGGAAGAACATTGTACTTTGTAACAAATTCCTGAATTTTTTGAAAAAGGAATTTATTCGTGTCATCCTCGAAATACGCTTTCTTGAGGAATGGAAGAACTGAACGGGTAAACTCTTCGTTCCCGATCAAATTCTCCAAAACCATTTCCTCTAATGTCATTATTAAATATCATCTTCTGTTGTATTGACATTTTCGGCTTCGTTCTGTTGTAGCATTAGAAGAGCATACACAACATTAAATACAACGTTGTTAAACTCCTCTTCCTTTTCGATTGAAACCGGAAGATTGTTGTAGTCAACAACCTGATAATCCATCGTCATCATAAGATTTTCCGATTTTGTTTTCTTGGGATCTTCTTTTACACCCACAGAGTTGTACTTGTATTTGACGCCTTCATATTTTCCTTTTAGAAGTTTGATACAGACAGAATCGTGCTTTGGATCCTCAAAAAGTTCAAAATCAATTCCCAGAACCAGATCCATGTCTGATGCCGTGTATGTTTTTGTCTTCTTCGAGCCAACTTTTCCTTTTTTGCTTTTCGAAAACATCTCAACTCTCCTCAGAATTTTCCGCCAAATCAGTCGCGGGTTCCGTCAATAAATTGTCCACTTCCATATCTTCTGAACTATAAGCATACACTTTTTGACACTTCATGTCAATCAAATCCAGCAGTTCATCAGTAAAATATTGAGAAGGATCTTTGGCGATCTCACTTTCGGACAGAACTTCTCCATCTGGAAACTGGTACTCTTTGCGAGGAAGAGCCTTCAGCACTCCGCAATTAACTCCGACTTCAAGAAGTCCATAGTACGGATCCAAACCATTCGCATAGGAAAGATATGTTGTTACTTCCTGATTTTCGTGTGTTTGTCGCGACTTCTTGAGTAGTGCGGTAATCTCCACACCATTGACCCTACCCGAGGAATCTTTGTCCTTTTTCTTTGAGAGGAAAATGATGGTTGAGGCCGCATACTCAAGTCCTGTTCCTCCACCCATTTTCTTGGATGCAAACATTCCAATCGTCATGTATGTGTGGTTTGTTACAATCATTGGAACATCGGCTTTTCCAAGCTTGAGGGTCAGCGCGCGGAACGCACCTTTTACCAGGCGCGCCTTTGTCATGTCAACCGCTTCTTTGCCTGATATCATATCATCCATTTCTTTTGAAGTGGACAACATACCAAGAGAATCGAGTGCCATGAACATTGGCCAACGCTTTTCTTTTGGAACTTCTAGATACTTGTCAAGAATATTGATTGCCTGTGTTCTGAATTGTTCGATGGTTTCTACAGGAACAATCACGGTGCGGGCACAATCGATTCCGCGTGCAGACAAAAGGTCTTTTGATAAATTAAATTCCGAGTCGAACAAGAAAGCGCGGCCGCGTGGATTGTCTTCGAGAAAGCTCTTCACGGCGGACAACATAAAGAATGTCTTGCCCGTTGAAGGATCACCAGCAAGACCAGTAATCTTGTTTTTTGGATAGCCGCCCCGAATCGATCCTGAGATCAGTGCATTTAGTGCTGCCGAGCCAGTGTCAATATATCCTGTGATATTAGCACCACCTTGCTCTGCGATTTCAGCAAAAGGATTATCGGTCGCCTTAATAAGCGACTTAAAAAACTTATCATCGTCCTTGTCTACTGAATTTGTGCTGCTATTAGATTTCGCCATTTATTTCCTCCAATCTTACAATATCTTCTTCTTGTGTTTCTTCGCCAATTTGCAGTTCTAGAATAATCAGTTCTTCGTTGCCTATATTTGTAACCTTGTGAATGGTGCGCTTTGGAATTTGTATCATATCTCCACGTCTTCGAATCATAATATTTGAATCAAGGCTCAACTCACAAACCCCTTGCATGATGACCCAATATTCTTCTCGTTGGTTGTGATACTGCTTCGAAATGCTTTTCATCGGATCTAGATGCAGCATTTTGATCTTGTAATTTTCCGATATGGTGACGCCTTCGTTCAGTACGAAATAGTGTCCCCATCTACGTTTTGTTTTTTCTGTCATTTGATGATTCCTAAAATAATGTGGATTGATATTCTGAATGCCATCCTATGCTCGTCAAAATAATTTCCAATGGGTCCAGAAAAGCTTTTCTGAATTGCATATCATAGTCGATATACTCACAAATGTCAACTAGTTCTTTTGGCAGAACACCTGGAAATGAGATAACGGAAATCTGATTTGGATTGGAAGGCTTTATATAAGAGAACTTTATCTTGTCTCCATCCTGAATCAGAGGATACTTTTTGTGAAGTTTGCTTTTCTTTAGAAAGTGATTGTAATACAGCGCACCCTTGACGTGTATCGGCGTCTTGTCCTTATAAATGGTGGAAGGATCAGAATATTTTTCGACATTGTTTATTCCTCTTGGAAAAGATATGTCCTCAATGGATAGCGTTCTGAACTGAGTTCTAAAGTCACTAACAAATTTATGTATATCTGCTTCCGTCTTTGTCAGAATAATTTCTATGCCCTCTTTAATCTTCTTGCGACAAATCTCTGGCGTCGATGATTTTACCGCTTCAATTCCTGACATCTTGATCTGAGGAGTTTCATAGCGGACTCCTTCTTGGTCGATAACGGACAAGATATATCTCTTTTTTGCTGTCCATATTGTCTTGTCGCATATGGACTCGCGCTTCATATCCAAGTCAACAGTTGTTGCGTTTACGTACTGTGCCAGATTTTTATTGAATTTTTGAATTTGCGGCTGAATAATTTCTTTGCACGCTCTATCCAAAAATTCTACTTTATTCATGCGCGCGGAAGAAGTACCTGCGGAGGGGTCAAAGACCTTCTTAACAAGACCTTCCAAATTCAAGTACACAGAATCTGTATCTACCGCCAGAACATAATCCAACGAATCCTCTGTGGTCTGAAGGGTTTTGTTTAGAAACTCATTCAACTTTTTTTCCATATACTTGATTGCCAGCTGGCCAGACATCGTAACTGCGACCGCTTGTCGAATGTCATAATATCTAAAGAATGGCGTGCCCGTGGCGCCGTAGCACGAGTTAAAGACACACCTTTTTGCAGAGTTGCAGAAGATCGTATCGAGCGATCTTCTTATCAATCTCTTCCTTGTAAAGGAGTAATTCGGAATCTGTCATTATACTAACATCTTTAATCACTTTGTTTTTTCTCCTTCAATTATTTCTAGTAGAAAATCGAAACATTTTCCTTTAGTTTTTCTAATATCTTTATCAGTGAATCTATAAACTCTATATCCGTGTTCAATGGCAAAAATTTCAAATTCATTGTCTTTTTGTTTTTGTTTGGGTGTATTATGCCAATATTCTCCGTCGGTCTCAACTAAGATTTTGGTATTTTCAATTAAAAAATCGTAATTATGTGTTCCCGAAACTATTTGAAATTGTCCAATGTAATTAAGATTGTGACTTTTTGCCCAAGAAATAAAAGACCTTTCAATATTGGTATTTTTATATCCTTTTCCTGTTTTGAATACTCCGATTATTCCTTTGTTGGCATTAGTACGATGTTTTTCTCGTGTTTCCGAAGTTATCATACTCATAGCTTCGCTTTTCGACCGAGATTTGATATTAAATTTTCGCATTCTATTGTGAACAGAAGCGGCAGAAACATTGTAATTTTTAGCAATCTGATACATGTTTAATTTTTGTTTGTGGTATAAATCTTCCAACTCTTTCTTACTAATTTTGAAAGTTACTTGTTCAGTTTGCCATTTTCTTTGAAGAGGGGCTTTTCCATTGTGCTGTACGTCTATATACCTACCAAGATTATTTTTAATGATAAAAGAATAAAGTTTTGAATATCCACATTCCAATTCTCTGCTAATTTCCGCCGCACATTTTCCTTCTAGTAGCATGTTTTTAATGACATTTAAATTTAGTTTTTCGGTCATGGGCGTCCTCCGCTTAAGCAGAGGTATTTATGCAAACTTTTGTTTTTCTTGATGATATTTCGTTATTTATTTTTTGCGCCTCTTTCTTCGCTTCAATAAGTAACTTCTTGTACTTCTGGCGATCCGCAAACATCTTTCTTAGAATTTGAGGAAGAAATCCTTCAAAGTCGTTTCTAAAGAATTGTCCATTTGCGGCAAGAATCATGTTATGCTTTTTCAGAATAGACAAATCCAACTTTTCTTCCAAGAGAGTTTCTGGCGAAACCTTGTGCGCCGAAAGAAATTTCCGCACGTCTTCTGGATAGCTTTCTGGCTCAACAATTGTATCTGGAGAGATATTGAATTGCATCATGAGAGATGGATACAGAGAGGTATAGTCAAACGATACAACCCACTCATGCATACCAATCTGAGGATCTTTTACGTATGCACCCTCGTACATTGCTTCTTTTGTGTCGCGCACATTTGGAGGCGGAACAATATTTCGATCTTTCAGAAAGTTATAGATTAGAGAATCCCACATTCTCGTTTGATAAAAAACGTCTTCATAATTTGTTTTGGAGTCGTATGCAAGAATAAGCGCCAATTGAAGTAGCGCCCTCTTTTGTTCCAGCTTCTCCACGAGCAAAACGTCGCGAATGTTATAATCAATAAATTTCTCGTAATTTTGCTCGTACAAATTCTGTAGGCTGCCATACTCGGAATACGAAAGTTTGTTTTCTCCAAGTTCCAGATAGCAAATATAATTAAGCGAGTATGATTCCTTTTGACCTGGAGGACCATACTTCTTGTAGAGTTCCATGTAGTCTAGAGTAGCAATTCCAGAAATTTCATAACCAGTCTCCTCGCGACCCATGACAATTCGTGTTGTCGGATAGTACTTTTTCCATGGAGAGTACTCTTTTGATTTGCTCTCACCAAACAGATTTTTTGTGCGGTTGATAAGATACTTCATATCGAAGTTTTTGACGTTCCATCCCGTAACAATGTCTGGATAGTTTTCTGTCCAGTGTGCCAAGAAAAGTCTCAGCAACTGAGCCTCACTCTCGCACTTGAAGTATTTGGAATCTTCTGGAAGCTGACCATTGTAATTCTTGCAGCCATAGACGCGAATGCCAGAATTATCCTTTATCGTAATTGCCGTGACCTCCTTGTCAGCCAGGTCTGGCTCAGGAAATCCATCGTTCGATGCAACCTCGATATCCAGATATGCTATATTGATGTGTTGAATATCCCAGTCCGATGAAATATCTCCAGGAAAGTTATCTGAGATATATTCATACTGAACCTTATTCAAACCAAATATAGGAAAGTTATCGATGTCTTTGTGACGCTCGATAAACTCTCTCGTATCGCTTATATTGCCTGGTCTGATTGGATACACGCGCGCGCCTCGGATATCATGCCAAGGCTTTTCATTTTTTGCTGTGCCCTCATGCATTGGCGTTGCCTTGACAAAAAGCGTAGGAAAATAATCTACCTTTTCCCTACGCTTTTTACTTCCGTCAAACCAAGTCAGCAAAATTTTCCCATGATCGCGAGAAACATTAATATAGAATGGGTTTTGCAAGTGTTGTCCTTACTTAGGAAGAATTAATCCGCCACTGCTCATTACATTTTCGCCCGCGCTGCCTGGAAGAACCAGACCCTTAAGAGAAAATCTTTCTTTATACGAACGTGTCAGTCCCTCTTCAGGGGTGACAATAAATACCACGTTGTTTCGTTCTACAATAACTCCTTCTTTTTCCACATCTGTGTATGGAAGCCAATTATAGAGAGCAATGCCAACGCGATCCTGTGCTGTTGTTGGTCTCTGGAGAACAACAAGCGCAGGCTTTTCAATTAGTAGTTCGTTAAGAGATATTTCCGTAACTTCTCCGATAAGTTCTTCGCCTGAAATAAGGCGAACGATTTTAATCTCAGAAGTATACTCTTCATCTTCAGGTTTGTCAATATCATTTGTCATTTGTTTTCCTTTTGTTAGTTTTCCATTACCGCTTCCCAATCATACACCTTGGTAATGATCCATTTAGTTGGTGTAAAACTGACTTTGTGTCCGTAGTTGTCCGTATAGTAGTAGATGTTTTCGTAGTCTGGAATTAGACTGAGTTCCATAAGCTTGTTGTCATACGCACGGGGCTTCACGCAGGTTTCCAAAACTTTCATGATTTTCTCCAATTTTAATCTAATAGAAACACAATAATATCAAAAAAATTAAAGAGTGTCAAGGGAATTTTGTTTACCTTCGTACTCAAAAGGATAATAGGGGCGCGTATGAACTATATGGTCTGGAGGAGAATGTACGGAAAATACTCTTGTATTAGAGTCAGAACAAGGCCACATTTCCGCTTTCATCCTATCCCCTGTCCAATTTTTAAAATTATCGTCAGGAGAAGAATTTTTTAAGCTTAAAAACCATTCTGAGGATTCAATAGGAGGCAATCTGTTTATATGACGACATGTCGCCCACCAGAATCCACCACTAAAATGAGGTGCCGGACTCATAAAAAAGTTGCAACCAGCAATATCATAGTTTTTCAAAGCTTCTGTGCATAATTGCCAATTTTTGATAACTCCCCATTGAATATATTTTCTCCAATAATGATATACTTTAGCCAGATCGGGCCTATAGTTCATTTTATTTTTCAAATATTTTTCATTTAAGGTAACACCTTTCATATGAATATAAAGAATATTGACATCAGTTTCTTGATTACAATACTCTGCTATTTTTTTCATTGTATAGTTTTCGCTCATCCTGTCATTATGACTATCTATTTTCATAGTATGATCGATCATCTCTGCTTCATTCGCAAAGGAACTTTCAGCAAATTCTATATTGTTTTTGTTTGGAAAAAAATGATTGCATATATCGCTAAATATTTCAAATTGATATTTTTTTCCTATAGCTACAAACCTTGCATGATCTAAATTATCAACAAGATTTGTAGTTTCTATTAATGATAGCTGTTCGAGTAATATCGATGACCAAGTGCCCAAATCTTCCGTTAAATAGCTATGATGAAAAAGTACATTTTTCATTTTTTGTGTTGATCCTTTATTGAGGAAGATTAAAACCAATTGGAGAAATTCTTTTCATTTTTTCTTTTTGAGCTTTTTCGAAAACAACAACGCTATCATAAAAAGCTATAGAATTTAAATTATCTTTTACCAATTGCTTTTTTGAGTTTACGGAAGAATCATATGAATACATCCACGAGTGATGAAGCACATCCACATATTCTTTGGCATATTCAATAAACGATTTTGGATTACGATGGCCAGCGTTTTCTAGGTTAGGAGAGTAGCTTGTGTGTGTGTCTTCGCATATAAAAACTCCACCTTCTTCCATCATAGGAAATATTTTTTCAAAAGTAACTATCTGATCGTTCATATAATGACTTCCATCATCAATAAAAATATCAATTTTTTTATTTGACACCAAAAAATTATTCCAGAAGTTTGGATCCGCCTGATTTCCTATCGTCACCGAGATATTAGGTTCTTCGTATTTTAGTGACGAGCAATAGAAATCTATATCAATACCTACTATTTTCGACTTTGGGCCGAAATATTTTGCCCACATTTCTAAAGAACCCCCTTGTTGAACTCCAACCTCAACAAGAGTAATTTCTTTATTTTTAAACTGCGACAAATGCTTCTCGTATATTTTAAAATATGGTTGCCACTTATCGGCTCCATGCCTTAGGGTCTTAAAAATATTTTCTAATTCACTCATTTTTGATTCCTCTAGTTAGTTTTTCATATTATTTTTCAACCGCACACCTTAGTTATGAGACGGATTACAAAAGTACGTCATAATAATTCAAGTGTCAGGGATTATAATTTTGCAAAAAATAGTTTAGATCTTCCGGTGTTCCTATGCCCCACATTTTTTCTATGGATTTTAGCCTGATTTTTTTTCCATCTTCGATGGCCTGATTGTAGACTGGGCAAACATAAAATTCGTTATTAGTTCTGATATTTTTGGCAATCATTTGTTCGGCATACTTTACATAATCGGACCCTTTTTTCCAATAATAGATTCCCACTGTTGCATTTTCGGATATTGGATTTTTTTCAGCAACTTCGCTTACAAATCCATCATCGCCAAGTTTAGCATATGACCATTTTGGATGCTTTGATTTAAATGAAACAATCCCACCGTCGATGTTATCCGAAGTAAAGGCATACAGACATTCGTTTGAATTCCACTCCACAAACTGATCCGAATTAGCGATCAAAAGAGGCGAATCACTATTAATAATCTCTTTTGCAAGAAGAGTGGTACATGCCGCCCCTTCGGTGACTCCTTCAACCTGTATGATGTCACAGTTTGGTGCCAGCATATTGAGCAAAACTTTCAGATTATATTTTTCGTAATGTTCTTTTTGAACTATGAAAATATAATGGGCTTCTATGTTTAGGTTTTCTACAACAACTTGAATCATTGGCTTATTGCCAACCTCAATAAGAGGTTTAGGAAATGTATATCCAGCTTGTGCAAATCTGCTTCCTGCGCCAGCCATAGGTATCAGTACGTTCATTTTATTGTTCCTCCAAGGCACATGTGCGTGCTGTTTTTCTGTTTTGCTAAGAATGCTAATTGCGTCCTGTATTTTTTCCAATGTCATGTCTTCCGAATCTTTAATAGGAATCAAATGAGATCCTGAGTTTATCGCCCCTTCTCTTCCAATGTGAGAGTCCTCGAATATGATAGTATTCTTAGGTAGACATTTCATCGCGGTCATACATTTCCAGTACATTTCCGGAAAAGGTTTATGATGAGTCACGTCTTCGTTGCTGACGTAATAATCTACATATTCCATTATTCCCGTAGCCAGCAATGCCAGCTTCACGGTCTCTCTGACCGAGTTGCTTGCAACGGCGATTTTTATATTGGAATTATTTTTTATGCTAGAGAAAATGCTTTGAAGCTTTTCGCTTTTTGGAATTTGGCTGATAAGAGAAAAAGTTGCTTTTTGCTTCAGATGCCAAATCTTGTCGTAAAGATCCGGAGAAAGAGATTTTTCTTTTGTTAAAAGCTTGAGTTTCCGAGTAGTGCTTAGTCCATCATATTTACTTAGATGCTCTTCATACGTTATTTTATACTTTTCGTCAAAAAATCCAAGAGCATCATTTAGCGCGTGATAGTGTAGATCTCGCGAATCTATGAGTACTCCATCCAAATCAAAAATGAATAGTTTATTAATATCAGACATTTTGTTACACTCTTCCATATGTTTTTCTATTTTTTAGGTACCACTCAATTGTTATTTTTAGACCATCTTCAAGAGAGGTTTTTGCTTTCCACCCTAGAGAATCCATTTTAGTAGTATCAAGAGCGCGTCTAGGAGTTCCATTAGGCATATTTGTATCCCATACAATCTTTCCCTCATATTCAACCAACTTGGCTATAAGTTCAGACAACTCTTTGATGGAGATTTCTCTGTTGGGGCCTACATTCACATGTGTAGGATCTCCGTGGAGGTTATTCATCAGGAAAATGCAGGCATCTGCCATATCTTCCGAAAACAGAAACTCTCGCGTGGGAGTGCCATCACCAAAGCAGACTATTTCCGAAAGGCCTTTTTCTTTTGCATCGATGAATCTATTTATAAAGCTAGGAATCACATGACACTCGGCTGGCCGAAAATTATCATTAGTTCCATAAAGATTATTTGGCATTATGCAAACAGACTCAAACCCATATTGCTCGTAATACTTTTTGCACATTACCAGACCCGAAATCTTGGCTAATGCATATCCGATATTTGTTTCTTCAAGAGGGCCAGTCAAAAGATATTTCTCTTTTATTGGAACTGGGGCGTGCTTTGGATATATGCAAGCCGTTCCTAAGTAGCATAGCTTTTTGGTGCCGTGTGTTCTCGCAGATTCAATGACATTGGTCTGTATTTGAATATTGTCTCGTATGAAGTCTGCGGGAGATGATTTATTGTATCCGATTCCTCCGACTTTAGCCGCAGCCAAAAAAACATATTCTGGACGATTTATCCCAAACCAATCGCCGACCTCTTTTTGGTTTCTCAAATCAAGTTCACTGCGTGATGCTTTTAATATATTACTATAACCATAGTCCTCTAACTTTTTACACAGGGCGGAACCAACAAGCCCTACATGGCCGGCCACAAATATCTTAGAATCTTTTTCCATTTTATTATTTTCCTTATTGACCATATATGCACATATCTTCGACCAACTTCTCAAAAGAGGTCTTTGGTTCCCATCCCAAAACTCTTCGCGCTTTTGAGGAGTCTCCTACAAGAGAATCCACTTCTGCGGGCCTGAAATATTTTGGATTAACTCGCACAATAGTACTATTGCTACTTGAATCGATGCCGATTTCTTCAACACCTTCGCCTTTCCATATTATATTCATTCCAAAATATGGAGCCGCACATTCGACAAACTGCTTAACGGAATATTGTTTTCCCGTAGATATTACATAATCATCGGGGGTTTCTTGCTGTAACATCAGCCACATGGCCTCAGCAAAGTCGGAAGCATGTCCCCAATCCCTTTTGGCGTTAAGATTTCCAAGTTCCAATACTTTCTGATTACCTGTACTAATACGAGCCAGCCCCCTAACGATTTTTCTCGTTACAAATGTCTCCCCGCGGCGAGGGCTTTCATGATTGAATAATATGCCAGAGGAAGCGTGTAAACCATATGCTTCGCGATAGTTTTTCACAATCCAAAACCCATATAACTTTGCTACTCCATATGGTGATCTGGGATAAAATGGAGTTTCTTCGTTTTGGGGTACTCCTTGTACTAGTCCATACAATTCAGATGTCGATGCCTGATATATGCGAACTTGCTTTTCCATACCAAGAAGTCTGACTGCTTCTAAGATGCGAAGAGTTCCCAATGCATCAACCTGACCTGTATATTCGGGAATCTCAAAGGATACTTTGACGTGAGATTGCGCACCAAGATTATAAATCTCGGTAGGTTTAACTTCTTGAATGAGACGGATCAAAGACGATCCGTCGGTCAGATCCCCATAGTGAAGTTTAATACTCGAAAAGATATGGTCAATTCGGTCAGTATTAATGGAAGAGGACCTTCGAACAATTCCATGCACTTGATATTTCTTTTCTAAAAGAAGTTCGGCCAGATAACTTCCGTCCTGACCTGTAATTCCAGTTATTAGGGCTACTTTGTTCATCGTAGTTGTTTTACTTTCTTTTCCATAAGTGATTGTCATCCCTGATAAGACTATGTGTAGTTCCGTTATATGGACCAGGAGGAAAAGGATTATTCATATTAACATATTCTAAACGAGGACCTGTTAATCCATGATAACGAAGATTTGCTTGCATCATTTCTTCTCCGTTCATCTGAAAGCCTGTCTTGTAATAAAAATCCAGATTTATATAGGTAGTCATGTGCATATTCATTATTTCGCTCGAACCAAACGCAAATTGGTCGTTACCGAAATCTCTGGAAGGAACCATTCTACAGTTTGGAATATATAACTTTGACCTGTCTAGCTGAAGAAAAGGTATACACCCATTTAATGCATAATCAAACCTCGTTTTTACTACCCAATCGTAAGAAGAAGTTTTGATTTCATGATCGGTTTTCAGGCTGCATGACTTGAAAAGAGAATAGTATGCAAAGACCGTGTTTGCCGCAGGAAACTCTAGAGCATTGGGAGTATTTACATATTTATTATTCAAATGATCAAAGGAAAATGGATAGTCTTCCGAAATATACGAAATGGGTTTGTATAAGGACACTACATCCTGTATATCATACACCGAATTATTCCACGTGTGAATAAAAATATCACAATCGTAGCGATCCAGTAGGTTTTTCTTTAGATACTCATATCCCTTATTATAAGCCCTGGGCTGTCCAGAAATACATATCGCAACTTTCATTTATTTGGACTCCCTAGCCCCAAAGGATAAACGGTATTATAGAACCATCTATTGAATTTGTCAAGATCAAAAACTGTGTTGCGAGGGGACAAAATAGGCTGACTCAGTATTTCATTGTACATATCATCATTTTGATCAATTTCAACTATTTTTTGTATCATATCCTCGTCTGTTTCGAAATCATGTCTGGATATAAACGCCTTTGGATTGAAATCCATTTCCACAGTAGGGCTTCCCCAATATATTGGCACCGTATTATAAACCAAGGCGTGAAACAACTTTTCCGTTACATATCCAGGATGAGAAGAGTTTTCGTAACACAGATTAAACTTTCTCTCTCGTAAAAACTCATATTTGGTTGTATGAAATCCTTTCAATCCATCTCCAGTAAGAGTGTGTCCAATGTTATTAAACAAAGGCCCCCCACTATCAATCTTCTTATATTTCGATAAAAGCGCGAACATGTTGTTTCTTTCCTGACATCCAGGATTTTTTACAACAAAGCTACAAAAGCCTTTTTTGTCCGAAGCCTTTTCAGTTCTTTGGATAGTGTGCGCTCCAGGAAGTCCTAGGATTTTTGTATTGACAAAGTTATCCAAAACATAAAGGGGCAATCTATAATGTCTCGGATTAACAAGATGATCAAAACTTATGGCAAAATGGCAAACGTAGTTTTGTGGTCGCCTGTTTTCTCCCGTGTAAAAGATTTTTACAACACCTTTATCATTGAACTTTAGATTATTTTGTCCAAAGTTTTCGTCAGAAAAGAAAAGATAGTTTGGTGATTCATCGCATCTTTCCACCTGAAACGCCCGCGAAAGAGTATCGATAATGAACGTATCCATCGTCGAATAATAATCTGTAAATCCAACTTTTATTCTAGGTTTCATAAAGCAAAATCTTCAATAGTCATGTATGATAGCTCCAATTTTCTGTATTATATCTATCTCGCACCTCTTCGTGCATACAATCTCGGTTGGGAAGACCACTTCTACAACATGTGTAAAAAGAGTTGACGTCGCTAAGTTCCTCATGTGCGGAAATCATATGCATCTCATTGAGCGAAACATATTGTTGCAACTTTAATAGTAGTCCATGAGTATCCACTAAAGGTTTTCCTCTAGGAAAGGCGTATGTTTCTTCCATGGCCTTTTTTACCGCAGGAGTCATATAGTGCGGCCATGCGTAAAAGTTATCACATGTAAATCTATACTGGGTTTGCCACCATCCTTTTTCTGGGAACAAAAAATTGAATTTGGTCAAATCAATATTTTCATTAGCCACTTTTCGGGACCAATGTGCATCTAGACGAGTGAAAATAACCGCATCGCCATTTGCATTTTTCAATAGATTGAAAAGAGCATACTTTGACGTAAATGCATCGGATCCGTTAAGGTCGCTATAGTAAACCTTTTTGGGTTTCACCATTTGATAAAACTCGTTCTCAATACTCTTGTCGTCAAAAGGATAGCTTGAAACATATATTTCCGCGTCATAACCTTTTTCAACAAAAGGTTGTATAATCATTCTGTTGATATTTGGCCAACAGTGCCGAAAGTTTCTGGTACTGCCCGTTCGACCCCCATATCCATAAAGAATACCATAAAATCCGAACGCAATTTTCATAGTTCGGTTGCTACTACCGAATTGACAAGCCTGACTTCAGGAAAATACTGTAAAAAAACGCATGGCGCATTTTGTCTTTTTGAAAGAATTTTTTCCTTGATCTCTTCAAAAAAGTTCCAAGCAAGAGGAACAAAGCATATCTTACTTATGTCAGAATATTGCTGCAATGCCTCTTGTCCATAAATTGGTATGGACGTACCTGGAGTCCACATGTTTTGTTTAAGTGGATTGTCATCGATTATAAGATCCAACTTTGTGAGAGAGGCATTTAAAAAGGTATTTCCTTTCGCAGGTGCACCATATCCAACTATCACGTATCCTTGCTGCCTCAACTCATTTATTTTTTCCGCAAACGTCTTAATGATATGTTCACATTTCTGAGCATATTTAACATATGTTCGAAAATCATATATTCCTTGTAGACGCTCTTGCTCGATCAAAGCGTCTATTCGACTGGTCTTTTGTACAAATCTAGAAATAATAAAGATGTTTGTAGTACCGTGAATGGGGTGTCTGACCACATCAATAAGATTAAGCCCTGCTCTGTGGCAGAGTTCTTTCATCGATTTTATGTTATAGAAAGAAAGATGTTCATGATAGATGGTATCAAACTCATTATTTTGAATCATATTTGCCTGAGAAGTCGTGATATACAACTTCGTAAATGGATGCATCAGATTTCGTACCTTCTTAAGAAATCCTAGCTGATCATAATTGTGAGCAAAGGCATTCTGACACAGAATGATGTCAAACGACGTTGAAGAGGTAAAAGTATGTTCATTAAAATAGCCACAAATGACACCAGGGTGTTTTTGAGATGAGATTTTGTGAAGATTTTCTGCTGGATCAATTCCAAATGTCTGCAAACCTCTCTTTTTAAAAGCGTCGAGTTGGGAGCCATCATTACATCCAATATCAAATACTGTTGCAGGTACCTTTGCCTCGCGAGTGTCGAACTCTTCGATGGCGAGATTAGCAAACCAATCAAAATATTCCAATTGAGTCTTTGCAGTACCAGAGACATAAAGATAGTTCTTAAAAAGCAAATCTGGATTTACTTTATGTGTTAGCTGAACATGATAGCATTTGTTACAGTGATTGATGGCGAGAGGAAAGCTTTCTTCCTTTTCGTCTTGTGTCCTCTTGAACGAATTGGCAAGAGGCTGTTCGAGAAGATTTAACACTGGAGTTAGTTTATCATGTCCACATGCGAGACACTCTATTATTTTTTCGCAGTTATTGCTCATAGTCCTAGCCACCTTTTGTTATTAATATACCAATCACTTACTTGTTTAATTCTTTCGCTTAATGCGATTCTTGGCTCCCAACCAAGAGAACGCATTAGATCACCCGAAAGAGCATATCTTAAATCGTGCCCAGGACGTGAAGAATGGAAATCAACCATTTCGTAATCTAGTGTTTTACCTTGAGCAGAGGCAATCATTTTTGCCAAAGTAAGATTATCGATTTCTTCTTTTCCAACAATATTGAACTTTCGACATTTTGCCATCCCGTAATCTGAAGGAGTTTCGGGATTTGTTTTAAGCAGGAAAAGTAACGCATCCGCAACATCGGCGGCGTGAATATAAAATCTGCTTCCCGCAATGGTTTTTGTTGCGTCGGAGTGAATGAATATCTTTTCGTCATTCATTATCTTTTTGACGCATAGAGGAATAAACTTTTCTGGAGTCTGTCTTTCACCAAAGACGTTCATCGTATGTGTAACCATCATTGGAAGTTTATACGTATTTTCATATGCAACGCAGAACTCTTCGGCGGCAGCCTTCGAAGCAGAATATGGATTTGTTGAATTGTAGCGTGCGCGCTCTTCATATGCCACTCCTGGAGGAGCAACTCCAAATATTTCATCAGTAGAGAAATATAGAAACATGTCTAACTTATCAAGTTTTCTCGCGTATTCCAATAGATGCGCGGTACCTATCGTGTTGTCCAATATGAATTCCATTGGATGCGTAATTGAGCGATCTACATGGGAAGACGCAGCAAGGTGCAGGATAATATCTGGTTTGCCTATAAAGTTGGCAACCAAAGGATTTATTTCTGCCTTTAAATCGTGAAATACAATATTTACTCGCTTTCTCGCAGTAGGAGAATGGTTTTCTAACACTTCATGAAGTCTATTTAAATTTCCAGAATAATCTAGACGATCAAGCGTTGTTATATTCCAATCAGTTTCTTTCAGAAGAAGGTCAATAACGTGATGAGCAATAAAGCCACATCCTCCAGTAATTAAAACTTTTTTATTATTCATTTATATATTCTCCATTAGGGGCAATGTGACCACAAACTCCAATCTTTTCAACTTCTATAATTTTTTGGGTATTCAAGTTTTTGTAATAAGAATGTTCTATATCTATGTCAAAATTTAAGCAATCGTTGAATATTAGGTTTAATCTATTATGAAAGGAATTGAAACAGGACGAATCCATGTGCCAAAAGCGTAATCGATATAGCTTATTGACCTTTGCGTGTTCTTGTTTTTCAGTTGACATCCAAGAATCTAAAGCTTTTGCAAAAACAAAGGAGTCTTTATAGAAATCGTCATTCGGCACAAAGTTTTCGTTAATCTGATATCTTCCACTTAGTTTATAAATTCTCTTCGAGTCCACTCTGTTTTTCTCAAACCATTGAAGAAAGTAGCCAAAAGATATGCATTCTGCCAGACTTCGCATTCCACTGTTTGAAAAAGATTTAACTGGCTCCTGCTGGCCAGTGTATAATATGGTTATTCCCATGTCACTAAGAGCATTTAAGTATTCTAACCTAGGAACATTCGGAGAAGAATCAAAAATGTATTTCTTATTACTCGGACAATATTTATCAATGGATTTTATTGTTTCAATCGTTTGTTGAAATCTCTGATCGTCATTAAATACTGATAGAGAATTTACACTCAACGCATGATTAATAAAAAACACCCCATCAACCATACAAAGCCTCTATTTTTGACTTAAGGGAAGAAATTCTATCATATTGATGAACAATTGTAAAGGGAATATTATTTTCGGCGCATATCATATCGCCCTCGATAATCGGGTGCACGTCCTCATAGTCAATCTGATATCTTACAAATTTACTGGGATCGTTTTTACATATTATTCCCAAATCTCCAGATCCTTCCCTCACCGCTTCGATGGTTGTTCCCAATTGAATCGACCATGCATCTTTATTTGTAGTAAACATTGTATCAGAATTGTAAGGAGATACCTGCAATAAGAAGTTATATATTGCTTGATCCACAATTGGAATGGGTCTGTTCTGAGCCAATTCAAATACGAGTATCAATAAATTTTTTACCGTATCGTACTCGCCGGCGATAACTCCTACATTATATATTAGTCTATCTTTTAGCATATTGTAAAAGTATGGGCTAAAAGTTTGATGCAGATTTTGATTTCCCCAAGGCTCGCTTCTGTACTTCAGTCCTTCGGAAGAAGCCACCAATTTATGAAGCCTTAGATTTTTTTCTAGCCAATGTGAAGGATTAGTTTGAAAAATCACATCGCGAGTGTCGGTAGTAATTACATATCTATATTGGGTTTCCAATCGAGTAAGACAATTCCATATATGAAAAAATCTTTCTACATGAGATACTTCTCTGTTGCGAGATACTACATCTCCATTTTTTTGCTTTTCGCCATAGGAAAAAACTAGAACTCCTTTTTCTTCCAAGATTTCTATTGTTTGTTTGGTAAAATTGGTTCCTGTAATTACTACATCGCCCTCAAATCCTGAACTGCGAATGGAATTGACCCAGTATTTTACTACATCCCAAGAATAATTCGAGGCACTTCCTATAATCAAGTCTTTCATCGCAAAGAATATCCTTATGGTTTAGTTTTGGAGTGCCATGGAAACTCAGTTCCATATTTTTCTTCAATCTTAGCATTTCCCTGAATGAACATGTCTGGCTTCGGAGAATTTTCATTCCCACCAAGCCTATATCGAGCAGTATGCAGCATGTTCGTTCCAAAGTTTTTCAAGTTGTAATGTTTTGTCATGATGTTAAAGAAGCGTCTGTCTCCGCCCCATCCCCAATGCCAATGACCACATACTTCAATCAAAAATTTCCTTTGAAACGCAAAACATGATGTATCTACTAGATGTGTATTTTCATCGAAAAATACAGGCCATTCGCCAAGACTTTCACAATTATCGTCACATAAAAAAGTACCATCAGTATTATATATTTTGCGAAGAGAATATGCCCAATCCCAATGATTGTCCATCATGACTTTTATCATTGACGAAACGTGATTCGGCTCGTATGACGCATCTTGATCCAGAAAGAAAATGTAATCGTAATTTAAAAGATGGGGAAATGCGGCATAAATTCTATGACCGTAAAATCCATTTTTACCAACGTTGTCATTAAGCCATGTGAATTTTATGTTGTCTTTGAGTGGATGATCCTCAAACTTTTTTTGTCGAATGTAAAAATCTCTGTTGTACTCTTTTCCATCTACTACCAAATGATGATGAAGTGTTCCTTTGTAATCCTGAGAAAGAACCGACTGAATCGCGTCTTCTAGAACGGGTGCGCCAGTGGTGGGCGTTAGTACCACCACTGACGGATTGTCTCTAATAATATTTAATTTCACGGTATTGTTATTATTATAGTTCATGGGGAACAGGATTCGTCTCTCTTAGGAATTTCTTTCCATTAATTGGAAGTTCTACGCTCTCGGACGCAGAGGCCTTCTTTTCGGGAGTAATGAGTACAGTAAGAAGTCCATGCTCCATCGTCACTTTGATGTTTTCTTCACTCAGCGCAGTAGTTACTCCTCCGTGATATCCAATGGTATGTGATCCGGCTGCCCAAAGATGAGGTGCAATGGTTCGCTGAAGCTTGTTATCAACATAGATGTCAACCGTTGCCTTATCGGCGCGAAGTCTTACCGAAACTCTTTCTGGAGAGATTCCTGGATAAGTGAACGTATATTTATGGCCAGTCTGATTGTTTTCTACCTTCATTTCTTCGTCAACTCCTGTTGTTTCTAGATTCCAATATCGGTTTAGAATTTTTTCCAAGTTAGTGTAGTAGTCGCGCGCATACAATAGTGCGGTTGGTGTCATGATTTTCTCCTTTAATTTTAAGGGAAGAGATTGAGTATATTATATAATATAATGTCTTGTTTTGTCAAGACTAATTTTTATTTAATGGGTACCGAAGAAAAGTTTCCCCCTGTCGAGCCAAACCCGCCTGTACGTCCTCCAACCTCCACGGGGCGCTCGGTGATCCAATGAAATTGAGTCCGAATTGCTGCTCCATTTTTGAGAATTTCTGCTTGTGCTACTCTGTCGCCTACAGAAACAATAACTTCTTTTTCCGAATGATTGATCATGGGAATGTATAATTGTTTGGTGTAATCGCCATCAATAATTCCTACAGAATTAATGAGTCCTAGTCCAGTTTTGAGAGACAGACCAGAGCGAGGATACACCCTCATTGAATATATATCTCCCTTTTGTGAAGAGTAACCACTTTCCGACAAAAAAGTTTCTTCAGAATCGATCGGTACCGAGAGAGGACGAGTTGCTTTCCACAAAGAAGCCGAAACAATGTTTGACAGATCAAATATCATTGCGGTGGGAATCAATACTCGGGTGCCTGGTAAAATGACCACCGAATCGGCAATAATATGATTTATTCCGTTGTTGTTTCTACTGTCATAAGAATCGACGGTAACAACTCCTTCTGAAGGACAAAAAATCAAATCAAAGCACGCCGAGTATTTTGTGGCATAGGTAGGAAGAACGGTGCGCTCTTTATTTAAAGAAAATATTCCAACATTATACATCATGATATCAAAAACTCCAATTTAAATCATTTCATCCTGCTTATCAGCGAAGCTCTTTTTCTTTCCAATAGAATATTTTACGACTAGATTCCATTCAGATTTTTCACCATGCTTCACAATTTTAATCTGAGATAGTGGTGCGCGCAGATTTTTTATTGAAGCCGGATCGATCAATTCAATTAATTCCCACTGAGATAAAAGATCCGCAATGGTATTTCGACGCGCAATGTCACTCTCGTCAAAATTCGAAGGCTTGCCATCCAAGATAAAAAGTTCCTTGAAGTGCATGATAGCAAATCTTCCTTTTTTATGAAGAATATGACATGACTGATATAGAATTTTATCTTTTTTAGAAGCCACTCCAATGCGAGATAGAGTTTCTCGTATTTTTAAAAAGTCATCGGGATTCTTGAGTTTAATTTCGACGCCCAGACCTCTGAAAAGATTTGCGGCAGAACTATCTTCCTGTTTTTCTGGAGCGTTGTGGTGGTGTTGTTGCTTGTTTTCCATTATTATATCCGCCTGGGTCCATCTGTTCTCTCAATTCATTTTTTTGATCTTCGGAAAGAATTTCTAGAATTTCTCTGGCTTTTTTATCTGAATATCCATATGCAAACTTAACTGCATCCAGATCGCCAGGTTTTTCCAGCTTCATCCATTTTTGAAATGGTCTATTCCACGATCTACATGTATTTAGTAAAAAGTGATATTGTAGCTTTTTGTCCAGATGACAGTTAACATTCATCTCATTGGCAAAAAGTACACAGTCAGAATGAAACGAAAGAGCCTTATTTACCACAAATGGAACATAAGACTTTTCGTCACTTTCCGTTCTGACTACATCATTCTTTGTTTTAAGAATTGATGGAATTAGTTCCTTAAATAGGTCTGGCATTTTTCTTCTTCCTTTGTCGTTTCAACATACGTCCATGCTCTATGGACGTTTTCGGTTTCAACGCTTCCATTTTCTTCCTTTCTTTTTCTATAATTTCAGATACTCGCTTTTCAACTACTTCATCTACAGTGGGGACTGGCTGAGAAGGCTTCATGAAAAACTTTTCTCTGTCCGATAAAGGAATCTTATTGTCTGTCCTGGCCGTTGTAATATAAGTTTCGGAGGGGTCAGATTGTATAGTTTTTGTGCTTAGTATCTTGCTAGTTGTTCCCACACCAATGCGAAGGCTTTTGGCTATAGCATGTATTGACAATCCATCTTTCTTCAATGCATATACTTTCTGTATGATTTCGTCTGTTACATTGCTGGGTCTGCCCAATTTCTTTCCTTCATCTATTGCCCGTTTAAGTCCCGCCTTAATCATTTCTGAATGTTTTGCTTTCTCGAAGCGAACCACTCCATGAAGAATGCTATGGTGCCAGGCACATAGAGTTATTTCTCCATCTTCAGAAATAACTCCTAAATTAAACAAATGTGCAAAAGTTTCGTCCGAATTGCAGTCTCTGATTTGTTTTTTTGGATCATATCCTTTTTTCTTCTGACGAGAAATTCCAGAAAAAACAACAGGCTCAATGTGATGTTGTTGTAAATCGTGAGTCGATCCACATACCGCACAAAAATCTAGCTTCATATCACTGCATCGCTATTCAAATTCTATATCTGACATAATTTCGGTGAAGAACGCCACCGTGTTAATCTCAGGATCGGATACAAATGCCGCCTGATACTGATACTTTGCAAGAAGTAGGACAACCAAAGGAATATGTGATTTTGCCACAAATTCATACATGTTGTCATATATTTTTCGAAAGATGACGCGGGAATCCACATCTGAGTTGTCAACAACCCACTTTCTCATGGAAGAGAAGTCTTTTTCTTTCAGTGCAGAAATAAGACCATCCATGTTCTTGATTTCTTTTAGATGTACAAGAATGGATGCGTCAATTGCTCCATGAACGGACAGCTTTTGCAGTTCATTCAACGTCTTTCGAAAGTCAGGAAAATACTTTTCAATGACGCGAGGAAGATATTCTTTTTCCCATTTGACATTTTCCAGATCAAGTATGTTGCCAATTCTCTTGAAAAGCTGAAATGCTATCTGAGGCTTTTCATCTCTTTCAATGGCAAAATCAATGTGCTGACATCGCGAGTGGATTGCTTCGATAATTCTTGCCTTAAAATTGCAAGTCAAGATAAAGGTACAGTTTGCAGATACCTCTTCAATTACACCTCGCAGCGCCGCTTGCATTTCTGGAGTCAGATAATCTGCCTCATCTAGAATGATGACTTTTCTTCCACCAGAAAATGAAGCAGTCGATGCAAAAGTCTTTACCTTGCCGCGAAGAGTATCAATGCCTCTATCTTCGGACGAATTAATGAAAAGATAAGAACAACCAAGTTCTTCTACCATTGCGCGAGCGACGGTTGTCTTACCAACGCCTGGCGTGCCTGTCAGAAGAAGATTTGGTATTTCTTTTCTGTCAACAAACTTCTGAAAGATATCCTTCAGACGCTTTGGTATGATACATTCCTCGACCTTTTTGGGCCGATAGCGTTCACACCAGACGAATTCATCCACGTTTGTCGCGGAGATTGTTGTCATGGCTTTTGTTCCACTACCACCGTTTCAAAAATAGTTTCAAACAATCTAAAGTCTTCCGTTTCGTTATCAAATGACGCCTTGTGCTTTGTTCGCGCCAACTTCTTGGACAGCTTTGCTGGCATACCTAGTTGTGCATAAAGAGCCTCGGCTTCTCCCTTGATAAGGTCTCTCTCTGCATCCATTCGAGTAAGAGAATCGACCATAACCGATATGGCGGTCTTGATCCTTTTCTTGTCTTCTGGTGAGAGAGAGTTTACTGAAAACTGCGGCTGATTGTGTCCCATGTTATTTGATTTATTTGTCATACTGTTTTCTCCGATGCAATTGTGTATGTGACCTTATGTTCGCTTTCAAAAATACCAAAGTGCCCTGTTACAAACTTGATCTTGTAATTTGACAAAAGGACTTTGAGAAGTCTCTCGGCTTTAAACGTTTCTTTCCAAGAATCCGATACGGGTTGCTTGTCCAGAGTTAGTTTAAATTTGGAGTACTCATCATTGCTGTTTGATCCTGCCGAGCCTGGATCCCAGGACATTGCATATGTTCCATTTGAATCACCCACAAAGGAAATATACGGGAGATTATTGATTGAAGAAAATTTAATCAGAGAAGAAAGCTGATCTTTTGTAATCTCGATTGGATTCTTTGCATTTTCTAATGGAAGAGTTCTATCAGGAGGAGTCTTGATAACCTTCTCGGATCCATATGCACACGAATAATATCTTGTGTTGGAATCATCAGAAATTTCAATTTTGTTTTTAACAAAAGAAATATTGTGGCTGTCAAATGCATCGATATTTTGAAGCAGTTTGGCGAGTTCGACAATAGGTGCCTTTGCAGGAAACTTTTCCTCAAAAGTTGCGGTTGCCATAATTGTCATATTTGTGTCGATTGTTTTTTGAACATTTCCTGGAACAAAAACAATTCCCTCATTTATTCCAGTAAAGTTTTTCAAAATAGAACGAGTTGTGTCGGATAGCTTCATGTATTTTCATCTCCATCATAATTTAATTGTATGAGACAGTATAATTTATTTTTATGCAAAAGTCAACAAATTTTCTAGGAGGGCATCAATTTTATCCTGTAGTTCTTTTAACGAACCATCATTTCGGATAATTGTTGCTTTGTCAAAGGTCTGCTTTGATATCCATGCCCATTCGGAATAATGTACAGACCTATGCTTTGATTCCATTCGCGGAGAATCTTTTACTCCATTGTTTTGGTTATATGCAATATCCCACCATTCTGGGCGATCACCTCTCTCAATTACAAATAGCTTTCCACCCATAGAATGGATGAAATTGATCTCGTTTGGAAAACGACAATCATCTACTACTGCACTTTTTCCATTAATGGCATTGTATCTCAACCTCAGAGAATGCAACCAAATATCTGGATGAAAATAGTTTCTTCCTATTTCAGTTCCGATTTGTTGAAGGGCGCTGCGAGGAGTAAACTTTTCACCAAAAACTTCACTCCATTCTTTGTCCGGATGTTCTCGCCACTCGCGTGATTCGGCAGTATCTCCCTGAAGAAGATTTCTGTCCCAACCAAATATTGCGGCCGCGGCATCTTTAACAGGATCGGCAAGAGAAAGCTTTTTGAATTTCTTTTTTGTAATAAGATATTCTGAAAAAGCACCCTTGCCAGATCCAATAAGACCTATAACACCAAATAACATATCAAAAATCCACTTGTTAGAAAATTATAGTCTACCTGTGTACTGACTGGTCACAGGCATATTACCTGCAAAACCATACGTGCCAATGTGGGTAGTCTTCATCCATGGACATAGCCAAACCTGATATCCAATCTTTCTCGCATACTGACAGAACATATAATCTTCGGAGAGATACCTCTCCGAGTGAGGATCAATTACAGTATCAAAGAAGGCATGAATATATCTCGATCCATCAAAATTTGCCTGACCAATATGATCAGGTCGGTACTTCAGATGAGGATATTCTTTTTCAAATTTTTCAAAGACTTCTCTCTTGATCATCATAAATCCTGTGCCGATTTCCAGAACGTCCAAAGGTTCTGTAATCTTGAATTGTGTGGTTCCAGGTACAGGATTAAAAACAAAATGACCCGTTAGATACTCAAGTTCATTTAGATCCATGTTTGGATTTTTTCGCGCGGCTTCGGCAACATTACCCCAGTTGATTGACTTCTTTGGATAAGGCCCACCGATAATATCTTTGTCGAGCGCAAGAAGCGTAAGAATGTCTTCTGGATTAAATTGAATATCCGAATCAAGAAAAAGCAAATGTGTATAGCCTGATCTAAGAAATTCATCCGCCAAATAGTTTCGCGCGCGGGTGATAAGAGATTCGTTGAATAGGAATGAAAATCTAACTTCAATTCCATATTGCATACACAAGCCTTGCAGATCGAGACAGGGTTTCATATAAAGCCCGTGACATTGCCCGCCGTACATAGGCGTAGCGCAGAACAATTTCTTTTTTCTTAGTTCTTCTACTTTTACTGAAATTTCCATTATTTGTCACTCCATACTATCTAATATAATAATTTTTTATTTTTTGGAAGGCGACCGCAGCATATACAAGAAAAGGCAGGGCGCTGTTTATTTATGTGCGCCCTGCCTTGTTTAGAGACTATTTTTTATTTTATTACTACGCACCGACAACCGAACTAATTAGTGCCTGGCGACGAGCGCGCTCCGTTCTAGCCGAACGGGGAAAACGTCCAAGACGATACACAAAAGTCTGATGACCATTGATGTTCTTGAGGTTGGTGTAAATTGGATATCCTTCCTCACGAAGTTCATGGATGCGAGCAGCCACGTTTTCAATACCAAAGCGAGCGCGTGCCTGGTTCGTGGTGATATCATATCCACTACGCAGATAGTTCATCATTCGAGTGCGAGCATTAGTCTTTGCCATATTGTATTTACTCCTTATTTACTGTGACCTTTAGGTTGCAAAAAACCCCAAAGGAAGGTCACACTTTCCTTTGGGGAAACTTTCAATATATTAGAAAGGCGAATCCTGAGTGATGCGCGAGGAAATCAAAGACTTGAGTTCTTCCGCAATATCAATTTCTTCCTTCTTTTGGGCACTCCCCGCAACCGGAGCAGATCCAAAACGAGGGGCGGGATTCGACGGTGTATGTACCGACGGGTCCCACGTCTGCTCTGTCGATTCCGACTTTTCTTCGGAAGTAGACGGTTGCGGGGAGGAGGTTTGCAGGGGCTCCTCAGAACCCTCTGCGATACCATCCAGTTCAGCGTCAATCTTGGAATAAAGATCGACAAACTGGATCTTGGTATCAGTGTCGAATCGGCTCAGACACAATTCAATTGCCATGCGCCGATTCAATCCAAAGATAACAAAAGCGTTGATAATGTGAACAAGACGACGAGTAGAAATAATTTCCGTGATGCCACCCTCGGCATACAGCTTACGGATGCCTTCGGCCCAGCCAACAAGCTTGGTCACGAACTCTTCCGCTTTGCCGTATTGGAAGACAGGTAATGTCACTCCAGCATTTTCAAGAGCCGCATCAAGAGATCCAACAAGAATCTTAATCTCAGTCTTGGATGAAGGATATTCTTGTTCGATAGTAATCGGGAAACGTTCAAGGAACGCTTCGTTCAGCACATTGGTACCGACGAACTTTCCATCAAACGAACCCTGGCCCTTTGTGTTCGCCGTCGCAAGGATGTTGAAGCCAGGAGCAGGACGAACCACTTTGTTGATTTTCTTGAGATAGATCGGTTTGCCCTCAAGAACGGGCTGGAGACACATAAGCTTGTTTGTGCCAAGGTCGACCTCATCAAGAAGAAGGATTGCACCACGCTCCATGGCGACGATGACAGGACCATTCTGCCATACCGTCTTGCCGTCCTGAAGACGGAAGCCACCAATCAAATCATCTTCATCGGTTTCTGCCGTGACGTTGACGCGAACAAACTCGCGGCCAAGCTGGGCACAAACCTGTTCGATCATCATGGTCTTACCGTTACCAGAAAGACCCGTCACGAACGCAGGATAGAAGATCCGCGAAGCAATGATGGACTTCATGGTATTAAAATGTCCAAACGGAACATAACCGCGTGCAGCGACTGGAACAAGCGAAGCGTGTTCAAACTGTTCCGCAGCCTCATTGTTTTCGGAGGCTGAAAGAGTCGGCACCGCTACCGATGATGTTTCGACCGTCGGACGGGGTGCCGGTGTGTTGGGAATAAATGTAGGTGTCTTACGGATTTTCGGCATCTTTGCCATCTTTGGAAGAGAACGGGAAAGAGAACTAGAAGTAGCCGTTGCGGCTGACATGCCAGCAGCGGCAACCTTAGTTAGTGAGTAGACACCGCGACCGATTCGGTATTCATCGCTCTTTTCAAGCCACCAAGGATGCTTCAGACCAGGGGTCTTTGCCACAATGGTCTTAATTTGGTCGCGAGTGATGGATGACACGGTGTCACCATAAATCGTTTTAGCAGCATTCACAAAAGCAGCCATATCGCTGGCAGTAGTAGATGCGCGAGACATTCCGAATAACTCCTTTTTCATCTCAAATTATGAACAATAATAGCACGGAAACAAGGTGGAGGTCAACAAAAATCAGCATAAAATCAGTATTATTTTATTGTTTTTTTATGACCTTCCAGGTAATATTATTACGCAGCGTCTTTTGCGGTAATTCGAGCCACAAAGGACTTCAGAAGAGAACGGCCGCGATCACGCTTACCGATAGTTTTCCGATACTCGCTGAAGACTTTTTTGGCGGACATATCCGTCGTGGCCGAATTATTGTAGCTTTGAAGACTGTCGCGAATATCAAATGTGGAAGGAGATATAACAAAGAATTCGTCATATCCAAGAGCCCTGATGGAAACAAATCCCTCTTTCTTGTACTGGTCAACGAGACTGTTGCGAACGTTATAATCCGTCACTCCAAGATCATTCATGGCAGTGGAAGCATTTCGCTTGTCAGCAATGAAGTAGCCGAGCGTGTTTGCATTGTGACGTTCAGCAATGGACTTGATAATAAGCCCGCACAGAAGAGAAGGAACACAATTAGCTACATGGTTATTTTTTGTTTTACCCATTGTCGAATAGGTTCGCTTGGTCGCCTTGTCCGTATACGTGATATATGTCGGCTTGGAGCCTCCATACGCCCAAATGTCAGACATGTCGTTTGCTGACGTTCCTTCAAACCCATCAGCCATACCGTCGGTCATGGTAATGAACGACACACAATCAAGACCATTGTCTTTTTTGAACTTGCCGATTAGTTCCGAAGCCATCATGAGAGACGGAATCAAAGGTGTGCCACCCATGGTGTCAACATCAGACGCCTGGAGCGAAAGCATTTTAAATGTGGCACATGCTTCGTTATATTCCGTGAGCGTCATGCGGCTTGAGAGAATATTCCGAAGGTACACACGATTAGAAATGATTCCGTCTGTAGGAAGTTCGGTCTTGAATCGTCCTGTTTCCGAAGAAATTTCAAAGCGACCTGCATGTTTGCCGTTAGGAAAATAATTGTCCGTAAAGAAGTAAACTTCAAACGGAACATTGGTCAGACGACAGAACATGGTCAGCGAAATAAGAGAATCGACCAGCGGCCTGATGCTAAATGCCATTGAACCAGAAAAGTCTACAAGGAAAAACAAGCCGTGCGACTGGCCCTTGTTGACAATCGAATTGCGACGGAACAAATCATCCGAAGTTTTATAAGCATGAAGCTTGTTGGTATCCAGACGACCAGTCTTGGTCAAGAGCGTTCGAGCATGGGTGCGCGCGGCACGACGCAATTCAAATTCCTTGAGCATATAGGAAATGTTTGCTCGCTCTTTTGTTTTATATTCCGAAACTTCGCGCACCCTTTCATTATAGTATAGCGATCGGTTTAAACGCTTAAACGATTCGGCGTTTTCACGCAGCACCGTCTTGAAATCAAAAACGTTTTTGGAAAGATCAAAAACAGGCGCGGACACTGCAAGCATGTTGATATTGTCGCCAGCGGCCAGCGTTTTTTGACTTTCTGCCAACGCGGATTCTGTCAGGGATGCAAGAGCATCCATTTCAGAATATTCCATATCGAAGGGTTTGTCATCCGACTCGGTTTCGCTACCGGCACCGCGCATGTCTGCCGTAGAGTCTTCCGATTCTTCGTCGGAATCTTCGTCGGATTCTTCGACATCATCATCATCATCATCGCTCGGTTTGTCACCTTCCGACTCACCATCTTCGGATGATTCCTGCTCGCCATCTTCGCACGGACGACCTTCGCGCTGATCCTCATCATTGTCGTCGGAATCTTCGGAATCGTTTTCATATTCCTCAGAAAACTCCGATGGATCACCATCTTCCGTCATTTGTTCGTCCGTATCTTCGGGTTCAGGAAGCTTAGACTGTTGCTGTTGCTTTTTGTCTTGCTCGGCGCGCACATGTTCAATAATGGCGCGAGCCGCAGCAAAAACATCAGACATGGTTTCGGCGGCTTCAACCAGCGCAACCAGCTTTAGTTCATCCGCGGTAAACGGAACCTTGACATGTGTACCAACTTTGAAATGTAGATTGATACGGTCCGTAATGGACAACGCGGAAACGTTGGCTGAGGCTTGTCCAAAGAAGCCGTCAGTCCATAGGCGCTTGTAACCACGATTAAACGCGGGACGAATACCAGGATATCGACGCTTGGTCAACTTTTCAATACGCGGATCTTCGACCACGTTGACGACCTGGTGAACGATACGCATGGACGGAGACCGATCATTGCCGGCGTCCTTGGGGTACATCTCAGAGTGCAGAGCAGTCACGCCAGCAACCAGTTCATCAGAGAAGGTGTACAGCGCATGTCCGACCTCATGACCCACAAGAAGGTCATAAACATCGGCATCCATATTGAGCCACATAGGAAGTTCAAGAATGCGCTTCGCGGTATCAAACGACGCCGTGCGGGCTTTTGGGTTGATAATGACCGTAATGTTTTCGGTCGCCAAAAGTTTTGCCAGCTGGCTCTTGTTATGTGCCAGATTGTTTGGTGTCTCAGGGGTATGTGTCATAAATGCTCCGAAAGATTACTGTGAATAATAGCACGGAATGCACTCGGTGTGCAATACGTGTTTATTGTTATTTTGGTGCCATTTTGGCAATATTATTACCATAAATTGCTATTGAGAATCATTCGCAACTGGACGCTTCCGAAACACAAATATCGGTTCATACTTTAAAAACATTTTACCTTTTCCTGACTCCTTAACCACTTCGCAAAAGTTTTTCATTTTGCCTTTCATGATAGGAACTTTTTTGGTCACCGTTTCTTCCAGATTATGTTCGATCACCTCTTCGTAGTCTCCAGTTTCTTCCAAACGATTTCCTCCAGGCATTTGGCTCAGGCTCATCTTTAAAGTCTCGACATATTCCATGCCTAGTGATTCCAATATGTCTCTAGAATCTTTTTCAAGAGACAACATTTCACCACCAAATACACAGTCAGCAATATTCCACAACAAATATCCTCCTGGCTTCAACCAGTCGACCGCAGTCTCTAATGTTGGTCTAAGAAAGCCATCTCGCCATCCTTCATATTGTGAAAACTTGTGGCACGATTGTTCAGCGTCTTCTGAGTAGACTTCTTTTGCGAAATATGGAGGAGAGGTAAACGCGATATCCACATGACCTTTGTATGCCTGAAAATCAGGATGCGATCCTATTGTTTCTGATCCTGACTGAAAGATGTGATACGCATGTCCATATTTTGTGGCGTCTTCGAAAAGGGAATTACGTTGTTCTCGAATGTTTTGATTGAAGAACTTTGCGAAGTTTTGGTACTTTGTTCCTCCTGTCGGAAGAGTATGGTCTGTATTAGGATCTGTACCGACATAAAGAACTTGACGATCAGTATTAATAGACATAGCGCCAAGTAGACGACCACCCCAACCAGAAGAAGGATCATATATGATAATTGGAACGCTAGAAGATTTATCTTTGTCAGAATATTTTTCATATAGATATCTCGCGGTGAGAGGAGGAAAGTTTACGGCATATTGACAAAAAGACACGCGAAAGGCTTTCAGTCCTACAGGAAAAAGTCTCTGACCCTTTTTGTATAGACGGATTGAAAAATCCGATTGTGTGTTGGGTGCACCAGGAATAATAATATTCTGTTTAGACTTGAGCGCAGAATTGAATCCTGTATATTTTTTATCGCGCTTAACGGGACACAGAAAATATCCCCATTCTTTTGTTTCCTTAAATTCGCTCAAGAACTGTGCCGAATCGGTAATAGGTTCCTTTATTCCTGGAACAATATCGCCATACGAGATAGGCGTTGAATAATGGTAGAACGAGTCGCGCTTGAAATGTCGCGAGGCATATGTGACAAAAGTCTCATATAGGTCTTCGCGTGAAAAATAATCATATATTGAGCGAGAAGCGGACACGTTCTTGCCATACGTGATGCGCGTTTTCATCATCGTAGGAAACCATTGATTAACCGCGTTTCCAGCCGTTGTTGTATTTCGGATTACATTTTTTTCGCCCGTAATAAGATCGGTCGTTTCCATCCACTCAAGAGAATGATCTTTTATCATATCACGAAAATTGGCAATGATTTCAGACTTGTTATATCCTACGCGAGGAGGTTGTCCATTTTCATCCCATTCTTTTACGACTGCCGCGCGAAACTCTTTTACCCAGTCTCGAAACTCGGCATCTGACATTTCCAAAATGTCCTCGAACAATGGATTGTAACGAGGATTGTTTAGAATGGCATCGTACTTTTCGTAATAATAAAATTTATCCGACATTGCTTTTTCCTAAATATCAAACTAGAGTATATCAAAGTATATAGGAAAAGTCAAGCCTCATTTTCCAACATTCCAAAACAACGCTCCAGGACTCGCATGTTCCAGCATGAACTCCCACGCTTTGGAATCGTATGTAGGGGCAGACGGAAATGGAGGCAATATCTTTGCGGGTTTATTGAAAGGAAGAGAAGATTTCCAGTGCGATGCGCGCCCAACTTCATGCGTCTTCATATTATGTCCTACTTGGACAACATGTGCCTTTGCATTGGGCCAGGCAATTTGAAGTGCACGATTAAGTGTTCCAGACGAACCTACTGTCCAAAACTCTTTTGGTTCATCAATCGGGAGTGACAATGCCACCTTGATTATCGATGCAGTAACGGTTTTGTGTTCCAGACCCAATGGAAACAAAGCACGATTTTCTGGATCCTCTGCCGCATAGTCCTTGGCGCGTTTCTGTGTTACGTTCAACATTCCATCTTTTATCCAATGATAAATGGCGCCTTCCTGCATTCCTCGCTTTTGATATTCGGTATAATTCTTTGGATCACGCGCGGCCATAAACAAGTGAACTTTTTTGTTGTATCTTCGAGCAACAACGGGAAGAGATATCTGAGCATAACCTGTTGCTGGACATGAACCAAATACCAGTTCATTGCCTTTAAAATTTCGTACAAAATAATCCAATGCACGCACTTTTGTTCCTGCACCTAATAGATCATCACGCACAACAAGAAATCCATCATGTTCCTTTATGACAGGAGCAGGATTTGGATCTTCCCATCCCTCTACGTAACTAAGATAGTGTTTTCTCACATCAGCAGGTCGCACCAAATCATGTTGCAATTCTTCCATTATCATTTCGCCTCCAATAGCTTTGTTATTTCAGGGCTAACAACAAGATCGACCACCAAATGTACCCTGTCATCTTTTCCTCCGTTGATTGCAGCATGTGGCTTGCGTACATCGAGAACCCAACACTCACTAACTTTCATATTAACAGTATTTGGCTTGTTTTCCAAATCCCATACTGTAAACTTTACGTCATCGTTTGTGATGATAGGAAAATGAAAACGAGCCAGCTTTCCTGGCTCTAGACCCTGATCCGGATCTACCTGATCCGTATGACGAGTTAGTTCTCCTTCGCCGCCTTTTAGTTTCATCAGACGAATCCGATGATATTCGATTCCAAACCCAAATACGTGCTGTAAAAGTTTATACACTTCAGGAAAATCAGACATTAGTGTGGTGTCTTGCATTTCAAATTGTTCGTCTTTATGTTTTTCTTTCCACTTGTCGTCCATTTCAATAGGCTTGGTCATGAACGTAGGATCTGATTTATATCCTCTCAAAGAAAATGCCGACCAAGACTTTCCTTTATTATAGTTCGAATAATGGTTCTGATACAGAGAGTCGAAATTGTTTGCCTTTTCAGAAATACTCAATACAAGCTTTTTAATGGTATCATCTTTTTTAATTTTCTTTACGGACACATATTCATATTTTGGAAGTACAGGAAATTCTCGAGGACCTTTTACTTCTCCAAATAGAGATATCTGATTTTCTTCGGCATCTCTAAACCATATGAATTTGATTTCACCAAATGTGGTAATCTTGGATCCTATTTTCTTAAATTTGTATTTTTCCAGATATTGATTTAAATTTCTATCATCCGCCCATGTGTACACCCACGTCGGTTCGGCTTTATCAAATATGTTGGGAAGATTAATTGTATTAATGTCGGTTGCATTGGTGGCAATTGCAGAAAAGACGCTATCTCCCACCATTTTCTTTCCTATGTTAACTCCTTTATACAGAGATATGTCTCCGCTTTTCATAACTTTTGTTTGAATATAACAAACCGTTTTTACGCCAACCGGAGTGTTGATATGCATAGAAAAAAAGGTTTTGTTTTTGAGTGCAAGAGCAATGTCGTTTTTCTTTACTTTAGAAAATGGAGAATCAGAAAAAGAGTTATATGCGTCAAAAACTTTTTCGTACTCTTTCAGTACTTCAATATCATTTCCGTGTTGCCAATTTTTCATTTTTTAATGCCTTCTTATATAACGCCACAGACTTGTCTTTTGCCATTTTCCATGTTAGTTTGGATACTTTGTGCGGAAGAACGATTCCATCCAAATGGTCGTACTCATGCTGTATAACTCTTGCTGTATAACCAGAAAAACTTCCTTCACAATGCTTTCCTTCAAAATCTTGCCACTGCACCATGATTTCTTCGGAACGCTCAACCATCACGTAACAAAATGGAAAAGATATGCAACCTTCTTTCATCTTTGATTTTTCATCACTTCTTTTAATTATTTTTGGATTGAAAAATACTTGATTTTGATCCTCATATCCTACAGAAAAAACTCGCACAGGAATTCCTATCTGAATAGCCGAAAGACCTATTCCTCCATAAGTCTTCATGCAATGTATGAGTGTCTGCGCGAGAGGTATCGGATACAACGTCTGCGGATTTTCAAAATTGTAAGGTTCGGAGACTTGAAGCAACTTTGGATCATCATCAGGCAGTACTGGCAAAAGCTTTACCTGATACGCCTTATTCTCTGTCTTTATCGAAAACTTGTCGGATGGCACCCTTGATCTGGGAGCATCATCAATTATCTTTAGTTTAACAGTGTCCGTCATTTTTCGTGTACCTATCGTTACTCAACTACATGAGAAAAATTCTTTACTTTTTCAAAACGAATGACATCTTCAAATTTATCATACAGGAATTCATTTCGGTGAGAAATTACAAAAACATTCGTATTGCTTATAGTTTTAATTATCTTCAAAAACTCTTCCGTTCCTTGAGAATCAAGAGAAGAATCGAACACTTCATCCATTATAAGTAGATTAGTGTGCACAGAATTTTTTCGTGCGGCAACTTCTCGCCAAGTAAATAGTAGTGCAAGATCGATACGGAGTCTCTCTCCGGCAGAGAATGAGTTATATGTAAACTTGTCTCTATGACGTGACTTGATGATTTCTTCAAAATTTTCGTCCAGAGTAAAATTTACATAACAGTCCATGTCCTGTAGATGCTTATTGATTTGTGTGTTGATAAGCGGAAGATAACGTCTGATTTCTTTTGCTTTAATTCCATCATCCCTAAGAAGAGATTGAGAAAAGTCCAGATATTTTTTGAACTCTATAAGATCAATTCTTTCCTGCTTTGTTCTTTCGATATCATTCTCGACATTTTCCAAAGAGATATCTGATCCGACTCCTTCAATCTCGCCGTCGATATCGTCCATCATTTTCTTTAGCTTTTTCTGATAAGACCTTTTCGTTTCAATGTGAATGCGAGCGGAAGAGATTTGTCGTTCCAGCGAAATTATTTCATTTCGGATTGCATCTAGTTCATTTATTTTTTCTTTTACGCTTTGAATCTTTTTTGTAATTTTTTCTAATCCATCTTCGCACTGATGCACGGTCGCATCGCTGTTATCAATAACAGTCTTTTTATAATTTGGATCGATTGTCTGAGTGCACGTTGGGCAGTCATCGCGACTTCTCATGAACCTGGACATTTTATTTGCCTGATCCTTTTTCGACGCAATAACAGACTGCAAATTTGTATACTCTGTTAGCTTTGTTCTTTCTGCCTCCATGCCCGCAATAAGAGGAGTTATTTCAGAAATCTTGCTTTTTAGTCCTTCTATTTCTTTTTCTTGTGTGACAATTTGATCTTCGGCATCTTTCCACTGCACATTTAAAGATGCTTTTCGTTGTTCTTTATCCGATAGCATCATGTTAACATGTTTCTTTAATGTAGAATATCTTTCTTCCAATACCGTCATTGTCATACGATTTGTTTCCAGAGATTCTCGATTTGTCTGAAACTTTCTTTTCAGTACGGTATTCATGGCAGAAAAGATTTCAATATCCAAAATCTCTTCGATGACCTCACGTCTTCTGGATGACTTTAGACGCATGAAAGGAATATATGAATCCGATCCAAGAACAACAATCTGAGAAAACGCTTTGAAGTTCATTTTCAAAACATTTGTTTCCAACCACTTTTGATAATCCTTGGCGGCAGCGTCCTGCTTTATCAAGTTTCCGTTTTGATATATCTCAAAAACATTTGGCTTGATTCCGCGAACGATTTTATATGGTATGTTTCCAGAAATCAGTTCAAGTTCGATTACGCAGTCCTTACCATTAATTGAGTTGACCAACTCTGGTTTGCCAATATCACGAAAAGGTTTATTGTATAATGCAAATGTCAATGCATCGATAATGGTAGATTTTCCAGCTCCATTTTCACCAACGATCAAAGTATGAGAAGACTTTTTCAAATCAATTGTCGTAAGATTTTTTCCTGTAGAAAGAAAGTTCTTCCATGAGATTGAACAAAACTCTAATTGCATTATGTATCATCCGACTGAGATGTTGACAAAGTAGTACTTTCCAGATTAATCGCTTCTATGTATAACTCTCGCAGAATATTTTTTGAGCGCATGGCATCGATATTCTGAGGAAGAGAATTGTTAGAGGATAAATTATCTACATACTTATTTAGAACGGTCATTGTATCCATTCCATATTCCAACTCATCTTTATCGTCTTCATCCGAAGCATAAGTATCATCGATAGATGTTAATGTAAAATCTTCGGCGGTCGTTAATTCAAACGGCTCACCAACTCGTTGGATAGTATCCATAAAAGAGTCATACAAATGAGGATCATTTTTATTTACTACAATAATCTTTACATAACGGTTTTTGAGAGGACTGTTCTTTTTGAGAGATTGCAAAAAAGTTTTTATCTTTGACGGATCGGAATCATCGTATCTCAGCTTGAAAAACATTTCATATGGATTTAATACAAAATCCATTGTGTTGGATTCTGTGTCAAATACATGAAATCCTCGCTTTTCTCCATAGTCTGCCCACGTTATCTGATATGTATTTCCCAAATAAGAAATTTTACCGTCGGTAGATTTGTGATGAAAGTGTCCTGAGTAAACGGAATCATATTTCTGGAATATAGACTTATTATGACCCGAGTCACACACATTGCCAACATCCATCTCGAAGCCCATGATCTCCAGATGTCCAAATGCAATCTGCGCTTTTGTCTTTTGAATATATTGTAGAGTTTTTTCTTGATTACCGCTGTTGATCCATGGAATAAAAGAGTATGGTCGCGTTGGATTTTCTTCTGATAGAAAAACGTCCTGTGCCTCAGAATACACAGTCACATTGTCATATCCCCAGAAGATTTGATTCATGCAATTTACGTCATTGGTATTTTTGTAGAAGCAATCGTGATTACCAATGATTACATGAAGCTTTACGTCCATGGACTGAAGTTTTTGAAAAAATCTTTTATGCCAGGCGTCGGACACGGCAAAGTTAATAAACTTTCTTCTATCGACCAGATCGCCCATATGAATGACGTTTTTGATGTTGTTTTTTTCCAGATACGGAAAAAAAGTCTTTTCCCAAAACTCAAAGAAAAAATCATTAAATAAAAGAGAATCGGATCTTGCGCCGGCGTGCGTATCCGTGACAATGGCATATCTAGTCATTTATTTTCCTTATGATAAAAACTTACAAGTCTGTTGTCATTGTATTACGAATTGTGCCCAATGTCAAGGACTATTTTTTTGATATCCAGCCTTTATTATCCTGAGTGCCAGATTAATGGACTGCTCTCTTTTTTCGTTCCAAAAAATATACGACGGATCTGGCCATTTTACGTTGTGAGTTTCCAGGTAATCATGTGCATTGGAATCTATTATTTTCGCCAGTGTCATAACATCATCATTATCACGCATTATTTTATACCACTTCTTCCCAATCTATTGCACCTATGCACGTATCTCCGTTTGATGATCCGGCGGCCGCCAAAGTAAAAGTAACATTTGATCCATTAAATGTATTTCTTTTTAACTGGTCTCGAAATAAATCTTCTCCAAACTGAAGAGGGGCGGAAGCCTGATTAGTAACAGAGATATATCCAGACTTAAGAGGTGTTCCTCCAGTGAGAGACGTGGCATTCGCATTAAATTGCACTGAAGAATTGGCATCAATTGTTTGCCACGTTCCTCCAGATATGTCTGCCCCTTCTATAATTCGCCATTGAATGCGCGAGCCATTACCTCCAATTCCAAGAAGTGATACTCCTCTTGGAATAACTACGGAATCTGGATTTTCTGCTTTCAATCTGATACTTAGTATTGGATAGAAAACACCAGCCGTTGTTAGTGTAACAAATGTGTTTGGCAATTGACCTGCCGTTCTTTGGCGTCCAGTTAGTTGGTATCCACCTTCAGATACGACGGTTGAGCAAATTTGTTTTAGTGTACTGGAAGAACCTGTTGTCGATTCGTTGAATATCTCATATCGAATGGGAAGAGTTCCCGTCGTCATGTAAACGGAATTCCTTCGGTTGTCATTGTGAAACACATGTGCAGGTACCATTATTCCGTCAACAACAAATCCACATCGGATATCTCCAACTCCTAGCCATTCAACATCAAACCAAAGTATGTTGGTGTTGGCAATGTTAAGTGCGCCTCTTTTGGAATCAATACTTACTTGAGTCGAGTACGTATTTGACTCACCGGTAAACTTATCTGTGTTCCATTCGGTTTGAGGAACTCTTGTTTCTACAACTGTTCCAGTAGAGTTTGATCGTAGCACAAACGAAACAAGATTACTTGTGCCATTGCTTTCCAAATAAATTCCATTATCAGAGCCATAATATCCTACTCGCTGAATTAAACCTTCTTTTGGAGAGTTCATTGCAAAAGAATTCAGTACAAGAAGAGACTTTCCAGGTTGGTATGGAAAGACTTTTTTGGTTTCGCGTGCCACCAGATCTCCAGAAGATCCCGTGACTGTCAAATATACTGTACTTTCGCTGGCAATATATAGCTTGTCGCCTGATCCAACAAGAGCCGTATTGAAATCTCCAGCTTCTCGATATCGATTGACGGAATCAAAAAGAGTTAGTGGATTTGACGTTCTTAGTCTTCCAAACGCATCGGTAGAACTTCCACTCGTTGTTATCCGATCGGATAGTTTAAAAACCTCATATATTGTCTTGTTATGAGGTAAAAGAGTTTTTGTATCCGATCGATATTGAGTCATTGTTTTTCCAACTTCTTTCTTTTTTTATTGCAAAAATCTGTTGTAATATATAGCTTTTTCTGGTTTTTGCATTTAAATTCAATTTTATTTTACAGTTTGCAGTATACTCCCCATTCTCCCATAAAACTGAAATACCATAGTTAAAAATGTGAACAAAATCAATAACTTATTTTTGCACTTTTTGTGTTTTTTTAGGTTTCTTCTTTGCTTTCTTTTCTTTTATTTTTCGCTCATAATCATCGATGTAGGAAGTGATATTATCATACAATTCTTTCGAAACTGCTGGATCACCTACTGATGAATCCGTTGCTCTATAAAAGCTGGCAGTAGTCGGAGCACCAACTGCTGCATTTTCTGAAAATCCACTTTCTCCTTCATACAAGAACGATTTCATCTGATGCGATTTGTATACGATATATTTATTCTTGTTTTCCTTGTTTATTCTACGAACAAAGGCATGCCAGACAACTGTGGTAAAATATGCAAAAGGATTTGTTCCTCGATTTGGATCAAAATCATACGCATACATGACACAGTTTTCAATAGCATCGGCAATCATTTCGTCTTTATAAGGATATCCGATAAATGATTTATGATTTGAAAATTTTTGAGCAATTTTTATGAAACAATGACCAATGTAGTCTGGAATCTGAGGTGCAGGCAATCCATTTTTCTTTGCTTCGGTATACTTGGCATTGTATTCGATAAAAGCCTTTAAGAACTGCTTGTTATCAACATAATGAGTATCATCTTTTTTTGATGATGGTGATCGTGTTCTGATTTTTTTGATTACTTTTGTCATGTTGCTCATTTTTCCCTTGACAAGCTTTTTTGATTTTTGTATAATAGGTATCTCTTCGCTTCGCTTCGAGATGTTCGCTACGCTCACCTTTACGGTTAGTGTAATGTTTTCTTTAGTCCGTTTCCTAGTTTTACCTTAGGTACATTGTGGTTTTCTTCCTTAGAATCCTTAGAGAAGATTTCGCGAGGATCGTCGCGCTGAGAAGAAGGCTCAATGAAGTCTTCCGCCTCTGATGCAAGAAACTCTTCTGCCTCAAGCTGTTCTTCCATATTGGAAATTAGTTCATTATCATAATCTGTTGTGGGCTGGCCTTGCGAAACAAGATTTTTGGCATACATCAAAATATATTTTCTTACAATAGAAAAGTAATAACTTGTGACTGATGCCGCAACTGGCAATCTTATCAGCACTTCATCTTTTGGCATATGCACAATTTGCGATGGATATATTGATGGAGATACCCAAAAATTTAAATGAAGCGCGCCTTGTCCTCCAGAAACAGGAAAAGTTGCAACTCTCATGGGATAGTGTAATTCAACATGAGAATTTTTAAAAGCCTTCATCTGATCCTTTATTTCTTTTCTTATTTCTGCTTTTAGACCTTTCTTTTCCTTTTCGGTCATCTGACGACTCTTCTCAATAGTTTCCAACATGCTAGAAGCATAATGACCTACATCTTCTTCCACGGAAATCAACTCTTCTCCATTTCGAAGCTTATAATAATACACCGGTGTGTCCAGTGTGAATAAAGTGGTGGTAGAATTATTGGAGTTCGAGGAATTAGTTTTCATATAATGCCGCTCTTTCATTTTTCTCGCCAGAAGAGTTTTCTTCTTGTTCCAGCAAAATGTTATATAGTTTGTAAGAAAATTTTTCGCTAATGTAAATTTTCAATCTTTCTTCCATGTGCGTATACGTATAATTTGGGCGACTTTTTTCAGAAAATCTGAAATCGTCTGCAATATCAAACAGTGTTGCATTGTCTTTTGCATCGCCCTTTCTTAGTCCTCTTCCTATAGACTGAAGGCTTCTTATCTTTGATTTGGTAGGCGCGGCAAAAATAACGTTATGTAAGTTTTTTATGTTAATTCCTGTAGAAAATGTTCCATAAGACGCCACGATGATCGCATTGTCTTCGTTCTCTACTATTCTTCGCGCATCTTCTCGATCTTCGGATTCGACTCCTCCGTGAATAAAAAACAGTTTTCTTTCTTCTCCAGCAGTTTTTTCTTTTAATATGTCGTACAATATTTTACCGTGGTCTTCGACGCGCTGATATAATATAAGCGTATTTCCTTTTAATGACAAGGCCAAATTTGTAATAAATTTATTACGAGGCCGAGAAGAAATCAAATATTGTATTTCGTCTTCGTAGCTGGATCCTGTTTTTCGAAAAATATTACAAACTTCTTTTGGATGTTTCAGACACAAAACTTTGATTGGATTTAATTTGGCAATTGCGCCTTTGTCCATCAATTCTCTGGTTGTAATGACACGCTCGACTTCTCCAAACAACCCCTCCAACACCATTTTGTTTGTGTTGGATCCATCTAGTGTTCCTGTAAGTCCTGTACGATCCCACGCATTAACGCAACAATTCATAATATATGTAAGTGATTTTGCCTTAAATTCGTGTGCCTCGTCTCCAATTACATAATCGAACTGTTTGAAGTATTCAGGCGGAAGTTCGTATAAACTTTGCCAAGTAGAAATGTATACGGATTTGTCGTCTGCGCTTTTGTCCTTGCCGGCATGGATGATATGAATCTTATCTCGCGCGTTGTAACCGTTGGCGATGGAATAATCACACCAGTCACTATACAGTTGCTGGCATAGTTGTATTCTCGGTACAATAACAAGTCCTTTAGAGCGCGGGTTAAAGGATTGGTGCCACATTGCGATGGCATAGCTGATAAGCGATTTTCCACTTGCCGTTGGAGATAAGATGAGAGACCTACGATAGCGTATTGCTTTTGTAACGGCATTGATTTGGTCCTCACGCATTGTAAGCTTATCACCATCAGAACGAGTTGGTTGAAGTCTAGCGATGAAATCTCTTGTTTCAATTTCGGACCATTCTCGCTTAAGAAGATGTTCGCTTCGGCGTGAGGACGAGATATAGGTACTATATCCTCTTTCTCTACAGAGGTTTTGAAATTTTGAAAATAGTCCAAGAGGAAGCTGTGAATTTCTTTTGTTGAATAGTCGTATCTTACCGTCCCAAGATCCACGTGACCTTCCTCCTCGTTTGAAGTTGGACATATACTTTGCTTCAGGCAAGTCAAAGGTAAAATAATCTGAGAATTCTTGAGATTGTGACTCGTCACAATGGATCTGTATAAAGCTTCCATTTAGCACATCAACTTTTATGTCGCTACCGCGAGTTGTCGGTGCCGCGCTCATTATGTATTAAAGCCTGCCATTAGTCGTTGCCAATCAACCGCAGCTTTAATTTGATATGATCTGTTTCCAAGTTCTTTAATAATAGACTTGCAAATCTCAATAATATCTTCATGGCGCGCCACTGCTGCGGATGCCTTCTGTACGAACTCATCTCCTTCTAAAAATCTTTCCATGTCACCCTTCAGAACCTTGTATGGAAAAGGTTTCCAATTGTATTTTTGTTCTGTTTCTCGGTCAATACTTCCGTCATAATAAGACTGACGAAGATTGCGAATCTTTGCCAATGCGCGCAGTGCTTCTCGATGCTTTGTTGTATGAATTGCCATTATCTTTAGATACTTGGCGTGCAGAGTTCCCGTTTTTACAGATTCCTGACCAACTTCTGTAAAGTCGATTTTTGAATCCGAGACCCACAACGAAGTGATGGTGTCCAAAGACAATTGCAAAATTTCATTTTCTGTCATAACTGGAAATATTCCTATATCATAGAGCCATTACAATCGGAAACATCATAACAGGAAAAAAGCATCCTGTCAATGGAAATTTACTTGTGAACGGGAATTATATCAAAATAATCATAGCGAAATGACGCATCTGCTGTTATCGGAACTCCACCATCATCCGTCGAGGACATCGTAAGTGGAGATAGAGTTGTTGGAAAACAATTTTTGTACACTATCCGAACCACAGGATTATTCAGTCCATTTAGCAAAGTAAGAGTGGCATCGGAATATAATCCTTCCAACTTTTGCTTTTCGTATTCTGTAAATTTAGTTGGATATGTCAGTCCTCGCATCCAATCGTGTATGTTTTTCCAAGATGTAATCCATTCATCAACCAGAAAAGTAACCGTAAGTGGATCATATACAAGTTTGTCACCATGACGGTATAAATCAACAAATGGAGTTGGCTGTACTGCTTCTGACATATTAACACCAGGAACAGTCACAGACTGACAGAAATATGTTGTACTGGGAATTTTCTGAAAATTCAGCAAGTACTGAGTGGTCTGAATCAGATTTACGTTTCTTGGCTGATCTTTGAGAGTAGACATGAATATCCTTAAATAAAAAAATCCTAGAGCAACTATTTATGCTGCTCTAGGACTGTAGTTTGGTAGTAATCTTGTTGTTTTTGTTATATCTATATAGTTGTCGTTAAGGTTTTCTTCCTAGTATGTGTTTTTCGGAACAATACTGATCTTTTGGAATGCGACTGTTAATAAGAGTATCTTTATAATGAATCCAAATATAATCTTTCATGTTGTTAGATTTTCTATTTGCATATTTTCCTTCAGCCCAGGCTTTTTTATTTGCATCGCTATATTTTTGAGAGTATTTTTTATGATCGTGTTGCGCGCTAGACATGACTTCTGCATGTTTCTTTTTGCGGTCCTCGGACCAAACTATGGTTTTTCCTTTATTTCCTTTCCATCTTCCTTCTTCGCGAGCCTTACGCATTGATTCTTTTCGTTTATTTTTTTCTTCTTCGGATTGAATTCTTCCCACGTTTTGGGGAACCCAAGAGTCTGATTTATTATAGATAGGTAGACCTAAGGATTTTTTTTCTTCTCGTTTCTGTTTTTTAGATTCGGAAATAAGTCGACCTCGCGCGGCTTTTTCTTCTAAAGAAAGATTATGTTTTCGACCCTTGTTTATTTCTGAGATTCTTTTTCCAACAACTTCTAAACGGCTAGGATCAGTGGCCCAGTGACCAAACTGACGTTGAGAATGATTATAATATTTTCTTCCAAGTTCTTCTGGTTTTATTAGAGATAACCATTTATGTTCTTCCTGAAGAAGAAGGTCTCTACTGGGAATATTTCTTCGAATAATCCTACGAGAAAAATCTTCGGGTCGATTTCTAAAAGCCTTTCTCATACGGTCTGACGAACAAATGTATCCGTCATATTCGGTACCCCAATGACATCCGATGTAATACATTTTTCTTGCTTTATCATACCAGATGTAGATAAATCCTTCCTTTTTTATAATCATATTTTTGGACATAAAAATACTCCCTGAGTTGGTGTGTCTCAGGGAGTATTTATTATCTAATATTCTATGTCACGAACTATGTGACATAATGTCACAGCTACATTAAATTCGTCACTCTAAAGATTCTGTAATAAATGTTGTTCTGGTTACCGTTGGTACCGTTGCGAACACCTACTACACCATCAGCGGCTGCTGTTGCAAATGGGTTTGCAACCATTCCGTAACGTGTCTTGAAGCCGATCTTTGGCTGGAAAGTTCCAGTATCGACCGCACGAACCATCTGAAGGGGAACGTATGGACAATAGAAAAGACCTGCGTCATAGGGTGAAGTACCCTTATAGCCGACGGTAACAAGTTCGTTTCCGTTTGCAGATCCACCAAAGTATGGGTCGATAAAGACCTTAATACGATTGTGGAGCATTCCAACGTATGTTGAACCAGTATCATCAACTGTGAGGTTGGCATCAAGGTTTGGTGTGTATGAAAGAACGCCAGTCATTGCGAGGGCTGAAGCAACGTCTGAAGAAACGATCAGAACGTTACCCTTACCACGACGGGTAGACTTTGCGATTGCGTTAGCTTCGCGCTCAATCTGGAAGATAAGTCCCTTGAACTTTTCAACGGACCAGCGACCATTTGAATCAACGTCAAGATTGAATACGCCCTGTGTGGTCGTACCATACTGACATCCAAGGTTGGCCGAACGATAGATTGAACGGATAACTTCGCGGTTAATTTCGGCCAGGATTTCTGTGGACAGAATGTTTGCAAGTTCTGTCTCAGCTTCTAGACCATGAATGGCCTTGAGGTCCTGAGCGAGTTCCATTGAGTATTCAGCCTTCAGTGCACGGCTACGAGCAGTGACTGATACGCGCTCAATTGAGAAAGCCATTTCAGCAAATGCGTTTGCACCTGCATCGCCGAGGGCTTCGGCTACGGCAGTTGTCATACCATTGGCAACCGTATAGCTGGTATCAATGGCGGTATTTACCGTAAAGCCCGATCCAGTTGCGAACACAGGGTCATTACCTGTCTGAATAACAAGTCCAGCAGTATCTGTTGCCTTGTTTCCTGAAGAAATGGTTGTGTTTGCTTCGTTGAACAGAGCTTCTGTGCCATTCATTGCATTGTAACGGCTTCTCATGGCAAAGATAAGTCCTGTTGGACCAGTCATTGGCTGAACGCCGCAGATATCGTATGCAATGAGGTTAGGTAGTGCACGACGAACCAATGAGATAAGAATTGGATCGTAGTTTTGAACGTTGGCTCCTGTAGCGTTTGTGGGAGCGGCTTCGGCCATATACTGGCGAGCGTCTTGTGTTTGTGCCTCCTCCTGATTTTCCAGAAGAATGGCAGTCACCGCGCGCTTATAATTATCTTTAATTTTTGGAAGGTGGTCATGGTCTAGAACTGGTGCCCACTTTTCCGTTAGTCTATCAGTTGGAAGCATTTTGGTATTCTCCTTGTTTTTTATATTTAGATAAATTGATATTTCAACAATGTTTTGCTTTTTAGTCCTTTTTTAGTTTTCATCACGAAAAGCAGGCGACTTTACTTGTCTGGATAGTGTGTTGATATATCTAGCCATGCGAGGATTTGTATCTTCGCTCAGATAGCTTCCATTTCCACCTTTTCCAGAGTTTGTGGCTGTCGTTGGGTCTACACCATCTAATGTGTTATCATTAGACATTCCCGAAGAGTTTGATTTTGCAGTTACTTTGTTACTAAAATAGCTTTCCTTGAGTGTCTGTAGTTTTTCGGCGTAATCATTTACGCTTTCAAAAACAACGTTTTTGGAAAGGTCTCTAAGTTTGTCGGCCTGAAAATCTGTCAAATCTCTTGTTGACTCAGAAAAAATTTCATGCTTTCTTGCTTCAACCAGTTCATTGTGTAAACGTACAGAATTTTCAAATTCCTCGTTTAGCTTGTCCTCCAAAGAGTTAACCTTTTGAACTAGTTCTTCAACCAGGTCAACTTTAGATTCGGGAACGTCAATATAACTCTCGACAAAAAGTTTATGTAATCCAGTAATAAATTCTTCAGTCAGTTCTGATCTGAGACCAGACTCAATCGCCACTTCATTTTCGGCAATCCACTGTTCCACAACGTATCCAAGATAACTGTCTAGATGCTCGGTAAGAGCGTCTTCGTATTCGGTTGCAGCCTCGTCTAGTGCGTGTGCAAAATTCTCGGCCATGGCGGCATACATTGTCGTGGCCATCTCGCGTAGAGCCGCCTCGAATACAACGGATGTCTTTTCTTTAAATTCTTCTGACAGATTATTTCCGCCATTTGACAGAAGAGCATTCATGTGTTCGTCAATTGAAACTGAACCGACGCCAAGACTGATGATTTCTTCTGGAATCAGAGGTTCATATTCTTCCTTTTTGGTGTCCTCATCATCATCATCGTCCTCATCGTCTTCATCTTCGTCATCATCATGCTTTTCGTCTTCTTCTTCTTCGTAATACTCTTCCTCTTCTTCAGAATAGTTCTTCTTTTTTCCGTACATTCCCTCTTTGACATTCTTCATGTCTTCATCCTCGTCGCCGTCATGATCATCTTCATCTTCATCGTCATCGTCGTCGTGATCATCTTCTTTGGCGGCTTCGGCAAAAATATTTTTTCCTGTTGGATTGTACTTTTCCTGAGCGGGATAGTTTCCGCCGGGAACATGTCCTGTACGAGAAATTTTGCGATTTGCTTTTGAAGAGGGGAGTTCGTCCTTAACGTCTGTAGGAGCAGCGCCTAGGTCTTCAGTATCTCCCTGAAATGCTTCGGGGTTTAGTCTCTTTGGTCCGCCAGTCATTGATGCGGCAGAATCGGTCGGACCTGTATTTTTTCCGCCCATGCGTCCAGTCATTTCGTGGGCGCCGGCATTGAGATCTCCAATATTTTTGGAAGGAATATTGTTCGTGTTCTGAGTATCTTCCATACCACCCTGTACAGGAGCAGGATTAAGCTTCTTTGGGGGGTCTGCATATGCAACGTTTGGGCCTAAGGCGCTTTCGCGTAGCACCTTCATGGCGGCATCGCGAAGAGATGTTCCTGCCTTTTCCGTGTTAGTATGTTTATTCATTTTGGACTGCTCCTTTGACAATAATCTTTTATTGGTAAGTTTATTTAGTTATTTTAGGTTTTTCATCATTGTATTTAAAAAATCTTCAAATAAAACAACCGTATGATCTTCTATCTGAGATTTTGAAAATTTCTTAAGCTTTTTCTGGGTATTATCAACCCATTCATTCATCTTTTCGTCGAAATAAAATTCTCTTCCTTCCATAATTCCTCGCACAAAAGCATCAGGAGCGGAAGGATCATGCACAATGTCGCCTGCTGTTGCAAGTTTAAAATCTGATTGAACATAATCTGTTCCACCATTTGATTTTACGGATCCAAGACCTCTAGAACTTGTGCCAAGCTTTACGCCACCATCAATAAATGCTTTTACTATCTTTCCATTTGGAGTATCAAGTATTTCCGCAGTACCCCAATAGTTATTTCCATCTTCTTGAAGGCTTGTAATCTTATGAGACACAAGAGGAAGATTGATCTTTGGGCCGTCGGGATGACCCAATTCGCCCACTGCACGACCAGGATTTACATGCTGCACGACATAGTGTCGAACTGCTTCTGACATGACCTGTTTTGGATATACTCTTCTATTTCCGTTTAGTCTTTCGGCCTGAAGAAATATTCCATGAATCTTATACTTGCGTGCGCCATTTCCTGCATCTTCAACGATGCATTTCATTTCTGGCATCTGTCTGTCGAAACCAAAGGTTTCTGTAATTAACATTGGCATTGTATTATAACCCCATTGCCTTTCTTCTTCTTAGTGACCGTCTTAGTGCGACCTTAATTCTTGATCTTTTAGCTTTTCTTTTAAATTTTGCACGACGTGCCCCTAGTTTTCTTTTTCTTTTTTCTCCGGCTGTCATTCTTTTTAGCTTGCCTGCTTTAAGTCTGAAACCTTTGACTGCCGATAGTTTCTTTCTTCTTTGAATTTTTCCTTTTCTTATTCTTGCACGAATAAGTTTAACTCTTCCAATTTTTATTACATTACTACGCTTTTTCTTTTTTACTGCTTCATCTAGTGCTTCGGGGGCATCATCGCCTTGTTTTAAAACTTCTAGCTGCTCGGAATGCCCGTTATCGTCATCGTCTCCATTTCCACCATCATCGTACTCATCAGTTCCTTTGTACTTTTTTTCATTAATGGCAGTAATGCCAAAATACTTTTCACAAAGACCTTTTCGGTACTCAGCGAGTCTGGCTTTAACTTCATTCGATAAAACGTGTTTTCTCATCATATTAGTATTTATTATGGAAACACTTTACGAGGTGGAAAATTAAATTCTTGTGGATTTGACAGTTCGCCCCAATCGAACTGGTCGGGAGACTTAATAAGATCGAACTCGATTGCATACGAGTCGTTTGCAGCAAATCCATGAGTAGAAATCATGATGTTGGACGCATTTGCTCCATATGAAGAAAACGTTATATCCGATCCGCGCGAAGGGGTTGCTTCTCCTGTTCCCGAAAGCTGAGTAATAACAGTATTTCCTGTGCTTGTTTGCCATAGAAGAGATATTGATTTTCCTGCTCCGCTTGGCGCAGTCCAAGTCAGATTTTTAATTGTTGTATTATAAAAAGGTCTAACGCCAGAATTTCCTGCGAGAATATGACCGGCCGTATTCAATGCACCAACAAGAGTGGCAGGCTGAATTTTAACCACGTTTTGCTCATCAGTATCTCCTGTTACAAATCGAGCCGTAACACGAAATTTTGCTTTTCTGATAGCGTCGTATACTGTCTGAGTTGTTGTAATCGGCATTTATAGAAAATCCTTTTTAAGTATTTATTATTATGTTGCAATTATACCGTGAGCGCGAAGTTTTACCAATAAATCGTTTAACTGAGTTCCTACACTTGTAACGTTACTTGCGTTTGCGTTTGCAACGGCGGACTGTTGCGCCGCGAGGACCTTTGTGCCATTGACGCGATATTCTCCATTTGCGGTACTGAGATTTACATTTCCTGTCAGACTAAGTAATCGGCCTCCTCCTACAACGACCTGTGATCCGTAGATTTGTAGTACTGATGTATTATCGACAACAAAATTCCATGCCGAAATGCTTGGAGAAAATGTAAAGTATTCGTTGTTTAGCGCAGATGGAAAACGCGAAGAACCGTCGGTAGCCGTAACATTTCCATAAACTCTCTGGCCAGCTTTAAGTGTAATTGCGGATTGGTTTGAATCAAGATTTGCATAGCTTAAATCAAGTCCAAATTTTAATTTACCGAACGCTTGAAACCCCATGTCGGCTCTCTCGGTTCCCTGAGAGTTAACCCGCACGCCAGCCCAAAAATGATTTTGTCCGCCTTCACTGTCAACATTTCGAAACAGATTAAATACTCCACCTACAGCAGAGCATGTATAACTTTGTCCTGTGCAATTAATTTCTACAGGATTCAGATAAATGTGATCAATTCCCGCCTGTACGTCTGCCGCAAAGCCTCCTATTGCAGGATTTGCTGACCAATTGGTTGCAGATGGATTATTTGTCGCTCCAATTCCTCTGACCTGATATGCAACGATATCGCCTTGGCCGTATTGCCGAAGCGTCGTATAAAATCCGTTTGTCATTGTACGACCCACATCACCTGTATTAGAATGATTATAGCCACTGGAATTATATACATCGAGAAGAACGGCGGCCGTTTCTGGATTGTGTCTATATCCTGTCGTTGGTTGACCAAGTGTCGTAGCGCCCGTCACATGATGCTCCATCGCAATTTGTACACCAGAAATGTCACCGTTAAACTGAGTTAAAATACTGCTCTCATGATTTGGTGCATTCGAAGGTCTAGCGGGAGGCGCTGTAATTCTAGATACCCATGGCGCTCTTTTATTTCCTGTACTGTCGATTAGCTGACCGCGACCAAAGTATGGGCCGTCTATAGTAGTTGTCGGAGCATTAGTTCCTGTTAATCCTTCTGGAAGATATTTTGCAGAATTTTGTGCATCTGCTGCGGTAAATGCAATACTATCATTGGATGCGAGCAAACAGTCTACGTTACTGACTGTTGTACTCGCGTTTGTTGCTAGTGTGATGTGTGTAGTGTTTGAAACGCCTTGAACAGTCGTTGCGAGTGTTGCTCCTGCGGCGCCGGCGCCACGCACATAAACTAACTTATTTACATCAAGTGAGGTAAAGTTTCCATTAGTTACTCCTAATGATGAGTTACCGCTGGCTATGGACGCGGTACCAAAGAATTCGCGTCCGTCATGATTTGCTCCAAAGTCTTTAATACTAACAATAGGAAGTCCTTCATAACTTAAATTATTCCACGATTGAGATCCATCACCTATCTTGATTCGATTGGCCGTCTTGTCGTATCCAAGTTCGCCATCATCCAAAATGGTATTAGCGGCGCTCCAATTGGCGCCTAGATCTCTTCTAAACTGAAACTTGATGGCCATAGTTTTCCCTAACGCTACTTATGGTGTCTATTTGTAAAGTCTAACATTTTCATGAAAGATGGTCGGTCTTTATTTACCATTTTTTCAAATTTTACTTTATTGTGTGGATCTTCCAGTCTGTTATACACACACATCATTGCATGTGCCGTAACAAAAGAAACTTTCATGGTTGATCCGTCTGCGAATGTAACGCGCGTAGGCTCTCTGTTTTCTGCAATTGCTTTTAGCATGTCAAAAACATTTCCACTATTAGAAGCCTCGGACAGTTCTATCGTGTCCATTTCCTCGGATAGCGCATCTCCTGTAGAAGGAATCGAAAAATATCTTTTAAGCTTGTCTGAAAAATACAGACCTACTTTTTTTCTGTCTGGAAATGTTCGAATGGCTTTTCTTTTTAGTACAATCATGACAGGAAGTGAAAAGTTTATATCTCTCTGAGAACTTGGATCGTCAACATACGTCTCTTTTGCTTCACCAAACGTCTTTACTACTCTACCATCTTTTACAAGAAGAGTTTTTGTTTTTCCTTCTTTTTCATATACAGGTTCGGATGATTTTTTTCTTTTCCAACCTTCTCTTGTTAGCCTCTCATGAGCGGCATCGTGTGTTTCCAGCTCTTCTGCTGCGTATACGCTTTTTGTGCGTTGAAACAGTTGTTGATTGGAAATAATATGATCCAGTAGTCTATGGAAGGTATCCAGCAGCAAATCTCTTTCCTGACGGGTCAAGCGCGTAAAGTCTTCTTTTGAAAGCGCGCGTTTGAGTCTGGTAAATTGCGAAGGATCAATCAGACCAACTCTTACAAGTTGCTGTAGCTTGGACGCAGAAATTCCAGAACGAACATCAAATAATTCAGTGAGAGTGCCTCTTACTTCTGTTAGACTTTTCATATTCGCGCATCTTTATTCTTTGAACGATGGGCTGCAAAAATAATTTGACGCAATGGACTCTTTGATTTCTTCCAGTCGTCGATTTACTTTAGAAGAAATCACCGCACCAATCGCTTCCTTAAGTTCAGGGGCAGAAAAATTGTTGCTAGAAATCATGTCAATAGTTTCGCGTAGTTTCTTGAGTTCTTTTGCTGAGTCATTGTGCATTGTTTTAAGCCTCTTTTCTTTTTCTGAGTCGTTTTTGTTGACAGCAATAGGCGATTCGTCTTCACGACGCAGTACACCTCTTCCAACAAGAACGTCCTTGTGTGTGATCTTGTCTTTTGGATGAGCCATGGCGGCCAGTTTCTTTTCTTTGTCGGAACGAGGATGTGATCCTTCGACCTCAGCCAAATTATGCTTCCGCGGACTGTATTTTTCGCGAGGAATTCTGTATACACCGCCGCCGCCAGCCGCAGCCTTTTTTCCTCTCTCTGTCTTAGGTCTTTTAGAAGTAACCATAGGATAATCTTTGTCAAGTCGTTCTTTTTCTTTTCTTTCCAGATCCATGCTCTTCATTGCACCTTCTGAAATATTTTTATTATCCATTGAAGTTTCTCCTTAAAGGTTTTCTTAGTGTATTTATAATTCTACTATTTTCTTAGACTAAATGCTCCATCCAACGGAGGAGAAGGGGCTGCTGCTTGTGGTGGTTGTTGCTGCTGCTGCTGTTGATCTGGTCCTCCCATGCTGCCTGGAGGTGCCAACGCGCCAGGAGGCGGTCCGCCAGGTCCGAACGCATCAGGACCACCGCCAGGCTGCTGTTCTGCATCACCCATTAGTTTTTGCTCTTCTTCAATTTCTCGATTGATTTCTTCAATTTCTTCATCAGTTTGCTTGAGAATGTTTGTTCTTACCCAATTCTGAGAAAAATATTTTCCAACGTATGGTTCTATTGCTCCAAGAACAAGAAGTCTGTTTTGCAGAAGTTCCGCTTCTTTTAATTCATTAAAATTGTTGTCTTTCTTAAAATCATAGCGAAGCTTTTCGCGAATGAGTTCCCATTCATCGCTTGTACAAATTCCTTTTAAGACCAGTTGTGTTTTGAGCGCCGAATCAAATAGTGCACAAAACTTAGTACGAAGTCTTTCAATAAACTTGGAAAACTTTATTTCGTCTCTTGTAACTTCTGTTGTTCTTCCTAAAGAAAACCCTCCAGGTTGCGAGGACTCAATCCGAGAAAACGGAACCGATAAGGAGCGATATAGTCTCTTTTGAAAATATTCAACGTCTTGGATTTCTCCTAGATTTTGACCACCTGGAAGAGTTTGAATTTCTGTACCTTTTCCTCCTTCACGACGAGGAAGCCAAAAGTCTTCCATCATTGAAAGGAAACGACGGTCATCGCGCATTTCGCCTGTCGTTGCATCATATACAATTTTCTGACGATATGCATCCATCAGACTTCGAAGATATTGTTCTGCTTTTGCTTTTGGAAGATTACCTGTATCAATATAGAATATTCTTCTTTCGGGCGCGCGTGCAAGTCTATAAATTACTGTGGCGTCTTCCAGCATTCTTAACTGATTTAAAGACTTGATGGCTTTATTCAGATAAGAAAGAACCATTGATCTTTTGGAATCTAATAGTCCTGATGTAACGTATATAACGGAATCAACCGAAATTCTTGTTCCAAGACTAGTGTATGACCCCATGATTCCTCGATCATTGTAAAGAAAGTATTCATTTGTCTTGGCTACGATATCAAGGCCTGTTCTTGGATCTTTTTGGCGCAATACTTCGCGAATTTTTCTAATTCTTCTTGGATCGATATAGCGTAGTTCTTTTATTCCCTCTTTTGGATTTTCTTCATTGATTACGATATGATAAAATAATCTTCCATCGATATACCATCGTCGGAAAATATCGTGTGCCATATCTTTCCAGTTAATAAGTCTACAAACGTAATCAAACTCATCATGTATTTTATCTTTGATTGCCTGACCCAGTTCAACCTCTTCCAGATCCAATTCCATTACAATACCATCGTCGCCCTGAACGATGGCTTCATTGACGATATCATCTAGTGCGGATTCTATTTCTGGCTGCATTGCCATCTCTCGATAACGAGAAATCAATTCAATTTCGTTGCGCGCCAGGCCGTCTTGGTCGACAAAATGCCCGTAATAGCTTCCAGTTTGTACTACAACCGCACCATCATCAGTTTGTGGCGTGGCAAACGATTTTTGTACGAGTTGTTTTTGTGGATCGTTTTGATTTTGTTGTTGATTTGCGATATCATCAGGATTATCAGGAATAATACGAAACCCAAATAGTGAAAATCCGGCCTTCCTTTTAATACTAGTGTTCTGTTCGTCTGCCATTATTTAATGTATCCCCAATCTGGAAAGCTAGTTGCATTAACTTTATATTTAATTTGATGAGTGGTTAACTTGAATTCATTAGCTGCGTCAATATAGCTATCAAAACAACCTTTGGGAGTAAAGACCTTTCTAGCATTTGGATTTTTTCCAGAAGTTCTCGTTTTTGCAAATTCACTCAATCTTTTCTTAACTTCATCACTATGTGTTTTTCCAAACATTCCATTTTTTGCGCCCACGGTTGCCCTGGGCTTTCCTTTTTGTGCTTTACCTATTTTTGCTTTATGTTCGTTCGACTTTAGTTTACCACGTTGTTTTGCACCTATTTTTTCGCGATGCTCTTTCGATAGTTTTCTTCCTAAAGTTAATTTATTTCCCATCATTCTTGCGATTGTTTTTTGTCGATGTTCTTCTGAAATAGGTCCGTGACGACCTGATCCTCCTCCAGTAATGTTATATCCTAACTCCTGCGATTGATGTTCGTAGATCATACAAGGTTCGACAAATCTCAAAACAAAATCTCTGTCCCATCCTTGAAATAATACAGACCACTCGAACGACTCGAATCCATACTTCTTTATTGCAGAATGAAACTTTGGAGCATCTCCTCGAAGCTTTTTATGACTCTTCATTCTATGTGGCCAATCAGAATCAAAGCCAATGTACATTTTTCCATTGACTTTGTTTCTAGCCATGTATACTGTATAAATCTGTTCCATAATATTACACTAGCATAATCTTAACTAAAAGTCAATTATCTAATTCCAATGTCTTCCGCTAACCAATACATGTATGCCCATGTACAAGTATACTCTTCAAGAACATCGTTTGACGACCAGTCCAAATCAATAGGGCTTAAATCTGTTGGCCACATTCCAATAAACTTATAGGTCTTGATAATCTCACCTGTTTTTGCATACTGCTGAACAAGAGCATCAACTCCATAAGTAAACGAACTACGGGCATTTGCTGCTCTTAGATTTCCAGTATGTGAATTCAGAGAGGCCATCCACTGCTCAATTGCGTTTCGAGTTGCAAAGTCTTCATCATTAAAAATTGTAAGCGTCCAATCTTGGAATGTTCTATTCCCTGCCAATTTGACTTCGCGTCCAAAATACTGAATAGGAATAGTTCCTATTGTAGCCCCAGGAAGCTGTGCTGATCGCGCATGAAAAGTTAGCTGCCTGGAAGCGTCTGCGGCGCCTCCAGGTATCAGAGCGGAAGGAAACTGCATGGTGACCTGGAAAAGATTTGGTCGTGCTCCATCCAAAGCCATGTTTGACCTGAAGTCGTTTACTGAGAAAGCCATTTTTATTTACTCCGTCCTTTAAAATTCTAAACTATTTATGAGTTTTCTTTAAACTTTACCTCTGATTTTAGAAACGGCCGATTATTTCATCAAAGCTGACTCCCGTTGGGGTTGCAACAAAGTTCAGCTGGATGTCGTTAATCGAACGTGCTGGCTTGATGTAAATGTCACCAACAAACTGGTTGGAATCGATGACTTGCGGAGTATTGTTTGTTTCGTCACAAACAACTCGGAAATCGTAGATTCCTCTTTTACCCTGAACATCACGAAGAAGAGGTTCAACAAGTCCAACAAATCGTGCGCGTGTAAATTCATCGTTCAATTCGAACAGTGAGTTTCTGGCAGCACGGGCAATGATTTTTTCAAGATATGAGAAGAGTCTGCGTACATTGATCCGATCAAATGCGGTTGGTTTTGTAAGGAACGTCTTGTCACCAAAAAGCTGAATACCTTCGCCAGGGAATGTATTTACTGGATTGACGCCGCGGCGATACAGTTCATCTCTCTGTGCCTTTGTTGGGTTCCATGCTAGCTTGATGGCATTGCGAATACGACCTTTTGTGGGTCCAGCTGGTGAATCCCACGGGTTGTTCGTGCGAGCCATAAGACCTGCAATGTCGCCGTTGAGAGGGACATAGCGGTACTTGTTTGAATAGCGATCAAACATGTATTTCCATCCAGAATCCATTACACCAAATGCTGAACGATAGAAGCTCGACACATAGTTTGTAATATTATCAAGTTCATTTCCAGGAGTTTCAACAACGTGGCTGGACAGCGGTGAGAATGTCACAATACAGTCGTAGCGAATTTCTGCAATGCTTTGGATAGCATACTGTGTGACAGTATTTGATGCTGCAGCCATCATGATAAATGATACGTCTACTTCTTCTGGATTTTTAAACTGATCAAGAGCAGTAATCAGATTTGCATCTGTTGGTGTTCCAATATTTCCACCAGCAAGTGTGTTGTAAATGGGACTCTGAACTGCCGAGAATACTCGCGAGTTTGCTGTATTTCCCCAGTTGGCTGCTCCTGAAGGATGATTTCCCCAGTAGACATATCGCGAGCGATCAAACAGAACCTGCTTGTAATAAGCGGCCGTGCCATCTGCATTTGTTGCATCGGATGCTACGGAAACAAATGGGAAGACCTCAAGTACAGAATTGGCAACGCCTGTAAACTTTCCATCTCTGTCGGCAACTGCAATATGAATTTCGTCATTTGCTCCGCCCTGACGTGTCACGTATGTTGACGTTCCAGGTGCACCATCGAAATATCTTGCATACTTCCAGCGGCGCGTCAGTTGAGCAGTAGAATTTGAGAACGAAGGAAGCGAGTCTGTGGAAATAATAATGTTGTTTCCAGCAGAAATTCCAAGAACTTCCGTCCATCCAAAGCTACCATCGGTTGAATTTGAGGTAATCAAGATTTCATCGCCGACCTGAAGAGGAGATGTAGCATCTGTCTGAGTATTTGCTGAGGCGGTAATGATATTATTTCCCGAGCGAATATTTGCGGTTGCAGTCATAGTAGACTGAAATGCTGAGTTTCCTGTGCCAACTGGACAGATAGAAACTTGAATTGAATTTCCAAGGTCGCCCATGTAACGAGCAACAAAGTTTCCGCCGCTTGTTACTCCACCGTCGTAATAATTTGCAATATAGAAATCTTCGTTCCGAATTGGAATTCCTGTTCCTGCGGAAGTTGCGTTTAGATGTGTTGCAGAATTTGCGCGAGATACCCAAAGTCCTGAGGCGTAGGCAAGAAAGGATGATGCAGTAAGCCATGGAATGTATGTGGCATCATTTGGATAAAAGAAAAAGTTAGCCAGTGATGCTTCGGAATCGATTAGTACTCTTTTTTCCACCGGACCCCACTGAAAATGACCCGCAATTGCTCCTGTCGTCTGTGGAATCGCCCGTGCAGTCAGTGTAAGATCAATCTCGTTCACTGTAACTGCTGGTGAAAGTGATGGGATGCCCATTGAATATCTCCTTATTAGCAAATATAAAAACTCTTAGTATTTATAGAATACTAGATTTCAAAGAATTTGCGCGTTTTTTGAGAGGGGGCATCAGGCCATGAAAGTTTATCTGGTAAGTATGTTATTGAATCTCCCATAAAATTTGGAAGAGACCGTTTTATGATTTCTTGAATATTTGTGTCTGCGGGCATGCCCTTTAGAATATCTTTTTTGTGCAGTCTTTCTGGAACCCCCTGACCCTCTTCTGGAATCTTATCGGTAACCTCTTTCAAGGAATAGGTATCCAGGTTATTGTCTGTTTCTGATGGGTTAACAAATGGAAGTGCCCCAGCCGTAGAATTATCAATAAATGACTGTCCGTCATCGTATATGCCAAAAAACAATTGTTCGGCATCATCGTTTTCCATGTGTTCTCGTTCGAGCATTGCGCGTATGTCCATGGACTGAGAAGAAGTCTCTCTAAAATGTCTCTGGGCAGCCAACCATCCAAATTGTACGAGCGCCATGGCAAGATCGTCATGGGTTCCAGGTTCTGCGGCAAACGACTGACTTGCGGTCACAAATGTGGTCAGTTCTTTGACCGTCTCATAATCCTTTATTATTAACTTATTTTGCTCAATCAAAGTCTTTATATTTGCACAACCTATTCTTTTGGTTGACGTAGAGGTTTTTATTCCTAGTTGAGTTTTTTTGCCACCTCCAAATCCTCCAGAAACTTGCTGCTGAGCATTTTGTTTCTTTTGAGTTTTTATTAAATTTTCGTATCCAAGTTCGTGATGAAGAACGTCTGCTACCTGAGAGCCGATATCATTGATTTCCAAAAGAACATATGCTTCGTTGTATTCTGTTCCGATGCGTGCAATAAGCGTTGGAAGAACCATTGGAGATATTAAATTGCTTCTGTATCTTGCCACCTGAACATAGGGAACATTTGTAACGTCGATTACTTGGAATGTAGAGTAGTCTAGTCCCTGTCCGTGAGCAACATCCACAGAAAGAACATATGTTCTTCCTTCTTTTGGTCTTTCCCATATCGCCAATGTTTCATCTGCCGACACGTCTATGGGTTTTTCCCATGCCAGACGCGCGAGAACGTCTCCATCAATAAGTGTATTTGAACTGCCCAAAAAGGCGCAGTTATGAGATACAAATTTTCCAGAAATATATTGATGTCTTTTTGCGACCTGTATAGGATCGTATACTTCATATTTGTCATTATTTGAAACAACTGGTATATCGCAGACCGCAATGCGAACTTTGTCCCCGTCGGCGACTATTACATAATCATCAACCTGTAATGAGTCTGCTCGAACATACCCATTCGGCGTCAATAACAAATGGTTTCTTGTGCATTCAAGTTTTAAACCATCAGTCAAAATGATTGTCATTATTTCGGAGACAAGAGTTTTTTGAATACCAGCAAAGTCGCTCCAACCATCTGGAGTTAGTATCTCAAATCTATTATTATTGTTGTTTAGAATAGCGTTCCCAGACATGCGCCCATCCACGTTTTGTTATAATTTGTCTAATTCTTGCTGAAGAAATTTCGAAGACTTCTCCATATTTTTGAGCAAAAGCGTGTTCATAGCTAAAAGGTCTTCCGTTTCTCTGAATCTTTCCAATTCTATCGTCGACCAATGGAGCACGTTCGAGATAAAGTTCAATAATCTTTACAACCTTTTCTTCTGTAAGTACGGTAGGACCCCATTGCTTTCCTTTTCTAAACTCACTAACTTCAGGACGCATCTTATAACTTTTACCTTTGTTCCAAGGCTTGAAATCTCGTTTTTTGATATCACTCATTTTCTTTCTAGTTTCGTTGGAAAACTTATATCCGCTTGATCTATGTTTTGTTGAAGGTTTTCCATCGCGAGTCAGATTCAATCCGTTATTGTATGTATCGTATTTTGTGACGTAAGTTTCTTCCATATCAAATATCTCTGGGTTGGTCCCGCATTCCAAAAGTTGAACAGAGAAGTTGCGATCTTTGAATCTTCCTCTGGAATGTGAACGCATTCTTCTGTAAAAATTCACAGAAGTTGTGGTTCCTATATATTTTTCACCAGTCATAACATCTTCTAGAAGATAGACAAGGTATAAAATGGTTTTTGTTCTATAAGGTAACATGGAAAAAAATACTCCTTTACAGAAGTATATATCATTCCTAGGAAGCCAGTAACGAATATACCTGTTCGATAGGTAAGGTTTGAATCTGTCCTGTTTCTTTATTTCTGATGGTAATGAGGGTATTACCTGCGACACATTCAAATTCCTGAGACCATTGACGCTTAGACGTATTTCGAATTGTCTGTTCTTTCCATTTTTCGTCTCGTCCTGGAACGTCCCACCAATTAACCTCTACAGGAAAATAATCAGACTCTCTGTTCTTTGCATCAGTCCACATTTTGTAAAACTTGTTCATTCCATTTGGAGTAGATACAATGAATACTTTTGTTTTTTTACCAGATGAAATAGTTGGATAAACAGAATTAAAGAATTCTTCTGCGACGTTATTTGGAATAAATGCAAATTCGTCAAAAAAGATGATGTTAAAGCTGTAACCACGAACCGCACTGGATGATGTAGCCGCAGAAAGTACTTTTGAACCATTGGCAAGTTCAATGTTACCTTTGTTCCATACGGTTGCACCTTGCTGTAACCACTTTGGTAGCCATTCATATGCAAGTTGAAGACGGCTTAAGATTTCGCGTGCCGTCGATCCTTTATTTGCAAGTATTGCCACATTTGCATTTTTATTAAACAAGATGTAGTGCAGAAGCCAAGCAACAACACAAGACGTTTTTCCGGTCTGTCGGGAAAATTTCGCAATAACAAATCGATTGTCGGTAAAGTGATTGAGCAACTGTTCTTGATATGGCCACAATTCAAAGTTTATAAGACCTCTGTCAACGTTGACAATCTTTATGTAATTTTTTGTAAAATACACGACATCATTTTTACATTTAATGAGTTCGTCTAATTGCTCTTGAGTAAACGGATGAATATATCCAGCTTTTACAAGGTTGGCGTTTCCCTTGTATCCAGAGGTTTGCTTATTCGCGTTTATATTAGTTACTGTTCCCATTGTCTGTCGTATCTATACTTTCTATCTCTGCCAGCTTGTCCATCATTTCAGTTGCGGTACCAACAAAAACTGCCTTTTCTATCGTCTGATTAACTTGAGTCAGTGACGTAGGACTAGACTTGTCATATGCAGTATTTAATAATGATCCTCCGCTTTCTAGTTTCTTAATTTCCGCTTTTGTCTTATGAGTAGTTATTAGTTCCTTTGTGGCATCGGTAGCAGTCTTTAGTAGAGTTGCAAGAACTTCATATGCTCTAGGCTGTTGAGTTTCGTTGGCAATATTTGCCAATTCATTAAACGCATCCTCGGCAGCCCTAATGATATTTCTCATTTTTTTACGAGCAAACGCAATATCATCGTCCTGAGGAGAGTATGGAGTAGGATCAGGAACTTTTATCTCATCGATAAGAGGAACAACCGTCAAATCATTTTTAGGTTGAGACGATGATACGCCATTAATTAGTGCATCAGTTGTGTCTTGCTGTTGTTGTTTTCCTGTTATCTCAAGTATTTCATCCAACAAATTATTTTCAGTGTTGTTCGACATAATTAGTAATACTCAGTTATTGTTGTTGTATAACCATAATCAGAATTTGGCAGCGCATCAATCGGATTTGGAGTAACAACAATTCGTACGGCGCTGGTTGGATTTACGTAAAATCCAGATACAGTTCCTGATCCATTTGAATCGGCTGCCCAAATTCTTGTGTTTGACATATATGAGCCTCCAAGTACTCGTATCGTCAATCTGTTTGTATTTGTGTTCCAATCGACAACCTGACCCACTGCCGTTGCATCCGCGGCATTTGAACCTTGGTACACCAGATCGCCATATCTAAACTCTGTATTTCCAACTTCTGAAAGATTAAGTATGACATGATCGTTTTTGTCGAGTTGTGCATAATTGTATGTATCAGTTATAACATTTGTTATAACAGTATTGATTGTATTTTGCGTGAATGATGGTCCAGAAAACCAAGCTTTCATTGTAAATGTAAGAGTCCAGATGATCGCGCGCGTGGTCTCATAATTACCTTCATAGTCTATTGACTGATTGATGCTGTTCAGAGTTATTGGAATTGTTCTGAATTCATTTGGTGTTGAAGGATTAAGATTTATGGACATCGAGTATGCGGGAGCAAAATATGGAATTATTTGCTCTACTATTTGATTACCATCCTCAATATTTCTTACCATAATAGACAATTCAAAATTGATATCGTAAGGCGTATCCACGTATGAGCTGGATATTCTATTTGAATATCCAGGAGTTACAAACTTTCTCTTCAGATTTGTTTCTTGTTTTCTCATTGGGTCGTAACTAATGCCGACCATTTCAAATGCCATTCGCGGAAGAATTATCTGCACATTACGACTCAAGTCCGGATCTTGTTGTAGAGGCGAAATAAACTTTTCTTTTGGAGCGTATGAAATTGGAACCTTTATTCTGTCTTGTTCTGTGACTCCATCGCTTTTGTATCTTACCATAGTAATATTATTAAATAGTGTGCCAAACGCAACAACGTATTTGCGAAGAAGACGATTATAAAAAGGTGCGCCGAACATTTTTACTACGGTCTCCCAAATGGATTTACTTCAGTTGAATTAATGATTGAGTTCGCCTCAACCTGAAGTATTTTGTTATCATTGTACTCATAGTACACATAGTTTTCTAGCGGATCATATGTTGTTACCTGATATGACGTATTGGAAGTTACTCCAATAACATTTTGACCAGGTACAAATTCTCCTTTTACATGTATTACGTCCAGATTGCCAGTAGGTCTGTCCCAGTATGCAACTTCTGCGGTTGCGGTAGCTGTATTAAAACTTGCGCCTTGGTATACTTGCTCTTCTGGTATGTAATCAAGAGTTGCGCCATTTGTAACAAGAGGAAGTCGTATTGTATACGTGTCTTCTGTGACTGCCTCATCGATATCTGGAAATCCAGTATCCATCTTGTTTTGACTGAATTTCCACAATTCGGTATACAACTCCCAGAAATATGCGTCCCGTCGGCCTAGCTGATAGAAGTTTTTGTCTTTATCTACGAATTTAATTTCAAATATCTTGCCAAAAACTGGTACCCATATCAGATCGCCTTCTCTTGGACGATCCGCATAATTTGGAGGAACATGACGATTCCATGCGCGCTGCGTTACGAGAAAGTTTGCACCTTGTCGCGCTTCGAGTCCAAATTTTGACAGAAACTCTCCATCTCCTCTGTACGACTCCACATCAACAATAAACATATCGATCAGATATGCTCTTTGAAAATATGCCAGAGGATCTTCACCGAAGAGATCATCAAATTTTTCGTTTTGACTCTCTCGAACAATATAATACACATCCGAACCATGAATTCGAATTGCCTCGTTAAGCAAGTCTTCGACAAGAAGTTGCTCAGGAGTTCGATTTAGCTGAGAGTAATTGTTAAAATACTTATTTGTGACCAACGGAAATATTCCTTCCCCAGTACCAAGAGCCGTCTTCCCTATACATTCTCTTTCTTCCTTGACATGCTAGTCTTTGTTTTTCTCGATGAGCCTTATTTGCCATGGCATTATCTTTGCCACATCCTTTTCCTTTTTTTGTCTCTGACATTTTCCTTCTTGATTCTTCAGAAAAAGTTTTTCCTTTATGTGCTTCTGATATTCTTCTTTTTGCATCTTCCGTATGAGAATAAGTCATTCCTTTGGCGCGATTATTTCCAAGCGAGTTCGTCCGACATTTTTCAGCAAAATCCTTTTTTCTTTCTTCTGGAAAATTATTCCAGCATTTAATAGTCGCCTCTCTTTGTTTTTGTCTAGCGTCTTCGGATAAAAATCTTTCTTTTGCTCTTTCAGATATTAGCTTTTTTGTTTTAAGAGTTACTTTTCTTCCCCAAGAACCTTCTCCTCCCAACGTTTCATTATATCCATTTTTAAAAGTGTCATATTTTTCTATCCAGTACTTTTCTTTTTCTTTTAACTCGCTTAGAGATTCTGCGTCATCTATTTTATAGACTCGAAATGAATCGATTCCGTGTTTTCGAATGGCATTATGTACGGTCAGTTTCGATCCTTTTTTTAAGTCTTTCATGTGCTGTCTAAATCTTTGATCTAAGGTTTGCTTGGTAACTCCTATATACTTGTGTGAGTTAATGAGATTCTCAATAACATATACAATCATCTTGTTTCTCCATTGTGCCTTTGGACTTTTTTGTAGGGTATCAACCAATCATAAAATCCGCAGGAATTTCGTTCTCAAGTCGTAGTTGCTGTTCCAATTTTTCCAGTTCTGCAACAGCCTTGTCGTATAGTTCCAGACCATTTAGAGTCGTACCTCCAACCAATTGAATGCCAGAATATTTGGAAAGATTTTCTCCCCATTGGCGTTTAAAAAGAGCGGACGTATATTTCTTGAGCCAACGATCTCCCCATATTCTTGTATTGGTATCAGGATCGACGGCTACGTAACACTTGATAATAATCCAGTCGCCTTCTTTGACAGTATTTCCCCAATCTGCGTCCAAATACAATTTTTCCGTCAGTCGATTGAATCTGATAGGCGTCTCTCCAGAAAACAACATTTCGATATTTCGTAGATGCTGCTGAGTGATCACATATCCAGTATAAGACGTGGCGTTATAGTTGTAGATTTCGTTCAAGAAAATCTGATACTTTACGTTCCACATGGAAAGAGGATTTGTGGAAGGAAGAACAAGAATTTTTTCAATCCCCGTGACAAGAGGATTAGTAATCGGAATGTATTTGTTTGTTACATCGTCTGACGTGATCTGATACTTTACATATGATGGAACGAGACCGTCAAAGTGGAATTCTCTAAACATGGCAAGGGCTTCGTCGATCCGATCTTCTAGCTGATCGTCGTCCACGTTAATTTCGATGACTGGATGTCCCAAGTGCCTGAGGCAGTACTGCTTCAGTTTTTCTCTAGTATTGACGGTGCCCATATATTTTACTACCTTTAAAATTCCTAATATTTAGTAAAATATTTAGACTACTTCAAATTTTGAAATATGGCTCCTAACATTTTGGCTTTTCTTTCTGTTTTCCAACAATTAATTACAAATTTGTGGGATTCTTCGGAGTATACATAAAAAAATCAGAAAATTCTGGATTTTCCGTTAGTTCTGCCGGCAATAAATCATTCGAAACTAGTACCAATATAGTCCCGGACTCCCCGCTCATCGACTCTCTGCCTGGATATGGATCTATGTCAAGACTGTCTAAAAACTCTTGACTATTGTAGCTTTTTGTTGTTAAAAACCCATATGTCTCATCTCTATGAGTAAATGCGTTAAGCTTCTCTCTTCTTCTTTGGCTATTGCCTATCCAAGAAAAATGCCAACCCATATCTTCGATTCGTTTACCATCCTGAACCAAATACTGAATATCAAGAGGGCAGTATAAATTTTTAAACGCGGATGACCTAATATTTCCAACTTTTGTTCTGCTCAAATGTTGTTTTGTACAAATAAACATTGCTCCGTCCCAAGGTTTTGGACGTAAGGGATCTTTGTAGTATATTCTTAGATTTGCCTTTCCTTCCATATACATGAGAGGAATCTTAATAACAAAGTCTGTACGGGCCGAAACAAAATTTGTTATAAAGTCTAAATTTTTTGGATTAATAATTTCGTCTATGTCGCTTACAATTATAAATGCATCATCGTCTATGAGATTCAAAACATTATGTATTCCATTTTTTTGCATTCGCTCTCGCGCGCGAGCCTTGAAAGAATGCATATTTTTGTTTTCATATGAATTAAATATGTCGATACTGAGAACATCCAAATGTTCATCATCTGGTATCTCATTAGCGATTATTATAAATTTTTCCAAGGGAAGACCAAATTCAATAATTCGATCTTTCACTTTATATGGAATAGGATCTCCCAGACTCGTTCGACTCGATTCGCATATTACGAACTTATGTACATAATCTTTCAATATGCTATATCTAAGTTTTAGCATTTCTTGACCGGTTGGATCATAATACGTAAAATAATCAAATATTTTCTTGTTCATATTAAAATCCTGTGTGCTTGAATCTCATGAAATCCAAATCAAAGTCCGAATGCTCCTCGCCATTAAATGGAGTTTTAAAAATATTTAATTGTCTCCAAGAAGGTCCCCACTTTTTCATAAAATATTTATTTTCGTTGTGCCATCTAGATCGATACATTTTCTCTTTCATTTGACCGCTATCATCGCTTCTCCAAGTTTGAGATCCGGTTTGCGAATAATCATTTGTCCCTCCGTGCAAATATGGAGTCGTACAAAACTCTCTTTTTATTGGATTTGGATCATTTAGAATTCTGAAAAAATAATCCAAGTCTTCACAATATGCGGGATATAAATTTTCATCGAACAGACCATATTTTTTCAATGCAAAATCTTTTATTAGAAAACATTCAAATCCTCCTATATCATGACCTCCTAGAGAGCAATGAACTATTCCTACCTCAGGGTCCTGAGATTTTTTGACCATTTCTTCTAAAAACCCTGGAGTAAATTCAATATCGTTTGTCGCCAATATCCAATATGGAGAAGTTAGAAAACTTTTAAAAACGAGATTGAATGATCCAGGAACTCCAAGATTTGATGGAAGATGCGTGACATGAAACTTCTTGATAAAATTATGGGGCGTTTCAACAAGATCATTTAATTCTTTTGTTATTTCTCCACGACCATTATTGTTGATTATGAAAAAATTGTCAATAGGATAGTCAATGCTGTTGATAAGTCTGCGAAGCCAATGTACTCCGTTTACTATAGGAACTCCCATCACCGGAATACTTTTTTCAAATATTATTTCTAGATTTAATTTTTTTGCAGTATCCATTATGTAATTCTTATCGTTCAGCGATAATTTATTCCAATATTCATCATTATTACAAAGAGTTGAATACGTATCCATACACTCCTTAACTTTCCCCATGTACCAAGAGGATTTGGCCTTCAGTAATAATAAGTCATGTTTTCCTTTATATTCTAAAATATCACAGACGAAAACGTCTTCTTGTAATAGAGAAAGTGCTAAGGAAGAAAAAGTATAACATTCGCAATATTTTTGCTGACTTTCATAAAATTTGGCCATGTAGAAATATGCTTCAGGTCTTTCTGGACATAAAGTAATTGCCTGTGACAACATACTTTTCGTACTGGCATCTCGATTTTTTTGTAAATCAAAACACTTGGCTGCATATAGTAAACACTTATATGCATTTTGATCTGGATGATAATTTTTTTCCTGATATATCTCTGCGGCTCTAAGAAAGAAAGAAATCGCCGCGGCAGTTTGGCCAATATTGTAGTATTGAAGAGCTAGATTATAATTTTTTTCTGGATTGTCACAATCAAGAGAGTAATCAACCAATGTAGTTTGAAAAATATTATCCATTTAAAAATATATCCTCAATGATATTTTCGGGACATTCGAGAACAAACGCACAGTTGTCTTGAAATCCAAAAGAAATCAGATACTTATTTTCCCATTTTGTCATTCCACCGCAAAATTCGATGCTGCCGCCGAGAAAAGAAAATTCTTTTGATTTCTTTATCATGGTCCACTCCGAATCCCAGAAAATAAATCTGTGTCTATATTTTCCATTTTTGCGGCCGGCAGGGCTATTGTACAAATCTACCTCATGAGTTATGCAAAAGCGTATTCCATTTTTCCAGGGAACTACGTGGGAGGATCCTCTCAAATCTCTCTCAAATCCTAAATGTCTATTATCAACAAATGCCGTTCTAACTGTTTTTTTGTTTTCTATATCGGCTTTGACTACTTCTGTTTCTGTGCACCATTTTACAAATTCATATGGCTTATCGACAACTGGCATCCAATTTTTCTCACAATAGGATTCAGCGTCATTTAAAACGGGAATTCTGTATCTAGATATTTCTTCTACCGAATCTTCTTTAAGATCCAGCTGTGATAATTCCATTCGCCCCTCACCATTTGGGGTGGTATCTCGTCTCACTCCACAAATATAAAGATTGCCATTCCATCTAAAGAGTCTGCAATCTTCCAATCCTATAAAGTTCCATGCAGGAGTGGTGTTGAACTTAGACATATCAATTTTCAATATTTTTTTTATCGATATATCTTCGTTTAATAGCAAAAGATAATTTGTTGTAGTCAATGTCCAATCATTTTCTGGATGTACATATATGAGTGGGCCCCATTCGTGTTCAAAAATACTTTTTTCGGAATGAAAAAGGGTTACCTGGCAATGGCGAACAACCGCCATGAGTTGTCCGTTATCATTGAATATAGAGGGGTTGAAGGTGCCGGTGCCATTTGTTAAGTTGGATGGAATTATCAGAGGCTTAATTTTGCCCGCACCAGATTCTAAAACTCTTTTAACAAAATTCATTCTCGCACTCTTTCATCTATAAACAAGACTAATTTTAATTATTCTTGAACGTTCAGTTTAACGTCCTTGTTGTCCAATCCTGAGGAAATTTTTCGAAGTGACTGAAGTACCTGGATTCCTTGAGCGACCTCAGTATAAGGACGTGTTCCTAGATATCCAAGAATGGTCTTTAGTACGGACTCTGGAATTGCATATTCTGGTTCAACTGGGGTATTCAGCATTTTGTCTATTCTCCATTATTATTTATCAAAAAAGCAGGCTACTCTGCCTGTTGTATATATGCACTTTTCTACAATTAGTCAATCAGTGGAGGAAATTTAACTACAACGGAAGGTTTACTATTTTCAAAATCTATTTTGTCCACTATACCTTGCCATTTACGAGCATGTAATTCTTCTATTTCAGTGGTATTCACGAATTGTGTGACCTGGTCAATCGCCCACTGCTTGGTAATCTGATCAAAGGGAACAAAGCTTTCCGGATCGCTTTCGGGAAGAGGAGTGCTTCCATATGTGTCGGCAAAATAACCCTGTTCGTCGGTTCCTCGATATCTCCAATGAATTGTTTTTACCACATCTGAAAGTCCGTTTTCTGAAAGGGCAACCTCAAATCCCGTAAATAACCAGGTATATGTAATAGTCATTTTGTTTTCCTTTTTCGTGTATATTCAGTTTAGCTAATTGCTGTATTTGCTCTTCTTATTTGAAATTTGACGGCCATAAATTTTGCCCCTTTTTAGAAAAGTTCTTGTACAATAAGAACACCATTATTTATTGCCAAAGAGTTTCCATCATCTGAGCGATATCTGACCTTTATCGTATGCGATCCCGCGTTTACATCTTGTATCCAACAACTACTGACACTTCCAAATCCGTCGGGACCATTGCTTATTCCTGCTGTTGTCTGTGAATATTCATTTCCATCGACGCTTATTATAAAAAACCCTGTTCCTGCCGTGGTTTTCGTGGCCAGCCCCGAAAATTCAATTTTTAGTTTCGTAGAATCAAAAGTTGTTACATTAACAGAATATCCAGGAATATCTATGTAAGAAGCCGAATTTGTACTATTAGAGGCTGAGTTTCCCGCCTGTATGATTTGTCGTCCTCTATATGCTCTCGTACCTCTAATATATTCAGTGCCTATGTGATCTCTTCCCGATACTCCGGTAATACTAGTGAGTCCCGCACTGCCTCCTCCCGAATCGGATGTAGGATGTGGAAAAAATGTATTCCCTCCTCCTGATCCATAACCGTTATACCCGCTGATTCCTCGAGGCATTCCTAGGTTACAGAAATAGTTTTCATTAGGAAAAGCACTGGAAGAATCTAAAAACCATGGCTCGAAATATACGTCGTATCCCTGAAATGTTCGACCTGGTGCACCCGATCCATAACCAGAAGGATAAAACTGTACTTCAAAAAATGCGTTATTATCTGCTCCACATAACCAAGCACCATGACTCGTGAAAGTATTTCCATAAAAATATGTACCACCTATGAAAATATTACGAGCCGAATCGGGAGCCCCCTCTAGTGATTTAGTAATGGTATTACTTCCAGATCCCCCTGAAGTCCAGGAGATGACAATATTATTTCCAGAGTTTTCTTCACTGGTTGCAAATTTGCTGGTTGTTGCGCTTTGTCTCACAGTAAAATAGGCGGTGTTTGCGAGTAGTCCGGCAGGCAAAGAACCACTTGATGTAAAATGAACTTTTGAGTTTGATGCAATGTCTGTTGTATATGTTCCTAAAATATCACCGCCGCTATTAGAAAATGTTATAGACTCTCTCCAAGGTTGAACGCCAGAATGTAGAATAATACCTTTAATATCATTTGTCCAAGCTGGACCGGAGATGGCATCCAAAAATGCGTAGCAGTCGTAAAAACGATTGTCTGCATTTCCAAACACACATCCAGAAGGAAATCCGTTAACGGTTGTAAGAAAATACCCAACCTCAATATAGTTTCGCACCGAGACTCTATTAAAAGTTCCTTGTGTTACGTGACGAAATAAAACTCCTCGGCCGGCCTTACTGTCGCATTCTATTCCTATATTTTCCATACCTATGCCGACCAAGGGCCCGTTAAAGGTTACCACGGATTTTGTTGCATCTTCCGATCCAGTATATAAAATTCGTGAAGGGGCCTTAACATAAAACCCGTCTGAGAATCCTCCGTCAATAACTCCTCCCGCAGAACCATATGATTCTCCGACAAGTCTGACTTTATGATCTTTTGTGGAAATGCTATTATCATTTCCATTTCCGACAACTATGCCTGTATTGGTTGCATATGTACCGGCAGGAAAAAAGACAACGCCTCCTCCAGCCGAACTAACCCTGGAAATCGCGTTGGCAATTGCATTTGTTGAATCGGTAAGTCCTGTCGGATCTGCGCCATAATCGGTTACTGAAACCCACGCATCTCTTTTGGCAATATAATCTAAAGTATTCCAAGTGTTCGACCCCGTGCCCACTTTTAACTTGTACGTATCGGTTTCAAATCCGATTTCACCCGCAGCAAGAATCGGATTTGTATTAGACCAATTTGATGAACTTCCTCGTCTTGTTTGAAATTTGATAGCCATTAGCTTTTCCTTGTTGATTATTTATGCCGATTCGGCCTCATAAGTTCCTTTAACCAAGTAGAAGTTACCATTTACCAATACTGAGGTGGTGCATCTTACTACATTTGCTGTATCCGAACTTTTTATACAAATTAGTGTATTGCCTTGCACCGAACTCAAATCAATACCCGAGAAGAGTTCGGCCTGATTTTCTCTGGCATTTATTGGTAGAGTGAATTTTACATCTCCTCCATTTCCGTGAGTTGTTACTTGGAAAGAAAGATAAAATTCAACTATACCGCTAAATTGAGAATATCTTGCGATTACATTAGTAACGGACGGATCCGTGTTTGATGTGGTAAATGTTGGATTCCAAGTTGTGCGTTTTATGATTTTTTGATCAAATAGTACCGCTTGATCAGAAGAATTTGTATAAAGAAGAGAGATATCGGCATTGCCGGCCGCACTACGCGCGGCAATTCCATTCGTCGATCCGTTCGGTAGACGAATTGCGTGATTTGAAAACGAGGCATATCGGAAAGTTGCCGATGAATTATCGGTGATAGGAGTGGTACAATCTATTCCATAGTTCCATATTCCAGCAATACCGTGTGCCGCATGAGGACTTTGAGTTGCTTCATGCGCCATAACAAATGATATGGACGCATTCGCTCCATTTCCCGATTCATTCGTGGGGGTTGTTGGGCTTGCCGGGATATTTAAATATCCCCCACTTTCATATAGCTCAACACCTGTTATCGCCCCCGAAGAGACGGAAGTAACTTTGACTTTTGCTACCTTGTCCTCAGAATAATTTGTTCCAGAGGAAATATTTAATATGTTTCCTACCTCATATCCAGATCCTCCAGAGACAACATTAGCACTTACAACAAAAGGTCTGAACCCATAACTGAATGTAGAATAGCCTCGAGGAGCAAAACTGTTTGGGTCACTGACATAGCCTACCGTAAATTTTGCAGAATGAAATTCTGTAGCCTGCATGATGTGATTGCTTCCAGAGTATCCGGATAATGTTTTAAAAACATTTGCGGCGGCGTCGGCCGCGGTATTTGCAATTCTACAAGTTGTGTCGGACACTCGGATAGTGTAATATGTATTTCCCGATATTATAGAACTAGGCAATGAATTTCCAGAAGATGCCAAAAACTTGACGGCCATTCCGGTAATGACTCCTGGATTTTTTGTAAACTTAACGATATTTCCTGCATCAAATTCTACTGGACGACTATCAAAATTTTTTACAAAACTGCTAGGAGCCAAACTTAAGGCACTAAAACAATGCATTCCGACGCGAGTGTTTCCTAATGTACCAGTGAAATCCTGAGTTTCTGGCACTGCTCTTAATCCATTAATACTATTCCTTACCAGACGCTGTTCATGCTGATGTGGATTGTAACAACCGGTTCTATTAGTGGGGTTAAACTCAAAACATGTCATTGCAAGTTTTTGTTCATCTCCTGGAGCATTTAACAGTCCACTGCCATATGGCAGAGGAGTCATCGTTATGTCGAATCTCGTTAGTGCAAATCCATCTCGAATGTCATCCCATCGCCCAACAGTTTCTGTAACACTATCAAACTGAGATGAAGGATATGCTGCTATGTTCATAACTGCATTACGAATATAAACCATTTTCATGGTTCCTACTCCCGCCTTTGCTGGCTGATCAGCATTTTGTGAAATCAATTCTCCAAGAAGATTTGTTCCATCTCCAGGCTGAGTAAATCGGGAGGCAAAAATTTTACTGTTTTTAAAATCAACACGGTCGTTTATGCGATCTATTGCAAGATGTGTGATTTCGCTAGGGCTAACGCCAGTTGAAAATTTAATATCTCCTCCACTAGATGAATTAATTTTCATGTCAGATCCATCTGTTGTTCCGACAGTGTAATAAGGTCCTGCATTTCCTATTCTTGTGATGATATTATTTGCATTCTCAGAATAAAGTCGATGCTGATGAGTTTCATTAATTTCAATTCCTAAGCTTCGAAGCAATGTCATATTTGTCAAATTTCCTCCAGAAATTGATACAGAATTGGAGTTCTGAATAGACATTGTTCCCAAATTACTAAAAGCTGGGCCGGCAATATAGGCTAAGTTCGTCCACGTATTTGAACCATTGCCAATTTTTAGTTTGTACGTATCGGTCTCAAATCCAATTTCACCCGCAGCAAGAATCGGATTTGAATTGGACCAGTTTGATGAAGTTCCTCGTCTTGTTTGAAATTTGATAGCCATATGGTATTATACTTTCTTTTTAACTTTTGAAATTAGACCAAATTAACCAGCATAGACTTCATCCACTGCACCAACTTTAACCCCATATATATCAACTCTCTTAGCCGCCGCTTCTTTTGTTCTTATATAACAGATCGTTGACATTGATACTGTAGGAACATTTGAAGTTAGAGATCCTATTAGTAAAAATAGTTTATTTTGATCTGCTCTAAAATAGGCAGTAGCGCTTCGGCTATCTGGCTCCACATATATGTATACTTCTTGTTTGGCACCTACGTTTGGACCTCCAGGAGAAATAGAGGAGGAGGTATTTCCGTTTTTTGTACAAACAAGTCTAAAATTATTATTGACAGATGGGTCATATTCGACATATATTCCATTTGTTGGGGTGATATTAACACTATCTGCCCATCCAAAACGCATAACGGTATTCGAGTTGGATACAGGTGCCACCAAAAACGAGCCGGCTATTGAGTACGCAGGAGAAAATCCATTTCCTCCCCCAATTGTTGCATTATCATAAAAGGAGACAATGCTATTAGCCGTACTTGCGGTTGATAGATCTAGTCCAGATCCCGCTTGCTGATTTTCTGTAATAGTACCTCCAGACGTTACATTTGCCTTCCAGTTTCCGTCGGCGGTGTGTAAAATAGAATTATTTGCGTCATATCTGATGAGCGCACAATTATCTCTGCGTTTATATACAACGCGAGGTTCAAGTAGAGCTTGTCCGTATCCAAACCCTAATGCCGTAATCATGGATACGTCACCCGATCCTCTTCCAAATAGTTGAACAGAGTTTGCGTTCACATCTATATGTCCAGTATTAATTATACGAGTCTGATAATGAATGTTGGGTAATTCAAACCTATATCCTGCTGAGATGTTACAGCCGTAGAACTGATGGCCACCGCAAGTCGCTGCCGGTGATGTAGAAGAAAACCAGACGCCTGAACCAGTTTCTACGTTATCCGCTCGGAATGTCATTAGACTTTCCCAATAAAAAAAGTCACCGGTGTCGCCTATTTCTACTGCGGGACCATCTGCATGATCTATACGGCAGCGACGAAACGTACAAAGGGTAACGCCTTCGGGAGTTCCAGGAACACCAGAACCATTAATGTAAATGCCCCGCGCATTATTGGTCGCTCCACCGCGCAACATGATACGTAAATCATCGAAAACACAAAAGCCGGTTGGATCGAATGTTCCCAAGCCATTACTAGTGTTTTCCATTAACAATCCTCCGGCCGATGCTCCAGTAATTGTTACGCCGCGAAAATAAGCACGTTGAACATCCTTAATTCGAAGTCCCCAAGAAGCCGATGCAATACCGTCTATTTTTAGATCTATAATGCCGCCACCTGAAATAAGCGTACCAAAACCACCAAACCGAACAACGTCGCCTCCTACAGCTCCCGCCCAAGTAATCGTTGCAGAAGAATTTTGCACTGGCTGGTAAACGCTTCCCGATGTTCCAGTTCCGCGCAACATGACGGGCACGTTTGCAGTAACTGTGCTGTCTACCCGATAATTACCAGGAGGAAAAGTCAGAGTACCACCGGCGTTGCCAAGCCAGGCAATGGCATTGTTGATAGCTGTGGCGTCATCGTTGGTCGGATAGTTACCGTATGCACCAAATTGACGAACGTTTATTTCCTTTTCTGCAAGTTCCCAAATAACGGTTCCTCCATTACTTGTTATGCGGCCAGTACCAATACCTGTTGCACCAGATGTAACTCTTTTATACAATGCGGCTCCACCATCGCCATTTGAGTGGTAACCCGCAGTTCGAATATGATTAATATTTGAACCAATTACTGCACTATTTACCGCAGAAACTGAGTCATATACATTTATTCCTGAAGCAATATACGTCAAGTTGGCCCAAGTATTCGAACCATTTCCAATCTTAAGTTTGTTTGTGTCGGATTCGAATCCAATTTCTCCTGCATCGAGAACAGGATTTGTAGAAGACCAGATTGCTGTATTTGCTCTCTTTACTTGAAATTTGATAGCCATGACTTATGTTCTTTCCTATTAATTATACCATTCTGTACAAGGTAAATGTGTTTGTTGCCGTTCTTCTGGCTCTAAAGTGTGCAGAAGTAGCAGACGATACTACCAAACTTCCTACAGTGTTAGAACCATTGGCTCCGATGGTACAAGATCCAGATCCTGTATTTATTACATACCAATCAAAAGAAACATTGTTGTTTATCCAAGAGGTGAGAGTTTCAATGTTAGAGCCGCTAGGAATATTGACCGTTGCTGCGGATCCCGTATAGTTTAAAATTCCTGTTGCAAATTCTTCCGCAGTCAAAGTAGCTCCGGCAGACTTTACTGTCGGAGCAGCTTGATACAGAAATAGAGAATTTCGCGGAAATACGATTTTTCCGTCTCCTGCCAGTCTAAGCGTAATTGGAACTCCACCGGCTCCGTCAGAGGTTGCAAAATCCATGGCGGCCGCGGCTCCTGCGGCATTGTTAAGTCCAGTTGATACGGTAATCAGTCCAAACGCCACATAGCCGCTTGTGGTGGTAATTCCATCAAATCTTATTTCTCCAACTCCAACCGTGTCTGGAGTGGTGTTATTACTAGGACCTCGTCTTTGAAATACCAGACGAGGAATATTAGCATCACCAGCTGCCTGTTGAGTCGAAAGTCTGATGAGAGGCTGTCCAAAAGTTCTGGCTAATTCAATTTCTCGGCTCGCATCGTTGGTGACAAAGAATACATCTCCCGTTCCAGTTTTCGTTAAATGAAAAGTATTTGCGTAATACAGGTATTGATCATTTCCCTCAATTAATTCTATGTCACTTTGAAATGTTGTTAGCCCACTAAACAGACCTGTGCCTACAACATGAAGATTTGCAGATGGAGATGAAGTTTCAATACCAACTTTTCCATCAGTGGTGATTCTCATCCTGTTGGAGCCGCCCACATTGAAAATCATGGGGACCGTTCCGTCAGCAACGATAGATGTAAAGCCGTTTCCTGCCCGCATTTCGAGTGCGGCTCCAGATGTGTGACTTGCAATAATTCTTCCGATGACGGAACCACCTGCTACGTCTAGAGTGCGCGCGCGGATAGTACTGTTGGTGCCAGCTGGCGTAACAACATCTAAGTTAAACTCAGGAGTTATTGTTCCTATGCCGACTCGTCCCGATCCATCAATTCTAAGACGGGTTGACGGAGAGGCAACACTATTACTAGTGGTGATAATGGACATTATGGTGCCCTGATTTGCATCTGTCCAGTTTTCGGCTGCTTGGAATATTATTCTTCCTCTATGGGCACTAGAGTAAGATGTATTTCCATATCCATATGCATCAAACGATCCGAGAGGATCTCCAGCTTGTATCGCCGTTGGTGATGCGGCCGTTCCTCGCGCCTTTCTGGTCTGTATAAGAGAAGCCCCTTCACCAAAACTATCAATTAAGAATCCTGCGTTATCTGCATCTGATCCCATCACTCTTAGGGGAGTAGTAAACCCAATAGCAGGAGGAGTCGTCGCGTTTCTTGTGACAATTAAAGTGCGAGCTTTTACTTCTTTTCCAGACGTAAGGAAATCATTGTTGCCAGTAAATACGTTATCTGTCGATAATATGGATGCACCTGAGGTACCTTGTGTACCTGCTCCTGTGGTTCCTTGAATTCCTTGTATGCCTTGTGATCCAGTAGCACCGGTGGCTCCTTGAGTTCCTTGTGATCCAGTAGCACCTGTTGCACCTGTGGCTCCTTGAGTTCCTTGTGATCCAGTAGCACCGGTGGCTCCTTGAGTTCCTTGTGATCCAGTAGCACCTGTTGCACCTGTGGCTCCTTGAGTTCCTTGTGATCCAGTAGCAC
>JACCDP011458918.1_pt1 | contig 89007 bp, 56 predicted proteins | sample 7445841 | NCBI WGS metagenome assembly JACCDP01 (sample SAMN15323441, study PRJNA562643) | freshwater metagenome | isolation source: river surface water | place: USA:Blue River Watershed | collected 2017-08-17
CGGCCGGGTTGCGCATGACGGCCGTCTTCCAGTCGATGAGCTTCTCCTTCACCATATCCATGGAGAACTTGAGCGCGGCGGCGGCGGTGCGCTTGCCGTTGCGCGTCTGCAGCATGAACAGCTTGCCTTCCTGGATGGTGAACTCGACGTCCTGCACGTCCTTGAAGTGCTTCTCCAGGGTCGCGCGCACCTTGAGGAGTTCCGCGTAGGACTTCGGCATCTGCTCCTTGAGCTTGAGGACGGGCTCGGGGGTGCGGACGCCGGCAACGACGTCCTCGCCCTGGGCATTGATAAGGAACTCGCCGTAGAACTCGTTCGCGCCGTTGGCGGGGTTGCGGGTGAAGGCCACGCCGGAACCCGACGTGTCACCGGTGTTGCCGAACACCATCGCCTGCACGTTCACCGCGGTGCCCCACTCGGAGGGGATGTTGTACTTGCGGCGATAGACGATGGCGCGGTCGTTCATCCAGGAGCCGAAGACGGCGCCGGCGGCGCCGCGCAGCTGGTCCCAGGGGCTGGCCGGGAATACCTTGCCGGTGCGCTCCTTCACGAGGGCCTTGAAGCGCTTGACGAGCTCCTGCTGGTCGGCGGCGGTGAGCTTCGAATCCTCGATGTCGGCGTGGTAGACCTCGTGCTTGTAGGCGTGGATGACGGTCTCAAACGGCTCGTGATCCTCGTTCTCGCGCTTCTGCACGCCGAGGACGACGTCGCCGTACATCTGGATGAAGCGGCGGTAGCAGTCCCACGCGAAGCGCTCATTCTGGGTGGCGCGCACGAGGGCCAGCACCGTCTCGTCGTTGAGGCCGAGGTTGAGGATGGTGTCCATCATGCCCGGCATCGAGTCACGGGCGCCGGAGCGGCCGGCCACGAGGAGCGGCATGCCGTTGGTCGCGCCGAACTTGGTGCCCATGATGCGCTCCATGTTGGCGACGCCGGCCTCCATCTGCGCCTGGAGCTCCTTCGGATAGCTCTTCCGGTTGGCGTAGAAGTACGTGCAGACCTCGGTGGTGATGGTGAAGCCCGGGGGCACGGGCAGCCCGATGCGGGTCATCTCGGCGAGGTTGGCGCCCTTTCCGCCCAGCAGGGCCTTCATGGAGCCGTTGCCGTCGGCGCGGCCGGCGCCCCACGTGTAGACGTACTTGGGCGCCTTGGAGGCGGATTTGGCGGCGGAGGACTTGGCCTTCGCGGCGGGTTTCTTGGCGGATTTTTTAGCGGCCATGGTGATGAGGATGTGGTGAAAAACCGGGACTCGCGCGTCTGCGCACGAAGACTCGGAGGCAATAGGTCGCGTGGTCGGGGTGTCAACGATGCAGGCGGATCCCTTCGGCCGCCCGCGCGGCGCTCGCCTTGGCCGGGGGGTTCGCGGTCCCGCACAAGACGCTTCCGTTTTGGAAAAAAGCCCGCACGATGCGCCGCCCTTTGCCGCCGTGAGCCAGCCCGACGACCCTAACGCCTCCCCCTACGCGCCCGCCGAACCGGTGACCTCGATGCGCGAGAAGCCGATGGGCTTCTGGCAGCACATCGAGGAGCTGCGGGGCGTGCTGCTGAAGAGCGTCATCGCCTTCGTGATCTGCGCCGCAATCGTCGGCGTGTTCGTGACGGACTCGATGGAGCTCCTGCGCTGGCCGCTGGACCACGTCGCCAAGGATTATCCCGATTTCGACACGAAGCTGGGCACCATCTCGCTGATGGAGGTGTTCACGATGATCATCCAGCTGTGCGTGTTCGGCGGGCTGCTGCTGGCATCGCCCATCATCCTTTTCTTCATCAGCCAGTTCGTCTCCCCTGCGCTCACCGACCGCGAGATGAAGGCCGTGAAGCCGCTCTGCGTCTCGGCGCTGTTCCTCTTCCTGCTCGGCTCGGCGTTCAGCTTCTTCCTGCTGATGCCGAGCACGGTGCGAATCGCAATCGAGCTCAATCAGGCCCTGGGACTTGAGACCCGCTGGACCGCGGGCAATTATTTCACGACGCTCACGTGGCTCGTGCTCGGTACGGGGGCGGTTTTCGAGTTTCCGCTCGTCATCATCCTGCTCGTCTGGCTCGGCGTCCTCTCGACCGAGTTCCTGCGCAAATACCGCCGTCACGCGATCGTGCTCATCTTCGTCATCGCCGCGGTGATCACCCCGACGCCCGACCCGGTGACGCAGACCATCTTCGCGGCTCCGCTCTACCTGCTGTTCGAGATCTCCATTCTGGTCTCGTCCCGGGTCGAGAAGCGCAAGCGCGTCGCCCGCGGCGCGGCCTGATCGCGGCCGGCGGGCTTCGTGCGCCAAATGGCAGTTGCGCCGAAAAGGCGCGACTGTTGCATCGGCCCGATGGCTCCCAAGACCCTCGACTCGACGGCGCTCCGCGCCGTGGCCTCGGCGTTCCGGCTAGGCGGCACTTACTGCGGCGGCGCGCCGCACGGCAACGGCCACATCAACGACACCTACGTCGTTTCCTTCGAGCAGGGCGGGGTGACCACGCGCTATATCCTGCAGCGGATCAACGAGAACGTCTTCCGTGACGTCGAAGCGGTGATGGACAACATCGCCCGCGTTACCGCGCATGCCGGTCGCCGCGCGCTCGCCTCCGGCGCTCCCGACGCCATCCGCCGCGCGCTCACCCTCATCCCCACGCGGGCCGGCGGCAATTTGCACCGTGACGCCTCTGGCGCCTGGCGCTGCTACATCTTCATCGAGGGCGCGCAGTCGCATGACGTCATCACCGAGCCCGCCCTCGCCCGCGAGGGTGCCCGGGCGTTCGGAGATTTCCAGCGCCTGCTGAGCGACCTGCCCGGCGGCCGGCTGCGCGAGACCATCCCGCACTTCCACGACACCCGCCGCCGTTTCGAGGCCCTCCGCGAGGCGATCCGCGAGGATCGCGTCGGCCGCGCGAAGGAAGCCAAGGCCGAGATCGCGTTCGCCCTCGAGCGGGAACCGATGGTCGATGTGGTGCTCAACCTGCTCGCGCGCGGCGAGATCCCCGAGCGCGTCACGCACAACGACACCAAGCTCAACAACGTGATGATCGACGACCGCACGGGCGCCGGCATCTGCGTGATCGACCTCGATACCGTCATGCCGGGCTCGGCGTTGTACGACTTCGGCGACATGGTGCGCTCCGCCGTCAACTCCGCGGCCGAGGATGAGCCCGATGTCTCGCGGGTGAGCGCGCGACTCGACCTCTTCGACGCCCTCACCGAGGGCTACCTCGCGGCCAGTCGCTCTTTCCTCACCGCCGCCGAGATCGACCACCTCGCGTTCTCCGGCCGCCTGATCGCGCTCGAGATCGGCATCCGCTTCCTCACCGACTTCCTGCAGGGTGACGTGTACTTCAAGGTCCGCCGCCCGGCGCACAATCTGGAGCGCGCCCGCAGCCAGTTCGCCCTGCTGCGCAGCATGGAGGCGCAGCGGGAACGGATGGAGGAGATCGTGCGCCGCCACGCCTCGCGGCCGACGCCGGCCGCCGCGGGTCCAGGCGCCGCCCTACTTACCACGCCGGAGTCCCAGCAGCGCGAGCGCATCGCGACCGAGGTTTTCGCCGACGCTGACGAGGCCTGCGCCCGTCTGGCCTCGGAGATCGCCGAACTCATCCGCAAGAACGATGCCGCGGGTCGCAACACCGTGCTCGGCCTCGCGACCGGCTCCACGCCGGTGCGGCTCTACAAGCAGCTGATCCGCCTGCATCGGGAGAAGGGCCTGAGCTTCCGGCGCGTGATCACCTTCAACCTCGACGAATACCACGGCCTGACGCGCGAGCATCCGGAGAGCTACTGGCGGTTCATGCACGACCAGCTCTTCAACCACGTCGATATCCCGGCGGGGAACGTGAACGTGCCCGACGGCACCGTGCCGCGCGCCGACGTCTTCGCGTGGTGCCGTGCCTACGAGGAGAAGATCCGCGCCGCCGGCGGGATCGACCTCCAGGTCCTCGGCATCGGCCGTACCGGCCACATCGGCTTCAATGAACCGGGGTCCTCGCGTGAATCCCGCACGCGCCTTGTCACGCTCGACGGCCTCACGCGCCGCGACGCCGCGCGCGACTTCCTCGGCGAGGCCAACGTTCCTCGCCACGCGATCACCATGGGTGTGGGCACGATCCTCGACGCACGCCGGATCGCGCTCCTCGCGTGGGGCGAGGGCAAGGCGGGTGTCTTGGCCGAGGCCGTGGAAGGCACGCCCAAGGATTCGTTGCCCGCGAGCTTTCTGCAGGGGCACCCGCAGGTGCGTTTCCTCATCGACCGTGCGGCGGCCTCCGCACTCACGCGCGTGCGTTATCCGTGGCTCGTCAGCCCGATCCAGTGGACGCCGGCGATGACCCGCCGCGCGGTGATCTGGCTGTCGCGCCAGTCAAAGAAACCGGTGCTCAAGCTCCTCGACGAGGACTACGGCGAGCACGGCATGGCGGACCTGCTCACGGAAAACGGGCCCTCGTACCAGTTGAACATCCGGGTCTTTAACGAGATTCAGCGCACGATCACCGGTTGGCCGGGCGGCAAGCCCAACGCCGACGATTCCTCGCGCCCGGAGCGCGCATTTCCGTTCCCCAAGCGCGTCGTCGTCTTTAGCCCTGAGCCGTCGCACGACGTGCTCGGTATGGGTGGCACACTCCGTCGCCTGAAGGAGCAGGGGCACATCGTTACCGTCGCTTATCTTACTTCCGGCAATCTTGCGGTGCCTGATGAGGAGGCCGCCATGGCGGCCGAGCTGGTGGGCGACATCGCGGGAACCCTCGGTCAAACAAAGGACCCGCTCGCGGAGTTCGCCGACGGCGCCCGGCGGGAACTGTCCGGCAAGAAGGCCTTCGCGCTCGATTCGGCGGGCATCCGTCGGCTCAAGGCGCTGCTCCGCCGGGGCGAGGCACGCGCGTCGCTTCGCGACTGCGACCTCGCTACCGGCCAGGCCCTGTTCATGGACCTGCCGTTCTATGAGCGTGGCCGCTACCGGCAGTTCTCCCCGGAGCAAGCTGACCTCGCTGCCGTCGTGAAGCTGCTGCGCGACGCGATGCCGCATCAGGTTTTCCTGACCGGTGATCGCGACGACCCCACTTCGATCACCGCGGTCTGCCATCAACTCGTGCGGCGCGCGTGCCGCGAGGTCGCCGGCGAGGCGTGGTTCAAGGATTGCCGGGTCTGGTCCTACCGCGGGGTTGATCAGCCTTGGGATGCGGCGGATATCGACATGGCGGTGCCGCTCAGCCCGCGGGAGCTCGCGCAGAAGTCACAGGCGGTCTTCCATCATAAGAGCCAGCGCAGCCAGACGCCGGTGGCGTCGGGACTGCGTGAGCCGTGGCAGCAGGCCGAGCAGGCGAACCGCGCGCTGGCTGAGACCTACGACACCCTCGGCCTGGCCGACTACGAGGCGATCGAGGCCTTCGCCCGGGCCGACGTTTCCTGAGGCCGCAGCCCTCCGGTCTTTTTTCAACGACATGCTCGACGTCCGTCCCTTGCTGTCTCCGCCATTGGAGAGCAACTTCGCTCCGGCCGCCCTCTGGAACCGCGCCTACCGGGCGCTCGTCGCGCGGGATCCGTCTGCGCGGTCGCTCGCGGTCGTCGTTTCTTCCACCGGTGGCGCGGTGTCGCGGCACGACACGCGCGTGCTGGGCGTGGGGCATCCCTCGGCCGCCCTCACGCTCACGTACGTGGAGCGTTTGGTGAAGTTCATGCTCTGGCAGAAGGGAGGCAGCCGGGTACGGATCGCCGGGGCCGACGAGATCATCGGGGAACTTGGCCGCATTTACTCGGCATCGGGTACGCGGGCCTTCGATCACCGTTTCATGGGTGAGACCACCTACCGCGAGCCGTTCCTGATCGAGGCGGTCGCGATGTCAGCCCTGCCGGAGGGCAGGGTGGCCTCGTTGCCGGTTGGTCGGCACCTCGACGGCTGCCGGATCGGCTTCGACCTCGGCGGCAGCGACCGCAAGGCTGCGGCGGTGATCGATGGCAAGGTGGTCTTCTCGGAGGAGATCACGTGGGATCCGTACTTCCAGAAGGATCCGGCCTATCACCTCGAGGGCGTGCATGACTCCCTGCGGCGCGCGGCGGCGCACCTGCCGCGGGTCGACGCCATCGGCGGCAGCGCTGCCGGCGTGTACGTGAACAACGAGGTGCGCGTCGCCTCGCTGTTCCGCGGCGTGCCGCCCGACCTGTTCGAACGCCACGTGCGACGGATGTTCTTCACTCTTCAAGAACGCTGGTGCGGCGTGCCGTTCGAGGTCGCCAACGATGGCGAAGTCACGGCGCTGGCGGGCTCGATGTCGCTCGGTGACGGAGCGGTGCTCGGCATCGCGATGGGCACCAGCTTAGCCGCGGGTTATGTCACTCCGGCCGGGGGGATCACTCCTTGGCTCAACGAGCTCGCGTTCGCGCCGGTAGATTATCACCCCGCTGCGCCGCGCGACGAGTGGTCGGGCGACATCGGCTGCGGCGTGCAGTACTTCTCCCAGCAGGCGGTGGGGCGGCTGGCGCCGGCCGCGGGCTTCAAGCTCCCCGCGGGCATGCCGCTGCCTGAGCAATTAGTGGAAGTGCAGAAGGCGATGGCGGCCGGCGATCCCCGGGCGCGTGCGATCTACGAGACCATCGGCACCGACTTCGGGTACGCGGTCGCCCACTTCGCCGATCACTACGAATTACGCCATGTGCTGCTGCTCGGCCGCGTCTCATCTGGACCCGGCGGTGACATCATCCTCGATCGCGCTCGCGCCGTGTTGCGGGCGGATTTTCCGGATGTCGCCGAGCGGGTGCGTCTGCACACGCCCGACGAGAAGGACCGGCGCCACGGCCAGGCCGTCGCTGCCGCGAGTCTACCCGCGCTCCCCCGCTGAGCCGCCCCAGGTTTTCCGATGAAACTCTCCAATCCTCAGGCTGACATCTTCGTACCAGGTGGAGCCGCCGCCCCCGAGCAGGCCCTTTCGCGGGTGACCCACCTTTGCCTCGGTGCGCATCAGGACGACATCGAGATCATGGCGCACGCCGGCATCTCCGACTGCCTCGAAACGCCGGGCAAGGCGTTCGGGGGGGTCGTCGTGACCAACGGCGCCGGTTCGCCCCGCACCGGCACCTACGCTCACCTCACCGACGAGCAGATGCAGGGCGTCCGCCGCGACGAGCAGCGCAAGGCGGCAGTCCTCGGCCGGTACGCGATCCAACTCCAGCTCGCGCACCCGAGTTCCGTCGTGAAGACCCCGGGGCACGCGGGTGTCGCCGCCGACTTGGCTGCGATCTTCGGCGGATGCCGCCCCGAGGTGGTCTACCTCCACAACCCGGCCGACAAGCACGACACCCATGTAGCGGTGCTCCTGCGCTGTCTGGAGGCGATGCGCGCGCTGCCGCCCGATCGTCGCCCGCGCCGCGTGCTGGGTTGCGAAGTCTGGCGCGACCTCGATTGGCTGGTCGACGCCGACAAGGTCGCCCTCGATGCCGGCCGGTATCCCGACCTCGCGCTCGAATTGCTCAAGGTCTTTGATTCCCAGGTGACCGGAGGGAAACGCTACGACCTCGCCACGATGGGACGCCGTTCGGCGCACGCGACCTACCACACGTCACACGCGACGGACAAGGTGACGGGCATCACCTGGGCGATGGACCTGACCCCGCTCATCTCGGAGCCGTCGTTGTCGTTGGAGGCCTTCACGCTCGGCTACCTCAAGCGCCTGCAGGACGACGTGCAGGACCGGATCCGCCGATTTTCCTGATTCAGGGCCGGTTTCCGACGGGGCAGCGCGCCTGCAAGCCGCGGGTGTTCCGCTGGAGAAATTAAGCCCGGGTTCTTCCTTTCCGTCCGCCAAACCAACCAGTGCCCCGATCCGGCCAGGAACGAGCGGAGGATTGATCACGACGCTGCTTGGTAGGCGGAAACTCGGAAGAGCGCCACTGGCGCACCGCTGGCGGGAGATGTGAGCTGAACGGTGAGGCGGCGCGTGAGCACGGGCGAGGCGAGCGTGAGCCCGGCTTGACTGAGATGAAGATCGCGGAATTCAGCGATGACGCGGCCCGTGTCGTCGAGGACGCGGAGGGCCGGCACGCAAAACGGCGCCACGGTCTCGGGATTCAACATCAGCACGGTCTCCAGCGGGTGGTCGAAGTCGGCATCGAGGTCGAATTCGAGGCGCGAAATCTCGACGGGTTCGGGCCACGCGAGGGTAAGGGTGGGCTCGGTGTCGGCGAGGGCAGCGAGCCAGACGTTTGGCTGGTTGGTGGGACGGCTGAAACCGTTGCGGAGATTTTCCGGACCGAACAACGCGAGCGGCGGCTCGACCCGGATCGCGAGGTTCTTTCCTCCGGGCCGGCGCTGGGGAATCCAGAACTCGAAGCTCTCGATTCCGGTGCCGGGAGGCGGCTCCTGCCGCGGGGACTTGGCGACGGCGCGGTTGAATTTCTGCGTGACGGCGAGAACCCCGGTGAGGCGCTGGTCGCTGAGGTGGGCGGTAAGCGCCGGGTTGGCAGTGAGACACACGAAGGCGTAGCGCGGGGCGTCGATCAATGATGGAAAGACCAGCTTGACGGCCTGCGCGGGGCCGGCGGCGAGCGGAAGGCGAAGCGTGGCGAGGGTGACGTCGGGCGTATGGTTGCTGACCTTCGAACTCACGCGCAGTTCAGCGACGAGTTCGGTGGCGGTGGCGACGTCGAACATGAATGTCACCGCAGGCATGGGACCGGGCGCGACGGGGAGCAGCATCGCCCAAGCGTCGGTGAGCGGAAGGCGGTCGGAGCCGGCGGGCAGTTCGGAGAGTTGATAGACGGAGGAGGCGTGGAGCGTCGCGCGGACGGCGAGATCCGTGGCGTCGCGGAGCGCGACGCCGGGAATGAACTGACCGGCTCGAAGAAGGCGGCGCTGCAGTTCCGCCATGCGTGCGGGGCTGCCGAGGTCACGCGGGGTGAGGCCGTCGCGCACGCAGTGGGCGGCCGCGAGGCCGACGGCTTGCCCGCTGTGCGCGCAGGTGGCCATCACGCGGGTGGAGCCGAAGGCGACATGGGTCGCGCTCGTGATGCGGCCGGCGAGGAACAGATTGGTGATGTTGCGGGAGTAGAGGCTGCGATACGGAATCGGGAATATGCCTTTCGCGTGCCACTGCTGGCAGCCTGGCTTCTCGCTGTAGACGCCGGCGGGAGGATGGAGATCGATCGACCATCCACCGTACGACACGGCGTCCGGCTGGGGGCGTTGCTCGATGAGGTCGCGCTGCGACACCATGAAATCCCCCTCGAACCGGCGGCTCTCGCGTTTGCCGGGGATGGTGCCGACCCATTCGAGCGTGAGGTTGGTCGCCTCGGGGAATTTTCCGGAGTTCTTGATGTAGTTCCAAACGCCGTAGGCGACGCGCCAGAGCTCCCACTTGATCTCCTCGGTTTCGTGCACGGTGTCGCGGAGACCGCCGTACTCGATCCACCACAGGCGACAGCCGAACTCGGCGGCGTTGAAGTCGCGGTAGCGCGGGACCCGCGTGATGTCCTGGAGCGCGTAACTGGGGGCGGTGAACTTCACCGGGCGGCCGGTGTCCTTGGAGTAAAAGTAGATCGAATGCCCAAGCAGCTCGGAATTGGCGACGGCGGGCGCGAAAGCCTCGTCGAACTCGGCGGCGGCTTCGGCGCCGATCCGAAACGCGGCCCCGGCGAGGAAGCCGACGATCCCGTCGCCCGAAGCGTCGACGAAGAGGGGCGCGGCGAGTTCGTAGGCGGTGGAGTTTTGCGAATTGAAGGCGCGGACGGCGCGAATCGTGTCGGGGCCGGATTTTTCGAGATCGTGAACGGCAGTGTTGAGGAGCAGGGTGAGGCTTTTCTCCGCGATCGTCTTCTCGAGCAGGATGGTGTCCCAGATCAGCGGGTTGCCCTCGGGGTTGCGGTATTGGTTTTCGAGCAGGAACTCGTCGATGACACCGCCCTCGCGGGCCCAGCGGTTGTTGTTCCCGAGGTGGGAAGTCGCACCGAGGACCCAGAGGCGGACCTCGCTGGAGGCGTTGCCGCCGAGGACGGGACGGTCCTGCACGAGGATGACCTTGAGACCGGCGCGCGCCGCGGTGATCGCGCAGCAGGTGCCCGCCAGGCCGCCACCGACGACCACGAGGTCGCCGGAAAGATCTTTTCGGATGAGCGCGCGAGAAGCGACGGGAGAGTGGACAAGCATCGGAGGAACGAGGACGGGGAAGGGTGGTTCAGACCGTTGTTTTGCGCGGACGAAGTTGCCAGGCGAGGAGCCAGGCCAGCGGGTGCAGGAGGAGCATGAAGCTGAACGCGGGGTCGTAGGACGTATTGGTGACGAGGGAACCAACGGCCTTGTTCATCATCAGGCCGCCCAGGGAACTGCCGGCGGCGATCACCCCGAAGGCAAAGGCCAGGGATCCGCGTGGCACCAGATCGACGACGAGCGCGCTGAGGTTGATCAGCCACGCGAGGTGGGCGAGCACGGCGACCATGCCGAAAGCGAGGACGAGCCAAAGCGCATCCACGTGCGGGATCGCCGCTCCGAGCGGCACGAGCACCGCGCAGGCGAGCATGATCCACAGGCGGCTGCGCACCGGACCGGTGCCACGCTTGATCAACAGTCCGGACAGCCATCCGCCGGAAAGCACACCGATGTCGGCGGCTAGGTACACGACCCACGTCACGCTCAGGGATCGTTGGTCGAGGCCGCGCGAGTCGTAGAGATACTTGGCGAACCAGAACTGGAAAAAATACCAGACGGGATCGGTCAGCATCCGGGCGAAGATCAGCAGCAGGACCTCGCGGCGCAGGAGGACGCGGTGCCATTTCCCCCAGTCAGGAATGGCGTTGGAATTACCGGTCGGATCGGAGGCCTGTCCGGAAGCGATCAAGGTGCGCTCCTCGGTGGAAAGGCCTGGGTGCTCGCCGGGACGGCGGTAGAGCCAGAGCCACGGAATGAGCCAGACGAGCCCCGCCGAACCGGTCACGATGAAGGCGGCTTGCCAACTATGCCAGGAGGCGAGGCCGACGATGAGGATGGGTGCGACCGTAGCGCCGACCGTGGCGCCCAGCGTGTAGATGCCGATGGCCAGCCCGCGTTCCCGGGCTGGGAACCATTCGGAGACGGCCTTGGGCGCAGCGGTCCAGTTGCCCGCCTCACCGAGGCCGAGCAGGAACCGGCAGACGCCGAGGGAAGCGGCCGAACGGGCGAAGCCTGTGAGGATATTCGCGACGGACCACCAGCCGACGAACAGCGCGAGACTGAAGCGGACTCCGAAGCGGTCGACGATCTTCCCGGAAAGAATGAGCGCCACGGTGTAGGCGACCAGGAAGGCGTTGAGCACCGAAGCGTAGTCCTCGTTGGAGAGACCGAGCTCCTTCTGGATGGTGGGCGCCAGGATGGAAAGGGCCTGCCGGTCGACATAGTTGAGGACGGAGGCGAAAAAGATGAGCGAGACGATCCACCAGCGAAGATGCGGGATGTGGGGCATGGCCATTTGGGTGGTCGCGCAAGGGGCCCGGCGTTCAGACCGGCGTGTCAACGCTTCCAAGGGCGGAAAGCAGACGGGGCGCGAGTGGGTTCACGGGAGAAGGACGATGCGTACCTCAACGCTGCAAAGCGGCGGGGCCGGTCGATTGCCTTTCGCCGGCAACCGTCACGCCCAGCACTTCGAAATCAAAGCTCGTGGCCCCGGCTGGCACGGGAACGGTGAACTCGAAGGGGTAGCTCGTATCGGTGAGCGTCGCCTTTCGATCGCCGACGGTGTAGCTGAGCGTGACCTCCCTGAATTTTGAATCGTCGGCCTGGAGGTAGACGTAGGCGGTGGTCGCGGCGGGACCGAAATTAAGGATCATGGCCTGTGTTCCGCCGAGCGGCAGCACGACGTGGTCGCGATTCCAAGCATCGGCGGCGCGGGCTCCCACGAGGCGGTCTTGGAACTTGGGCTGCACCTCAAGGCCCTCGACCTCGACGGCGGTGAGCCCCATGGGCGGGACGCTGACGCTAAGTCGGCCGTCGCGCAGCGTCGTGGCTGAGCCGTCCCGGAAGACGCGCGTGCGGAAGGTCCGGCCGGCGAGTTGCGGGAGAATCTTGGCGTTGAGCGTGATCTCGGCGGTGACGGCTTCGGGCGATTGGTTGGTGAAGGCGAGGTAGACGCGGTCGCGGCCGCGGGCTACGAGGGTATTGATCTCGACGGAGCTGCTCTTGATGAGCCGACGGGGCAGCCAAAGAACGGCATCGTCGCGGTCGAAGAATCTTCCGGGGCGGTCACCGTAAAATTTACTCTGCAGGTAGGCATAGCCCTCGATGAAATGTGCGGGGAAATCGATCTTCCCGCTCGACCGCGCGAAGGCGTCCGTCACGAGGAAGTCGAGGAGGATGCTCATGTGCGGCCAGATGTGATTGTAGTGAAATGAATTCACGCTCAGCGCCTTGTGGTCGCGCATCGGATAATCGGCGCGTTCGTAGATCGTGGTGCGGGCGGTGTTGATGTGATATCCGGGGAAATTGCGATAGCGGCCCACGACCGCGGAGCGGGCGACATCGTGGAGCAGTTGATCGCCGGTGAGCGCGGCGATGCGGAGCATCCACGGCGCGTAGTTGGCCATGAAGATGGCGCGGTGCCCCGACATCGTGCCGGAAGATTCGGGCGTCAGGCCCATCTCGGAGAGGCGCCACGCGGGGACGCTTTCCTCCGGAGCCTTCATCGGGGCGTGGCCCTTGTTCTTCAGATACCAATAGACCGGGGCATGGCCGCCGGGATTCACGGTCACCTCGGTGTCGGGGATGCGCGGAGCCATCCAGGTAAACAACGTGTACTGGCGGGCGCCTCGGCGGGCTGCCGCCAGGTAGCGCGGCTCTCCCGTCGCCTCGTACAAGCGGAAGAGGTCGATCCACTTCGGAGCGAAACCAACCCAGAAAAACATGCCGCCTTCATCGAAGCCAGTGGCGGGCCGGTCGATGTGCTTCGCGATATAGGCATCGGCGCCGCGGCGGGCGGAGGCGAGCAGCGCGGGGTCACCTGTGACCAGGGACACACTCAGCTGGTTCTGCCAGCTGCCGCCCTCGGCCACGTCGTCGAGGTTGAGGGTGCGGTTCCGACCAAGCATCTGCTCAGCCAGTTGGCGCAGGACCGGGGAGGCGCCGTGGGTGATGCCGTAGAGCGCGGCGAGTTCGCTGACCGGGGCACAGGGTCCAAGCAGGGCGCGCGAGGGGCTCTGGATCTTTTGCTTCGGGTCCAGCGAGAAAAGGAACTTCTCGCGCGAAAGCATGAACTCGACGATCGGGTAGGCGCGTTTCCGGAAGATCTCTTCGTCATCGGTCACGAGCGCGAGGTTGAGGGGGTTGAGTGAGGAGACGTTCTTCACCGCACCGGGGACGTCGGTGGAATAGGAGCAGCCCTTCAGTTCTTCGATGAACCAGCTGTGGCGGCTCATTCCGTAGTCGATCATGTTGTCGAGCGTCTCGTTGAGCGAAGCGATGGCGTTGCGGCGGTGGTCGCGGAAACCGTAGAGGCGCCGGGCCAGCATCTCGTATGCCGTGGTGATGTCGCCGGCCCCGGCGAACAAGCGGAGCTTGAACGTGAAGGTCTGGCCGGGAGTACGCTTCGATTCGGCGCCGCCGAGCATCGGCGCGAAGACCATCGGCTGCGCCTCGCCGGCCGGGTTGCGCAGCGCGACGCCAAAGCGGCTGTTGTCGAGCAGCGGGAGCGGCGAGAAGGGAAGTTCGTCGGCATCGGCCACCACGCCGAGGGTGACGTTGCCCTTTCGCGCGAACGTCGCAGGTAGCGAACATTGGAAGGCCGCGGTAAGGTAGGAACGTTCGGGAAAACGCTTTTCCTGCCAGATGAACGGCTGCCAGACCTCCGCGAGATCATCGAGGCGGTGGGCGGGGGCGCCGATGTATCCGACGGAGAACCAAGCGGCGCGTTTGGGTGTTAGCGTGAACACGAGCACGGGCTCGGCGTCGCCCGCCGGCAAGGTGAGCGTGGCGGAGAGCGTGAAGTCGGATTGCTCGGCGAGGGCGAAGCGGAGGGTCGCGCCTTCGCGCGTGACGGCGGTGGCGCGCACGCGCGTGAGCGGTGTGGCGGCAAACACATCGGCGGTGCGCTGCTGCGTTTCGCCATCAAGAATCCGGTCGTCGAAGCCGTCACCGGCCTGCGCGGTGGAGCGCTTAACATTCTTGAGGGCGGCCCCGGGCGGCCTCGCGGGCGTCTGCCAGGTGAGTAGGTTGTAGGAGACGCGCGGGATGTTGCCGGGGCGCATCGCGGGCTTCGGATCGGCGATAGCCGTCAGCACCGCGAAATCACCGCGGAACGTCCAAGTGCCGGCATCCTTCGCGGTGAGTTGCACGGAACCGTCGGCCGCGGGCGCCAGCGTGTAGCGGTCGTTGGCGAGCGGCTGCCCGAAGAGGGAAGAAAGCAGCAGAGCCGGGCACAGGATCCAGGCTTTCACGATCGGGTGGGTGGTCATTGCTTGGAGAAGGTTGAGATCGGTCCTTGTTCGCGCCCGCGGATGACTGAGTGGTCGTCCTCGAACGCGAAGGAAGGCCAGAGCGCGCGAGAGTTGATCGGAACGATGGTTCGGACCTTAGGCATGCGCAGGCGGATTGATGCTTGGAGCGGCGGTCAAAGGTGTGGCTACGTTCTCGGGACGAGGGTCCGGCTTGAAACCGCCGACCCGGGCGGAGATTTCACGGTGTGGCCCGAGGGTGGAAGGCGTTTTAGGTCAGGATCTGCTGGTCGCTGTCGCCACGTAAGCATTCGCACGGCTCGGCTGGATGAAGACGGCTGGAAGCGGGAGGTCTTCGCCGGTGGTTGGCGCGGGTTCGGCAGCGCTCGACTCAGCGCGCACGCTGATCGGGAGGGCAGGGGCAACGCCCACCCGTCGGAGTGCAGTGGTGCCAATGATTGGAGTCAGCGTGTACATGAGGGGTTTAGGGAGGAGCGGAGGGAACCCGATCCGGAGGGCGTAAAACGGATGGCCACGCCTCTACGAAAAGAGCGCCGTGACGGGCCGGCCCTTGTCGGCGACCGTGAAGGGTCGTCCCGACGGCGAGAGCTCGATGTGGCCGATGTCCATTCCCAGGGCCATCGCCACGGTCGCGTTGAGGTCCGGCATCGTGACGGGATTCTCCGCGACTAGTTCTCCGATGGCGTCGGACTGGCCGTGGACGTGGCCGCCCTTCACGCCACCACCGGCCAACCACCACGTGAACACACCGGGATGATGCCCCCGCCCGGCGGTGACGCTGCTGATCTGCGGCGTGCGGCCGAATTCCGTCGCCATGACCACGAGCGTGCTCGCGAGCAGTCCGCGCTGATGGAGATCCTCAAGCAGGGCGGCCATCGTCTGATCCACCGAGGGCGTCATGAGACGCATGGATTTGATCTGATCGTTGTGCGTATCCCAGTTCTGATCGTCCTCCACCTCGATGAAGCGCACGCCGGCCTCGACCAGACGTCTTGCCAGCAGACAGCCTTTGCCGAACGTGTGCGCGCCGTAGGCCGCCTGCGTCTTCGCGTCTTCGCGCGCGATGTCGAAGACCTTGAGATCCTCGCTCTTCATGAGGGCAGCGGCCTCCTGTTGGATTTTGAGATAGGCGGCGGCATCCCGATGCGGCGTCTGCTGCACGAAGTGGCTGCCGATGGCGCGCGCGAGGGCGGCGCGGCGGTTGAAATCCGCCTCGCTCACCGCGGCGGGCAGCGCGGCGTTCTGCAGACCCGCGCCCGGATCTACGATCGGCAGCGGGGCTAGGTGCGCGGGGAAATATCCGCTACCCGGGTGCTGCGGACTGCCGTTGATGAGGACGTTGCCCGGCAGTAAGCTGTTCTCTGAACCGAGCAGCTTCACGACCCACGAGCCGAGCGCCGGGTGACGGATGGTCGGGGTCATGAAGTGGCTGGTGTGCGCCGAGTAGGCGCCTAGCTCGTGGATTCCCTGCGTCGAGGTCATTGAGCGCACGAGCGAAACATGGTGCATCTGCCGCGCCATGCGCGGAAACCACTCGGATACCTGCACGCCGTCCGCACTCGTCCCGATGGCGCGCACGCCGCCCATCTCGGGGCGCCCCGGCTTCGGATCAAACGTGTCGATGTGCGAAAGTCCGCCGCGGAGGTAGAGAAAGATGACGCTCTTCGCCCGGGCGCGCGGCGATGATCCGGCGGCGCGCAAGCCTTCCCGCCCCGCTAGCAGGCTCACGCCCATGAAAGTCTTCACGAAACGCTCCACGAACGCTCGGCGGGACAGGTCGTTCAGCATCGATTTCATTGGGGAAATTCCGGCGGCTACTGTTGGAAGAGGAACTCCGGCGAATTCAGCAGCGCCCAGATCGCGTCTTCCAAGGGCGTAAGGCTGGAGGCGGTGAAGCTTTCCAGCGTCGCGAGCTCGTCTTCCGTCGGGGCACGCATCAGGATGGAGCGGTAGATGAGTGACAACAGGCGGTCGCGGCTACCTCCGGTTTCAGCCAACTGGCGCCGCAGCAGCGAATCGGGCGCGACGATCCGCGCGACCAGATCGCCGTTCATCAGGGCCAGCGCGTGCGTGGTGTTCGGGTCCCGGTTGAACGCGTCGATCTCGCGCCGGTCCGACTGGCCGAATTGGCGCAGGAAATGGCCGAGCGGCAGAGGAAGCGGAATCTCCGAGGCACGGAGAAAACCGCGTGGCAGCGACGCCCAACGGGGGTCGGTCTCCGGCGCCGGTTGGGCGCCGCCCATCTCCAGCGCCTGCAGCTCCGGTCCGAAAAAGGTCTCGTTCTCCCGGGCGTGGTCGGCGTGCACGCGCCGCACCTCGGCCGCGTTCCCGCCGGCCTGGGTGGCGGCGAGTTCCTGCTTCTGTTCGGCGAGCCGGAGCGTGTGTTCGCGGCGTCGGACGCGATAGGCCATTTCGCCGCGCGCCCGCGCGATGATCTCTTCGGCGGTCATGGCCGCGAGCCGGCGCAACCGCGCCGGGTTCAAAAGGGAGCCCTCGTGGCGCACGGCGGCTTTGCGTTCATCGAGGTCCGGCACGAGGAGCACAAGGTGCGAGTCCCAGATCTGCTCGGCCGACAGCCGCCGCAGGAGCGGGCCGTGCAACCCGAGGACGGAGCCGGGCTCCGGTCGCTCGCGGACGGCTTGGCTCTGATACAACCGGGTATTCAGCAGCACCGCGAGGAACGCCCGCTCGTCGAAACGAAAGCCGATCAGCGCCGACGTGAGAAATCCGAGCAGCTCGCGATGTTCCGGATGCGGCAGTGCCGTGAGGCTGTCGACGGGTTCGATGAGGCCGGCTCCCATGACACGTTTCCAGAGTCGGTTGGCGGCGTTCTTGGCGAACCGTGGATTGCGCGGCGAGGTCAACCACTCCGCAAAGGCCCGCCGGTGATCGCCGTCGACGATCTGGGCCTCGTCGCCAAACAGTGTCCGCGGCGAAACGGGCCGACCCCGCGCGGCGTGATCGTAGGCATAGGTGGCCGGAAACGTGAGCGGCTTGTTGGTATCCGTGGTGAGCCGCTTCAGAAATGAGATGGCGCGGCTCACGCCGTCCTGCAGTGCCGCGTCGTTGCCCGCCCGGGCCAGGAGCATCTTGAGCTCGGGCCACTGCCTGACGTTGTCGTTGGAGTAGCCGCTCGGACTGCTGAGATTCGAGACGCCCGCGGTGAAGGCCGCCATCTGGTAAAAGTCCTTCTGGGTCACGGGTTCGAGCGGGTTGTCGTGGCACTGGGCGCACTCCATGCGCGTGCCGAGGAAGATGCGTGACAGGTTCGAGGCATGATCCAACGGCATGCCGAGATCGCGCAGGTAGAATCCGGCCGCGCCGTTTTCCCAGAGGTAGCCTTTGGCGGTGATGAGCCGGCGCACCGTTTCGTCGTGCGGGAGGCCCGAGCGGATGGCGTCCTTCACCCAGTCGTCGTAGAGCCAGGCCGGTTGACCGCCGGCCAGCGCGCGCGGGTTGAGGCGGAGTTGGTCCGCCTTCCAGTTGTAGGTGTGGCTCACGTAGCCCTCTCCGGCGAGCAGGGCGTCGATCAGCCGGGCCCGCCGGTCCTCGCGGGGATCGGCGAGGAAGCGGGTGCTCTCTTCCAGACTCGGGATGCGGCCGGCGACGTCCAGGTAGACGCGGCGCAGGAATACCGCATCGCTCGCCGGCGCGTTCAGCGTGGTGCCCTGCGCCGTGTGGTGGCGATCGATCAAGGCATCCACTTGGAGGGCGATCTCCGGCACCGTCGCGCGAGCGACGGTGGCGACGGGCTCGCCGCGAGGTGCCTCGCGGTGCTCGAACTTTACCCAACCGTCCAGCTTGGCCCCGGCGGCGATCCACGCGCGCAACAAAGCCCGTTCGGGCTCGGAGAGCGGCTGCGCGCCGCCCTTCAGCGGTGGCATCACATCGTCATCGGTGTGCGGCAGCGACACGCGCTGCAGCAGCTCGCTCTCGTCGGGCTTGCCGGGCGCAATAACGCCGCCGTCAACGAGACCTGCCGCCGAATCCAGCCGCAGCCCGGCCTTGGGTTTCGCCTGCTTCTCGCTGTGGCAGCTGAAGCAGTGACGATACAACACGGGGAGCACGTCCGCTTCGAACTGCGGCGTCGCGCCGGCCGTGAGTGACACGGCGACGCCGAGCAGCATGAGGAGCGGCAATCTCATCGTGGGGTAGTCAGTGAGCACCGGCTCGCAGCCGCCGCTGCCGCCTACACTCCCCAACCGGGACGATACGTGTAGCCGGGGCCGGCGAAGACATCGCAATCCGGGCGGTTGGGAAAACGTCCCGTGGCTGCGTCCCACTCGAGGCGTGCCTGCGCACGTTGCGCGGCGACGCCCAGCAAAACAACCTCGGTCAGGCCGGCGGCGTAATCGAAATCGGAGCCGCACTTGGGGCCGCCGCGGATGGCGGCCGTCCACTCGGTGAACGGCCCGCCGGCGACCCGCGGGATGGTCTTCGGCGGCAGCGCGCCCGTCATCGCCTGCATGCGCTCCTCGGGCAGGAGGCGGCACGAGCCGCTGTGCGAGGTGACGCTCATGATGCCTTTGGTCCCGTAGAAGAGGCTGCCGCCGCTTTCGGAGAGCTTGAAGCCCGGCACTGGCAGCGGCGGCTTCATCGTGCCATCGAACCACTTCATCTCCACCTGGCCGCGGCCACCGCGCGCCGGGAATTTCCACGTCACCGCGGTCGAGGCCGGGAACGTTTTGGCATGCTGCTTCGTGGTGGCCGACTCCACGCTCGAAGGCGAACCTAGGTCGAGGGCGTAGAAGGGCGCATCGAGTTGATGACAACCCATGTCGCCGAGGGAGCCAGTACCGTAGTCGGTAAATCCACGCCAGAAGGAGGGCACGATCTCCGGGCGGTAGGGGCGCGGTGGCGCCACTCCGAGCCAGAGATCCCAATCGAGCGTTTCGGGCACGGGCGTCTCCTTGGGACTCGCGTCGGGGTCGAAATCCGCCGGGTGAAACCACGGAGTGCGCGGGCGATCCGTCCAGGTGTGCACCGTGTGAACATCGCCGATCAGTCCGGCCTTCACCCACTCGCGGGCGAGGCGGATGCCTTCAGCCGCGCGGCCTTGGTTGCCCATCTGGGTAACGACTCCCGCGGCTTTCGCGGCGACATGCAGGCGACGCACCTCGGTGAGGCAGCGGCACATCGGCTTTTCGACGTAGACGTGTTTCTTCCGCGCGATCGCGGCCATCGCGATCGGGAAGTGCATGTGGTCCGGAGTCGCGATCGCGACGGCGTCGATCTTGTCCTCCATCTGTTCGAACATCACGCGGAAGTCCTTGAACCATTTCGCGTCTTTCAGCCGATCCGTGTCGGGCCCCGCCTTCTTGCCGCCGGCGATTCCGGCGCGACTGCGTTTTTCGTCCACATCGCACAGGGCGACGAACTGCTCGGCGGCGAGACCGGCGAGCGCCGCGCCGCCGCGGCCGCCCACGCCGACCTGCGCGATGCGCAGCCGTTCGTTGGGCGAACGTGCGCCTTGGCCGCGCAGGCCGCGCGGCAAAATAAGGATGGATCCAGCTGCGGCTCCCATCGCCAGAAACCGACGACGCGTCGGCCTAGCGATCGGAGAAGAGTGTCCGGATGAAGGCGGGGGCAGGTTGAGGTTCATGGAAGGGAGCGTATTGCGGTGCGGCAAAGGTGCGGTGCGGAGGGAAAGGAGTTCCTGCTTCCCACGGCGGGTCGCCGTCGCCGGGGGATGGGCCGCGAGTTCCTCGACGTCGTCGTGCGCGTGGGCGCCGAGGTTGCGCGCTGGACTGGCACAAGAATGTCGTAGCGACTGCTGAACGGGCGACGTGCGTTTTCCTCGGGACCCATCCATCGCGAGTCCCGTCATCAGAAACTGCCCTTCAGGCCGATCACGATGAAGGAGGGGGTCACGTAGCGTTGGGCGGTTTGGGCAAAGGCCGGAGTATTTGGAGCTCTGCGATACAAAAAGCGGTCCTTGGCCAAAACGTCGTCCCAGTTCAGGTAGAGGGCGAACTTCTTGCTCAGGGCGTATTCCGCGCTGATACCGTAGCGGGTGTAGGCCGCCTGGTATTCATAGGTGGAGAGGGGAATAAACCCTTCGGTCGAAGTCCCGGGAGTGACCACCACTTCCGCCCGCTTCGTTTCGGCCTGATAGGCCGCCGTCAGCCGGACGGAGAAGCGCGGCCGGATGTAGTTCAACCCCGCCGTAAGCGATGCGGGACTGAAACCCACGAAGTCCGCCGCATTGGGGCCACCCACCTTCAGATGCGTGTAGTTCACCCACGCCTGCACCAGCTGCAGCCATGACGGTAAAAACAGGAGATCCTGACGGTAGCTCAGCTCAAGTCCGTCCAGCGTCGCATCGCCGACATTTTCCCAGCGGCGCAGCACGTAGTTGTCGGCCAACATATATTCGATGTCGCCGTCCGGGATGCCGTAGGCCTCGAGCGTTGCCGCCGTGGTCGGCTGGCCGCGCTGCGCGAAGAAGTTGCTGACCTTCTTGCGATAAATCCCGACGGAGCCGAATCCGCCCTTCAGGTGATAGGAGTCGAGGGACAGGTGGAAACTGTCCGCCGTCCAGGGCTCCAAGCCGGGATTGCCGACAAAGATGGTGCGAGCGGTGGTCGCATTCGTGTCGGTGGGAACCGGCACCGTGATCCCGGCCACGACATATTGAACATCCGGGCGACCGAGCGTCCGCGCGTAGGCCGCCCGTGCCACCAGGTTTTCGGTGATCGCGTAATTGGCATTCAGGCTGGGATAGAGCCCGTCGTATCCTTGGCTTTCGAAATTCCCACGTTCCTGGTTGATGAGCCTGAGCCGCGCCTCGGCGTTGTTGGTGATGGGGATCAACGCGCCGGTGCTGTTGCGCAGCAGGTTACCCGCCGCGTCGCGCTGGTAGATGGCGAAGTTGTCCCGCTTCATGCTCCAGCCCTTGAGATCGGTTTTCTCATAGCGGGCACCGCCGGTGAAATTCAGCCGGCCGGAGAGCAGGCGCAGGTCGAACCGGAAATAGCCGGCCAGGATATCCTCGAGCATCCGCTTGGAGTTCTGCGCGCGGTTCTGGATATGCGTGGTGTTCAGAGTGAAATACTCCGGGTGCTGCACGAAGAGATCATGGGCCTTTACCGGGCTGATCCAGCGCACCGGGTTCCCGTTCACTTTCACGTCGATCGCCTCATCCACGAGGTCGTAGAGCGAGACGGCGGTCTGGCCGGCGGCCCGGCCGACAAAGGTGTAGTTCTTGACCGGGCGGGTATCGTCCTTGTCGAGGCGGTTGTAAGCGCCGCCAATCTTGAGCGTGAGGTTGCGGCCGATCGCGCGGCTTACGTTCAGGCGCCCCGCCGTGACGTCGGTCTTATACATGGCATACTCCTCATTCGCCGTGCCGAGCGTGTAGTTGCCGGCGTTGAAGGGGTCCACCAGCGTTCCGTTGGTGCGGGTGATCGTATAGGTTTTCGGTCCGATGCTCGGGCCCTGTCCGATGCCGTCGCCGCGGATGTTGACGTTGAGGATGCTGGCCAGGACGCCGTTGAAGTAGCCCTTGCCGAGGCTGCTGCGCTCGCGGTCGGCGGCGGAGTGGGATGCCTGCCCGTCGATGTTCCACGCCGGGCCGCGATGCTGATACTTCAGCGAGAGCATCCGCGTGTCGGTGGTCGCGTCGAAATTCGACGGATTGAGGGTGCCCATTTCGAAGCTGCCCGTCGCACCGCGGCTCTGGGTGTAGTCCGCGTTGCCGATCGCATCGTAGCCGGCGTTCACGCGCGCGGTCATGAAGCTCTGGGCCTTTTTTTCGACCACCGAGCGTTCCTGGACCTGTAGGCTGAGCGTGTCGTTGCCGGTCAGCCGCCAATCGAGGCCGAGCTGGAGATTCTCGGTCCGGGAAATGGAGGCCTCCTGGCGCCATTGCGTGATCGCCAGCGCCAAATCCTTCGGTGCGCCGGTCGTGAGGTAGGTGTTCCTCAGATTCCAAAACGCGACCTCGGAGGTCGTGTCGTCCGTCGGCCGCTGGCGCCAGGAGCGGGAGCCCCCTAGGCTGACCGAGAGCTTCCGTCCCACCGGGAAGGCATAGCTCAGGCTGAAGGAGGGTTGTTTGCGGTGCGGCGACGCCCGGTCGTGCGGTTGCTGCGAACCGCCGTCGAAAATCAGGCCGTCCACGCTGTCGAAGTTCATATACACCTGGTAGCGGCCGACCGGGCGCTTGAGGCCGGTTCCGTTCTTCGCGATCAGGTTCATCGAACCACCCAATCCAGATGCCGGCTGGTCGGGCGTGGGCACCTTCGACACCTCCACACGCTCGATGTTCAGGATCGGCACGTCCTGCAGCGCCGCGGCGCGAGTGCTGGTCGGGCCGATGCCGGTGGCAGGCACATCCACGCCGTCGATCTGAATGTTGGACATTTCCGCCGGAAAACCGCCGAGGGCAATCCGACCGGGGTTGGTGCCGTCGTCCAGAATGGTGACACCGGGAAGGAAGCGCACATAATCGCCGATGTTTTCCTGACCCCGGTCACCGAGTTCATCGAACGAGACCACGTTCTTGATGTTGGCCGCATGGCGTTGCTCGTTCATCGCGACGGCCTGGCCGCTCATCGTCTGTTCGGCGACCACTTGGAATTTCTCCAGCACGAGCGGCTGGCCTTCCGCGCCGCGACCGTCGGTCCCCGCGCGACTGAGCATGAAATCCCGTGCCACCTGCCCGTCAGGCAGAACGGTCACCCGTGAAATTTGCGACGCGAAGCCCAGATAGGAGACCTCCAACTCGATATCCTTGGCCGGGGTTCCCCGAAGATAATACCGTCCGTCGTCGTCGGTCAGCGTCTCCTGGGCCGTGCCCCGGATGGTCACTTTGGCCCGGCCGAGCGGAGAGCCGCTCGCCGCGTTCGACACCGTGCCTTGGACCGCCCCGATGAGCTCTCCTGAAGATTGGGCATGAACCCCAAGAACCAACGTGAGCGACACGAAGAGACTTAGGATCGTCCGGTGGACGGCACTACGCGTTTCCTTTCGCCGCGAGGAAGCGAGGGCTAATTTGGAGTTCATAAAGGTTGGGTAATGGAATTGGGAAGACGAAGCTTTCACGTTCGGCGCTACGGCGCTGTTGCACTCCATTCGATCCTGACGGGGCCCAGCAGACCGGAAGGGACGAGCGGGGATTTCGCCTCGTAGTGTTTCCACGTGGTGAAGCTGTGGCGCTTCCGCTCAGCGAGACGCGTGCGGTCGTAAAGCCAGGCTGGGAGTTGCTTGAGCCGTCCGTCGGTAAACTTGTTCGTGCCTTCGGGCTGGTAGGTTAGATCCGTGGGGAGTGACTCATCGCCGATCACGCGGTTGATCCAACGGTTGGCCACGCGGACTTCGAGGATGTTGTCGCCAGCGCGCAGGTGGCGCGTGACCTCGGCGCGGAACGGCGGCTGCCAGAGCGTACCGATGGGCGCGCCGTTGAGTCTGAGTTCCGCGAGATCGGCCACGCCGCCGAGGTCGAGGGTGGCGGTGGCTCCGGCGCGGAGTTGGGTCGTGAAGCTCGTGCGGTAGGTGGCGGTGCCCGAGTAGAACTTTATGCCGGGGTTTTCGCTTTCCGTCCACGACGCAAGGGTCTCGAAGGTCACGTCGGGCGGTGCGCCTCGGCCGTTGTGGAATGTGATGTGCCACGGGCCTGCGATCGGCAGTGTCGCAACGACCGCGGTCTTCGGAGCGCCGGCGGGCGGCTCGGCCGTGGCGCGGCGGAAGACGACGAAAATCGAGCCGCGCGGCTCGAGGTGGAGCGGCACGGTGGTGCCGGCGGCGCTCGGGCGGAACGCGGCGGCGTCGGCGCAGGCGCCGGTGATCGCGTTCCAGAGCTCGGGCTGGCGGCCGGTGGCGCGGAAGGTGAAGTCGCCGGCGACGTCGCGGTCCGAGTGGTTGAAGACGAAGTAGATTTCGGCGTCAGGCGTGCGGCGGTGAATGTAGCGAAGTTCGCCTCCCTTCGGCGCGGCCGGCAGCACCACGTCGGGCGCGAGAGCGATGTCACCGAGCGCAGCCGGCAGGGCCGCGCGCCGGACCAGCGGGCGGGGTCCGTCCCACAGCTCGCGCACGAGCGCGTCGAAGTCGCCGCGCGCCGCGTTGTCGCGCACCCCCGCGGGAGCGACGGGTGCGGCGCCGAAGATCGGTGCGCCGGCGCGGGCGAACTCGCGGAGGCGGCGCAGCGTCGCGAGATCGGCGGTCCAGTTCTCCGGCAGCATGAGGATGCGATACGCGGGCCCGGTCGGCAGCGTGAGCGCGCCGTCGCGCCACGTCATCGCGGCGAGGTGGTGCGGGTAGACAATGTCGAAATCGTAGCCGGCCGGCGTGGTCACCATCCCGGCGGGGAAGGCGTAGCCGTGGTCCTCGGTGTGGAGGAACGCGATGTCGGCGACGGTGCGGCCCTGTTGCAGGAGAAACTGTCCGCGGGCCACGTAGTCGATCCAGGCGCCGGCCAGGGGCCACCACGTGTTGAGACGTCCGAAGTGCGTGCCGTAACGGCCGAGGCCGAAGCCGGGACCGTCGTCGGTGGGCTGGTGTACGTAGTGGTGCAGGATGAAGCGGTTGATGCCGGCGGTCCACGCGTAGTCGCCGGGACCCTTCAGGGTGGCGGGCGTCGCGAGCCAGCGACCGTCCTCCGGCTTGGCGGTAAACGCCTCGGCGGCGACAAGCGGGCGCCCGAGGACGTTGGCGACGGACGCGACGAGCTTGATCCGCGAAAGCCGCGGCGAGGTGTCTGGCATCCAGAACTCGTTCATCGGCACGTCGACAAACTCGTTCGCCGAGACCGGATTCAGCGGCCCGCCTTGTGCCTCAGCGTAGAGTACGAGGCCGTGCTCGCGGGCGCGGCGCTGCATCGTGCCGAAGTAGTTTTTCGCAATGAGCTCTTCGACCGCGCTGCGGAAATCGCTGAGCGCGGCCTCGGTGAACGACGGGCTCTCCACAACGCGGCCCGTGAGCACGGGCAGCAGCGGCACGAAGTCGTAGCCCTTGAGGGCGCGGAACTGGGCGGGGAAGGTGTCGGTCCAGTTTTGAGGTCCGCCCTCGAAGCTGTCGAAGAGCAGTCCCTTGAGCGTGCGGCCCACGCGCGGGCCGGCTTCGCGCAGGATGCGGCCGAGCGCCTGATCAAAGTAAAACGAGACGGCGTCGGCGTCCATTTTATCGATCTCAAGGCCGTGTCCCTCTGGGACGGCGGGATGGTTCGTCGAACTCGTCGAGGTGAAGCCGAAACGCAGGATCGTCCACGCGCCGGCGGGGAGGGTGGCGCGCAACGTGCCGCTGGCGGCATCGAAGCCGGCCGTGAGGTCGATCAGCTGGGCGCGGGGGATGCAGCCCGTGGCATCCGGTTCGAGCGGCGCCGCGGTGAGCGTTTTCTCCTTGAGTTTGGTCTTGAATTCCCAGTCGGGAGTGCGGCGGGTGGAGTCGGCCGGAACGGCCAGCACGACGATATCACGGAAAAAATTCTCCATCTTCTTCGCGGGTGGAGTGCGGAACTTCAGCGGCTCTATCTTTGGCCGCGGCACGACAAGGGTGAGGGCGCCGCCGCCGGTCGCCGGGGTTTCGCTCCACACGAGCTTCTTCATCGAGCGCTCGGGCGTTACCCACGGACCGCCGCTGGCGGACCACCCAGGCGTGTTCATGAGGTGGAACTCCAGGCCGAGTTTCTCGGCCGTGGCGATCGCGTGCTGCACGTGCTCATGCCATGGATCGGTGCCGTAGCGGACGGGACCAGGCGGCAGGTAGATGCTCGCGTCGAACATTTGGACGCCCGCGATCCCAACGCGCTTCATATCCGCAAGATCGGCTTCGATGCCGTGCTTGGTCACGTTCCCGTTGATCCAATGCCACCAAACGAGAGGGCGGGCGTTCGGAGGCGGTGCGGCGAAGCCGGTGTCGAGAGCATCCGCACCCCAGGCGCGCGCGGTGAGCAAGAGCATGAACAATCCTAGGGGCGGGCGCATGGGCGGTGTTTTTGGCGGTGCGGACCCGGCGGAGAAGTGCGGGGGATTACGCTGAAGACTATTTCCTCGCGGAAGAGGATGTCGGCATCTTCGTGGTCGTCGAAGATTAACCGGTAGCGATGCAAGGCGTTGGAAGTTTGCGTGTGCCGTGGGTCCGCTGCGATCTCGTGAATTCGCCGGGCTGTCGATGCCCTCCTCGGGCTGCGCGAAGTCGAGGCGTTGGAGGCCGTCGGCCCGGATTCGGTCGTCGCGGCTGACAACCCGGCGACCGGTACCAGTAGCGCTAGAACAGTTGCTCCGGTCCTCCTCATTTCAGGAGCAGCCGGCCGACCGGCGATTTCGAAGGGAGGCCGGAATCCGATTGGGTCTCAAACCAGAACTCCAACGGTGCGTCGCCCGCGACGGGCAGCGTGAAATCGTACGGATACGACGCGTCCGTCATGGCGCGGAATTCACCGCCGCCCTGCCGGTAGTGGACCGTGCACCGGGTCACGGTGCGCTCGAAGTCGGGCACGTAAACGTAGGCGCTCGTGAGTTCGCCGGCGCCGAACGACAACACGACACCGCGCGCGCCGCGCCAGCCGAGGTCGACGACACTTTCCATCGGGAGACGGGCGGCGCGACCGAGGATCTGGTCCTGAAACTCGACGCGCGGCGTGACGCCGCTGACGAGCAGCGTCGTGATGCCTTTGGCGGCGACGTCCACGGCGATGCGGCCATCGGCGGCCAACGGCACATCGCGGATGCGCCGGTTGTTCTCCCACACCGTCACTTTCGCAATGGCCCCGGGGGCGGGCGCGATGCGCTCACGCGCCAGCGTCACGTGCGATTTGACCGCGGACTTCGACTGGTTGGTGAGCGAGATGGCGAGTTTGGCGTACCCGCGGGCCATCACGAAATTGAGCTCTGGGTGATCGATGGTCAGCGCGCCGCGCGGCATCCACAGATAGAGGCCGCTTTCGTCGTAGACCTTGCCCGGGCGGTCGCCGAACACGCGTTGCTGCAGGTAGCCGTAGCCCTCGGCGTAGCGCGCCGGAAAATCGACCGCCCCGCGCGATTTCGCGAAGACATCCGCCACCAGGTAATCCAGCAGCAGCGCGATGTGCGGCCAGATGTGGTTGTAGTGGATTGAAGTCGCCGAATTGAGCTCGTCTTTCCCGCGGCGCGCGAAGTCGGGTTTCTCGTAGGCAGTGTTGCGGGCCGTGTTGAGATGGTAGCCGGGGAAACTGGTGTAGCGGCCGATGATCGCGGAGCGGGCGATGTCGTGGAGGAAGGTGTCGTTCGTGAGTGAGGCGATGCGCAACATCCACGGTGCATAACACGCGAGAAGAATGCCCCGCGCCCCTTTGCTGGTCGGGGCCGACTCGCTGGTGAGCCCGATCTCGGAGGTGCGCCACGCGGGGACGGTTTCGGGCTCGGCCTTGATCCGCGGGAAACGCGGTCCCGACCGGTAGGCCGGCGCGAGGCCATCTTCGTGCACGCGCACGTCGCCTTCGGGAATGCGCGGTGCCAGCCAGACGAACTGCGCATAGTCCCGCGCGCCGCGATGAGCGGCCTCCAGAAACCGAGCTTCGCGCGTCTCCTCGTAGAGCTCGAAGAGCTCGATCCATTGCGGGGTGAAGGCCGGCCAGAAAAACAACCCGCGAGAATCGGGATCCGCGTAGTCCGCCGCACGGACCCCGACGCGCGTTTTGAGATAGGCGTCGGCGTCCTTGATGGCGTGGTCGAGCCACCGCTTTTTCCCCGTCGCCCGGTAGAGGCCGAGGGCGTTGGACCAGTTGTCGCCGCGAATCCTGCCCTCGAGATTGAGCACGCGGTCCTTGCCGAACAGGCCCTCGGCCGCCGTGCGGAAGAACGGGGTGCGTCCGCCCGACATCGCGTAGAGATTCGCGTATTCGGTGAGCGGCGCACCGAGCCCGCGGAGGTGGGAAGAGGCCGACTGGCCTTTTACTTTGGGATCGGTTGTGAAAAGGAAGCGTTCGCGCGACACGAAATACTCCATCAGGGGCCGCGCGAGCCGCGTGTAGATTTCGGAGCGGTCGGTGACGAGCGCGAGGCCAAGCGGGTGCAGCGCGGATACGTTTTTCACCGCGCCCGGTACGTCGGTGTCGTAGGCAAAGCCGCGCAGGTCGGCATTGAATTTCGCGTAGTCGCTCAGGCCGAACTCGAGCATGCGCTCGAAGGTGGCGTTGAGCGATCCGAGCGCGTTGTGCCGCACGTCGGCGAAGCCGTAGAGCCCGCGCGCGATGCGTTCGTAGGTGGCGGAGAGGTTCGCCTTGGCGACGACAAACCGCATCACGAACTCACGCGTCTCGCCCGCATTCATCCGCGAACCGGCGCCGCCGAGCAGCGGTGCAAACAACATGGGCTGCGCGAGGCCGCGCTGATTACGCAGGGCAACGCCGAAGCGCGAGTTCGCGAAGTTGGGGAGGGGCTGGAACGGATATTCCTCGGGGTCGGCGAGCACGCCGGTCGTCACGCCGCCTTGAGTGACCAGGGTGGTGGGCAGCGGGCAGCGATACGCGGCTTCAAGAAACGGCTCCTGGGGGAAGCGGCGTTCGTTGTAGATCAGCGGCTGCCAGAGTTCCTCGGCGTCGGCTTCGCTGGTCTCGGGGGCGCCGACGTAGCCGAAGGAGTACCAGCCGTCCGCCTTGACCGTGGTGATGAGCCGAAGGCGCGGCGCTGTGCCGTCGGGGGGCAGATCGAGCTCGGCGCGCACGGTGGCGGTTTCATCCGCCGGGAAGTCCCACAAGATCTTGCGGCCATCGGAGCGGCCGGTGTTTGCACGCAGGGTCTTCAGCTGGCCGGCGGAGAAGAGATTGGCGGTGCGGCCGCCCCCGTAGCCGCGGTCGACAGTCGGGTCGAAGCCGTCCTCGACGTGCTGCGTCTTAGATTTGGGGGCGCTGTTCTTGGGGCCCCAGGTCAGCACGTTGTAGAGCGAGCCCGTGTCGTTGAGCCTCAACGCGGGGTCGAGGAACTGTCCCCAGCGCATCTCGAGGTTCGGATCGGCGCGGGCGGTTAACATGGCCACGACCGGGGCAAACCGCGCGACTCCGCCGTCGGACATCGCCACTTCGACATCCCCGGAAGGGAACACGGTGAGCCGTGCAGCCGGGCCGGCCACCGGCGGTTCGGCGGCAACGGTGCGGAGGGCGACGCCACAGCAAAGGAACGTGGTCAGACGGAACAGAGTTTTCATGGAAAGCGTGCGAGAAACCTGAGGGGTGGACGCTACTCGCTTAACAAGGGTGTTTGGGGGCAGAGGATGCAATGGGCTGCGAGAAACGGCGAAACCACTGTCGTTCCTTTGAAACCCTTCAATTCGAGGGGTTGCATTCATCGCAGCCGGCGAATGACGTGGCCCGCCTCCATCCGCCGTGGTTACCCTGCAACAGATCGCCCGCGCCGCCGATTGTAGTCTCGCCACGGTCTCCTATGCGTTGCGGGACGATCCCCGCATCAGGCCCGAGACAAGAGCGGCGGTGCAGAAAGTCGCCGCGCGATTGGGCTATCGTCCGAACCCGCGGTTCGCCGCATTGATGTCGCATATCCGCAAATCGCGTCCGGTCGCGGATGGAGAGCGCATCGCGTTTGTCTGGGTGCACACGTCGCGAGCTGAATCGGCCAAGGATCCTTTTCTCCAGCGCGTGTTTCTCGGAGCGAAGGCGCGGGCCCAGGCGTTGGGCTATGGACTGGAGGAGTTTTGGACGGCGGAGCGCGGCATGACGGACCGGCGCCTGTCGCAGGTGATGAAATCGAGGGGAATTGTTGGCTTGGTGTTGTCGCCGGTGATCCATGAGACGGATGTCACGCTCGATCTGGAGTGGTCCTGCTTTGCGCCGGCGGTGATCGGCAGTGCTCGGTGGAAACCGGAGCTCCACCATGCGGGGCACCACCACTATCTCGCGATGCATATGGCCCTCGAGCAACTCGCCTCCGCTGGGTGTCGGCGGCCCATGGCGATCCTGGAGGCGGATGTAAACGAGCGGGCGCGGAGGGCGTGGGAGGCGGCCTTTGCAGTGTTTCATCCGAGTCGCGCTGAGGCGGCGGGGTTGTTGTGGATTGGACTGCCGGACGATCCGCGGGTCGTCGCGCGACGCTTAAAGGCGAGTCGGCCCGATGCCGTGGTGGTGAGTGCGCACCGGGTTGTCGAAAGGCTGCGACGGCTGAACCTCGCGGCAGTCTTGGAGCTCCCGATCATCACTCTACACTGGCTGCCGACTGCGCCGGAGATCGGGGGAATCGATCAATCCTACGACATGGTGGCGGCAAATGCGGTCGACCTCGTCGTGAATCAGCTCAACAGCAACGAAACGGGCACGCCGCCTTGGCCGCGGACATTGCTTTTTCCCGGGCGATGGGTGGGTCCCGAGAAACGGGAAAACCCATTATCGGCGGCTCCGGCTGTCGGGCGCGCCCGCGCAACGGAATTGCGCGATTAGGCGCCGGCACCGGTGTGCCGCTGCGGCGGAGCTACCCGCCCGATTCCTTATCTTCGTCGAATCCTGCGACGAACCTGACTGGTTCCTGTCGGAAGTTGACGCCTCGGAATCCGCGGAGCCTCGCGTCGAGTAAGCCCAACAGCCATCGGCACAGCTTGCCCAGGCGATGCGAGCGGTGCGGCTGGGAGTCGCCGCGGAATCTCACCGCCTCCTGCACCGTCCCCAGGCGGGAGCGCAGCGGTTACCGGCTTGATGTCGCCCATCGCCTCGGGGGTAAAGCTCCTCGCTCTGCGACCCGTAGGGGACCGTCGTCTTAGAGCACGAAAAAGCGCCTCGGGGTGATCCGAGGCGCTTTTCTGAAATGGAGCGGGCGAAGAGACTCGAACTCTCGACGTCCACCTTGGCAAGGTGGTGCTCTACCAACTGAGCTACGCCCGCGAGAGAGCGGCAAGGAGTAGGGGCTCAGCGGGTTCCGTCAACTGCTATTTTCCCGGAGGAGTTCCAGAAGTTTCGGACGCGTTTCCCGCCGCGTGGTCAGGTCAGGGACTCCCGCCGCAGTTGCTCGAGGAGCGCCTGAATGTAGCCGAAGCAGAACGCATAGGACTTCTGTCGGCTCGGATCGCCGGCGACCTCGGGAACGTGGTCGGGCATCACCATGCCATCGAAGCCCGCTTCGCGGTATGCGCGCAGCGCGCGCATCATGTCCACGTCGCCGTCGTCGGGGAGCGTTTCCTGGAAGTCGAGCCAGCCGCCGCGAATGTTGCGGAAATGGACCATGAAAATCTTCCGGCGGCGGCCGAAGTCCCGGATGATGTCGTGGATCTCCTCGTTCGGCTTCCGCAGCATCTCGCAGATCGTGCCCTGGCAGAAGTTGAGTCCGTGGTTTGGGCTTGGGCAGGTCTCGACGAACCGTCTCAGGCCGTCGGGTGAACCGAGTACGGTCTCAACGCCGCGCCAGCCCTCGCCCTTGGGGAACCCCGGATCCTGCGGGTGGCAGGCGAGCCGGACGCCGGCCTCCTCGGCGACGGGCACGACCTTCCGCAGGAAGTGGGTGATGCGGTCCCAGTAGATCTCCTCGGTGATGCGGCCGACGCTCGGAAACTCCGGCTGCGGAGCCAGCTCGGCGTGGCGGAACGTGCTGAGTTTTGAGCCGCCTCGGCCGGTCGTGGGGGTGGAACGCACGACGCCGATGAAGGACAGGTTGTACTTCACCATCGGGATGCCGGCCTTGCCGCAGTTTCGGATCATGGTGCGGATCGACTCAAGGGCTCGTTCCCGCTCCGGTTCCCGCGCAAGGAGGATCTCCGGGTACTCGGCATGCAGGATGTCGCTGGAGCTCATCGGTAGCGGGACGCATTCCAGCCTGATGCCAAACGATTCGACATGGCGCCGGAGACGAGTGAGGGCGTCGACGGTCCAGTCCTTCTCGGGCTCGCGGGAGAGCTTGCCGCTGCAGATGTGGTTCACGCCGAAGGCGGCGAGCGTCTGCAACGTGGGGGTCGAGTGGTCGTGCTGATGCCCGGCCTTCATCAGCATCGGCAGCGGAGGCGCGCAGCCCGCCGCGGCAGCAGTGCGGGGAATCGCCGCGAGCACGGACGCGCCTCCGGCGGCGGTGGTGAGGAAGCGGCGGCGGGCAAACGGGGCAGGGGTACTCCTCATGACGGAGGAGCCTGCGTTCGGCCCTCGGCTCCGCGAGTGGAAAGCGGCTGGGCCGCGGCCTTCATGGACTACGGGCGGTCCCCGTAGCCTTCAGAGCAACACGAGATCGTTGCGGTGTATAACCTCGAGGCGGCGGCGGCCGGGATGCAGGGCGGCGAGGTCGCCGCTCTGCTTGCCGGCGAGCGCGGGGATTTCCTCGCTGGAGAACGTCACCTTGCCCCGGGCGAACGCCGTGCCGTCGGGACCGGCGATGTTCACGATTTCACCGGCGGCGAACGCGCCCTGCGCTCCCGTGACACCCACCGCCAGCAGGCTGCGGCCTTGTTCGCGCAGCGCCGGCACCGCGCGGGCATTGACGCGAAGAGTGCCGGCTGGGCGTTGGAAATAGGCCAGCCAGCGTTTGCGTGCCTCAAGCGGAAGGCCGCTCGGCACGAAGAAGGTACCCGGGCCTTGTCCGGAGAGTAGCCGGCGGATGATGCCCGGCTCGGCGCCGCTCGCAATGAACACACCGCAGCCGGACTTCGTCGCGAGGCGCGCGGCGGAGATCTTCGAAACCATTCCGCCCACCGCCGTTTCGCTGGTGGTTCCGCCAGCCATCGCCTCGATCTCGGCGGTGATACGCTCGACGACCGGGACGATCATCCCCGTGCCCTTGAGGTCGATGAGCCCGGGGGCCGTGGAGAGGATGATCAGGTGATCGGCCTGCGTGAGGCTGGCGACGAGGGCGGAGAGGGTGTCGTTGTCGCCGAACTTGATCTCAGCCGCGCTCACCGTGTCGTTCTCGTTGATCACTGGAATCGCGCCGTAGGCGGTGATCTGGCGGAGGGTGTCACGGACCCCGAGGAAACGGCCGCGGGAGCGCAGGTCCTCGTGGGTGAGGAGCACCTGTGCGACGGTGATGCCGTGGGGGGCGAAGGCGGCCTGCCAGGTTTCCATGAGGCGGGATTGCCCGATGGCGGCGCAGGCCTGCTTGCGCGAAAGCTCGCGGGGGCGTCGCTCGAGTTTCAGCGCGCCCATGCCGAGTCCGACTGCGCCGGAGGATACGACGATGACCTCGGTGCCGCGGGCCCGCAGGTCGGCGATCTCGGCGGCGACGCCGGCGATGCGGGCGGAGTCGAGCCGCCCGACGCCCGACGTGAGGACGCCGGTGCCGAGCTTGACGACGACGCGCCGGGCGGGCGACGCGCTCGCGGCGGGCGGGGCGACAGGGGGCATCTCGGAACGTTCTCGCGGCGCGGGGTCCTCAGACCGTGAGCAGGTCCTTTTCCTTGGAGGCGAGGTGGGAGTTGATGTCGGCTATCGCCTTGTCGGTGGCCGCCTGCACGTCCTTCTCCAGCCGCTTCTCGTCGTCCTCGGAGAGCTTGCCGTCCTTCTTGAGTTTCTTCGCGGAATCCATCGCGTCGCGACGAACGTTTCGCACGTGGACGCGACCCTCCTCGGCGAGGCGCTGGGCGTTCTTGACGAATTCCTGGCGGCGTTCGCGGCTCATCTCAGGGAGCGGTACACGCACGATCTTGCCGTCAGGGATCGGGTTGAAGCCGAGGTTGGCGTCAATGATCGACTTGGTGATGGCCTTCACCAGCCCGGCGTCCCACGGCTGGATCTGGATCAGGCGGGCATCGGGCGTGGAGATGGCGGCGCATTGCTTGAGCGGCACATGCGAGCCGTAGGCCTCGACCATCACCGTCTCCACCATGGCCGGGGTGGCCTTGCCGGTGTGTATCGAGCTGAACTCGTGCAGCGTATGGTCCACGGCCTTCTTCATGCGGGCCTGGGCGTCGGAGAGGATGGGATGGGACATGATAGAGGGAGGTTGCTTGGGACGGAATTCAGGATGCGGGGCGCGTCAGTTGCGCACGAGCGTGCCGATCTTCTCGCCGACGATCGCCTTGCGGATGGAGTGCTCGTCGTTGAGGTCGAAGACGAGGATCGGGACGTTGTTGTCCATGCACAGCGAGAACGCGGTCGAATCCATGACGTTCAGCCGCTGCTTGAGCGCGTCGATGAACGTGAGCTGGTCGTAACGGACGGCGTCGGGGTGCTTCTTCGGGTCCTTGTCGTAGATGCCGTCGACCTTCGTGGCCTTCATGATGATGTCGGCGTGCATCTCGGAGGCTCGCAGCGCCGCCGTGGTGTCGGTCGAGAAGTACGGATTACCGGTGCCCGCGACGAAGATGACGACGCGGCCCTTTTCCAAGTGGCGCATGGCGCGGCGGAGGATGAAAGGCTCGGCGATCTGGTTCATCGGGATCGCCGACTGCACGCGGGTGTTCACGCCGAGTTTCTCGAGGCAGTCCATCAGGGCCAAGCCGTTGATCACGGTGGCCAGCATCCCCATGTAGTCTCCGGTCGTGCGGTCCACGCCACGTTTCTCGCCGTTGAGTCCGCGGAAGATGTTGCCCCCGCCGATCACCACCCCGACCTGGACCCCGAGTGCATGGATCTCCTTCACCTGCGAGCAGACGTGGAAAAGCGTATCAGCGTCTATCGGGTCACCGCTCTTACCGCCGCGCAGGACCTCTCCGGAAAGCTTGAGGATGACGCGTTTGTACTTGGTTCGGGAGTCGGATGACTTGGCGTTGGGCATCAACGTTGAGGGAACGGCGCGCGAAAATGGGCGTCAAGGCGGTAGGAGCCGACTCGACCGGCCGGCCTGCTCACGCGGAGGGCGTCTTGCCCTTGGCCAACCGGGCAAGCAGCGATCCGGCGATTTCCGTGAAAACGGCCGCGGACTCTCCGCCGGGGTGCTCCACCACGACGGGCGAACCGCGGTCTCCGCCGGAACGGATCTCCGGCATCAGGGGAACCTGGCCGAGCAGTTCCGTGCCGAGTTTTTCGGCGGTCACCAGCCCGCCGCCGGCGCCGAACAACTCATGGCGATGGCCGGCAGGGTCGGTGAAGTAGCTCATGTTTTCCGCCACCCCGAGGAGGGGCACGTTCACCTTCTGGAACATCAGGCCGCCCTTGCGCGCGACGTTGGTGGCGGCCGCCTGCGGGGTCGTGACGAGCACCGCGCCGTCGAGAGGCAGGGTCTGCACGAGCGACAGCTGGGCGTCGCCGGTGCCGGGCGGCAGGTCGATCAGCAGGAGGTCGAGGTCGCCCCACTTCACGTTCTGCACGAATTGCTGGACGGTCTTCATGATCATCGGACCGCGCCAGATGACCGGGGTGTTGTCGTCGACCAGGAACCCCATGCTCATGACCTTCACCCCGTGGGACTCCATCGGGATGAGCATCGCCTCCGCCCCGTCGCCCTCCACCTCCGGGCGCCCGCTCAGCCCCATCATCAGCGGCACGCTTGGGCCGTAGATGTCGCAGTCCATCAGGCCCACGCGGCCCGGTTTTCCTTGGGCGGTGAGCAACTGCGCGGCGGCGCATGCGAGGTTCACCGCAAACGTGCTCTTGCCCACGCCACCCTTGCCGGAAGCGATGGCTACGGAGTGGCGGATGCCCTTCGGCGCGCTGCCGTTGCCGCCGAGGTTAGCCCCGGCCGGGGCCGCTGGTGCTGCCGCGGCGCGGGCCGCGGACACCGCGACCTCTACGAGGATGTCCTTCACCCCGGGCTGCCCGCGGAGCACCCTTTCGACGTCGGCCTTGATCTGCAGGGGAGCCTTGCTGTCCGCCGACGTCAGGCTCAGCGCGACCTTCACCGTGCCGTCGAGGAAGCCCGCCGACTTGACCAGTCCGAACGACACGATGTCGCGGCTGAAGCCGGGGTACTTCACCTGCTTGAGGAGTTCCTTGATCTGGTCGGTGGTCACGGTGGAGGCGAAAGGATTTAAGGGTTGTTACGCCGCAGTGTGGCGCAAATAGAAATGCCCCGTTTCTTCCGCGCGCCCTTCTCCTCCATGCGAAACCTCCACCGCGTCCTCCTCGCTCCGTTTCTCGCCGTCGCCCTCTGCCAGTCGTTGCCGGCCCAAGGCGCTCGCAACATCGGGGAGGTGCGGGTCGACGTGAATAACGCCGCCATCGCGGTGCGGGTCACGGCCTCGTCCCCCGACCTGCAGGCGCTCGCGCAGTCCGCGTTCAAGGCCCACGGCCGATACCGCGTCGTTGCTTCAGGACACGCCTTCGAGTTTCGCTTTTCCCCGGCGGGCGCCAATCAGGTGAAGGTCGACATCGCCCGCGCGTCCGGCGCCGCCGTCCATTCCCAGGTCGTCGCGGGCAACTCGCCGCGCCAGGCCCTGCTTAAGGCCGCCGACGTCGCCGTGGAGAAGACCAATGGACTCGGCCTCAAGGGATTCTTCAGCGCCCGGCTGGCGTTCGTTTCCAAACGCAGCGGGCGCAGCGAGATCTACACGTCGGACCTCTTCCTCGGCGAGGCGAAGCAGCTCACGCGCGACGGCGCGCACGTGCTCACGCCGCGGTGGTCGCCGGACGGCGCGCGCGTGGTCTACACGAGCTTCTTCCGCTCCAACGCCCCCGATGTCTTCGCCTCGAATGTCACCTCCGGCGCCCGCGAGACGCTCATCAGCTTTCGCGGCACCAACAGCGGCGCGCGCTTCAGCCCGAGCGGGCAGCAGTTGGCGGTCATCATGACCGGGGAGGGGGCTCCCGACCTCTACGTGACCAATTCCCAGGGCCGCGCGCCCTCGCGCAAGACGCGCTCCGACGCGGTGAAGTCCTCTCCGTGCTGGTCGCCCGACGGCAGCCAGATCGTCTTCACGATGGAGCCGGGACCGCAGCTTTACGTGATGTCCGCCGCGGGGGGCGCGCCGCGGCGCCTTTCGTTGGGGGTGAGCACTTACGCCGCCGAGCCCGACTGGTGCCGCACCGACCGCAACAAGATCGCCTGCACGGTGCGCGTCGGCCGCCAGTACCAGATCGCGGTGTATGATTTCGCCGCGGGGGCGGCGAAGGTCGTGTCTAAGGCCAGCTTCGACGGCGTGGAGCCCAGTTGGTTGGCCGACGGCCGGCACCTCGTCTACACTGCGCGCGACCGCAGCTCGAGTTTCCTCTGCATTCTCGACACCGAGACTGGCAACAGCACCCGCCTTGGTGGGGTCGATTCGCAGGCGATGCAGGCCAACGTCTGGACGCCCTGAGCGGCGGTTCTCGGCGGCGGTAATTAAAAGGGCCGCGCTTTTGGCGCGGCCCGGAGAGGTGAGAAGCTCGGGCTGAATCAGGCCGAAGCGGCCTTGAAGTTCGCCTCGGCGGCGTCCCAGTCGACGACGTTCCACCAGGCGGTGACGTAGTCGGGACGGCGGTTCTGGTAATTCAGGTAGTAGGCGTGCTCCCAGACATCGAGTCCGATGACCGGCTTGCCCTCGATCCCGGCCACAGCCTTGCCCATGAGCGGGCTGTCCTGGTTGGCGGTGGAGCCGATCGCGAGCTTCTTGTCGGCGCCGACGTAGAGCCAGGCCCAGCCGGAGCCGAAGCGCGTGGCGGCGGCCTGCGCGAAGGCGGCCTTGAACTTGTCGAAGTCGCCGAACGTGGCGGTGATCGCGGCGGCGAGGGTGCCCTTGGGGGCGCCACCTTTGCCCGGTCCCATGATCGTCCAGAAGAACGCGTGGTTGCTATGGCCGCCGGCGTTGTTGCGCACGCCGCCGCGGATGGCCTCGGGGACCTTGGACAGATCGGCGATCAGCGCGTTGACGTCGAGGGCGGCGAGAGCCGGGTGGTCCTTCAGAAGGTTGTTCGCGTTGGTGACGTACGCGTTGTGGTGCTTGCCGTGGTGGATTTCCATCGTGCGCGCATCGATGTGCGGTTCGAGGGCGGCAGGAGCATAGGACAGCTTCGGGAGTTCGTAGGCCATGGTGGTTGTTTCGGTGGTGATCGGATTGGTGGAAAACGGGAGGCGAGAACATGCACCCGCCCCGGAGGGCGTCAACTTTGCCCGTCCGGCCCGCCGCGCTTCAACCGGAAGAACGCCTGCAGCAGGCCGCGGCATTCCTCTTCCAGCACGCCGCCGGCGGTGAGTTCCACGTGATGATTGACGCGCGGCAGGTCGTTCAGGTTGGTGGCGCCGCCGAGGCAACCCATCTTCGGGTCGGGCACCGCGTAGCAAACGCGCCGCACCCGCGACATCAGCATTGCGCCAGAGCACATCGGGCACGGTTCCTTCGTCACGTAGACGGTCGCGCCCTCCAGACGCCAATCGCCGAGGCGCGCCGACGCCTGCGTGAGCGCGAGCATCTCGGCGTGCGCGGTGGGGTCACGGACGCCCTCGACCGTGTTGTGGGCCGAGGCCACCACCTCGCCGCCGACCTCGATCACCGCCCCTATCGGCACCTCGTCCCGCCGCCAGGCGTCGATCGCCTGGTTGTAGGCGAGGGTCATGAAGAAAACGTCGTCGCGGACGAGCTGCGAAGGGAACCGCTTCTCGAAGGGGCAGGGGAGTTCGGGCTGGGCTTCGGGCATCGCTCCGCGGAGGGAAGCCTTGACTACAGAGCGGCGCTTCTGGCTTACAAGTGGCTTTTGCCGAGCACCTTCATGCTAAACCTCCAGCCTTCCCCCGCCTCCCATGGCCTCTGACCCGAACGCGATCGAAGTGGAGGGCAAGGTGGTGGCGGTCCTGCCGGGCACGATGTTCAAGGTGCAGCTCGCCAACGGCCACGTGGTGCTGGCGCACATCTCCGGCAAGCTCCGCAAGAACTTCATCAAGATCGCCGCCGGCGACATGGTGAAGATGGAGATGAGCCCGTACGATCTGGAGAAGGCACGAATCACTTTCCGCATGAAGGAGAGCAATCCGCCGCCTCCGCCGATGCCGCGCCGCCGGCATTACTGAGCCGCGCCATCGGAATCACTCGACGCCCTCCCGCGGGGGCGTCTTTTTTTCGCCCATGCGGTCCGATTCCAGCCGCGCGCCCGCGCCGTTCGTGTCCGACACCGAGTCGTTCCTGGCTTACCTCGGTTTGGAGCGTGGGCTTTCGGCCAACACTCTCGCCGCCTACCGGCGCGACCTCGACCAGGCGGCGTCGTTCTTCCACCACCGCGGCGTGTCCGGTTGGAACGCCGTGACTCCGGACCTCGCGGGGGAGTGGATTCGTTCGCTCGGCGCCGCCGATTACCGCAACACGAGCCTTTCCCGGAAACTGTCGGCCTTGCGCATGCTGGCGCGGCACATGGTCCGGGAGCACCGGCGCGACGACGACTTCACGGCGCTGCTCACCGGACCGAGGCCCGGGCGGCGGATTCCGCGGACCCTGCCGGCCGGTGACGTCGCCAAGCTCATGGAAGCCCCGACGGGCGGAGGGGCGCTCGCGTTGCGTGACCGGGCGATCCTCGAATTGTTTTACTCGAGCGGACTGCGTGTCTCGGAACTCGTCGCGCTGCGCCTGCAGCAGGTTGACGCCGCGGAGGGGCTGGTGCGCGTGTTGGGCAAGGGCTCCAAGGAACGCATGGTGCCGGTTGGCGGTCGGGCCTGTGAGGCGCTTACGACCTACTTGACCGCGGGGCGTCCCCCGCTGGTGCGTTCGCACACCGGGAGCGAGGTGTTCCTCAACCACCGCGGACGGAGGATCTCACGCGTGGCGGTCTGGATGCTGGTGAAGAAGCACGCCCGCCGCGCCGGCCTGCCCGACACCGTTAAGCCGCACGCGTTGCGGCATTCGTTCGCCTCTCACCTGCTGGGAGGGGGAGCCGACCTGCGCGCGATCCAGGAGATGCTTGGCCATGCCAGCATCTCCACCACACAGATCTACACCGCCGTCGAACCGGGGCGCGTCGTCGAGCAGCACGCGCGGTTCCATCCGCGCAACCGCGACGGCGGTTAAAATCTGCGCGCGCTCAGGCGGCGGCACGCCCGGCGAGGGCGCCGGGGCGTCCAGCGCGCCGCGCCGCGAACTCCATCGCGCCCGCGAACAGCGCGGTGAACACGAGGTCTCCGGCGAGAGTGTTGCGGAAGAACAGCAGGGTAGGCGGGAATTCCGGCCGCCCCACGGTCATGGCCTGCCACCAGCCGGCGGCGGTCTTCAGGTAAGCGGGGTCGCGCAGCCAAGCGTCGGTGTTGGTCGCAAGGTAGAACAGCACGGAGCCCGTCAGCGTAGCCGTAAGGAGGGAGCCCCAGCTCCGCCGACGCGCGACCGCGAGGCCCAGCGGGATGGCCGCGGCGAAGCAAAGCGTGCGGACGAGCGCGCTGGTCCAGCCCCAAGTGTCTCCGGCCGCGGCGTAGTGTTGGTCGAGATACAGGTCGGAAAGCACAAGGGCGGCGAGCGGGGCCAGCCACAGGCGTCGCGCGGGGAAGTACACGGCGCCGCAGAGCACGAGCGCCATCAGGGGCGTCACATTGGCGAGGCCGGGGAGGTGGATCGCGGCAATGCGCCAACCGGCGGCGAGGACGAGGACGACGAGGGCGACGGGCATGTCGTGAAAGCTGCTCGGAGCCGCGGGTAGTTCAACCCCGTTTCCAGGGCAACGGCCGCCGTTCACTGCTCCGCCTCACGGGCCAGCAGCCAGAGGAGGTCGGCGAGGCGGTTGATGAACTGCTGCAGTTCGGGGCGCACGGAGCGTCCGGCCCCGGGGAGCGCGGTGAGCCGGCGCTCGGCGCGGCGGCAGGTGGTGCGCGCGACGTCGAAGGCGGCGGAAAGCGGGTTGGCCCCGGGCGTGGCCCAGCCGTCGAAGCGCAGGCCGCGTCCCTCGAGTGCCGCCACGGCCTCATCGAGGCGGCGCACATCCTCGCCGCCGACCTTTGCAAAGCTTGAGGCCGCGTACCGCGCCGCGTCGGCCTCGGCGCAGGCGACTTCGCCCATCAAAGCGACGAGGTTCTGCTGCACCGTGGCGACGAGGCGGCCAATCTCGGCCGCGCGCGGGTGATCGGCGAGGGATGCCTTGGCGGCGCCGAGAGCGGTGTTGAGCTCGTCGATGGCGCCGACCGTCTCGACCTGCGGGTGGTCTTTCGGCACGCGCTGGCCGAACAGCAGCCCGGTGGTGCCGTCGTCCCCGGTGCGCGTGGCGATGGAGGGCATGCTCGGCTCAGGCGATCCGTCGCGCCGCGAGCTGGGCCCGCAGGCAGAGTTCGGCCGCCTTGAACGCGTGCGCTTGGGTCATGGCCGTCTCGGTGCGGTTGAGGCAGTCGAGGATCAGCTGCCCGAAGAAACGGAAGCCCACCTTGCCCGCCACGCTGAGGTGATGCTCGCCGGCGTCGTCGACCAGATAGACTTGGTCGCCTACCCGGTCCCGCGCGACGTCGAGGTACTTGCGCAGTTCGAGGTAGCCCTTGGTGCCGAGGATGACGGTGCGGCCATCGCCCCAGGTGGAAAGCCCGGCCGGCGTGAACCAATCGACGCGAATATAGTTGGAGGAGCCGTTGTCGCCGAGGAGCGAGGCTTCGCCGAAGTCCTCGAACTCGGGCTTGTCGGGGTTGGCGAAGTTGCCCACGGCGGCCTGCGTGACGGTGGCGTCGGTCGCGCCGGTGTAGGTGAGGAACTGCTCGAATTGGTGGCTGCCGATATCGGTGAGGATGCCGCCGTACTTGGCGCGCTCGAAGAACCAGGCGGGGCGGTTGGCCTTGCCCAGACGGTGCGGGCCGAGGCCGATCACCTGGATCACGCGCCCGATGGCGCCGCCGGCGACGAGGTCGGTGGCGTACATGGCAGCCTCCACGTGGAGCCGCTCGGAAAAGTAGACCATGTACTTCCGGCCCGTGCGGGCGACGGCGGCCTTGGCGGCGTCGAGCTGGTTGAGCGAGGTGAACGGCGTCTTGTCGGTGAAATAGTCCTTGCCGGCCCCCATCACGCGGAGGCCGATCGGGCCGCGGTCGCAGGGGACGGCGGCGGCGGTGACGAGGTGCACCGACGAGTCGGCGAGGATCTCGTCGAGGGAGCGGGCGACCTTTGCCTGCGGGTACTTGGCGCGGAACGCCTCCACCTTCGCCGGATCGGGGTCGTACACCCAGCGGAGCTCGCCGCCGGCCTCCAGTAGGCCGTTGCACTGGCCGTAGATGTGGCCGTGGTCGAGATGCGCCGCGGCGAAGACGAACTCGCCGGGTTTCACCACGGGGCTCGGTTTGCCCTGCGGCGCGTAGTTCATGCCGTCTGCTTTCTGGGTCTGGCTCATGAGGCTTTCACTTGCGGCCGGCGGCCTTGGTTTCCTTGGCGAGCGCCTTGACCGCGTCGTCGATGCCGGTCCGCACCTTCTTCTCCATGCGCTCGATGAAGAGCACGCCGTTCAGGTGGTCGGCTTCGTGCTGGATGCAGCGCGCGAACAGTCCGTCGCACGCGAGCTGGTGCGGCGTGCCGCGTTCGTCCTGAAACGACACGCGGATCGCGTCCGGGCGGAGCACGTCGCCGCGGATGCCGGGAAACGAGAGGCAACCCTCCTCATACCGCGTGACCTCCGTGCCGGGCACCGCGGTGATGACGGGGTTGGCCAGGGTCATCGGCATGATGAGCTCGAGCGGCGGTTTGGCGCCGTCGAGTTCCCATGTGAAGCGGGCGTCGGCGCCGCGCAGGTCCACGACGCACAATTGGATCGCATGCCCGACCTGCTGTGCTGCCAGGCCGATGCCCTCGGCCTCGTGCATGGTGTCGACCATGTCGGCGGAGAGGCGGGCGAGGGCGGCGTCAAAGGCCGTGACCTTCGCTCCCTTCGTGCGGAGGACGGGCTCGTTGTAATGGACGATTCGCAAGGGCATCCGGAAAGGCCGCGCAACGTGGTTCGCGGCCTCCGGCCCCGCAAATCAATACTGCCACGCAGCGCGGAGCGCCTATTTCTTCTTCTCCTCCCAGCCTTGGACGCGCTCGATCCGCTCCAACTCGGCCTGGGGCGCGTGGCCCTTGGGCAGCATCCCGTGCTTCGTGAGGTAACGGAAGGCGCGCAGCACGCCGAGGATCTCGCCCTTGCGGGACTCCAATTGGGCCGGGGCGGCGGCGCGCAGCCCGGCGACGTACTCCGCCGCCAGCTGATCGACGCGCTTGGCCGCCGCGGGCTCGACTTCGTACACCAGTGACTCAGCCAATCTCAGGAGGCGGGCGACGCCGGTCAGGGCCTCGGCGTCGGTGCGGATGCCCGCGGCGATAGCCTGGCGCTTGGCGAGCGATGCGGCGGGTGAGATGGCGCCGTCGGTCCCGCCCTGCGAAGCGCGCGGCGGCAGCGGGCGGTACCAGATGTTGCGGAAGCGCACCGGATTGCCGTGGTCCTGCAACTTGAGCGGACCGGATTCCGGGAACGGGCCGGCCTTGGTGCGGCGCATGTGGCCGCCGGGGCCCTCGAGGGGCGTGTGGTCCTGCACGAGGACACCATTGCAGAACACGGTAAGGTAGCCGGGGTCGATCACCTTGCCGTCGCGATACACCGGCCGGCGGAAGATGATGTCGACCGTCTGGAACTTGCCGGGCGGCCGCAGCGGGTTGGCGAGCGGGGGGTTGGTGCCGTAGACCGAGTTGGCGAAGCCGTCGGCGTAGGTGGGGTTGTCGTGGTTATCCAGGACCTGCACTTCCACGAGGCCCATGAGGAAGATGCCGCTGTTGCCACGGCCCTGGCTCGAGCCCTTCACTTCACGCGGCGCGGCCCACTCCACGTGAAGGTGGCAGTCGCTGAACTGGGCCTTGGAGCGGATGTAGCCCGACTTCGGCACGCACTCGAGCGCGCCGTCGCGCACGACCCACTTCGTGGGGCCGCCTTCCTTGCCATCCGCCATCCAGTTGGCGAGGGCCGCCTCGGAGCCGTCGAACAAGACCACGGCGTCGGACGGAGGCCGCCCAGGCTGGTTGGGCAGGCTCGGCGTACCCGGAACCACAAGCGGCGGCTGGGGGCGGTTGCGGTCATGGATTCCCCACGGGTGGGTTTCATCCGGGGGATCGCCGTAAAAGGCCGGGCCGACGGCCGGGGCGGCGGCGAAGGCGGGGGCGGCGAGGGCCGCGGTGACAAGCAACGGACGGAGACGGAGGCGCATTTTCATGGGCAGGGAGGGGCCCGACGAGGCGAACCGCGCCGAAGCAGGGCGGCAATTGGATTTCGACGCCGCGCGGCGGAGGCCCTTCGCTGGGCGGCGTCGCATGACGCCGCCGAACATCCTCTGGTTCCTGACCACGCAGTGGCGGGCGCAATCGTGCGGGTACGCCGGTGATCCGGACGCCCGCACGCCGGTGCTCGACGCCCTCGCGGCGGAGGCGGTGAACTTCGCGCAGGCCGTCACGCCGCATCCCTTCGGGCCCTTCGCACGCGCGGCGCTCCTGACCGGCATGCCCTCACCGGAAAACGGCGTGGGCGACTACTTTGATCCGTTGCCGCCGGGTACCCGCACGATCGCGCATGAACTGCGCGCCTCGGGATACGCGACGGCGTTCTTCGGCAAGTGGCACCTCGCTGAACGTCCGCGCGACGTGCCGCTGGTGGGTGAGGCGCACGCGCGCCTCCTCGTGCCGGAGGACGCGCGGGGAGGGTTCGGCTTCTGGGAAGGATTCGAGGGCGGTTTCCAATTGAACGACCCCTGGCTGCACGGGTCGCGCCTCTTGGAGCCACGGCGATTTCCCGGTTACCAGAGCGACGTAGTGTGCGGAAGGGCGGGGGAGTGGTTGGCTTCCGCTGGTAAGGGCCCGTGGTTCTGTGTCGTCAGCCTGGAGTCCCCGCATCCGCCCTATGACGCGCCCGCGGCCGGCGTGTCACCGCCCGATGCGGCCGGCCTGCGGCTGGCACCGAACGTGCCCGTCGCGGCGCAGGAGAAGGCGCGGCGCGAGCTCGCCGGCTACCACGCGCACCTGGAGGCGACCGACCGCGCGATCGGTCGCCTGCTCCACGCCGTAGGGCGCGACCGTTGCGCCGTCGTCGTGACTTCGGTGCACGGCGACATGCACGGGGCGCACGGACTCTTCCGCAAGGGCTGGCCGCACGAGGAAAGCGTGCGCGTGCCGCTGTTGGTACGCGCGCCGGGACTCGAGGCGCGTATGGATTCGTCTGCCGTGTCCTTGCTGGACCTGCCGGCGCTGACCCTGGATCTGGCCCAGGGAAAGTTCCCGACGATCGATCGACTGCACGCACGGATCTCGATGCCTTCTGTCGTTGCGTTACCCCACCAATGCGACCGCGTTTGGCGTGGCGTAAGGACCCGCCGCCGCAAGCTGGTGCTGCACTCCGACGGCTCGCCGTGGCTGTTCTTCGACCTCGAGGCCGACCCAGGGGAACGCGTCAACCTCGCCTACGAACCGGAGTGGTCCGGGGAAATCGCGAGGTTGAGTTGCCTGGCCTGATCACTTGAGGGGATCGAGGTCCTTGCCGCGTTTCCTGGCGCGGTAGGCACACACCGCATGGCGGTGAAAGAGGACCGGGAGCAGCCAGGGCAACAGCGCTGCGGCGCCGATTCCCGCGAGGTCCAGCGGCAGTTTCTTACCTAGGAAAAGGGCGCCGAGTCCGGCCGAAGAGACCGCGAGCACCGGGAAGAACAGCGTCCGCATATGCGTGCCGAAGGCCACCATCCCGCCGAGAATTAGTCCAAGTGCGGCGGCCATCGGTGGCAGCAGGCTGACGACGAGGCCGATGACGAACGCGAAAGGCGCGTTCATCGCATCCCGCTCACGGCAGATCACCGTCTGCAGGATCGCGGCGGCGCAGAGCACCAGCCCGCGGCCGGCCCAGTGTCCGTATTTGATGAGTCCCTGCGCTTCCGGCGCACGGTTGAGTGCCTGCAGCAGCAGCCAAGCACCCAGCAGGGCGCGGATGAGGTCGAAGGCGTGCGTCCAGAGGGTCAGCGTCGCCCTCCAATAGCCGTCCCAATCTCGGCTGAGCTCGCGGTGGTGCACGCCCCGGCCGTGGAACCAAGCCACGGGCGTCAGGAGCAGCGCGAGCGCCGCGATCAGTTTCAGCCAGTCGATCGTCATGTTGATTTTGCTAAAATGCGGAGTGTCGTGCGCAATATCGGTCACGCAAGGACTGTCTTTGACAGCCGCGCGGGGTTGGGCGGAACTCCCGCGCCTGCATTGCGCCCGCGCGCCCGCCGGGTCTTTCCTTTCCTCCATGTCCAACGTCCGCGTCCGCTTCGCGCCCAGTCCCACCGGCTTCTTCCATATCGGCAGCGCCCGCACGGCGCTGTTCAACTGGCTCTACGCCCGCCACACGGGCGGAACATTCATCCTGCGGATCGAGGACACCGACAAGGAGCGCAACAGCGAGGCCTTCCTAAACCTGATCTACGAGAGCCTTACCTGGCTGGGGCTGAACTGGGACGAAGGCCCTCGCTTCGGCGCGAGCGGCGGTGGCGAACGTGGACCGTATCGTCAAAGCGAGCGGAGTGACCTTTATCGCGAGTACGTCCAGCGGCTGCGCGACGCGGGACGCGCCTACGAGAAGGACGGCGCGATCTGGTTCCGCCTCGAGGGCGAGCGCCACGAGGTTTTTGATGAGCACCGCAAGAAGACCGTCACCAAGGTGAAAGGCGCTCCGGTGGTGATCGAGGACCGCATCCGCGGTCGCGTGGAGCGCGTTGAGGATGAGGACTTCGTGATCGTGCGCTCCGACGGGAACCCGGTGTTCCACCTCGTGAACGTGGTCGACGACATCGCGATGGGCGTAACGCACATCATCCGTGGCGAGGACCACCTGTCCAACACGAGCAAGCACGTGCGCTTGTACGAAGGCTTCGGCGTGACGCCGCCGGCCTTCGCCCACATTCCGCTCATCCTGAAGCAGAACGGCCCCGGGAAGATGTCCAAACGCGACCAGGGCGCGCTGATCGAGGAGTATCAGCGGCGCGGCTACATCCCGGAGGCGCTGGTCAACTTCCTCTGCCTGCTCGGCTGGAATCCCGGCGACGACCGCGAGAAGATGCCCATCGCCGACATCATCGGCCTGTTCGACCTGCCGGGCGTCAATCAGAGCAACGCGCGGTTCGACGACCGGAAGCTCGCGCACATGAACATGGCCTACCTGCTCGAGCTGCCGCCCGAGCGCTTCCTTGCGGTCGCACGGGAACACTTGGCGAGGCGGGAGGAACCGGGGGCGCGCGCCGCGCTGGCGGCCGACGCCGCGTATTTCCGCGAGGTGATGCTGCTCTGCCAGCCGAAGCTAAGGGGCGTGGAAGAGCTTCCTGCCTATGCGGGTTACTTCTTCACCGATGAGTTCGCGGTCGACGCCAAGGTCCGCGAGAAGCTCTTCGCCAAGGGTGATCCGAAGGCGCGGCTGCGCGAACTGCGGACGGAGCTGGCCTCCCTGGATCTCTCCCGTGACGCCGCCATCGAGGAATCGATCAAGGCGCTGGCCGCGCGTGGCGGACACGGGTTCGGAGACTACCAAGGCGTGGCGCGCCTTGCGCTCTCCGGGACCAACGTCGGTCCGAGCATCACCGGGATGATGCGCGTGCTCGGCCGTGAGCGGATCACCGCCCGCTTCGACCGCTTGCTCGCCTCGTAGCCCCCGGCCTAGCGGAAGATCGCGATCTCGGCCGGCCGACCTTCGAGCCGGTGGGCGCGGTACATGCCCGGGGTGTTGAAGGGCAGGGCGACGTTGCCGTCGCGGTCGATCGCGATCACGCCGCCGTCGCCGCCGAGCTTGGCGACCTTGGCCATGGTGGCCGCCGCGGCTTCGGCCAGCGGCGCGCCCTTGTATTCCATCTGCGCGGCGATGTCGCGGGCCACGCCGACGCGGATGAAATACTCACCGTGGCCGGTGGCGCTGACTGCGCAGGTGGCGTTCGATGCGTAGGTGCCGGCGCCGATGATCGGAGAGTCTCCCACGCGGCCGAATTTCTTGTTGGTCATGCCTCCGGTCGACGTGCCGGCTGCAAGGTTGCCCGCTTTGTCGAGCGCGACGCAGCCGACGGTCCCGTATTTGCGCTCCACGTCGAGGGAGTCGTTCTCGTCGATGGTGGCGAAGAGCGGCCCGGCCGGCGTGCCGAGGGCGGCGCGGCGGTTGGCCTGCTCCTTCTCCTTTTCCTGGGCGCGCCGCAGTTCCTCGCGGCGGCGATCGGTCTGGAAATACTCGTTGGGCACCAGCTCGATTCCGCCGACCTGCTCGGCGAACCGCTCTGCCCCGGCGCCGGCGAACATCACGTGCGGTGAACGCTCCATCACGGCACGGGCGAGGGTGATCGGATTCCTGATCCGCGTCACTCCCGCGACCGCACCGGCCGCCTGCGTGCACCCATCCATGACCGAGGCGTCGAGTTCGCAGCGTCCTTCGGCGTTCATGACCGCTCCGTGGCCGGCGTTGAAAAGCGGGGAGTCCTCCAGCACGCGGATCGCCGCGACGACCGCGTCGAGCGCCGCGCCACCCGCGGACAGCACGGAATGGCCTGCGTCGAGCGCCTTCGCTAGGTCGGACCGGTAGCGTGCCTCCAACTCGGGCGTGAGCTTTTCGCGTGTGATCACTCCGGCGCCGCCGTGGATCACGATTCCGTGGGAGGGTTTCATCGTTGAGGTCGGGTTCGTCTGGGCCGCGGCCGGTGCGAGGGCCGCCAGCGCGAGGAAGGCGCGGAAAGGATGGAGGTTCATGGAGGGGTCAAGTCAGGCGGTGAGGCGGCGGCCGACGATGATCAGGTCGCGCTCCACGCCGTCGAGCACCGCGACGCGGGGAAGATGCGCCCACCGTTCGAATCCGTGCGCGGCAAAGAGCCGGAGGCTCGGCTCGTTGTGGCCGAAAATGTAGCCGAGCAGCGTGTGCAGCCCGAGAGAGGGCGCCCGATTCATCGCCACTTCCAACAGACGTCGGCCGAGGCCTTCCCGCCGGTGCGCGGGGTCGACGTAGATCGCGATCATCGCGGTGCCGTCGTAGGCGGCCCGGGGGTAGAAGGTGTCGAAGCTTAGCCAAGCCCGCACCGAGCCCGCCGCGTCCACCAGGACCCACAGCGGGCGGGACGGTTGCTGGTGGGCGGCGAACCACGCGCGCCGAGAGTCGACGGTGACCGGCTCAAGATCCGCGGTCACCATGCGACCCGGGATCGTGGCGTTATAGATCGCGACGATGGCCGGTAGGTCGGCCTCGGTGGCGTCGCGCAGCGTGAGCTCGGTCGAGGACATTTCGGTCCAAGACCGTGTTGGTCCGCCTCCGAAAAGCGAGCCGAGGGGTGTTGCGGCCGACGGGCCATGCGCTTCGATGACTACGTGCCTTCGCCGTGCCGCCTCGAGTTCCGCCGTTACCGGTTGCCCTTCCGCGCACCGGTGCGCACGGCGCATGGGCGTTGGGCGGAACGCGAGGGCATCCTGCTGCGCGTCGAGCGCGAGGACGGTTCCGTGGGTCTGGGTGAGGCGGCACCGGTACCGGGTTTCGCGGGTGCGGATGTCGACGAGACCGAGGCGGCGGTGCGTGCGTTGGGGGGGCGCGTGACCGATGGCTCCGTGGAATCCCTGCCGCCAAGGCTGAATTGCCTCCGCGCGGCGCTGCATTCGGCGCTTTTGGAGTCGCCGCTGGCGGCCACGGAGACGGTTCCCGCCTACCTCGGGGTGGCGGCTCTACTGCCCGCCGGGCGCGCCGCGCTCGCGGAATTGCCCGCGCGTCTCGAGGCGGGGTTCCGCGTCTTCAAATGGAAGGTCGGGGTCGAGGACGTGTCCGACGAGCTTTCCTTGCTCGACGACTTGTGCGGCGCGTTGCCCGCGGGGGCGCGACTGCGGTTGGATGCGAACGGCGCCTGGGACCGTCGCCGTGCCGAGCGTTGGCTCGAGCGTTGCGCGGAACGCCCGATCGAGCACGTCGAGCAACCCTGCCTGCCCGGCGCGGGGGCGAGTGAAAGCGAACGACGGCGCAATGATGACCTGCTGCTCGGGTTGGCGAACGATTTCCCTACGCCGGTCGCACTCGACGAATCGCTCGCGGGTGATGCCGACGTTTCGCGGTGGCTGGCGCTGGGTTGGCCCGGGGTCTTCGTGCTGAAGCCGGTGCTGCTGGGTGCTCCCGAAACCTCGCTGGCGGAGCTGCGGAAGCGGAAGGCGAAGCTCGTTTTCTCCTCGGCGCTCGAGACGGCGGTCGGTGCTAGGTCGGCGTTGCGCCTCGCTTTACGCTGGGGCGGCGAGGCCCGCGCGCTCGGCTTCGGCGTGTGGCCGCTGTTCGCCGACACCCGCTTTGACGGACCGCGGACGGCTCCGTTCGTGCGGCGGGAGGACGTGGACGCCATCAACCCGGAGGCGGCGTGGAACGCGCTGAGCTAAAGACTGTGCTCCGCGCCGCGGGCTGCGCGGTGGATAGGAGCGGGATGATTTTCCTGACCGATCCCGGCTGGCCGGACGCGCTGCGTGCGCAGGCTGAACAGGTGATGGCGGAAGGTGAGGGAGCGGAACGCGCGGACGAAGGTTGGCTTGGCGTCCCGACCGGCGGGACGAGTGGCGCGGTGCGCTTCGCCCGGCACGACGAACGCACGCTGGGCTCTGCGGTGCGCGGATTCATGGAGCATTTCCGCTTGGGCCGGGTGAACGCGGTCGACGTCCTGCCTCCCCATCACGTCAGCGGCCTGATGGCGCGGGTGCGGTGTGCGGTGAGCGGGGGTGATCACCTACCGTGGTCGTGGAAGCGGCTGGAGGCCGGCGATCGTCCCGCGTTGGCAGAGCGTCCGGACGGTTGGGTCATTTCGCTCGTGCCCACCCAATTGCAGCGGCTGTTGGCGGCTCCGAATGGGGCCGAGTGGCTGCGTGGATTTCGTGTGGTTTTCCTCGGCGGAGGTCCGGTCTGGCCGGTGTTGGCCGATGCGTCGGCGGCGGCGCGCGTGCCGGTCGTGCTTTCCTACGGGATGACGGAGACGGCGGCGATGGTGGCAGCGCAACGTCCGGAGGAATTCCGCGACGGCGACCGGACCTGCGGACGCGCGTTGCCTCACGCCCGCGTGTCGGTGGATGCGGAAGGCGCCGTCGCCGTGGCCGGAGATTCGCTGTTTCGCGGCTACTGGCCGCGAAGCCGACCGGGGGAGTTTTTCCTTACGGATGATTCCGGGACGATCGACGCCGAGGGGCGGCTGCGCGTCGCGGGTCGCCGCGACGCGGTCATCATCACCGGCGGCAAGAAAGTGCAGCCGGCGCGCGTGGAGGCGTTCCTGCGGGAGGCGCTCGGTGGATCGGAGGTGGCGGTGATCGGGCTCCCTGACGCCAATTGGGGTGAGGCGGTCGTGGCCTGCGTACCGCGCGGGACGCAGATCCCGGTCTCTGAGCATCCGTGCCTCGCTGGACTCTCCTCCTACGAGCGCCCCAAGCGCTGGGTGACGGTCGAGCCGTGGCCCGTGAACGCGCAGGGCAAGGTGAACCGCGTCGCGCTCCGTGCCGCGGCTGCGCACGCGTAGGGTGGGGCCCCTGAGGCCGGCTTTTTCCTCGCGCCCGCTCGCAGGGGGGGCACTTTCGTGTCGCCCCGACCGTCGCGCGCCACCACCCTATGCCGCACCGCTTTGCCGCCGTCTTCCTTGCATCGGCTTTGTCGTCGGCCATGGCGGCGGAGCCCTCGCTCGGAGGTGCGACGGCGCTGGTGCGCGAGTATTGCCTGGATTGTCACGGCGCGGCGGTGAAGAAGGCCGGGCTCGACCTTGAAGCGCTTGATGCGGCGCGCCCCGAGGCGGCCGCGGAACTTTGGGAAAAGGTGGTGCGCAAGCTGCATCACCGACAGATGCCCCCGCAGGGCGAGCCGCGTCCATCCGAGGCGGCGTATGCCGCGGCGGTCGCGCAACTGGCGGGCGCGCTTGACCGGACCGCGGCGACCGCGCCGGACCCGGGCCGGGCCGACGCGTTGCGGCGCCTTAACCGCACCGAGTACCAGAACGCGGTCCGTGACTTGCTCGCGCTGGAGGTGGACGCGGCGACATTGCTGCCGCAGGACGAGCCCAGCCTGGGTTTTGACAACGTGACGCTTGGCACCCTGTCGCCCGCGCTCCTCGACCGGCAACTCGACGCCGCGCGCAAGGTCGCGCGGCTGGCGATCGGGGCGCCGGGACGTGCGCCCGCGAGCGACACCTACCGCGTTAAGCCAGACGTGACGCAGGAAGCCCACGTGCCCGGGCTGCCGCTGGGCACGCGGGGCGGGATGCTCCTCCGCCATCACTTCCCGCAAGATGGCGAGTACGAGTTCCGGCTGCGGCTGGCCCGCGACCGCAACGAGCACGTCGAGGGGCTGCGTCGTCCGCACGAGATCGAGGTGCTGATCGACCGCGACCGCGTCGTGAACTTCACCATCCGGCCTCCCGGAGCGGACAAAAACCACGATGCCGTCGATGCGCACCTCACGGCGCGGATTCCGATCAAGGCGGGCACAAGGGATGTGGGCGTCACGTTTCCCGAGGTGGCGGCCGCGCTGCTGGAGACCGAACGCGAGCCGACCGTCTCGCGCTTCAACATGCACCGGCATCCGCGCACCGCGCCGGCGCTTTACCAGGTGACGATCACGGGGCCGCACGAAGCCCGCGGCCCGGGCGACACCGCGAGCCGGCGCCGCATCTTCGGTCCCTCGGCCGCCTTCGCCCCGCCGGGGCGCTCGCTGACCGCCGCCGAGGAGGAGGGCAGGGCGCGGGAGATCCTCGTCCCGCTGGTGCGGCTGGCTTACCGGCGCCCGGTGACGGAGGAGGATTTGGAGCGGCCGCTGCGCTTCTTTCGCGAGGGTCGGGCGCGCGGAGGTCCGGAGGAAGGAATTGAGGACGCGCTGGCGGCCGTGTTGGTCAGTCCGCGTTTCCTGATCCGGGTCGAGTCGGCACCGACGGGTACCGCGCCCGGAGCGGTCCATCGGATCAGCGACTCGGAGCTGGCCTCGCGGCTGGCGTTCTTCCTCTGGAGCAGCCTGCCCGACGAAGCTCTGCTGCGGGCGGCGGAACGCGGCGACTTGCGTCGGCCGGAGGGCCTTCGGGCGGAGGTGCGGCGGATGCTGGCGGATCCGCGGGCGGCGAACCTGGTGACAAACTTCGGCGCGCAGTGGCTGCACCTGCGGGGGCTGGAAACGGCCACGCCGGACCTGCGGCTGTTCATCGATTTCGACGACAACCTGCGGCAGGCGATGCGGCGCGAGACGGAGCTGCTGCTGGAGGAAATCTTCCTGGGCGACCGCAGCGTGCTCGAGCTGATCAGCGCGGAGCACACGTTCCTGAACGAGCGGCTCGCACGGCATTACGGGGTGCCGCGCGTGATCGGCAGCCATTTCCGGCGGGTCTCCTTCGCCGGCGAACCCGCGCGGCAGCGCGGCGGTCTCCTGCGGCATGGGAGCCTGCTCACGGTCACGTCCTACGCGACGCGCACGTCTCCCGTGATCCGCGGGCATTGGATCCTCGCCAATCTGGTCGGCTCGCCGCCGCCTCCGCCGCCTCCGAGCGTGCCGGCATTGGACGGCAAGCGGGTCGCGGAGTCGCTGCCCATTCGCCAGCGCCTCTCGGCGCACCGGGATAACCCGAGCTGCGTGGGTTGTCATCAGGTGATGGATCCCGTCGGTTTCGCGTTGGAGAATTACGATGCCGTCGGCCGCTGGCGTTCCTTCGTGGACGGCGAGGCGGTCGACGCCTTGGGCGGGATCCCCGGCGGCGGCGAATTCAGCGGCGTGGCGGAGCTCGAGCGGGCGATCCTGCGGCGGCCGGAGCTCTTCACCGGCACCTTGGCGGAGAAGCTCATGATCTTCGCGCTCGGCCGGCCGACCGACCACCGCGACGCCCCGGCGTTGCGCGAGATCGTGCGTCGTGCCGCGACGGAAAACCATCGCTTCTCCGCCCTCATCGTCGCCATCATCGAAAGCACCCCTTTCCAGTACCGGAGGACCCCTCTATGATCATCACGAAGAAGGCCCTGCCGCGGCGCTCGTTCCTGCGTGGCGCCGGGGCGACCCTCGCGCTGCCGCTGCTCGACGCCATGGTGCCGGCCGCCACCGCGTCCACCCGCACCGCCGCCCGGCCCGTGCGCCGGCTCGGCTTCGTCTTCATGCCGATGGGCTGCGACCAGTCGCGGTGGACGCCCCCCGGCGAGGACGGCCGCCTCGGCGAGTTGTCACCGATCCTGCGCTCGCTGGAGCCGGTGAAGCAGCACGTGTCGGTCCTCACCAACATGGAGCTGCGCAACGCCTACCCGGGGTCCCATGCGACTTCGAATTCGGCGTTCCTTAGCGCGGCCAAGGCCAAGCAGACCGAGAGCTCCGACTACTATCTCGGCACGACGGTGGATCAGGTGGCCGCGCAGCAGATCGGCCATGAGACGCGGCTGCCCTCGCTCGAGCTTTCGACCGACATGATGCAGACGACGGGGCAGTGCGACAACGGCTTCGCCTGCGTCTACCAGAACAACCTCTCCTGGTCCTCACCCACGACGCCGCTGCCCTCGGAGGCGCATCCGCGCGTCGTCTTCGAGCGCCTCTTCGGCGAGGGCGGCGGCGCCGACGAGCGCCGCGCCGCGCTGCGCCGGCGGGCCAGCCTGCTCGACTGGGTGGGCGAGGACATCGCGCGCCTGCGGCGGGCGGTGGGGCCTGAGGATCGGGCGCGGGTCGACGGCTATCTCGACACCGTCCGCGAAGTGGAACGCCGCATCCAGCGGGCTGAATCCGAAGTGGGGGAAAAACCGCTGCCGGACCTTGACCGCCCGCCGGGGGTGCCCGCCTCCTATGCCGAGCACGCTCGGCTGATGTTCGACCTGCAGGTGCTGGCGATGCAGGGCGATGTCACCCGCGTCTGCACGTTCCAGCTCGCGCGCGAGACCAGCAACCGCACCTACCCGGAGATCGGTGTACCGGATCCGCATCATCCGCTTTCGCACCACGGCAACGACCCCGCCAAGATCGAGCGCATGTCGAAGATCAACGCTTTCCACGTCTCGCTCTTCGCCTACTACCTGGAGCGGCTCCGGGCGACGCCGGACGGCGCGGGAAGCCTCCTCGATCACTCCCTGCTCCTTTACGGCAGCGGTATCGGCAACCCCAACCTGCACGACCATACCAATCTCCCGATCCTCGTGGCCGGCGGAGCGGCGGGCGGGATGCGCGGCGGCCGGCACGTCCGTTACGCCGCGCCGACGCCGCTCGCCAACCTGCACCTCTCGCTGCTCGACAAGGTGGGCGTGCGGCTCGACCGCTTCGGCGACAGCAACGGCCGCCTCGATGACCTGTTCGCACCGGTGACGTTGTGAACTTGGGCGCGTGTCTCCGTTCGATCATCCTCGCCGCGGCGGGGGTGATGGCGGTCCCGGGTGGGGCCTTTGCCGCCGGCGCCTCCGTGGCGGATCTCGCGGAACGCGGAGACTTCGCGGCGCTGCGGGCCGCGCTCAGCGCGGGCGGCGGCGTGAGTGCCCCGCAGCCCGACGGCACCACCGCGCTGCATTGGGCGGTGGTACAGGATGATGCCGCGGCGGTGGCCGATCTCCTGGCGGCCGGCGCCGACGCCCGCGTTGCGAATCGTCGCGGGGTCGCGCCGCTCACGCTCGCGTGCCGCAACGGCAATGCGGCGATCGTTTCCCGCCTGCTGGCGGCCGGTGCCGATCCCGATGGGGCGGGGCCGGGTGGCGAGAGGCCGCTCATGGCCGCGTCGCGCAGCGGGCGCCTCGACGTCGTCCGGGCATTGCTGGCCAGGGGCGTGGCCGTGAACGCGGGCCTGCCTTCCTCGGGCCAGACCGCGCTGATGTGGGCTGCGGCCGAGGGCCACGCGGACATCGTCGAGGCATTGCTCGCGGCCGGTGCGGACGCCTGCCGTGAGCTGGACTCGGGATTCACCGCGATGCTGTTCGCGGCGCGCGGTGGGCACCGTGCGGTCGTCGCCACGCTGCTCCGGGCTGGGGTGGGCGTGAACGAGGTGACCAGCCCTGCGCGCACCGGAGGCAAAATGCCCCGGCGCGGTACGAGCGCTCTGCTAGTCGCAATCGAGAACGGGCATTTTGAGCTCGCGGTTGACCTGCTCGCGCGGGGCGCGGATCCAAACGATCTGCGCAGCGGATACACTCCGCTACACGTCATGACGTGGGTGCGGAAGGCCGACAAAGGGGAGGATCAGGGATTTCCGGAACCGCGCGTGACGGGATCGCTGACCAGCACCCAACTCATCCGGCGGTTGGTCGCGGCCGGAGCACGGGTGAACGAACGGCTGGTGGGCGGACCATCGGGTGGTGGCCGCATCGCTCGTAAGGGGGCCACTCCGCTCCTGCTCGCCGCCGAGACCGCCGACCTCGACTATATGCGGCTCCTGGTCGAACTCGGCGCGGACCCTTTCCTGCCGAACGCCGACGGGGCGACACCCTTGATGGCGGCGGCCGGCTTGGGCACGCGGGCCGCGGGAGAGGAGGCCGGCACCGAGGAGGAAGCGGTCGCGGCGGTGGAGTACCTGTTGGGCCTGGGGGCCGACATCAACGGCGTGACCGCTCACGGCGACACCGCGATGCACGGTGCGGCCTTCGCGAATTTCCCCCGCGTTGTCCAGTTGCTCGCCGCCCGTGGGATGCGCCTTCAAGTCTGGAACACGAGGAACCAGCGGGGATGGACGCCGCTGCTGATCGCGGAGGGTCACCGTTTCGGGAACTTCAAACCCTGCTTCGACACGATCGCGGCGATCCACCGGGAACTGCTCGCGAACGGCATCCCTCCGCCGCCCCCGACGCCGGTGACACCGGTCCTCGGTTACGGCAATTAAGCCGGGCTGGTCGCCCTAAGTGGCGGCCCGGCAGGAGGATCAAGTCGCTCGCGGCGGTCGTCAGACCAGCAGCAGCGCGGGCCCCTCGAGCAGCGACTTGAGCGCGTTGAGGTAAGAGGCACCGACGGCCCCGTCGACGACGCGGTGGTCGCAGGAGAGGGTGACGGTCATTGTTCGCCCGATGGCGAGGGCTCCGTCGCGCACAACGGGCTTCTCGATGATCGCGCCGACGGCGAGGATGGCGGCGTTGGGCGGGTTGATGATGGCCGAGAACCGCGGGATACCCATCATGCCGAGGTTGGAGACGCAGAAGGTGCCGCCGGTGAACTCGTCGGGCTTCAGCTTCTTCTCCTTGGCGCGTTTGCCGAGGGCCTTGGCCTCAGCGCTGATCTGGAATACGCTCTTGGCGTGGGCGTCGCGCACGACCGGCGTGATGAGGCCGTCCTCGATCGCGACCGCGAACGAGACATGGGCGGCGCCGTGGTAGCGGATGGAGTCGCCCATCCAGGACGCGTTGACCTGCGGCACGTGGCGGAGCGCCTCGGCGGAGGCCTTCAGGACGAAGTCGTTGACGGAGAGCTTCACGCCTTCGGCCTCGAGGCCGCGGTTGAGCTGTTCGCGGATGGCGAGGAGCGGCGCGGCATCGACCTCGATCTCGAGATAGAAGTGCGGCAGCTGGGTCTTCGACTCAACAAGCCGGCGGGCGATCGCCTCGCGCATGCTGGAGACGGCGACGGTGCGCTCTTCCTGAACGGGGCCGGTACGGCTCACGGAGCCAACCGTCGCGGCAGCGCGGGGCGCGGCAGCCGCAGCAAGGACGTCGGCGCGCACGATGCGGCCGCCCGGACCGGAGCCGGTGATCCCGGCAGTCGTGACACCCTTTTCCTCGGCGAGCTTGCGCGCGAGCGGTGAAATGCGGACGCGACCGGCGGGGGCCGGGGCGGGAGATTGAACGGCTGAAGCGGCCGCGGGAGTCTTCGCCGCGGCAGGGGCGGAAGGAGCGGGGGCAGGGGCGGCGGGCTTGGCGGGTGCGGCGGCGGCGGGCGCCGACTTCGGCTCTGGCGCGACGACGGTCTCGCCGGGTTTGCCGATGGCGCAGAGCGGGGCGCCGATCGCCACCTTCGAACCGCCGGGGGAGAAGATCGTGAGCAGCGTGCCGTCAAAGAAGCACTCGAGCTCCATCGTCGCTTTGTCGGTCTCGACCTCGGCGAGCATGTCCCCCGACTTCACGACGTCGCCTTCCTTCTTCAGCCATTTCGCCAGCGTACCCACCGTCATGGTGTCGCTGAGCTTCGGCATTTCGATGATATTGGCCATGGTGGTGAGCGGGGAGGAGGAGGATCAGGCGAGGGCGGCGAGCGCGCCCTTGAGGACGCGGCCTGGATTCGGGAGCTGTTCGACTTCGACCGGCGGACTGTAGATCGCCGGGGCGTCGACTGTTGTTACCCGGTGGATCGGGCCGTCGAGCTCGTCGAACGCCTCGCGCTGGATCATGTATGCGAGCTGGGAGCCGACCGAGGCGAAGGGCTTCTGCTCCTCGACGATGAGGACGCGGTGCGTGCGCGCGACCGAAGCGAGCACGGTGTCGATGTCGAGGGGGCGGATACTGCGCAGGTCGACGATCTCGGCGGAAATACCGTGGTCCTGCTGCAGGCGCTCAGCGGCGGCGAGCGAGTGGAGAACGCTGCGGCCGTAGGTGACGATGGTCAGGTCCTTGCCCTCGCGCTTGATGTCGGCGGAGCCGAGCGGGATGACGAGTTCGCCCTCGGGGACCTCGCCCTTCTCGCCGTAGAGCATCGTGTTCTCGAGGAAGAAGACCGGGTCGTTGTCGCGGATCGAGGCCTTGAGCAGTCCCTTGGCGTCGCGCGGGGTGGACGGCACGACGACCTTCACCCCCGGGTGGTTGGCGAGCACGTTTTCCGGGGTGTGCGAATGGGTGGCGCCGACGTTGGTGCCGCCGTTGGCGGGTCCGCGGATGACGATCGGGCAGTTGATCTGCCCGCCGCTCATGTAGCGCACGTTGGCGGCGTTGTTCAGGATCTGGTCGAAGGCGACCGAGTAGAAGGACCAGAACATGAGCTCCATCACGGGCCGCACGCCGAGCATCGACGCGCCGATGCCCATGCCGATGAAGCCGGCCTCGCTGATGGGTGTGTCGACGACCCGGTCCGGACCGAACTTGGCGAGCAGGCCCTCGGTGACCTTGTAGGCGCCGTTGAACTGGCCGACTTCCTCTCCCATGACGACGACGTTAGGGTCGCGGGCGAGTTCCTCGGCGAGGGCGTGACGGACGGCTTCGCGGTAAGTGATGACGGGCATGGAAATGGGATCCTTGGGCGGAAGGCTTGGGCGGTGCGGGCGGCTCGGCTCAGTCGAAGAACAGCCGGCCCTGCGAGGCGCGTTCGGAGGGATTGTCGGTCTCCCAATAGACATCCTTCTGGATGTCGTCCGGCGTGGGGAAGGGGCTCGCCTCGGAGAAATCGGCGGCGAGGTCGGCCTCGGCGCGGGCCTCGGCGTCGATCTGGTCCGCGGCCGCTTGGGTGAGCACGCCCTCGGCCAGAAGCCTTTCCTGGAACAATTGGATCGGATCCTTTGTGCGGCGGTATTCCTCGATCTCGGTCTTGCTGCGGTAGGTGTTGTCGGGGTCGGCGACCGAGTGCCCGCGGTAGCGGTAGGTGTCGATCTCGACGGTGCTCGGGCGGTTGGTCTCGCGGGCGAGGGTGAGGAACTTGTCCATCATCGCGCGCACCTCGTAGACGTCGTGTCCGCCGCATTGTCCCCATTGCATGTCGTAGCCGGCGGCGCGCTGGGCGAGTTCGCCGGCCGAGGAGCGAGCTTGGCTTGTTCCCATCGAGTAGCCGTTGTTCTCAATGACGAACACGACCGGCAGGTTCCAAAGTGATGCGAGGTTGTAGGCCTCGTGCACGGCTCCCTGATTGACGGCACCGTCACCCATGAAGGCCATGGCCGCGCCCTTCAAACCACGGTATTTAAGCCCGTAGGCGAGGCCCACGCCGAGCGGGATCTGGCCGCCCACGATGCCGTGGCCGCCCCAGAAGTTCCGCGTCGGGTCGAAATAATGCATCGAGCCGCCCTTGCCCTTGGAGCAGCCGGTCGCCTTGCCGTACAGCTCGGCCATGAGCGGCTTCGTGTCCATGCCGACCGCGATGGCGTGGCCGTGGTCCCGGTAGGCGGTGATCACGTGGTCGTTTGGCCCCATGAGCGAGCAGCAGCCGACCGCGACCGCCTCCTGCCCGATGTAGAGATGCAGGAAGCCGCCGATCTTCTTGGCTTGGTAGGCGCGCAGGCTGCGTTCCTCGAACCGGCGGATCCGCACCATCTTGCGCAGCAGCTCGATCTTGTCGTCCTTCGAGAGACGGGCGTTGACGGCGGCCTTGGCGTGGTCGGGCGCGCCCTCGCGGGCGGGTTGGCGTTTGGTGTCCGGAGCGGTCGTTTTCTTGGTCACGGAAAGTCGGCGGGAGCTTGAAGGGGCGAGATTCCGTCCGCGCGAGGGGAAATCAAGCGCGGATTCCGCTCGCGTGGCCCCGGAGGGCGGTCGGTCTCCGCTCAGCTGCGCGGCCCGTCGAGCGTCTCCTCGACCTCCACGGTGATCGGCTTGCCCGGCGCGCAGTCAGCCTTGAGCGCGACGAAGCCGTCACGGTACCGGTCGTAGATGGGCCAGAGCGCGTTACGGTCGGTCTCCGGGATCGGGAGTGCGTCGATGGCGGCCCGGGAGAAGAACGCGAATTCCCCCTCGCTGATCGCCGGCGGCAGGGCATCGAGCGGCACTTTGCAGCGGAATAGGAACATCAGCCAATGCGCCTGCCCTTCGTAGGCCTTCTCCGCGATCATCGCGAACAGGTGCAGGTCGGGGGTGCGCACCCTAAGGCCGGTCTCTTCGAACGTCTCGCGGACGGCGCACTCGAATGGGGACTCCCCCGTCGCCGTCTCCAGCTTGCCGCCGATCGGGCTCCAGACGCCGAGGTTCGGAGGCTTCGCGCGCAGGAGGAGCAGGTGATCCCCGGACTTGTTTTCGAGAAACACCAGGACCGCGAGCTTGTAGGGGATCGATGCCATCGTTCGGCCCCGACACCGACTGGCCCGGGCCTCGCCGGCAAGTCCGCGTTTCTAGCCGCGGATTGACTTCGGCGCGCAGCGCGCGTCCCTGCTCGGCGGTTCCCGGCATGAACTTTCTCCTTAGCCGCCTGCTGTCGTCGGGTCTGCTCGCGCTGATTTGGACGGCGGACGTGCGGTCGGCCTCGGTACCAGCGGTTCCCGTCGAGGTGGCGATGGTGAAGTTTTCGAATCTCCGCGCTCCCAACGGCTCGCCGGGCAATTGGTATGAGTCGGCCGTCGTCCTGAACGTGCGGCCTGCACCAGGAGCGCCCGCGCAGATGGTTTCGCGCGTGAAGGTTGGCCTGCTGCTGGGCTTCGAGTTCGCCGGAACCGCCGGTAGCGAACGCCGTACGGTCCTGTATCGCGCGGAGGCCGAGTGCGTCGCCCTGGAGCCGGGGCGGACCGAGGTGCGCTTCTACCTGCCGGCGGAGATCGTAAAGCGCGATCAGCTGCACGGGGATCCGCGCCAATGGGGCGTTGAGCTCGCCGTCGAGGGCCGGCCCTTGCCCTCCGGCCGCGCCGCCTACTCATCCAACCTCGCGGGCGCAGAGGCTCGTCTGGCGTTCCAGAAGCGCGCGCCCGCCGCGGCGGTGAACGACGGAGTGCTGGTTCCGCAGTACCTGTCCCCGTTCGCGGGCGAATATCCGCGGGCGACGCCTTCGTTCGTTCGACGGGAGATGCGTTGAGCCGGGTCCGAGCGGTCGGAACCGCCGCAATCGCTTCCTCGTAACCATAATACGCTTGCCGCGTCTCGCCCTTTCGAAGTCGCCTTTACACTTTTACCACCCATGCGAGCCCCCCGCATTCTAGCCGTCGACATCGGTGCCGGTCATGTCGCCTGCGGTGTGTTCGGGGTAGGGGCCTCGGGGCGCCTCGTTTTGCAGCAGTTTGCCCTGGAGCCGCATAGTTCCGATCCCGCCCAGGAGGGGCGGTGGGCGACCGAGATCACGCAGTCGCTCGGAGCCATCGTCGCCCGGCGACGGATCTCCGGGCGCGCGGCGATCTCGGTTCCGGGTCACCTCGCTCTGACCAAATTCATCAAGACGCCCTCCCTCGCGAAGGAGAAGCGGATGAAGATCATCTCCTTCGAAGCCGCGGAGAACATCCCTTACCCGCTCGAGGAGGTTGTATGGGACCACCACGTCGTGGCCGACGACGGCTTCGACCTGGAGGTGATGCTCACGGCGGTGAAGTTCGACGCGATGCAGGCGCTCTGCACCGCGACCGACGCCGCGGGTTTCCCCGCCGAGCGCGCGACGCCGTCGGGCCTCGCGCTGCTGCACGCCTTCCGCTACAATTATCCCAAGGTCGTCGAGCCCGTGATCGTGGCCAACGTCGGGGCCCGTTCCACCAACCTGCTTTTCATCGAGGGCGAGCGTTTCTACATCCGCACCCTCGCGCTGGCAGGCAACGCGGTCACCCAGTCGATCGCGGAGGAACTGCGCATCGATTTCGCCTCGGCGGAGATGCTCAAGATCCAGGTGCTCTCGGGCCAGAGCGACCTTCCGGCCAACTCGACCTCGCGCGCCGCGGTCCAGAAGGCCGCCGCCGCCTTCTGCTCGCGGCTGCAGGTCGAGGTCACGCGCTCGGCCGTCAACCACCGCCGCCATACCGGAAGCGGCGCGGCGGTCATGCTCTACCTCACGGGCGGCGGCTCGCTGATCGAGGAGCTTCCCGGCGTGCTCGCCGAGAAGCTGCGCATTCCCGTCGAGCGTTACGAAAGCCTCAAGGCGGTGGATGTCGCGGCCGACGCCCGCGCCTCCGGCGCGGAGTCCTCCGCCCACGTGCTGGCCGACCTTGTCGGGATGGCGACGCGCCTTGTGGTCCCCGAGGAAGGCGAGGCCAGTCTCCTGCCCCCCGCGCTCACCGATTCGATCGCGTTCCGCAAGCGCCAGCCAGTGCTCCTCGCCGCGGCCGCGCTCGCGGTGCTTTCCCTAGCTCCGCCGGTCTACTACGTCCACGCGATCGCGGCGTCGACCCAGGAAATGGTCTCACGCCACGAGGGGCAGTTGATGCCGCTGCGTTCCATCCAGAACCGCAACGAGCAGAACCTGCAGCAGATGGCGGAGGCCACGCGGCAGATCGCGGCCCTCCGCGGCGCCTACGAGACCAAGGCGAACTGGGTGAACTTCTTCGCCGACCTGCAGGCCCGCCTCGCCAAGATCGAGGATGTCTGGTTCGACCGCCTCCAAGTTTCGCGCCCGCCGCTGCCCGAGCCGGGGAGCCCCGACGCCGCGCCGCCCGAGCCGCCGCCGGGAGACCCGCAGGTTTCCGCTGGAGCCGTCCTGCCGCCCGCGCCGAAGGGCCCGCCCGTGCGCCTCACCCTCAGCGGCCGCCTGCTCGACGTGCGGAATCCCCAGTCGAAGGTGAGTCCCGAGTCGCTCCAACGGGTGAAGGAGCTCCTCGCGAGCTTCACCGGTTCGGGCTTCATCAAGGCGGTCGAGAACGAGCGCTTCGACACAAACCAAAACGGGCTGCTGCTCTTCGACTTCACGCTCGTGATCAATCCGGACCGTACGCTTTGAGCCGCCGCCCGCCATCATGACCTGGTTCCGCAAATACCCGCTCTTCGCGACGGGCCTCGTCGTATGCGCGCTGCTCGCGCTCGGTGAGCTACTTTTCCTGTATGAGCGCTTCTCGACGTCCCGCGACGCGGAGAAGCGCCTGCAGCAGCGCAAGGCCGAGCTGGCCGGGATGGAGCAACTCACCCCGCCGCCCACTCGCGCGGTTGCCTCCGCCATCGAGGCCGACCTGGCCAAGGCGCAGGCCGCGCTCGCGGCGATGCAAGCGGAGCTCAAGGGCAGGGGGCCCGCCGCCGAGCGCATCCGCTCGGCGAAGGTCCCCGTCGCCCGCACGGATGCCTTCTTCGACCTGGCGACCTACATGGAGCGCATGCGGGAGCTCGCCGAGAAGAACGGCGTCGAGGTCCGCCCCGAGGCTTCCCGCTTCGGCTTCCTGCAACACGCGAATGAGGGCCCGGAGACCGACCGCATCGAGCCGGTCTTCCGCCAGCGGCAGATCGCCGAGCATCTTCTCGAGGCCTTGCTGGCTGGGAAGCCTCGGTCGCTCGTCTCCGTCAAGCGCGAGCGTCCCCTCACCAAGGCGGAACGCGAGGCGAGGGCGGCTGCCGAGGCCGCAGGCACGCCGGTCGACGACACCGCCGCGGCGTCCGAGGGCGACTCACCCGATTTCTTCGTGGTCGATCCCCGCGTGACCGCGCGCGTGAAAGGCTTCATCGACACGATGGCGTTTCGAATCACCTTCACCGGCCAGACCGCCGCCTTGCGGAATTTCGTCGTGCGCCTCGCGGAGTTCGAGTTGCCCATCCTCGTGCGCGAGGTCGAGGTGGAGCCGGTCGGAGGCGAGGAGGCCGCGGCTTTCCTTGCTGAATCCGCCAAGCCCGCTTCGCCCGAGGTGGCGACTGACGCCAAGGCGCCTGCGGCGAAGGCTGCCCCCAAGGCCGCGGCCCCCCGCTCGCCCGCGGTTTCCCCGATCGTCCCCAAGTCGCTCTCGCGCTTCACCGTGACGGTGGAGCTCATCGAGCTCGTCACCCCCGCACCGTCCGCCGGCGGCGATGCCCCGGCTGCCGTCCCCTCCCCATGAGCCTCCGGATCGCAATCCTCCGCGCCGCCGCGCGTCCCGTCTGATCATGGCGGCGATCCCCAGCGAAAAGCTCCAGCTCGGCGCGGCCGTGCTGCTCCTCCTCGGCTCCGCCGCGGGCTTCGGCTACCTCGCGGTTCGCCATCAATCCGACCCGCGGGAGGACATGCGGCAGGTGCAGCTGGCCGGCGCCCCCTACCAGCCGGCGGCTCCGGAGGCGCCGCCCGTGAAGACCGAGTCCTGGGCTCCGCCTTCGCCCCAGTCCCGCGCGCGCGAATGGATCTACGACACCTTCACGCCGCCGGAGATCTTCTACAATTCCCGCACCCGCCAATTCGCCGTGCGGCCGCCCTCGAGTCTCGTCGAGGATGAGGCCGGGGAGGCGTTCGGGCTGGAACTCGTCGCGGTGCGCCCGGAACCGTTCCGCCTGCAGCTCACGGGTTACGTGGGGGACGAGGGCGACTGGCGGGGGGTGTTCCAGAACGCGCTTTCCGGTGAGGTCTTCATCGCGGGCGGCGGCCGCCGGGTGCCCAACCTCGCGCTCACCATCCGCAGCCTCGAGGTGCGTCCGCAGCCGGTGGCGGTGGCTGAAAGCATGACGACGCGCCAGCGCGTGGCCACGGCGGTCGTGCGCGACGAGCGCTCGGGCCGCGACGTCACGCTCACCCATCGCGAACGCGTCTTCACCGGAACCGTCTTTGCGTTCGTCGCGCAGCCGGGGCAGAGCGCGGCGCGCGAGGTGCGCTCCGGCGACACCTTCAAGATCGGCGAGGCCGCCTACCGCGTCGGCCGCATCGAGACTTCTCCACCCACCGTCGAGATCATCAAGGAGTCGCCCAGTCTCACCCAGCCCGACCGCCGCGTCCTCACCCCGCGCGATCCTGACCTGCCGGAGGATGCCAGCGCGCCGGGATCCGGTCCGTGAACAGCGCCTCCGTTCGTCCCTCTTACCCTTCCCGCCACCCATTCCCCGAATTTCCGCAATGAAAACTCGTCCCCTCACCGCCACCTTCCCCGCCGCGCTTGCGGTCGCCCTGCTTTTGGCGGCCGCGCCCGTGAGTGACGCCCGGGCGCAGAACGCGACGGACGCGAAGATCCGCCTGATGGCGGAGGCCCTGCGTGCCCGCGACGCCGGTGATCTCGCCGGAGCCCAGAGGGCCCTGACGCAGCTCTCCACGCTGGCCCCCGAGGATCGCGCCGTGCAGCGGCTGCGCTCCGAGGTCGAAGCGCAGGCGGTGGCCCAGCAGGCGGCCAACGCGCGCCAGGCGGCCACCGAGAAGGCCGCGGCCGCGCGCGGCGCTCAGCCGATGGTCGATGTCCGCATCCCCGAGTCCGCGCCCGCGGCCGCCAGCCCGGCCCCGACCGGACCGGAACAGGAGGCCGAGGCGCTCGCCCGCGCCGAGGCCGCGCGCCAGACGCAGGTGATCGCCGCCGGTCGGCAGCAGCTTTCCGAGGCGCGTGAACAGTTGCGCGCCGGTCGCTATGACGAGGCCGTCGCCACCGTGGAGGCCGCGATGGCGGGCCTTCCCGTGAATGCCGCCACCCAGGTGCTGATCGCCGACCTCCGCAAGGAGAAGGCCGCCGCGCTTCTCGATCGTGCGCAGGCCGCCATCAAGGCCAATGACCTGCCCGGAGCCCGCGCCGCGCTCGCCGCCCACGACCAGATCGCCCCGGCGAGTTCGCGTTCCAGTGCGTTGGAGCGCCAGATCGCCCGCGCCGGATCGGACGTGACGTTCGCCGCCGACCGCGCCGCCACGGCCCAGCTGATTGCCAAGGGCCGCGCTCAGTACGTCGCCGGCGACCTCGACGGTGCGCAGGAGACCTTCCGCTCGATCGAGGCGCAGGAGCCCGACAATACCGTCGCCAAGGGCTTCCTGCTCAGGATTGCCGAGGAGAAGACCGAGACCGGCGCCCTTAACCGCCAGAAGACCCGCGCTCAGATGCTCGAGGAAGTCGCGAAGAGCTGGCAGCGTCCCGGAATTTATCAGGAGCGGCCCCGCGAGGCGGATCCCGCCGCCACCGTCGCGCCGCTGGCGCGCAAGCTGGGCGAGATCGTCCTTCCCGCCGTGAGCTGGACCCGTGCCCCGATCGGCGACGTCGTGGCCGCGCTCAGCGCGATTTCCGAGGAGTACGACCGCACAGGGGAGGGGAACAAAGGCGTCAACATCGTCCTCATCGATCCTTCGGCCAAGAACCCGCAGGTGAGCCTCACGCTCCGCAACACCACCCTCAAGCGGGTGCTCGATTTTGTCACCGAGGGCGTGGGCTACCAATACGAGGTGCAGGCCGACGCCGTCGTCGTCCGCCCCGGTGGCGAGACCTCCACCCTCGAGACGCAGTTCTTCCCGATCACCCGCGCCACGGTGCTCCGCATGACCGGGATGTCGGCCAACCCCGTTCGCGAGGGCGCTTCCTCCGGCGAACCGGCCTCGCCTGAGGCGACGGTGCTCGGCGGCGAGGCGGCCGCCATGAAGGCCTTCCTCCAGCAGGCCGGAGTGAGCTTCACGGTGGAGGGCAGCTCGCTCGCCTACGACGGCTCCGCGATCATCGTCACGCAGACCGCGCGCAACAACGAGAAGATCCGCAACATCCTCGCGCGCTACAACGATGTCCGCCAAGTGGAGATCGAGGCCAAGTTCATGGAGGTGCAGGAGGGAGCGCTCGAGGAGCTCGGCGTGACCTGGAACCTGAACCGCCGCGGCATCCCCCGCGTGAACCCGACGACCGGCGCCCCGGTGCTCGACGCCAACGGCCGCCAGATCTTCGACGCGCAGGAGATCTACACCTCGGGCGGTGTCACCCGCCCGCTGGTCGGCGCCTTCCCGAGCACGTCGAACGCCAACGCCCTGGTGATCAAGGACCCGGCGATCGCCTTCTCCGAGACCGATCCCAACCAGAGCGCCGGCCAGCTGCGGGTACCGGTTTCCCCCACCACCGTTCCGGGCAGCGTGCAGCTGGCCGCCACCGCCAACGCCCTGGCCAGCATCGTGGGCTTCGTGGGTGAGTTTGACGTCAACGCCGCCGTCCGCGCCCTCTCGCAGAAGCAGGGCACCGAGCTGCTGAGCTCCCCGAAGCTGACGGTGCTCTCCGGCAACCCGGCTAACATCACCGTGGCGCAGGAGCTGCGCTACCCGCAGAGTTACGGCGAGATCCAGAGCCAGGTTGGATCCTCCGCTACCGGAACCGGGGCGGCGGGCGTCACGATCACGGCCGGCACGCCGCAGGAGTTCACGAGCCGCAACGTCGGCGTTGAGCTAAAGGTCACGCCCACCGTCGAGGAGGACAACTACAGCATCAGCCTCGACCTCAACCCGCGCGTCACCGAATTCGAAGGCTTCGTCGAGTACGGCGGCCCGAGTGTGGCCATCTCCGGGACGACGACGGTCACTGTGCCCCCGGGTTTCTACCAGCCGATCTTCTCGGTGCGTGACATCGCGACCAAGGTCACGATCTGGGACGGCGCCACCCTCGTCATGGGCGGCCTCACCCGCGAGGAGGTCAAGAAGGTCAACGACAAGGTGCCGTTCTTCGGCGACATCCCGCTCCTCGGCCGGCTCTTCCGGTCCAAGGGCGAGAGCGCCCAGAAGCGCAATCTCCTCATCTTCGTCACCGCCAACCTCGTCAGCCCGGGCGGCTCGCCGAAGAAGCAGAACCTCAAGAGCACGCCGGCCAACTCGCTCTTCCAGAACCCGACGATCGTGACCCCGGCCAGCTCCGAACCGCGCACCCGCACGGGTGCGAAGTAACCCCCGCGCCACGACCGCCATGAACACGTTTCTTCGACGCATCCCGGCGGCTGCGGGAATCGCCGCCGCCCTGCTTCTCGCGCCGGCCGCGCGGGCGGTCACGGTGGCGATCACCGCACCGGCCAACGGTACGGCCCTCGGCACGGTTTCCTCGCCGGCTGGCGTCACGGTTTCTGCCAATGCCGCGGTTTCCGGCGGGGCCACCGCCGTTGTCTCCGTCGATTTCCGCGTTAACGGAGCCAGCATCGGCACCGTCGCAGGATCCGCTACTCCTTCCGTGACGTGGATGCCCACTACGCCCGGAACCTATACCCTGACCGCCGTGGCGGTCGACAATGGGCCCGGCGCGACCAACACCGCGACCTCCGCTGCCGTGATCGTCACGGTCAACGCTGTCCGAGTGGTCACACTTACGGCGCCCGCTTCGGGTGCGAGCGTGCCGCAGGGATCCTCGTTGTTTCTGCGCTCGAGTGCTTCCGTCTCCGACGCGGTCGTCGGCAGCGTCGAGTTTTTCGTGAATGGAGTCTCCGCGGGGACTGTGTCCCGTGCGCCCTACAACCTGGCTCATGCCACCGCACTTCCGCCGGGTGCCTACAACGTTTTCGCGCAGGCCACCCTTACCGACGGTGCGACAACGATAGATTCAGCTGTCTCGACGCTCAACGTCGTGGCCGTCACGGGAACGGGACCGACGGTCTCCGTCACCGCTCCTTCCAACAACTCCTTCGCCGCGGTTGGCTCGGTCGTCGCCTTGACGGCAGTAGCCAGCGATACGGATGGCGGCTTTATTCCGACTTCCGCCGGCGGCGGCGTGACCTTCTACGTAGACGGCGATCCCGTCGGCACCGATCTCACGGCTCCGTACTCCTTCAATTGGACCCCCACTGCCGCCAAGGCGCATTCCATCCGGGCGCTCGCGGTGGACGACAAGGGCAACCAGACTCTCTCAACCGCGATCACCGTCACGACCGTTCCGGCGATGCCCACCGTCGCGCTCTCCGCGCCCGCCAACAACGCCACGGGTGCGGTCGGCACCGGCGTCACAGTCACGGCCAATGCGACGGCGAGCACGGGGGCCACCGTGACCAACGTCGCCTTTTTCCAGAATGGCGTCGCGATCGGTGCTGCGGTGACCACGGCCCCGTATTCGGTCTCCTTCACGCCTGCGACGGCTGGCAGCTACGCCCTAACGGCAACGGTCACCGATTCCGCCGCTATTTCCGTTACCTCTTCGACGGTCAACTATACTGCGACCGCAGCCGCCCCCACGGCGACGATCGCGGCGCCCAGCGCCGGCGCCACTATCACCGTCAATTCGCCGACGACAGTTACAGCGAACGCTACGCCGGGTACCGGCGCGACGATCACGCAGGTGCAGTTCCTTGCCGGGACATCGGTGATCGCCACGGTGGCGGGCGCGGCCGGCGTCACTTCTTATTCCGCGACGTGGATTCCCACGTCGGCCGGAAACTCTTCGCTGACGGCGCGGGTCACGGACTCGAACGGCAACACGGCAACTTCCAGCGCAGTGAGTGTGACGGCGGTGACCTCAACCTCGGTGTCGCTGATTGCTCCGGCCAACAACTCCGCGGCGACGGTGGGTACGGCGACGACGGTGACGGCGTCGGCTTCGCCGATTGCCGGAGCCACGATCACGTCGGTTTCGTTCTCATCAACGGTGGGAGGGATCACGACGCCGCTGGGTACGGTGAACACCGCGCCGTACACGATCGCGTGGACGCCGACGGCGGTGGGAGCGACGACGCTGACGGCGACGGCGACGGATTCGAACGGCGCGACGCCGACGTCGGCGGTGACGGTGAACGTGGCGGCGGCGGCTCCGACGGTTTCGGTGAGCGCCCCCCTCAATGGGGTCGTGGTCACGGTCGGCAGTAATGTCACGGTTTCGGCCAACGCCGCGGCCGGGACGGGCGCTTCAGTCTCCCAGGTGCAATTCTACGCGGGTACGACCTTGATCGGGGTAGATACCTCGGCCCCGTACTCGATCACGTGGGTGCCGACGGCGGCCGGCGTGCAGAACATCACCGCTCGGGTGGTGGATTCGAACGGGTCGACTGCCACCTCGGCGATCAACGCGATCACGGCTGTCACTGCCACATCGGTCGCCATAACGGCGCCCGCAAACAACTCCTCTGCCGTCGTCGGTTCCGCCGCGACCCTCACGGCCTCGGCCACGGCTACCGCTGGCACCACGATTACCTCGGTCACCTTCTTTGCGGCTCCCTCGGGAGGCGCGCCCGTCCAGATCGGGGTGCCGGTGACTTCGGCGCCCTACACCGCCGCGTGGACGCCGGCTGCGGCCGGCGCGTACACGCTCACCGCGGTGGCGGTCGATTCAGCTGCGACCTCGGTGACTTCTCCGGGCGTCACCGTTACGGTGGGCAACTCCGCGCCCACCGCCGGCATAACCGCTCCTTTGCCAGGGGCTGTTGTCACGGTCGGGACCGCGGCCACAATCAGCACCACCGTTGCCCCCGGTTCCGGCGTCGGAGTGACGGTTACCCAGGTCCAGTTCCTGGCTGGTGCTACCGTGATCTCCACGCTGCCCGGCCAGGCGGGCACCGCCAATTATTCTGCTCTTTGGACACCGACGACGGCAGGTAACTTCCCGCTGACCGTCAAGGTGACCGATTCAAACGGAAACACCGGAACCTCGACCGCCGTGACGGTCACGGCGGTGAGCAACCCGCCCAGCGTCGCGATCACCAGTCCGACCTCGGGTTCCGCTGCGAATGTGGCCTCGCCCGTCACGCTTACCGCGACGGCCTCGGCAGTGGCTCCCGCGACCGTTGCTAAGGTCGATTTCTATGTTGGCTCCGCGTTCATCGGTACCGGCACCGCCGGGGCTGGGGGCGTCTATACGGCAGCTTGGAGTCCGACATCAACGGGCACGCAGTCCCTGACTGCCCGAGTCACCGACTCAAACGGCCTGGTGGTGACCTCGGCCACAGTCAGTGTGACAGTCTCGACGACGGCGCCTGTCGCCACTCTGACCAGCCCCGTGAACGGCACTGCTCTGGTCGTGGGAACGCCCGTGACCCTTACTGCCACCGCTACTTCCGGCAGCGGCGCCAACGTCGCGCGGGTCGATTTCCTTTCCAATAGTTCGACGGTCATCGGCACCGCGCTCGTTCCCGTTGGAGGTGTCTATTCCGTCACCTGGACTCCCACGACGGCGACCAACGTCCTGAACCTGTCCGCCCGCGTCACCGACTCCAACAACGCCGTCGACACCTCCAACGTCGTCACCGTCAGCGTCACGTCGTCCACGACCCTGGGGGTTGCGCTGGCCGTGACGGGTGGCTCGTCGACCATTCCCGTCGGCTCCACGCGCTACCTCAACGCAACCGTCTCGGGTCTCGCCGCCATCTCCCAGGTGGAGTTCTTCCTCGACGGCGTTTCGATCGGCACGGACACCGCCGCGCCCTTCAATATCCTGTTCACCGCGCCCGCTCTGCCGGGCAACCGGATCCTCACCGCCCGCGCAACCGACGGCACCGGCGGCGTGGCCACTTCTCCGAACGTGCCGATCGTGATCGCCGGCGCCGTGGGCGCGCCCCCGAGCGTGGGCATCCTGGCGCCGGTCAGCGGCGCCTTCGTCGGCGTCAACGCGGCGACCACCATCACGGGCGTGGTGAGTGATCCCGACGCCACCGTCTCCACGGTGCAGGTCTTCGCCAACGGCGTCTCGGTGGGCAATGCCACCGTCAACAACACCAGTTGGAGCATCAACTGGACTCCGGCCACGCTCGGGGTCGCCTCGTTGAGCGCCATCGCGACCGACGCCACCGGCAATGCAATCGCCTCGCCCGCGGTCGGCGTGAACGTCGTCGACCCGCAATCGCCGACGATCAGCCTGAGCCTCTCGCCGCGCACCGCGGCCGCCGCTGCGAGCGCCACCCTCCCGAGCGGTGCCGTGCGGAATTTTGTGGCCGATGCCGCCGCCTCGTCCGGCCGCGCGGTCGTGCGGGTGGAGTTCTTCGTCGACGGCACGAAGGTCGCCGAGGACACCACCGCGCCCTACACGTTCCGCTACACCGCACCGGAGCTCACCGCGGGCGAGCTGTCGCGGCCCCTCGTCGTCTCCGCCCGCGCGACCGACAACGCCGGTGCGGCGCGCGACACGCAGCTCCCTCTGATCGTCATCACGCCCGTCGGGGCCCCGCCGGTCGTCAACCTCCTCACGCCGGCCCGCACCCTTTCCACGGTCCCGGGCACGGCGATCACGCTGGCGGCTTCCGCGACCTCCCTGATCGGGACCATCTCCTCGGTCCAGTTCTACGTGAACGGCAGCCCCACGCCGGTGAACGGCGGCAACGGTCTCACCGCGGCACCCTACGTCAGCAGCTTCACGCCGACGACGCCCGGGAGCTACGTGATCGACGTGATCGCGACCGACGACCGCGGCAACACGGCGGTCTCCAACTCCTCCACGGTGACCGCCGCCTACACGGTGCCCACGATCGCGATCTCCGCCCCGAATCCGAACGCGACCGCGCGCCTGGTGCCCAACGTGCCGGTGACGCTCACGGCGACGGCCACCGTGCAGATCGGCGCGGGTTCCTCCGTCCTCCTGGTTGAGTTCCTCCTCGACGGCCAGCAGATCGCGGCCCGCACCACGCCGACGAATGCCGCGCTCGGGACGTACTCCGCCACCTGGATCCCGACGACCCCGCTCATCGGCAATCACGTCCTCACCGCCCGGGTCACCGACACGAACTCGCAGTCGGCGACCTCGAATCCGGTCACCGTGGTGATCGCCAACGCCGTCGGCACCCCGCCCACCGTGACGATCTCCACGTCGCCGATCCCGGGACCCGGCCTGCAGACCCTGTCGCAGGTCAATTTCCTGGCCAACGCCTTCGCCAACGGGGTGAACACCTCGATCAACAACGTGGAATTCTTCCTGAACGACCAGAGCATCGGCCTGGCCGCGCGCGAGCAGGCGACCAACCTCTACCGTCTCGTCTACGATTTCAGCCGCATCGACTTCGCGACGGCGCCGGTCAATCCCAACAACCCGTCCCAGTACATCCTGCCGCTCTACGCCATCGCACGCGACAGCAACAACAACCAGACGGTCTCGGCCACCTCCAACCTGGTCATCAACCCCGCGACGAGTGCCCCGCCGACGCTCTCGCTCGCCGCGATCACGAACACCACGGTGACGCAGGGCAGCCAGATCTTCTTCGCTCCGATCTTCGGCGACAGCGACGGCACGGTCACGCAGATCTCGCTCTTCGCGAACGGCGTGGCGGTGCAGAACCTCGGCAGCCCCGTCCTCGGGCAGAGTGTCTTCACCTACAACGCGAGCACGCCGGGCCGCTACAATTTCTACGCGGTGGCCACCGACGACACCGGCAACACCGCCGTCGCCTCGCCGGCCATCCTCGTGCAGGTCAACGCGGTCAGCGCTCCCGAGACCACGCTCGCCCAGCCGGCGAACAACTCGACGGTGACCACCGTGAACGCCCCCGTGTTCCTCGAGGGCACCGCGCGGGCGACCGGCACGACCCTCGTGCCGACGCTGGTCTTCATCGCCACCGGCAACAACGGCACCCGTACCCAGATCAACGGCGTGCGCGTCGGGACCACCAACACCTACCGGGCCATCTGGACGCCGACCACCGCCGACAGTTACACGCTGGTGAGCCAGGCCACCGTGGCCGGGGTGCAGAGCACCAGCACGGTATCGCGCCAGGTCGTCGTCCGGGAACTCATCGGCATCGCGCCCACCATCAGCATCAGCGTGCCGGGCACGGTCACCACCGCTTCGGCCGTCAATCTCACCGCCACCTCGGCCGACTCGGATGGCTCGGTGGTCAGCGTGGAATTCTTCGTTAATCGCAACAGCGTCGGGCAGGCCGTGCGCGACCAGTTGGCGAACACCTGGCGCGTGCAGACCAGTTTCGCCGGCATCACGCCGGGCTCGGTCGAGGTGGTGGCGCGGTCGACGGATAACTCCGGCAACGTGGCCGCCTCGAGCACGTCGTTCATCAACCTCGTGGCGGCCTCGAGCATCCCGCCCACGATCACCATCACGCCGTCGACGACGAGCGCGGCCTTCAGCCGTCAGGTGCAGCTGCGGGCCAACGCGCGCGACAGCGACGGCACGGTGAACTCGGTGCAGTACTTCGCCAACGGCGGGAGCCTCGGGTCCTCGTCCAACGCGAGCACGGGCTTCCAGTTCAACTGGACGCCCACGACGTCCGGGCGGTTCAGCGTGTACGGCGTCGCCACTGACAACACGGGCAACATCGTCATTTCCGCTCCCGTGGAGGTGCTGGTGCGGCCCAATAATCCGATCCAGGAGAGCGCGGCCTTCATCCTCCAGACCTATCAAGACATCGCCAACACGACCTCGATCAATCCGCTGGTCTTCGATGACCTCGACGCCCGGTTATCTGCCGGCACCCTTGAGCGGTCCGACCTGGTGGTGACGCTCATGAAGGAGACCGGCTTCGCGGCGCCGGTGAACCTGCTGGCGACCTACTACGTCCTGATGGGGCAGTGGCCCACCTCCGCCAACTACGCCACGTACCTCGCGACGGCGCGCGGCAGCCTCTCGGGCGCGGTGGGTTCGATCCTGTTCTCCAACGAGTATTTCGCCAAGTACGGCGTGGTCCCCACCACTCAGCTGCTCGACACCCCCACGAGCTCCATTCCCGCCGAGACGTTCCTCAACCGCCTCTACGCCAATGCGGGTCTCGGCACGCCTTCGGCGCTCAACCGCGTGCAGTTCCGCAGCAACAACGTGCTTTCGGCCACGCTGGGCCGCGGGTACATCAACCAGGGGCTCAACGGCGCGATCGCCGAGTTCATCACCAATACCAACTCGACTAACGCCGCGCTGCTCCGCAAGGCCCGGGCCGCCGCGTTGTTCTACCAACTCGACAAGCCAGGCGTGACGATGACGCCGGAGGAGATCGCCTCCGCCGTCGCCGCCCTCGAGGCGCTGCCCGACGACAAGGCGATGGCCGCGGCCGCCCTCAAGGATACGCTTTACCTGTACCGCTACGTCACGATCACCAAGCAGCCCGCACCGCTCACGGTCGCCGCGCGGTCCGGGGCGATCTTCTCCGTCGAGGCGCTCGGCGCGCCTCCGCTGGCCTACCAGTGGCTGCTCAACGGCGCGCCGATTCCCGGCGCCACCCGCTCCATCCTCAGCCTCACGAACGTCTCCGCGGCCAATGCCGGCAGCTACACGGTGGCCATCACCAGTAGCGCCGCCACGGCGACCAGCGACGCCGCCACGCTTACGCTCTCGAACGCGACGACCCGCCTCGCTAACATCTCCACGCGCGGGCTCACCTCGGGCGGCGCCAACGTGCTGATCGGCGGCTTCGTGGTCACCGGCACCGCCGCCCAGACCCGGCAGATGCTCATCCGGGTCGTCGGCCCGACGCTTTCGACCGCGCCGTTCAACGTGACCACCGCCCTCGCGAACCCCGGACTCGAGGTCTACGCGGGCAACAACCGTAATCCCGTCCTGACGAACGACGACTGGGGCACCCAGTCGGCGGGCAACGCTCAGGTGGCCGCCATCCAGCAGGCCGCCCAGCGGGCGGGTGCGTTCGCGCTGCCGAACAATTCCCGCGATGCGGCGGTGCTCGCCACCTTGCCGCCTGGTCCCTACACCGTGCAGGCCACGGTTCCCGCCGCGACGCCCAATGCCACCGGCGTCGTCCTGATCGAGGTCTACGACGTCACGCAGGGAGGGCCGGCCGGTCCCAAGGCCGCGAACGTTTCGACGCGCGGCTTCGTCGGCACCGGTTCCGACCAGCTCATCGCGGGCTTCGTCGTCACGGGTACGGTTTCCCGGCGCATGCTCATTCGCGGGGCCGGTCCCACGCTGGGGGCGCTGGGAGTGCCCGGGGTTCTGGCCGATCCGCAGCTGCGACTCGTGGCGCAGGCGAGCGGCGAGGTCCTCCGCACCAACGACAATTGGTCCACCGGCGAGGAAGCCTCCATCATCTCCACGGCCGCATCGGCGGCCGGCGCCTTCCCGTTCGGAGCGAACAGCCGCGACGCCGCGATGATCGTCATGCTCGAGCCCGGCGCCTACACCGTGCAGCTCACCGGGGTGGGCAACGCGACCGGGGTCGGCATCGTCGAGGTGTACGACGTCGATCCCTGACCGCCGCGGCGCGGCCTTCGCGCCGCGCCGGGGTCAGGTGAGTTCCGGAGTGACGCCAAGCACGAGGTCCCAACGGGCCGCGAGCTCCCCGGCGCGGGAGCCGGGCAGCGGGGCGAAATCGAGCGTGACCGCGTCCCGTTGCCGCGGATCGCGGATTCCCCGCCAGATCCCATCGCGCTCGTTTCCCGGGTGCCCCTTCACGTAGCCCTGCGTGACGAGCTCTTTCCTGCCGCGAATCTTCACCGCGAGGTGGATGTGCGGGGTGCGGCCCGGGTACGGGACGGGCTTGATGGTGCGGAACACGTATTCGCCCGTGGCGCCGGTGACGAACCGACCGAAGCCCTGGAAGTGGGCGTCGCGGCGTGAGTGATCGCCTCCCGTGCGCGAGTGCAGGTAGGTGCCCGCGTTGTCGCATTGCCAGATCTCGATCGTGGCGTTGCGAATCGGCGCGCCGTCCCGCGTGAGCAGGCGCCCGCCGAGCCAGGTCACTTCCCCGACGGCGGGCGTGGTCGAGTCGTTGACGACGACGAGGTCGTTGTCGGTGTCGAGCGGAAGCCTATCCGGGTAGAAGGGTCCCTCCGTCTGGGGAGGGGTTAGGGTGAGCTGCTCGGCGAAAAGTCCGGGCGTGGTGCAGAGCACGGCTGCCCAGGACATCCGACGGAGGAAATCGCGGCGGGGAGTGAGGATCTGCAGGGGCATATGGAGGATGTTGCCGGGTCGGGACGCGGCCCTCGCGGTAAAGTTAAGCCGCCCTCCCCGGCGAACTCCGCCGCCGTCTCAGAAGGAACCCTTCACGCCGAGCGTCAGTTGCACGCCGTGGGTCATCTCCTGGTAGCGGCGGGCGTAGGCCGGAGTCAGCGAGCCGTAGCGCTCGAGGATCTCGGGCTGGTCGAAGATATTCTGACCGTTGAAGTAGAGCGTAAGGTTCGGTCGGAGTTGCACGTCGAGGTTGAGGTCCACGGGGATACGGCCCCGAACGTACTCGTAGGCGTCAGGCCCGAGACCCGGCAGGGCGCCGCGCTGCTGGGTCCCGCGATAGTTCCACTTCAGCATGACGGTGAAGGAGCGTCGCGACCAGGAGACGCCCCAGTTGGCGCTCTCCGGCACGAAGGAGCCGAACTCAGCGTCCTTCTCGCCGTCGAGTTCGAGCTTGGTGCCGTTGGCGAACACCTGCACACCGCGGCCCCAGGGGCCGAGAAACGCCAGCGAGTGGCGCACGTTGAACTCGACGCCGGAAACCCGCGCCAGCTCGTTCAGGTTGTAGGTCGTGGAGAGGCGCCAGCCCGCGTAGCGCGCGTCAAGGTCGAGCGCCTGAAGATCGGCGGCCGTGGCGATCTTCACCACGTTGCCGAAGAAGTCGCGGATGTCCTTGCGGAACACGCCGGCGCTGAGCAGCCCGCCCTGGGCGGTGTAGAACTCGAGCGAAAGATCGTAGTTGTCGGCGCTCCAAGGCCGCAGCCCCGTGTTCCGGATCGTGATCCTTCCCGGGATGTTGTCGGGGTCCGGGATGTTATCGTCGAAGTCCGTCTCATCAATGGTCGCGTTGGGGATGAGGTTGGTGAAGTCCGGCCGGCCGTAGGTGCGCGCGTAGGCGGCGCGCAGCAGGAGGTTTTCCCGCAGGTTCCAGGTCAGGTGGAAGCTTGGGTAATATCCGTCGTACGAGCGGTTGGCGCGGAAGCCGCGGTCGGTGCGGGTCAGGCGCACCTCCTCGAGTGAGCCGGCCGCGCCCGCCTCGGGACGGCGGATGCGCGCGCCGTTGGCGGCGTGGACGAAGGCGCCGGTGGCGGAGCGGAGCCAGACGGCGTTGGGATCATAGGCGACGCCCTCGCCCTTGGCCGTCGTCTTCTCGTAGCGCACGCCGGTGACGACGCGCAGGCGGTTGTGGAACAGCCCGAACTCGGCCTGCGAGTAGAGGGCGGCCACGCCCTCCTCGAGCCGCTCGGAATTGGTGATGCGGAACTGCTCCTCGGTCGCGATCTGCGCGGGCGTCTTCGTCCAATGGCCGGGATTGGCGGAGAAGCCGTCCCAGGCGCGGTAGAGCGAGACCCACGGCAGGTTGCTCAGGCCGTAGAATTCAGGCTGGTTGACGTAGTTCCTCATGCCGAACGGAGCCGGGCTGTCGGGGGTGGTCGCGTTGCCGTCGGGCCCGAGGTAGGTCCAGTTGATGCTCTGGCGGCGAACGTCGCGGACCTTCACGCGGTTGAGGCCGCCCACCTGCACCGCGGCGGGGAAGGGCAGGAAGCCGAGGGAGCGGCGGACATCGAGCTTGGCGTTCCGGAGGCCGTCGCTGATCGGTCGGGGCGTCGATTGCGCGGTGTTCAGGCGATAATTGGAGAGATCGCGCCAATCGACCTCGCGGTTGGCGTTGTCGAACGCGCGGAGTTCATAAGGGCGCAAGGTGTTGACGGCGCCGAGCGTGACGCGCGCCGGATTCGTGAGGGCGATGCCGAGCGTGCGGAAGCGGCCTTCGCTCGTGTCGTAGTAGCCGCCCCAGGCGCGCGAAAGTCCCAGCCCGCCCACGATACGCCAGGTGCCGTCGTCGAACCGGTAGCGCAGTGAAGCCGCCTGCGTGTCGAGGCGCTGGACGACCGAGGCGCCGGCGCCCATGAGCGCGACGCCGCCGCGGCCCGTGGCGCCGGCGGTGAAGTCGGGCCCGAAGCTGAACGCGACACCGGGGGTGATCGCGGGCGTGGCGTTGGTTCCGGTGGTGAAGTTGATCGACGCGTTCGACCGGTCGGCGATGAAGCGGCTGCGTTCGACGCTCAGCGAGAGGACGCCGTTCGCGTGAGGGCGCCAGTCGGCCTTCACGGCGCCGGACTGGCGCGCGGTGAGGCGCGGGACGCTGATGACCTGGTACGAGGAGAGGAAGGGCCGGTCGAGGGCGGCGCCGGTGCCGGCGGCGCTCGCGGTGTAGCCCTTGGTGGAACGCTGTTGCTCGACGAACCGCGATTGCACCTGGCCCGTGATGACGAGACCGAAGTCACGGTTGACGGGCAGGGTGTAGTCGAAGCTGAAGCTTGGACGGACCTTGTAGATCATCTCGTCCGAGACATGCGGTTCGCGGCTCAGGCTGAGTCGGTTGTGGATGCCGGCGAGGCTCGCGCTGTAGCGGAGCTGGGCGGTCTTACGCTCGAAGGCACTCTTGCTCACCATGTCGATGGAGCCGGACATGGAGTCGGCCGGCGTCGACGGGGTGGGGACCTTGGTGACCTCGAGACGCGAAATGTTGTTGATCGAGACCTCCTTGAACTGGAACACGCGGGAGGCGCCCTGGGGGTTGCCCGTGTTCGCCATCTCCATGCCGTCGGTGGAGAGCACCGCCATGCTGGTGGGGAACCCGCGGACGGAGACGGAGGCGACGGAGCCGCCCGACTCGGTGTCATATTCGGCCGTGATGCCGGGCAGGTACTTCAGGAACTCACCCACGTTGCCATCCATCACGTCCCCGAGGGAGTCGGCCGCCACGACGGTCTTGATGTTGGGGGCGAAGCGCTGCTCGTTGATCGCGATCGCCTCGTTGTCGGTCTCGCGCTCCGAAGCCACGGTGAAGGCGTCGAGCCGCACGACGTCGCCCGAGCCGAAGCGGGCCGCGCTGGAGAGATTGAAGTCCTGGGTCGCGACCTGTCCGGCCGGGACGGTGACGGTGGCGCGCTGCGGGTCGAGGCCCGTGTAGAATGCCTCGATGACGGCCGCGCCGGCGGGAACATTGGTCAGGCGGTAGGTTCCGTATTGGTCGGTGAATGTGACCTGTTCGGTGCCGGCGAGGGTGACGCGGGCGTTGTTCAGGAACTTGCCCGTCGCCACGTTCTGCACGCGGCCGGTGACGCCGCCGGTGGTGGGTGGTTGGGCGGCGGGGGAGGATGACAGGAGCGTGCCGAGCAGCAGGGAGAAGGTTCCGAGGATGCGGGGGTGGATCATGGTCTTGAAGCGGTTTCCGGGAAAAGGAGTCGATGATCAGGGACGGTGGCGCGGCAACTCGGCCTTGAAGTCTCCGAGGCTCGACCAATGCAGGCGGCGGTTGAGGTCGACCTCGGTCACGACGACGGTTCCCCATTCCTTCGCCTGCGCGAGGAGCCGGCCGTCCTGGCCGTAGATACCCGACACCATCCAATCCTGCGTGGCGTCGGTGTGGGTGCTGCTCACGACGTAGACGTGGTTTTCGCACGCCCGCGCGGCGGCCAGGAGCGGGTTGCAGCCCATGACGGGAAACGCGATGACTTCCGCGCCGCGGTTCGCGAGCTCCCGCGCCACCTCGGGAAAGAAGCCGTCGTAGCAGACCATCAGGCCGATCTTGCCGAGCGAAGTCATGAAGACCGGATATTCGTTTCCGGGGGTGATGCCGCCCTCGATCTCACCCCGGGGCAGGCAGATCTTGCGGTACTTGCCGATCAAGGCGCCGTCGGGTCCGATCAGCGCGGCGATGTTGTAGATCAGGGCGCCCTCGCGCTCGACGAGCCCCACGACGAGGTGCAGCCGGTGCTCGCGGGCGAGGCCGCCGAAGTAGGCGGTGGAGGGGCCCGGCACCGGTTCGGCCACCGCCGCGTAATTGGTCCCGCCTCCGAAGGTCACCACCTCCGGCAGCACGACGAGGTCCGCGCGTTGGCGTGCGGCGTCGGCGATCAGCGGCGCGAAGGCCCGGCGGCGGGCATCCGGCGTGCGGGCCTCGCGGGGCACGAAGTGCACGGCGGCAAGTCGCGTGACCCGCGGGCCGGCGGGAGCTGTGGGCGCCATGCTGACCTCGGCCCACTCCACCTTCGCATCCGCGGCCCAACGGAACTCCAATTCAACCCATGCGCGCGTGGCGGACGAGGGTGCCCGGTAGACCCCGCGTACTTCCGTCCAGCCGGGCTTCACTTCGCCGGTGTCCTCCGGGTATTCCGGCTCCGCGCGCGGCTTGCGGCCGGGTTGATAGGAGGCGGTTGAGGGTTCGTCGCGGGTCACCGGCCGGCCCTGCGCGTCCTGCCAGAGGATGCGCGCGACCGCCGTGCGCCGGCCGTCGGCGTTATGCACGCGGCGCAGCGCGGAAAAGGCGTAGGTCGTGCCGCCCTCGACGGGAAAGGCGCGCGTCCAGCGCCCGATCCGGCCGGGCTGCGCGTCGGAGGTGATGACCAGCGCGCCGTCGCCGCGGGGGCCGCCGGCGGGATCGAAGCTGAAGGTCGGCGCGATCTCCGTGCGGAGGATCGCGGCGGACCACCCGGCGGGGGCGTCGGCCGCAATCAAGGAGAGGCTGGGCGGAATCAGGGCGGGCAGCAGGAGTAACGTGAGGCGCATGCCGATGCGGGGTCTTCGAGAATGGGCACCACAGCCGTCGGTTCGTCGAATGCAAATCGCGCGCAAACTGTGACGGCACTCGGGCTGGCCAAAGATCGAATTTGTCAGATGCGATTCAGGGCGGAACTTGACGGATCACGCGTATTCGGTGCGTCTCGCTGTCGCCGACGTAGATGGCGCCGTCGGTGTCGGCAAAGATCCCGTGCAGGCGGGCTAGCTGGCAGGCGAGCGCGGGGCCGTCGGGTCCATCGCCCTTCTCTCCGGTGCCGGCGATGAGCTCGAGGTGGCCGGTGCGCCGGTCGATCATTCGCACGCTGTGACTCTCCGTGTCAGCGAGCCAGACGTTGCCGTCGGCGTCCACGGCGATGCCCTTCGGGCCCGACAGCGTGGCGTCGCGTGCGGGGCCGCCGTGGCCGGTAAATCCCTTCTTCCCCGTGCCGGCGACGTGGTGGATCGTGCCGCGGAGGGGATCGAGGCGGAACACCTGGTTGCCCTCGCGGGTGGCGAGCCAGAGATTGCCCTCGCGGTCGAAGTCGAGGGAGCGCGGGCCGCGCAGCGGTGTGCCGGCGATGGGCGCGCCGTCGGGCGTGTCGCCCGGTTTTCCGGTGCCGGCAAAGGTGGAGATGATCCCGGTCGCGGCGTCGATGCGGCGGATCACGTGGTTGCCGATGTCGCAGACGTAGAGGTGGCCCGCTCGGTCGAACTGGATGCTGTGCGGTTGCCGGAACCGGGCCTTCAAGGCGGGCCCGCCGTCACCGGAGTAGCCGGGTTGCCCGTCGCCGGCGAGGGTGGTGATCACGCCGGTCCTGAGATCGATCCGCCGGATCGCGTGGTTGGCCATGTCGGCCACGAACAGGTTTCCTCGCGCATCGAAGCGAATCTCGTGCGGGAGGTTGAACGTCGCTTGCAACGCGGGACCGCCGTCGCCGGTGTAGCCCTTGGCCCCCGTGCCGGCGAGGGTTGAGATCGTGCCGTCGCGTGCGATGCGGCGGATCCGCTGGCCCGTGTATTCGCAGAACCAAAGGGCGCCGTCGGGTCCGCGGATGACGCCGAAGGGGTTGTCGAGGGTCGCTAGCCTAGCTGGGCTGCCGTCGCCGCCGAAGCCTCGGCGGCCGTTGCCGGCGACCGACTCGATCCGCCAGCTGGGACCGGTTGCGGTCGCCGCGGCGGGCGCGATCAGGGCAAGGAGGAGGAGCGCGTTCAGCCGGCGGGGTGAGGGCATGCCCCGAATCCACGAGGCGCGGAGGGCGGCGTCAACGCGTACGCCGCCTCAGGTCTTCCGCTTCCGGCGGCCCCCGCGGGGCTCGATGTTGAGGTACGTCTTGTTGAGCATCTGGCTCTCGTAGAGCTCGAGGAGGCGGACGCCCTCGCGCGGCTTCACCTGGTCCTTGCGCGTGGCGTGGTCGATCTGGGCCTTCATCTTTCGGCAGAGGTCCTCTTGCTGGTACTGCACGCCCTCGATGACGTCGGCGATGCGGCTGCCGCTGAGCGCCTCCTCGATGTAGAAGCCGTTCGGTTCGTCGTCCTCTAGGAAGACGTGCACCTCGTTGACGCGACCGAAGAGGTTGTGGAGGTCGCCCATGATGTCCTGGTAGGCGCCGGTGAGGAAAATGCCGAGGTAGTAGGGCTTTCCGTTCAGCGGATGCAGGTTCAGGTAGGACTTGGTGTCCTGCAGGTCGATGAAGCGGTCGATCCGGCCGTCGGAGTCGCAGGTGATGTCGACGAGGATCGCGTTCACGGAGGGCCGCTCGTCGAGGCGGTGGATGGGTGCGATGGGGAACAGCTGGTCGAGCGCCCAGTGATCGAGGAGGGACTGGAAGACGGAGAAATTACAGACGTACTGGTCGGCGAGCAGCGTGTTGAGCTCGTGCAGCTCCTCGGGCTGGTATCCGGATTTGAGGCCCTCGCGCGCGATCTGCTCGCAGACCTGCCAGAACAGCGACTCGGCGGCGGCGCGGTTCTCGAGGTCGAGGTAGCCGAGGTTGAAGAGGGAGAACGCCTCGTCCTTCTTCTGGACCGCGTCGTGGAAACGCTCGAGGCGGCCTAGCTTGGTACGGTTGCGGAGGAGTTCGGCGAGGTCGTTGACGACCTTGTGGCGGACCTTGGGCTGGTGCTGCTGACCAAGGGACTCGCGCTTGTTGATGCGCTCGAAGACCTCGACGACGAGCATCGAGTGGGGGCCCACGACCGCACGGCCGGACTCACTGACGATATCGGGCTCGGCGACCCCTGAGGCGGCGCAGACCTCTCGGATGTTGGCGACGACATCGCGGGCGTACTCCTCGAGGGAGTAGTTCATCGACGACTCGAAGTTCGTGCGCGAACCGTCGTAGTCGATGCCGAGTCCGCCACCGACGTCGAGGTACCCCATGGGGAAGCCCATGCGGGCGAGCTGGCAGTAGAAGCGTGCGGCCTCGATGACGGCGTTCTTGATCGTGATGATGTTCGGGACCTGGGATCCGATGTGGAAGTGGATCAGGCGCAGGGCGGACGTGAGCTTGGCCGCACGGAGGCGCTCGACTGCGAACAGGATCTCGGCGGTGTTGAGACCGAACTTGGCGTTGTCGCCGGTAGAGGTGGCCCACTTGCCCTCGCCGCGTGTCTGGAGCTTGGCGCGGAAGCCGATCATCGGCTTTACCCCGGTCTCGGCGGAGAGGCGGATGATGTCGTCGAGCTCGCTGAGCTGCTCAACGACGATGATGATGCGCTTCCCGAGCTTACGGCCGAGCAAGGCGAGGCGGATGTAGTCGTGATCCTTGTATCCGTTGCAGATGATGAGACGTTGCGCGCCCTCGTGCATGGCGAGCGCGATCATCAGCTCCGGCTTGGAACCGGCCTCGAGGCCGAAGTTGTACTCCTTGCCGGCCGAGACGATCTCATCAACCACCTCACGCAGTTGGTTCACCTTGATGGGGAACACGCCGCGGTAGCCACCCTTGTAGCGTTCCTCCTTGATGGCTTTGCGGAACATCTCGTTGAGCTGCACGACCCGGTGGCGCAAGAGGTCCTGGAAGCGGATGACGAGCGGCGCCCGTAAACCCATTCCAAGGGCCTCCTGCACGACGTCGAGAACCCGGATGGATCGCCCGTCGAGGCGCGGTTGAACGGTCACGAGGCCCTCTTCGTCAACCGCAAGGTGCCCGGCGCCCCAGCGCTTAAAGCCGTAGAGTTCTTCGGACTGGGCGGCCGTCCAGGCCGGGGAGGATCTGCTTTTCAACGCGGGGCGGGGTAGGGGGACTTATGGCTTGCTTTCGAAGTCGGCGGATCAGTTAGATGCGTGTTTTCTTTTTTCAAAACACCCGCCACGCAATTCCGAAAATGTCCTCCGTGTTTTCCGCCCTCCAGACCCTCGCTCAGACCGCCGCGCCAGCCGGGCAGCCCCAGCCCTCCGCGTGGGTGCAGTTGCTGCCGATGGTGCTGCTGTTTGGCGCGATGTATTTCTTCCTGATCGCCCCGCAGCGGAAGAAGCAGAAGGAGCACGAGAAGATGCTCAAGGCGCTCGAGTCCGGCGACGAGGTCGTCACCAGCGGTGGCATCTACGGGGTGATCACCAATGTGAAGGAAGACCGGTTCGTCGTCCGCGTGGCGGAGAACACCAAGATCGAGCTCGGCAAGGGCTTCGTGCAGGCGGTGGTCCGCAAGGTGAACGCCGGGGAGAAGAAGTAATCCCTTTCCGCGTTCACGCCCGGTCTCGCGGGGCCCGTCCTTCGGCGGGGCCGCGGTCTGGATACCTTTAAACCCAAAAGATCCATGCTCAAACGCAACCTGTGGAAGCTCGTCGCCTCGCTCGCCCTCATCGGGTGGGCGGTGGTGCAGCTCATTCCGGTCCAGGACGAGCCGTTCGTCGGCTACGTCCGCTCCCATGCCACCGCCAAGCAGGCGGAATTCGCCAAGCTGCTCGACGAGGCCGCCGCTCGGAAGAAGAACCTCCAGGCGCCGAGCGAGTTCGTCGCCCTCAAGCAGATCGGGAAGGAACGCCGGCTCGACCTCACCCAGTACTTCCCCGAGATCCGGCTCGAGGAGTCCCTGCGCAACGTCGAGAAGCGGAACGACATCCTTCTCGCCGAGCTCCTGCGCCGCTCCCGCGGCCGGCTCCAGCTCGGCCTCGACCTGAAGGGTGGCGTCGCTTTCACCCTCGAGGCGGTCGATTCGCCCGGTGAACAGCTCGACGAGTACCAACGTCAGGAAAAGCTGCAGAAGGCCATCGACATCATCGGCGCCCGCATCAACGGGCTCGGCGTGGCGGAGCCGGTCCTCCGCCCCATCGGCAAGAATCGGATCGAGGTCCAGTTGCCGGGCGTCAGCACCAAGGACAACCCCGACGTCGTCGACCAGGTGAAGGCCCCGGCACGTCTGGATTTCCGGCTGGTGCATCCGACGCTCCGGCCAGGCGCCGGCATCGAGGCACCCGCGGGTTACGAGGTGAAGTTGCTTGAGTGGGAAGGCCGGCGTGGCGAGTCCGGCGTCGAGGAGCTCTTCGTGAAGAGGATCCCCGAGATGACCGGCGAGATGATCAGTAACTCGTTCGCGCGGCCCGATCTCTACGGCAAGCCCGAGGTGATCCTGGAGTTTACAAGCGACGGCAAGAAGCGCTTCGCCGAGGTCACGCGTGTGATCGCCGAGATGGGCCAGCGCAATGGCACCCTCGGCCGACTCGCCATCGTGCTTGATGGCAAGCTCTACTCCGCGCCGACCGTTCGGGAGGAGATCAACAGCGACTCCGCCCAGATCACCGGCAGCTTCACCGACCGCGAGGCCATCAACCTCGCCAACGTGCTCAATAACCCCCTCGACGTCGAACTGCGCATCATGGAGCAGTACGAGGTCGGGCCGACGCTCGCCTCCGACGCCATCCTCAGCGCCCGCAACGCCTTCATCGCCAGCACGCTCCTGACGATCGGCTTCATGCTCGTGTTCTACACCGTCGGCGGAATGGTCGCCGCGATCGGCATGGGCGTGAACGTGCTCATCACCCTCGGTGTGATGTCCAGTATCGGCGCGACCCTCACGATGCCTGGAATCGCCGGGATCGTGCTCACCCTCGCGATGTCGGTCGACTCGAACATCCTCATCTTCGAGCGCATGCGCGAGGAACTGAAGCTAGGCAAATCACTGGGCGCGGCGCTTGAAGCCGGCTTCGAAAAGGCTTGGTCGGCGATCCTTGATTCCAACGTCACCACCCTGCTGGTCGCCCTCATCATGATCGCGCTGGGCACGGGTCCCGTGAAGGGCTTCGGCGTCACCCTTACCATCGGTATCTTCACGACGATGCTGGCCGCCGTCGTGGTCAGCAAACTGCTGCTCGAGGCCCTGATCTTCGGCGCCGGCTCCCGCCGCATGCCGATGTTCTCCGTGCTGCAGAACACTTCCTTCGACTTTCTCCGCATGACGAAGGCGGCGGTGATCCTCACCGTCGTCGTCCTCGTCGTCGGCGTTGGTGCGCTGGTCTACAAGGGCAAGGATATCTACGGCATCGACTTCGCGGGCGGCGATATGGTCACGCTCAACTTCGCCAAGCGGACGGAGCTCGCCGAACTCCGCGCGGCTGCGGCCAAAGCCGGACTCAAGGAGGTCAATTTCTCCTACCAGCAGCCGCTCGGCACCGAGCGAGAAGTGCTGCGAATCACGACGCCCTTCGACCAAGGCAAGGCGGTCGTGGCCAAGCTGCAGGCGGCGCTGCCGGCCGCGAAGCTCGAGGTCGCCGGCGAAACGCGCATCGGCGCCTCGGTCGGCCGCGAGATCCAGTGGAACGCCTTCAAGTCCATCGCGGCGGCCCTCATCCTCATCCTGCTGTACGTGGCACTGCGGTTCGAGTTCGGCTACGGCGTCGGCGCGGTGGTGGCCACCGTGCACGACCTCATCCTCACCGTGGGCGTCTTCGTCCTCTTCGACCGCCAGTTCAATGCGCCGATGGTCGCGGCGATCCTCCTGATCGCCGGTTACTCGATCAACGACACGATCGTCGTGTTCGACCGCATTCGGGAAGAGCTCAAGATCAACCCCACGGGTACACTCCGCGACGTGATCAACCGCGCGCTGAACCTCACGCTCTCGCGCACGATCATCACGGGCGGCACGACCTTCCTCACCGCCGTCACCCTCATCCTTACGACGACGGGCGACGTGAACGACATCGCGTTCACCCTGCTCATCGGTGTCATCACCGGAACGTTCTCCTCGCTCTTCATCGCCACGCCGGTGTTCTTCTGGTGGCACAAGGGCGACCGGAAACACGTCGAGGCGCATCACGACATCGCGCCGAAGTACGAGTGGCAGGGCTCCAGCAAGGCTTCGGAATAACCTGACGCGTCGGGGGTGACCCCGCGCCCGCGCGTTTCCCGGCCCCCGCGGGGGCCGGGGCGCGCCGTTCCGCGGAGTCTTCACCGCACCGGGATCCATGCGCTGGAATCATTCGCCGCTGCCCGCGGCCGAGGTGGAGGATTTCGCCCGCCGCGCCGGCGTGAGCCGCGTCCTCGCGGAACTCCTGCTGCGTGCCGGCCTCACCGCACCCGAGTCTGCCGGGGAATTCCTGCAGCCGGCGCTCGCCCAGCTGCGGGATCCCTTCTCCCTTCCCAACGTAGAGCCCGCCGCGGCCCGCCTCGCGCAGGCGATCGCGGCCCGCGAGGAGGTCGTCGTCCTCGGGGACTACGATGTCGACGGCGTGAGCAGCACCACGCTGCTGGTGACCGTTCTGCGTCGCTTCGGGTTGAACCCGCGCTTTGTCGTCCCGCGACGTTCGGAGGACGGCTACGGGCTATCGCGCAGTGCGATCGACCGCGCGCTCGAGGGCGGGCGCCCCGCGCTTTTCATCGCGCTTGATTGCGGCACGAATTCCCACGCGGAAGCGGCGTACCTGCGCGGGCTCGGCATTGACGTGCTGGTGATCGACCACCATCGCTCGACGGAACGCACGCTCGAGGACGGCCTGCTCATCAATCCACACGTGCACGCCGGCGCCGGAGGCGCGGGCGATTCACTCCATCTCTGTACGGTCGGCCTCGTCTTCAAGCTGTGCCACGGCCTGCTGAAGCGGCTCCGGGCGGAGAATCATCCCGTCGCTTTTCGCGTCCGGCTGCGGGACCACCTGGACCTCGTGGCGATGGGCACTATCGCCGACCTCGTGCCGCTGCAGGGAGAGAACCGCATCCTCGCGCGTCACGGCCTCCGCATTCTGGAGTCAACCGAGCGTCGCGGCCTTCGCGCCCTGATGGACGTCGCCGGTGTGCGCCCCGGCAACGGTCTCACTCCGACCGATATCTCCTTCCGGCTCGGGCCGCGAATAAACGCGAGCGGGCGGCTCGCCGACGCCGC
>JACCDP010155288.1_pt1 | contig 89001 bp, 57 predicted proteins | sample 7445841 | NCBI WGS metagenome assembly JACCDP01 (sample SAMN15323441, study PRJNA562643) | freshwater metagenome | isolation source: river surface water | place: USA:Blue River Watershed | collected 2017-08-17
CCACCCAGCAGCAGGTGCCGGCCGCGAAAAACCCCCGCGTGGCGCGCCGCGACGGCATGGTGCAGCACCGCGCGCAGACCCGCCTGTTGGAAGTGCGCGAGCAGGTCCTCGGTCACGGGCACCAGCCGGCGGTTGCCGTCGGCGACACCGGCGGTGCGGGCGAACAACCGGCATGTCCCGGGCCACAGCACGCCGGACTCGCCGGCGACCATGCGGGCGATCGCGGGGGCGATAGAGGCGTGCGTCTGCACCGGCACCCGCTCCTGGAACGCGGCGTAGGTCATCCGGGCGTCGACGCCGGCGGCGCGCCAGTGCGCGGCCGCGGCAAGGCGCGGGAGCAGGGAAGCCAGGGCGGCGGCCTGTTCGGCCGTCCCGCCACCGCGGCGTCGCAGGCGCCATTCCACACCGGCTGTGCGCAGGCCGAGCCCGAGGACGTGGATGAATTTGGGCCGGACAGGCATGGCGGCGCGACGCGGGCCGAGGGCAGGGCCGGGGGCGGAGAGTCGCAAGCGAATTACCCCCCCCGCGGTTTGCCGCGCTCCGGGTTTGCGCGCGCCACGCCCGGCCCCAAGCGTCGGTCCAATGCCGTTACCCCCGATCATCCATGAGGACGCGGAGGTGCTCGCCTTCGACAAGCCGAGCGGGCTGCTCGTAGCGCCCGACCGCTGGGACAAGACCCGCGTCAACCTCATGGGGCTGGTGCACGCCGATCCACGCCTCGGCCGCGGGGTGGCCAACGTGCACCGGCTCGACGCCGACACGAGCGGGTTGCTGCTGTGCGCGAAGACGAAGCCCGCGCTCGATTTCCTCTCGGGCCAGTTCCAGTCGAAGACGGTGGGCAAGACCTACCACGCGCTGGTGGCCGTGCTGCCCGCGGGTCGCGAGATGAAGGTGGCCGCGTCGGTGCGCGACACGCAGGGCGGCCTGCCTGACGAGTTCACCGTGGAGCTGGCGCTGGGCGAGGATGAGCGCCAGCCGGGCCGCATGCGGGTCTTCAAGGGGCGCGGCGGCAAAGCCTCCGTGACGCGCTTCCGCACGCTTGAGCGCTTCGGCGCGGGCGCGCCGCGTGACCGCGAGGCCGCGCCGGCCGGTTACGCCTGGGTCGAGTGCGAACCGCTGACCGGGCGCACCCACCAGCTGCGCCTGCACCTTGCCGCGGCGGGCGCGCCGATCCTTTACGATCCGTTCTATGGCGACCCCCGCGTCGCGCTGCGGCTCTCCGATCTCAAGCGGGGCTACAAGGGGCGCGAGGATGAGAAACCCTTCATCGGACGTCTCGCGCTTCACGCCACGGCGCTCACCTTCACGCATCCCGCCTCCCGCGAGCGCGTGACCCTGACCGCACCCGTGCCGCACGACTTTGAGGTCGCCCTGAAATACCTGCGTCGTTTCGCCTCCTCCTCGTTGTCGCGCGCCCGTGCGGGCGCCTGAGCCCTTTTCCCCCATGAAAACCGCCGCCCCCACCGTCACCCGCCGCGAGGCGCTCCGCACCGCCGCCCTCGGCGCCCTGGTCATGCCCGTCATCGGCCCGATTTTCGCCGCCGAGAAGAAAAAGGCGCCCGAAGCCGCCTTGCCGACCTACGCCTCGTTCCCCGACGGCCGCGAGAACGGCCTCCGGCTCGGCGTCGCTTCCTACTCGCTGCGCAACCTGCCCCTCGACGAGTTCATCTCCGTCGTGAAGGTGCTGCGCGTTTCGAACGTCGCGCTCTTCCGGTTGCACTGCAACTGGGAGTCGGCTCCGGTCGCGGAGTGCCGCGCGGTCGGCGAAAAACTCAAGGCCGCCGGGCTGCGTCTCACCGGTTCCGGTGTCATCAACCTGCCCAACGACGAGGCCAAGTGCCGCCTGGCTTTCGAGAACGTGAAGGCGGCCGGCATGGCCACCATGGTCTGCAAGCCCGACCTCGCCGCCCTTCCGCTCGTCTCGCGTCTCGCCAAGGAATTCGACCAGCGGCTCGCCATCCACAACCACGGCCCCGAGGACAAGGTGTACCCGACGCCCGCGGTCGCGTTCGACGCCATCAAGTCCCTCGATCCCCGCGTCGGCCTCTGCATCGACGTGGGCCACACCGTGCGCGGCGGCGAGGATGCGATCACCGCCATCCGCAAGTACGCGTCGCGTGTGCACGACGTGCATCTGAAGGACAGCGTCGCCGTGCCGGGCGCGATGCGCGACATCCCGATCGAGGTCGGCGCCGGGCGGCTCGACATCCGCGGGATGCTCCGCGCCCTGCTCGATATCAAGTACGACGGCGTCGTGTCCTTCGAGTACGAGAAGGTGGCGGGCAACCCCATCACCGGCCTTGCTGAATCGGTGGGCTACGTGCGCGGGGTGCTGGCGGCCTACGCCCGCTGACCGTTCCGAGGTGCGCGCCGGGGCGGCCCTTCGCGCGCACCGCGGCTTTCCGCTTGCGCGCCGCGCCGCGCGCCCGTTTCCCTTGCGCCGCCTGTAGGGGTGTCTTCCGCGGAAGGCTGAGATTGCGGCGCGACCGGCCGCTCGACCCTTTGAACCTGTGCGGATCATGCCGTCGGAGGAAACAGCAGGCGCCGGTTCACGCGCCTTCGGGCGCGCGCCCGGCGCCCCTTCGTTGGCGAGCCGTCCGGGTCAGGCGATCAGCCATGACCAACGCCCAACTCCGAATCCGTCTCCTAGCAGCGGCCGCCGCCTTTTTTTCGCCGGCCCTGCTCCGCTCCCAGGTCTTGCCGGCCACCCCGGCCGTCCAGCTCGCGCCCCTGCGCGTGACCGCCGACCTCTGGGAAACGCCACTTGAGCGCGTGCCGGCGAGCGTGAGCGTTTACGATGCCGGAGCGCTGCGCGGCGAAGTCCGCCATTTCGGCGACCTCGTCGACCAGATCCCCAACCTCACGTGGACCGGTGGCACCTCGCGGCCGCGTCATCTCCAGATCCGCGGCGTCGGCGAAAACTCCCAGTACGAGGGCGAGACGCCCGATTCGGCGGTGCGTTTCCTCGTGGATGACCTCGATTTTACCGGCCTCGGCGGCGCGGCCTCTACCTTCGATGTGGAGCAGATCGAGGTGCTGCGCGGTCCTCAGGCGGGGGCCTTCGGCCCGAACGCCGCGGGCGGGTTGGTCCGCGTGGTGACGGCGGCGCCCACGCCCTTCTGGACGGGGCGCCTTGAGACGACCGCGGGAGGAGACGGGCTGCGGGAGGCGGGCTTCGCCGCGGGTGGTCCGCTGCTCGGCGGCGGGCGGCCCGCCCTGCTGGGCCGGATCGCGGTGCACCGCCACGTCAGCGACGGTTTCCGGCGCAACCTCACGCTGGGCCGTGACACCAACGCGCGCGATGAACGCACCGCGCGGCTGCGATTGGCGGGGGAGGGGAACGGAGGCTGGCGCTGGGAGACGACCCTGCTGCGTTCCGACCTGCGCAACGGCTTCGACGAGTTCGCCCTCGATAACAACGGCCGGGACACGTTCAGCGACCGTCCCGGCCGCGACGACCAGCGGGCGCTCGCCGGGAGCGTGCGTCTCGCCGGCCCCGTCGCCCGCGACCTTCGGCTCACGGCGGTGGCGGCGGCGACGCGAGCCGATACCCGCTACAGTTACGACGACGACTGGACCGCCGCCTCCTACGCCGGTTTCAGCGATCTGTCCCGCGCGCGCCGCGGCTGGAATGCGGAGGCCCGGCTCGACGGCGGCGGGGGAGCCGGCGGCGGCGCGCGCTGGACGCTGGGCCTGCACGGTGCGCGGCTCGACGAGGACAGCCGTTACACCAACGAGGATCCCGGTGACCTGCGCGGCCTCGCCACGGACTACGCCGCGCGCCAGCTTTCGCTCTTCGGCCAGACGGCCTGGTCCTGGGGAGCAGCCGGCCGGCTGGTCGCGGCGCTGCGGCTGGAGCACGTAGGGCAGGACGGCATGGGCACGCGGACCCGCTTCCGCAAATCGCGCGGGACCTCCGACCCGCTCGTGATTTTTCGTCCCCGGTTCTCGGACACACTGCCGGGAGGAAAGCTGACGTGGGAGCGGGACCTGCGGGCGGGTGGCCTCCTGTTCGCCTCGATGACGCGCGGCCACAAGGCGGGTGGCGTGAACGTGGACGCGCGCATCAACCCCCCGGCGGACCCGCTCACCTACCGCACGGAGACACTCTGGAACTGGGAGGCGGGTGTGCGCGGCCACGCGCTGGAGCGCCGGCTGACGGGTGGTTTCACGGCCTTCCTGTTGCAGCGGAGCCGGACGCAGGTGCGGGATTCCGCCGGTTTCGGCGGTAATTACCGGTTCTTCACCGCCAACGGTCGCGGCGCGCGCGTGGCGGGGCTCGAGGCGGCGGGCACGCTCGCGGTCACCCGGGAGCTTTCGCTGCATGCGGCGGCCGCGCTGATGGACTCGGAGCTGGAGCGCTTCACGCTCACGAACGGGAATCCGGGGGGCGGCCGCGCGCTGGCGAACACGCCGCGGCACGGCCACACGATCGGGGTGCGCCACGAGACGCGCGGCGGGTTCTTCGCGCGGGTCGAGCGGACGGCCCGCGCCGCGCAATTCGACTCCAACAACCACGACGAGGCGCGCCGGGCCTTCGCGGTGGTGAACGCCGCCGCCGGCGTCGCCCGCGGCGGCTGGAGCGTGACCGTCTGGGTGCGCAACCTCCTCGACGTCCGGCACGACAAGCGGGTGTTCTTCTTCGGCAACGCGGAGCCGGATTACGCGGAGACCCGCTACGAGAGCCGCGCGGATCCGCGTCAGGCGGGCGTCACGCTCGCGCGGCGTTTCTGAACCGCGGGACCGGCGCTTGCGCGCCCGGCCGCCGGCCCGTTTCATCAGGCATGATTTCCCTGCACGAGGGCCGCGGCGCGCGGCGAAAACGACCCGCCGCGCGGGCGTTGACGCTGCTGCTGCGGGTCAACGGCTGCGAGCCGGGCGTGTGGCGGCGGCTGGTGGTGCGGGAGAAGATGTGGCTCTCGCAGCTCCACGACTCCATCCAGCTCGTGTTCGATTGGTACGATTACCAGACGCACACGTTCATCCTGGAAAGCCGCCGGTTCGGCAACCCGGTGCGGAGTGAGGAGGGAGGAGTCGAGGACGACCGCGACATCATGGTCAGCGACCTCGGCCTCGAGCCCGGGCAGCGGTTGGCGTACCGCTATCATTTCGGGGAAGGCTGGGAGGTGGATATCCTCGTGGAATCTGCCGGGCCCGCGGCCAAGGGGGCGCGGCTCCCCGTCTGCGTGGCGGGGGAACGGGCCGGACCGCCCGAGGATTGCGGCGGGCTGGAGGCTTACCACGACATGCTTGCCTGCCTCGGGGATCCCGCTTCGGCGCTCGGGCGCGAGTGGCGCGAGTGGCTGGGCCCGGACTACGACCCGGCGGCCTGCGATCCCGCACGGATCACCACCGCGCTGCGGCGCCTGAAACGCTGAGGCGTTCCGCCCCGGTGCGCCTCGCTGAAACTGGTCAGCGAGTGCCTCTCGAAGACCTCCTGCAGCAGGGTGGTCTCGACGCGGGCGACCACCCTTTCGAGCCTGCCCCAGGTCTGGGCGACGCTGGCGTCCTCGCGCGGCGCCGTCTCGCTCACCACCTGCACGTGCTCCGCCTCCGCGAGCAGCGCCTCCACCTCCCGCCACGCGGCGGGTGAGAAGTCCGTCCGGAAGTCGGCCGGCGGCAGCGGCAGCAGGGCCTCCCAGCCGAGCCCGAGTCGCCGCGCTGTGCGCGCGAAAACCAGGTCCGCACCCTCCGCCGCCGAGGAAAGCGCGATCCACACGGCCGCGCCGCGGGCGCGCAGCCCGGCCAGGACTTCATCCAGTTTTCGTGCCTCTCCCTCGGGATCACGCAGCTGGCGGTGGCCGGTGAAGCCGACGACGTGGAAGACGGGTAATGGTGACGGCTCGCCCATCGGGCGCGAGCGGCTCCGGACCGTCGCGCGGAGTGTCAACCGCCAGGCCCCGGCGGGAGCCGGTGGTCAGTTCACGCGGTTCCAGACGGGCTCACCGAGCACGGCCGCGCGCGCGATCCGCGCCGAGGTTGTCCGCATCTCCACCATTCCCTCCGGGCTGCAGAACGCCGCGTGGCAGGTGACGATGAGATTCGGCGTCGCCGCCTCCTCGGGCGTGCGCAGGGGCTCTTCCTCGACGACGTCCAGGCCCGCCCCGCCGAGGTGTCCCGTCCGCAGCGCGGCGAACAGCGGCGCCTTGCGCACGATGTCGCCGCGCGCCGTGTTCACGAGGAAAGCCCCCGGCCGCATCGCCGCGATCTCGGCCTCGCCGATCAGCCCGCGCGTCTCGGCCGTGAGCGGACAATGGATCGAAACGGTGTCCGAGGTCGCGAGCAGTTCCCCGAGGGTTCCGACCCGTCCGATGCCGAGCGCCTTGTGCGCACCGGCCGGCGCGTAGGGGTCGAAGAAGACCACGCGGAAGCCGAACGCCTTCGCGCGGAGCGCCGCCGCCGTGCCTATCCGGCCAAGGCCGACGATGCCGAAGGTCTGGGTGCTGAGCCGGCGCATGCGGTGTTGCACGTTGATCCGCCAGCCGAGGCGCTTCGCCTCGGCGTCGAGTGGGAAAAGTTGCCGGTAAAGCGCTAGGGTCAGCGCGAGGGCATGGTCGGCCACTTCCTCCGTGCCGTAGTCGGGCACATTGCACACCGGAATGCCGGCCCGCGCCGCCGCCGCGAGGTCCACGCTGTCAAAACCCACGCCGTTCCGCACGATCGCCCGGCAGCGGGTCATGCCCGCCACCACCTCCGCCGTCACCCGTGGTCCGTGCCACAGGATGATGGCGTCGGCCCCGAGCACCTCGGCCGGGAATGGTGCGTTGAAGTCGAGCCACACCGTGGTGAGCTCGGCGACGTCGCCGAGCACCGGACGCTCCACCGAGGCCTCGTGGTCGGTGAACTTGAACTCGCGGGGGCAGACGATCGCGACGGTCGGGCGGGGCATAAAGTCTTTGACCACCGATTGCACGGATGGCACCGATGCGGAAGCTTCTTCCGCGCCACCCGTGACGTCCTTCTCCCGCCTTTTTCTCTCCTCGTTTTGCCTCCTGCTCGCCGCCGCGCCCGGTCTTCGGGCCCAGCGCGAAAAGTTGCCACCGGCCGACCTCGAGTTCGTCGAGAAGACCTGGCCCGGCGCGAAGAAGACCGTCACCGGCATCCGTTACGTCATCCTGAAGGAAGGGCAGGGCGACACGCCCAAACCCGGCGACAAGGTCAACGTGTTGTACGTCGGCAAGCTGCTCGACGGCACGGTGTTCGACCAGGCGACCGAGCCCGATAAGCCTTTCACCTTCCGCGTGCGCCGCGAGATGGTGATCGAGGGCTGGGAGCAGGTGCTGCAGCTGATGAAGCGCGGGGAGCGCCGGCTCGCGATCATTCCGCCCGAAATGGCCTACGGTACACGCGGCCAGCCGCCCAAGATCGGACGCAACGCCTCGCTGATCTTCGAGATCGAGCTGCTCAGCTTCAGCAAGGATTAACCCAACCGCTTTCCCCGCCCCCATGCCCCTTCCTATCCGCTTCCCTCTTCTCGTCATCTGCGCCCTGGCGTCGCTCTCGCCCGCCCGGGCCGAGGTCGGCGTCGGCGCCAAGCCCCTGCCGGGGGCTGAAATGCTCTTCGACGGCACCCGGGAGATGCTCGATGCCAAGTGGACCTACTGGCAGGGACCGCGTTTCGCCTCCTCGCTCCCGATCAAGTGGCGGATCGTCGAGGATCCCGTCGACAAGGGCACGGCGCTGATGACCTTTGACCCGGCCGCGCCGAAAGGACGCTACGGCGCCGCCGACATCGTCACGCAGAAGGCCTATCGCGACTTCCGTCTGCATGTGGAGTTCTGCGTGATGAACGAGGGCGGCAACAGCGGGGTCTACCTGCAGAACCGCTACGAGATCCAGATCCAGGACGGCGACGGCACGAAGCACGGCATGGGGGCCGTGATCAACGAGACGCCGTCGCCCTATTACCTCTACAAGGGCCTGCGGCAGTGGAACGCGTACGACCTCGTCTTCCGCGCGGCCCGTTTCAAGGACGGCAAACTCGTCGAGAAGGCGCGCGTCACGATGTTCTTCAACGGCGTGAAGATTCACGCGCACCAGGAAATCCAGCAGGTCTGGGGTGGCGCCAACTCCGGGATCGACGGCGGCAACGACGGCGGCAAGGGCATCACGGACGCGCCCGGCGGCCTGAAGCTGCAGTGCGAGGGCCATGACGTGCGCTACCGCAACATCTGGATCAAGGAGCTGGACCTCGTGCGTTCCAACACCGCGTTCGCGCGGGAAAACTGAACGCGGCCGGCGAGGGCCGGTTCCGCGACGCCGCGCCCCGGCCAGGATGAATTTCGCCGCCGGCTCCGCCTTTTCGCCGCTGCCGCTCGCGGCGGTGCGCGCCGGGCTAGGCCTGATCGCGCTCCTCCGGCTGGGTGACGTCTGGGCGGGCGCGGGCGCGATCCTGGCCGCGGCTCTGCTGCTCGGGATCCACCGGCGTCATGCGGCGGCGGGATTGCTGGCCGCGGGTTTGGCCACCGTTCCGTCGGCGGCGGATGTTCCCCTCCTTCTGCTGCTCGGGTTTTTCGCGGGCACACCGGAGGTGGAGGCGTTTCTCCTGCGCGGGCCGCGTGGCGACCGGAGTTGGGCCTTCACGCACCGGGGATGGCGGGGCGCCGCGTGGACGGCGATGGTCGGCGGGCATTTGCTCTGGGCCGCTTCGGGGTGGCTGCCGCCGGGCATGCTACGCCCCGCTCTGCCGGCTCCTCTGGCTGCCGCGCATCTGGTGCTGGTGGGATTGCTCGCGTTACCGCCGGCGCGGGTTCCGGCGTGGATCGTGCTCGGCGGCCTGACGCTCGTTGAAGCTTCGGTTCTGGTCGCAGCGTGGCCGCTGGCACCCGCACTCCTGCTGCTCCAGGCCCTCGTCCTTGATTCCCGCTGGCTGCCGGCGCGGAATGACGCGCGCCGCCCCGTCCTGCTCTACGATGGCGCATGCGGGCTGTGCGCCGCGGTGGTGCGGCTATTGTTGCGGGAGGACGCCTCAGGCCGGCTCGGTTTCTCCCCGCTGCAGGCGCCGGTCGCGCAAGCGTACCTGCGGGCCCGGGGGCTGCCGACCGCGGATTTCGACAGCCTGGTGTTCGTACCCGATTGGGAACGTCCGGAAAGTTTGCCCCCGCTGCTGCGCTCGGAGGGCGCGCTCGCGGCGGCCGACGAACCGGGTGGCATCTGCCGGGTGCTCTCGTGGCTGCGGATTCTGCCGCGAGCGTGGACCGATGCTTCCTATCGCGGTATCGCCCGGGTGCGCGGGGTTTTCGGCCCGCCGTCCAGCGAACCACCCGCTGACGTCCCGGCATGGGAGAAGCGTTTCGTGCGGTGAGACCGCGGGGTTGAACCACGAAAAACCCCAAGGGTACGAAACCGAAACGGGAGGCCGATGGAGCTCACTGAAGCCACGGAATGGAGCGATGCCGAACGGGTATCAGAAAATCCGAGGGTACACCCTCGGCTGCACCGCACGCATTTCGTGAAGAATTTCAGGTGGTGTAGCCGCGGCTGCTTGCCCGCCTGAGGAGGGTTCACCCGCCGTAGGCTTTGCGAAGGAGGGCCCGCCGCGTTTTGGCCTGACCGCGCGGCGGACGGTCGCTTCGCTGCGTCGACCCGCCCCATGAAGATTCGTCGCGCCTGCTTTTTTGCCGCCCTGATTCTTTCCATCGCCGCCCCTGGCGCCGCGCGGCCTCCGAATCTGGTCTTCATCCTCACCGATAACCAGGGCGCGTGGACACTCGGTTGCTACGGCAACCCCGACATCCGCACGCCGCACCTCGACCGGCTCGCCTCTGAGGGCGTGCGTTTCACGCGGGCTTTGAGCAGCAATCCCGTTTGCTCGCCGACGCGCGCGACCTTCCTCACGGGACTCATGCCCTCGCAGCACGGCGTGCACTCGTTCCTCGATCCGAAGTTCATGATGGGACCCGAGGCGTACAACACGCTGCGGGAGTTCACCTCGCTCGGGGAGATCCTGCGCGACGCCGGCTACGTCTGCGGCCTGAGCGGCAAGTGGCATCTCGGTGCCAACCTCACGCCCTCGGAGGGCTTTTCGTACTGGGTGACGAAGCCCGACGGTCACACGAAGGAATTCTACGACCAGGAGGTGATCGAGGACGGCAAGGTGCGTAAGGAGGCGGGCTACACGACGGACCTCTGGACGCGGAAGGGCATCGAGTTCATCGAGCGCAACCAGGACCGGCCCTTCTTCCTCTTTCTCGCTTACAACGGTCCGTACGTCCTCGGGCAGCTCATGCAGAACCCGCCCCGCAACCGTCACGCCGACCATTATCGCGGCGTGCAGTTCAAGTCGTTCCCGGTGGAGCCGATGCACCCGTGGCAATTCGCCAACAAGGGGTTTCACAATACCCGCAACGCGATGGAGCGCACGGCGGCGGAGGTCAGCGGGGTCGACGACGGCGTGGGTGACGTCCTGGCCGCGCTGCGGCGGCTCGGGTTGGAGAACGACACCTTGGTCGCCTACTCCTCGGACCAGGGATGGATGGGCGGACAGAACGGAATGTGGGGAATGGGTGATCACTTCCGTCCGATCGGTGCGCACGAGCTGATGATGCAGATCCCGCTGATCTTCCGGCACCCGGCCCGCATTCCCGCCGGATGCACCTCGGACTTGCTGGTGAGTAACTACGACTTCCTGCCCTCGGTGCTCGGGTATCTCGGGCTGGGTGACAGGATGCCCCGCGGGCCGCGCTCGCCGGGCCGCGACTTCTCCGCGGTCCTCGCCGGCGGCATGCCGGACGCGTGGGACAACACGGTGTACTACGAGATGGAAACCGTGCGCGCCATCCGCACCGACGTCTGGAAGTACGTCGCCCGTTTCCCCAACGGGCCCTTCGAGTTGTACGACATGCGCAGGGATCCGCGCGAGCGTTTCAACCTCTACGGGCAACCGGGGATGGAGGAGACCCGCGCCGGCCTCGCCGGGCGGCTCGACGCTTTCTTCGCCGAGCACGCCGACCCGCAGTACGACATCTGGAAGGGCGGCCGCTCCAAGGCGAAGCGGCACGCCGAGTGAGGGCGGCTCGCGGCCGCCCGCGTCACCAAATCCTCGCGCGGTCGGCCGGCGCTTTCCAGAGCTTGTCGCCTTCCTTGATCCCGAAGGCGTCGTAGAAGGGCTGGAAGTTCACCAGCGGCCCGATCGCACGGAAATTGCCCGGGGCGTGGGGGCCGCGCGCGACCTGCAGCCGCATCGCGTCCTCGCGGTAGGCCGTGCGCCACTGCTGCGCCCACGAGATGAAGAACCGCTGCTCCGCGGTGAAGCCGTCGATCTTCGCTGGCGCCGGCTTGCCCTTCAGCGACCGCTGGAGCGCCTCGAACGCGATCGAGACGCCGCCGAGGTCGGCGATGTTCTCGCCGAGTGCCAGCTGGCCGTTGATCGCCAGCCCGGGCAGCGCCTGGTAGCCGTTGAACTGCTCCACCACGCGCTGGGCGCGCTCGCGGAATTTCGCGGTGTCCTCGGGCGCCCACCAGTCCACCAGGTTGCCGTCGGCGTCGGAACGCCGGCCCTGGTCGTCGTAACCGTGGGTGATCTCGTGGCCGATCACGCAGCCGATCGCACCGTAGTTCACGGCGTCGTCCATCGCGGCGTCGAAGAAGGGCGGCTGCAGGATGCCCGCGGGGAACACGATCTGGTTGGTCACGGGCGAGAAATAGGCGTTCACCGTCGAGGGCGTCATGCCCCACTCGCGCTTGTCGACTTTCGTGCCGGTGCGGTCGATCTGGCGGCGCGACTCCGCGCGCACAGCGCGCGTCACGTTGCCAAAATGATCGTCACGGCGGATCTCCACCGCCGAGTAGTCGCGCCATTGATCGGTGTAGCCGATCATCGCCTCGAAGCGGTCGAACTTCGCTACCGCCTTCCGGCGCGTCTCCTCCGACATCCACTCGAGCGTCGTCAGGCGGTCGCGCATGACCGCCTTGATGTTGCCGATCATCTCCAGCATCCGGGCCTTGGACTCCGGCGGGAAGTGCTTCGCGACGTACAGCTGCCCGAGCGCGTCGCCAACGCTGCCGTCCACCAGCCGCGCGGCGCGCTGCCAGCGGGCCTCCTGCTTCGGCGTGCCGCTCAGCACCGTGCCGTAGAAACGGAAGCGTTCCTCGTCGAGGGCCTCGGTGAGGTGGGGCGCGGCCGAGCGGATGAGGTGCCAGCGCACATAGGTCTTCCAATCATCGAGCGGACGGTCCTGGAGCAGCTTGGAAACGCCCTCGAGGAACTTGGGTTGGCCCACGATGACTTCGGTCACACCGGCCGGCACGCCGAGGCCGTCGATGAAGCGCCGCAATGATAGCCCGGGGTAGGCGGCGATCGCGTCGGCGATCGTCATTTTATTGTAGTTGGCCAGCCGGTCGCGGAGTTCGACGGGCAGCTTCGCGTTCTCCGCCATCGCCTTCTCGAGGGCGAAGACCGTCTCGGCCTTCTGGTAGGCGGAGGCCTTGGGCTCGCCGGCGAGTTCAAGCATGCGGGCGACGTGGCCGGTGAACTCCCAGCGCTCCCGCGCGAACTTCTCCGAGAAGTAGTACTCCTTCGAGGGCAGGCTCATTCCACCCTGGCCGAGGTAGAACCCGTAGGTGTCGCTCTTCTTTTGGTCGGCGTAGAAGGCCATGCCGAAGAGCGGATTGCCGATCTCGACGTGCATCTCCGCGCAAACGGCCGCCAACTCCTCCGGCGTCTTCACCGCGGCGATCCGCGCGAGCATCGGCTCGATCGGCTTCAGGCCGCGGGCGTTGATGGCCGCGACATCCATGGCCGCGGCGAACATGTCGCCGACCTTCTGGGTTTTGGAACCCGGCGCGCCGGGGTTGGCGGCCGCCGCCTCCACGAGGGCCCGCACGTGGCCCCAATTGCGCTCCGCCAGCTCGTCGAACCCGCCCCAGCGCGACTTGTCCGAGGGGATGGTGGTGCGCGCGTACCAGCCGCCCGCGGAGAACTTCGCGAAGTCGGCGCCCGGGGCGACCGCCGGGTCCATGTGTTTCACGCTGAAGCCGGGGCCGGGATCGGCGGCGTCGGCCGCCAGGACCGGCGCCAGGGTCGCGGCAAGAAGGGGGATGAGTTTGAGGGTTCGCATGGTCGGGATTTCATAATCCCTGGTCGGGCCGGAAGGCAAACGCGGCGACGGGTTCATTCCTATCCCGGCCTTTACCCGCGCCCTGCCCCCCTCCACGGTTCCCGTCAAATCCCATGACATTCCCGCGCCCCGCCCGCCTTGTGTTCGCCCTCGTCGCCGCTGCCGTCCTGCTGCCGGCCCCCTCTCGGGCCGATGAGGGTATGTGGATGCCCCAGCAGATGCCCGAGTTGGCTGGCCGGCTGCGGGCGCTGGGTTTCGAGGGTGACCCGAAAGCCTTCGCCGACCTGACCGGCTTCCCGATGGGGGCGATCGTCTCGCTCGGGGGATGCAGCGCCTCCTTCGTCTCCCCCGAAGGCCTGATCGTCACCAACCACCACTGCATCCAGGCGGCGCTGCAGTTCAATTCCCGGCCCGACCGCAACCTGATGGTCGACGGCTTCCTGGCCGCCAGTCGCGCCGAAGAATTGCCCAGCGGTCCCGGCTCGCGGGTGTTCGTCACCGTGGCCGTCGAGGATGTCACCGCGGCGGTGACGGGCGACATTCCCGCCGGCACCACCGGCCGGGCGTATTATGACCTGATCGAGCGCCGGCAGAAGGCGCTGACCGCGGAGCGCGAAAAGCAGGACGGCTACCGCTGCACGGTGGCCTCCTTCTTCGAGGGGCTGCGCTATTTCGCCATCACCCAGCTGGAGATCCGCGATGTGCGGCTCGTGTACGCGCCGGCGGCCGGCATCGGCAATTTCGGCGGCGAGACCGATAACTGGCAGTGGCCGCGCCACACCGGAGACTTCTCGTTCCTCCGCGCTTACGTCTCCAAGGACGGCAAGCCCGCGGCGTACTCGGCCGACAACGTTCCCTACCGCCCGAAGCACTGGTTGAAGGTCTCCGGACGCGGCGCCTCGCCCGGCGAGGTGATCTTCGTCGCCGGCTACCCCGGCCGCACGGCGCGCTTCAACACGTTCGAGTCGGTGCGCGAGACCGTGGAGTTCTCCCTGCCGCGCACGATCCGCCGCAACGTCGAGCAGATCGGGCTGCTCGAGAAGGTCGGGTCCGGCGACCCGGAGACCGCCCTGCGCGTTTCCACGCGCATCCGCGGGCTCAACAACACGCTCACGAAGACCCGCGGCGTGCACGAGGCGATGGTTCGCGGCGGCGTGCTCGGCCAGAAGGAGGACAGCGAGAAGTCGCTGCTCGCCTGGATCGCCGCCGACCCCGCGCGGCAGGCGAAGTACGGCCGCGTCATCGCGGAGATCGGCGCGCTTAACGCCGAGCGCGTGCGCACCCGTGAGCGCAACCTGCTGCTCGGGGAATTCACCGGCGGCGCCGCGGCGCTCGGCGCCGCGGAAACGCTTCACCGCCTCGCCGTCGAACGCGCTAAGCCCGACGCCGAACGCGACCCGTTCTACCAGCAGCGCAACTGGCCGCGCACCCGCGAGAGTCTCGACCGCCTCCAGCGCAGCCTCGATCGTAAGGCCGATCGCGCCATGATGGTGTACAACCTCGCCGCCGTCGCCCGCCTGCCGGCCGGCGCCCGGATCGAGGTTCTCGACCGGATGATCGGGCTCTCCGCCGGCCAGCCGGAGTCTGATGCTCTCGCGAAGATCTCCGCCTGGGTAGAGGGGCAAGTCGCCGGCTCGAAATTGTACGACCGTGATTTCCGTCTCGGCCTTTTTGAGAAAACCCCCGCGGAACTCACCGCGACCGGCGACACCCTGCTCGTGCTCGCGGCCGGGCTCGCCCCGCTGCAGGAGGAAATCCGCAACGCCGGCAAGGACCTTGGCGGCCGCCTCGCGCGGATCACGCCGGTCTACGCCGAGGCCGTGCTCGCGCAGGCTGGCGGGCTCGTATCGCCCGACGCCAATTCCACGCTCCGCGTGACCTACGGCACCGTGAAAGGGGTCGAGAGCCGAGACGGCCTGATGTACCTGCCCCAGACCACGCTGCGCGGCGTCGCCGCCAAGGCGACCGGCACCGGTGAGTTCAACGCGCCGGCCGCCCAACTCGCCGCGATCAAGGCCCTGCGGGGCGGCAAGGCCACGCCGTACGCCGACTCCCGCCTTGGCGACGTGCCCGTGAACTTTCTCTCCACGGTGGACACCACCGGCGGCAACTCCGGCTCCGCCACCTTGAACGCCCGCGGCGAGCTCGTCGGCCTGCTGTTCGACGGCACGTATGACACCGTGGCGTCAGACTTCTTCTACGACAAGGTCCGCACCCGCAGCATCCACTGCGACACACGCTACATGCTCTGGGTGATGGCCGAGGTGGATCGCGCCGGGACCCTTTTGCGCGAGATGACGATCGTGCCCTGAAGCGCGAGCGATAACGCCGCACCCGTCGCCGCGGATTTGTCACGTAACAGGTGACAAAACACGGAGTGGGAAGCGGCGTGAGGGGGCGCGTGGATATTCCGGGGGAGCACCCCCGGCTACAGGACGGGGTTCTTCACGAAGGAGGGTACGGTGGTGTGGGAACGAGCCCCGTACGGTGTAGCCGCGGCCGCCCGCCGCGGACCTTTTGTTCAGCGCGGCAGCGCGAACGCCACGTAGGCGTCGCCGGCGCCGCTCGGACCGCCGACGCGGCCGCCGCCGGTGGCGGTGATGACGACGTACTGGCGGCCGCCCGCCTCGTACACCGCCGGTGCGGCGGTGCCGGCGAAGGGAAGCTTGGCTGACCACAGTTCCGCGCCGGTGTCGGCGTCGAACGCCCGGATACGTTCGTCCTCCGTTCCGGCCACGAACACGAGCCCGCCCGCCGTGACCGTCGCGCCGCCGAGGTTCTGCGATCCGGTCTTCGGCACGCCCTGCGCGGTGAGTTTCTCCAGCTCGCCGAGCGGCACGCGCCAGAGCGCGCGACCGGTGCCGAGGTCGTAGCAATTCAGCAATCCCCATGGCGGTTTGATGCCGGGGTAACCCTCGTGGTCGGTGAGGAATTTAAACCCGTCGAACGTGTAGCGGGGCTGCTCTCTGCCATCGCCTCGCCGCAGGGTCGCCGCTGGCTGGTTGCGGCGGAGGAGGAAGTCCAGCAGGTCGCGCTTCTCGTCGTCCCCAATCAGCGGGTTGGGCGGCATCGCGCCGCGGCCGTTCTCGATCAGCGCGAGGACGTCGGCGTCCTTGAGCCGGTTGCCGAGCGCGTACAGAGGCGGGGCGACGCCGAGGCCGCCACGGTCGGGGCCGTGGCAGGTCGCGCAGTAGTGCTGGTAAACTTTTTCCCCGGCCGAAGGCGGCTGGTTCGAGTTTCGCTCGCGCTCGTCGGGCCGGATCACCGTGACGCGCGAAACCCAGCGGTTGGACGTCACATAGAGCCGCCCGGTGGGCACGTCGATCGCGCCGCCCGACCATTCGGCGCCGCCGCGTGAGCCGATGAAGAGGTTGGGCACCCCTTCCGTGAAGGGTTGGAAAAAACCGTAGGTGGATTTCGCGACCACCTGCCGCACGAACTCCCGCGCCTCCGGCGTGCGGTCGGTGATCATGTCGGGGTGAAACTCCATGCGCGAAACCGGCTCGGGGAGCTCGGGATCGGGCTGGTAGGCCGAGGTAACCTCGCCGGGCAGGGTAGATACGGGCGCGCGGCGCAGGCGCCACGGAAACACCGGTCGTCCGGTGAGGCGGTCGAGGAGCGTGAGGTGGCCGCTCTTCGCCATGCCGACGACCGCGTCGACCTCCCGGCCCTCGCGGCGGATCGTGACGAGGTTCGGCGGGGCGCAGACGTCGAGATCCCAGATGTCGTGCCGCACATCCTGAAAATGCCAGATCCGCCGTCCGGTGGTGGCGTCGAGCGCGACCACGCAATTGGAGAACAGGTTGTCGCCCAGCCGGCCGATGCCGACCATGTCGGGCCGCGGCGCGCCGAAGGCCACGAATGCGATGCCGCGCTGGTCGTCCAGCGACAGGCCGCTCCAGCCGTTGGCGCCCTGCTGGGGTCCGTTCCATGTCTCGGCTCCGAAGTCGCCGTCGCGCGGCACTGAGCGGAAACGCCAGAGCAACCGGCCGTCGCGGAGGTCATAGCCGTAGGCGTCGCCGTTCACACCGCACGTGACGTAGATGTTCCGGAAGATCGCGCCGCTGGCGGTCGCGCCCGTGGGTATCTCCACCCTGCCGCCGGCCCCGAAACCCGGGGTCGGTTCGCCGGTGCGCGGATCGACGGAGTAGATCCAGTCGCCGAAGCCGAAGATCACGCGCGCCGGAGCGGTGCCGTCGCCGGGCCAGTAAACCAGCCCCCGGCGGGCGGGGGCGTCCTGCAGGCGCGGACGCGTCACCGGAGGCAGCGTTCGGCGCCAGATCTCCCTTCCGGTGGTGGCGTCGACCGCCACGATCGCGCGGCCGGGAGTCGGCGCGAACATGACGCCGTCGACCACGATCGGCGTGCTCTGGATGTTGGCCGCGCCGTCGCCGGAGCGGTACGTCCACGCGACGGCGAGGTCGCGCACGTTGTTTTTATTGATGCGGTCGAGGGCCGAGTAACGCCGCGCGCCGTTGTCGCCCTGGGAGCGCGGCCAGCCGCGGAACTGCTTCGCATCGACCGGCAGCGCGGGCGTGAGCTCGGCGTTCGGCGCCGCCGGGATCACCTTGAATTCGGGCAGGGCGGCGCGCGCGGCGGCATCCTCCAACACCGGGTTCGCGGCGGTGAGCGTGCGGGCTAAAGCCACGCCGGCGACCGCGGTGCTCAGAAGGAGGGCCGTGTGGCGCATGGTCTTACTCCGCCGCCTTCGGCGGGGTCGGCAGGCCGCGGAGCGCGCGGGGCAGGGGCGCTCCGCTCTTCCCGTCCCCGGAAGTGAGGCTGGCCACGTACTCCACGACGTCGCGCAGCTCCGTCTTGGAGAGAATCGTCGTGTAGACATCCGGCATGCCCGAAGGGGCGCCTTCGCGTTTCACGATGTCGGCCTTCCGGACCTCGACGAGACGGTTCTCCGCGTCGCGCAGGGTGACGAGGCGGTCGTTCTCCGAGGCCACGATGCCGGCCGACGAAGATCCGTCCTTCCGCGTGAGCACGACGGTGTCGTAACCGGGGGCGATGCGGGCGTTGGGCTTCACGATCGATTCGAGGATGTACTCGCGATCGTGCTTGGCGCCGAAGCCGGCGAGGTTGGGGCCGGCCTCGCCGCCGTCGCCACCCGCGCGGTGGCAGCGCATGCAGGAGAGCACGGGATGCGACTCAAAGGTCCGGCGGCCTCGCTCGGCGCTGCCGCCGGCAAGCGCGATGCGGAAGGGGGCCAGCGGATCCTTCTCCGCGGCCGCGGTGAGCGCCGCCTCGCGCTCGGCGAGTAGGGCCTTGATCTCGGTGCTCTGGCGCCGGCTGGCCGCGTTGATGAGCTCGAGCTGAACTTCGGTCGGAACTTTGCCGGCGGCGAGCGCGCGCAGCTGCTCGGCGAGCAGCTGGTCGGCGGCGGCGTTGCGCGAGGATCCGAGCGAGCGGAAAGCGCTCTTCTTTTCGGCGGCGGTGCCGAAGGTCACGAGGTTGGCTAGGACCGGCGCGGCGGCCTCCGGCGAGAGACGCGTAGCGATCGGTAACGCGGCCAGGCGGAGCGTGGAGTCGGCCGAGGCGCCGGCGGCGGCGACGGCCTCCTTCAGACGCGGGTCCTTGACGGCGTCGAGGGCGGCGAGGGCGGAGGCGCGGGCCGCGCCCGTTTGGCGTTCGTCGCGCACCATCGCGAGGAGCGCGTCGGCGGCGCCGGCGACCGCGAGTGACTGCATCGCCTCAAGGGCGGCGGATTGTACGACGGATGGGGTGCCCGGGGTGAGGAGCGGGCGGGCAACCCGCTCCACCGCGGACACCGCCACGGCGCGGTCGCGTGTCGGCGTGGTGGTGGGGCGATAAACACCCACCAGGCGATCGCGTTGCAGCGGCTTGGGCCACTGCGCGAGCTGGGCCAGGGCCTCGGCGCGGGCGCGCGGCGGCGCGGCGGCGCGGGCGGCGAAGTCGGCGATCGCAGCCGCGTTGGCGGCGGTGCCGAGGCGGAAGTGCGCGTTGATGGCGCGGAACAGCACGGGTTCATCGGCCGTGGGTTTCGTGAGCATCGCCGCGAGGGCCTCCATGGCCTCGGGCACGGGCGCGTCGTTGATGGCGATGGCGGCCTCGCGCACGATCGCGGGGTCGGCATCGGCGAGGAACCGCGCGAGGTCGGGACTGCGCAGCCGGCGCAGCGCGAGGACGGCGCCGAGGCGCACGGCGGCCGAGGAATCGGAAACTGTCGCGGCCAGCGTGGCGCGGTCACCGGCGCCGACCAGCCCCATCACGATACCGTGACGGAGGACAGCGTCGGCGTCGTTGTTGGCGCGAAGAGCCTCGAGCAGCGCCGGTGTGTCGAAGGCGCGCTGCAGCCGGCCGAGCGCCTGAGCGGCGAAGTAACGCACGCGCGGTTCCGGGTCGCGGAGGAAGCGGGCGAGATCCTTTAGAAAGGGTGCGGAGAAGCCGCCAGCGCGCGCGTGCTCGCCGGCGAGTTTCAGCGCCTGCGCGCGGACTTCGCCGTCGGTGTCGGCCGCGGCGCGCTCGACGGAAGCGAGGGCGGCGGGATTTTTCTCGCCGAGCTGGCCGAGGCCCCAGAGCGCGTGGAGACGGGCGAACCGGGCGGCCTTCGCGTCGGCGGCAACGCCGGCGAGGGTCGCGATGCTGCCGGGTCCGCGACCGGCGAGTTCGTACTGGGCCTCGAGGCGCACGCGCCAGTCGGCGTGGCCGAGGAGGCGCGCGAGTTCGGCGGGGGAGTGCTTCGTCCAGTCGCCGCCGATCAGGGCCTTGGTCTCGAGCACGAGCGGGTCCTTCTCATGTTTCGGATCCGAAATCGCGTAGATCCGGCCGCGTTTCGACTTCGGCCAGCCGGTGGCCCAGTCGGCGGTGTAGAGCCGGCCGTCGGGGCCGAACTTCACGTCGGTGGGAAGCGCGGAGGTGAGGAACGGCTTGGACTCGCCGATCTCGTAGGAAGCGCCCTTCGGCTTAAGAGTATAGGTGTAGACGCCGCTGCTGGAGGCCGAGCCCTTGAAGTGCGTCATGAAGAAGTGGCCGCGGTACGAGGGGTTCAGGCCGGTCCCGGGGTAGTACTCGATGCCGGACGGGCCGTCCTCGACGTTGCAGATCGGAGGCACGATGTATGCCGGTTGCCCGGCATGGCGCGGATGCCAGATCTTTTCCGTGTTCCACGGACCCGCCTTGCCGAGCGGGGCGAATTGGTAGCCGACGCGCCAGCCGCTGTCGCCGCCCTCGACGACGTGCACGAAGCGCTCCTCGTCGCCGTTGTCGCAATCGTTGTCGCCGGTGAAGAGGTCGCCGAATTCGTTGAAGACGAGTGACTGCGGGTTGCGGAGGCCGGTGGCGAAAAGCTCCAGCCCCGAGCCGTCGGGGTTACAGCGGAACACCGCGCCCTCGTCGGGCACGGCCAGCGTGGCGCCTTCCTTGGTTTGCACCGTCGCGCCGCGGTCGCCGTTGCTGAAATAGATTTTGCCGTCGGGGCCGAACACGAGGCCGTGGAGATCGTGGCCGGTGAAGTTGAAGCGCACGCCGTAGCCGCGGCTGATCTCGGTGCGGCTCTCGGCGCGGTTCGCGCCCTTGAACCGCCACACGCTCGGAATGTTGGTGAACCAAACCTCGCCGCGGCGGGCGAGGATGCCCGAGCCGATGCCGTCGAGGGGCGAGTTGAAGCCGTCCGCGTAGATCACGCTGCGGTCGGCGCGGCCGTCGCCGTCGGTGTCCTCCACCAGCCGCACGATCTCGCCCTCGATGGAGAGCTCCTTTTCGCCGGCTGGGCCGAAGGCGCGGCGGATGAGCGCGGCGCGGTCCTCGACGGTGCGGCACGCGAGCTCATCCTCGAGCATCCACATGTAGTCGCGGATATCGAGGACGCTGCTGCGGTAGCGGTAGGTCTCGGCGACGAAGACGCGGCCTTTTTCGTCGAACGTGAACGCCACGGGGTTGGCGAGCATCGGCTCGGCAGCCCAGAGGCGGGCCTCGAGGCCGGCGGGCAGACGCATGCGTTTCAGGGCCTGCTCGCCCTCGTCGGACGCCGGCGCGATGTCGGGCGTGGCCTGGCGGGTGCCGGCGTCGCGGATACGGCCGCGGTTCGGCGAGCGGTCCTCGTCGTCGGCATCGGCGGCGTGGATGCCGGCGGCGGGCAGGAGGGCCGCGAGCAACGCGGCGCGAAGGAGGCTGGGAGCGGGCATGGGGAAGGGCGCGGAGCGTAGGGCCGCGCGGGGTCGAGGCAAGGCGCGGACGGGATCCCGGGCGTTGTCTTTGGAAGCAGTTCCCTCGACGGTGCGGTCAACCGCTGACCCGATGCGCCTCCCTTCCCTGTGCCGGCCTCGCCTCCTGTCATCCTTCCTGCTGCTCGCGGCCGGTGAGCTCCCGGCTTCCGGCATCCCCGGGCGCGTGGCCGTCGTCACGGACACTCCCGGATGCGTCGCCTTCTGGGACTTCGTCAAACGCGAACCGGCCGGCGCCCGCCGCTTCACGGCGCATGTGCCGCCGGGGGAAACCAACGACTTCCCGCTGGAGGCGGTCAATTACGTGAGGGACTACTGGGGCGAGGGGCGGGAGGCCGTCTACGCCGACTTCCCGCTGCTGGGCCGGGGACCTTTCGGACAGGCGATCCGGATCCGCCGCGAGGCCGACGCCACCTACCGTCCCCTGCTGCTGGTGCCTCGGGCGCGGCTGCATGACTCACCGCTCGACATCAAGGGTTCCGGAAAATCCGTAACGGTCGTCGTCTGGGCCATTCGCGAAAGCGGCAATCACGCCCTCGCCGGGATTTGGCATGAAGGAACAGATCTGAAGCAGGCGGAGACAGCTGGCATCCGCCGAGTTGAGCGCGGGCAGCGGCAGTACGCGCTTTTCGCCGGGCTGAACAAGGAAGGCTCCGCCTGCGGACACGTGTCGGAAAATGGGGCGAGTTCATTCCTGAACCGCTACGCGCTGCACAAGAGCAACTCGGCCGATGTTTCCCCGGCCGTATCGGGCGATTCGCCCGCCGACTTGCTTGATGCCTCGTGGCAATGCTTCGCCATGACCTACGATGCGTCCACCCGCGAGCTGACCGGCTGGCTAAACGGACGGGCCGGAGACCGTTGGCTGGAGAATCCCAAGGGAGACCGGCTGATTTCCTCCGCCTATCAGGCGTGGTTGCAGGGGTGGTTGCGGGGGATTCCGGGTCTTCAGGAAGGCGAGGATCGGGCCTTCCCGTCAGACCAGCTCTACCACCCGCCCGAGGACAGGCTGGTTGAGACGAATATCATAAGTGAATCCGCCGGGGAGCGGGTGGAGTTGCGCGAGTTCCGTTATACCCGTCTCAAGGTCACGTTACGCCGGGGCGCCGACGGTGGTTGGACCGAGTTTGGGAGGGACCTTGTGGCCCTACGTCTGAATCCATGGTGGTTCCCGCATGATCGGCTTTACTCACCGGCCAACGACGGTTCGGGAGGCCCTTTCACGATCGGGCGGGTGATCCATAGTTCCCGTGGGGTGGGTTTCACGGGATGGATTGGTGGGGTCGCAGTATTCGACCGCGCGTTGCAGCCGGAGGAATTAGCCAGGCTGGCGGAACTTCGATCTGCCGTCGCTGGCGGGTGAATCCGGCGGCGGGGCGGGTAATCAGGCGAGGATGTCGCGGACGACCTTCGCTTCCTCGACACCGGTGAGACGGACGTTGAGGCCGCGGAACTTCGTGGTGAAGCGCGCGTGGTCGATCCCGAGGCAGTGCAGGATGGTCGCGTGGAGGTCGCGCAGGTGCACTGGCTTCTCGGTGATGTTGTAGCAGAAGTCGTCCGTCGCGCCGTGATCGATGCCGCCGCGCACGCCGCCGCCCGCGAGCCAGACGGTGAAGGCGCGGCCGTGGTGGTCGCGGCCCATACCGGGGTCCCCGAGCTTGCCCTGACTGAAGACGGTGCGGCCGAACTCGGTGGCGAACACGACGAGGGTGTCTTCGAGCAGTCCCCTTTGCTTGAGGTCCTTCAGGAGCGCGGTGGTCGGCTGGTCGACGTCGCGGCACTGGTTGGGGAGCTGGCGCGTGATGGCGATATGCTGGTCCCAGCCGCGGTGGAACAACTGCACGAAGCGCACGTCGCGCTCGAGGAGCCGGCGGGCGAGCAGGCAGTTCGCGGCGTAGGTGCCGGGTTTGCGCACCTCGGGACCGTAGGCCTCGAGGGTCGACGCGGGCTCGCGGCTGATGTCGGTGAGCTCCGGCACGGAGGCCTGCATCCGGAACGCCATCTCGTAGGCGTCGATGCGCGCGAGGGTCTCCGCGTCTCCAAGCTCGGCGGCGCGCCGATGGTTGAGCTCGGCGAGATCGTCGAGCAGCGCGCGGCGCTGGGCGCGGTCCACGCCCGGCGGATTATTGAGATAGAGGACGGGGTTGGCGCCGGCGCGCAGGCCCACGCCTTGGTGCGAGGCGGGCAGGAATCCGCTGCCCCAGAGGCGGGAGAAGATCGGCTGGCCGGGGTTTTTTCCCGTGCCTTGGGAAACCATCACGACGAACGCGGGCAGATTCTCGTTTTCCGAGCCGAGGCCGTAGCTCGCCCATGCGCCCATGCTCGCGTAGCCGGGCTGCTGGCTCCCGGTGTTCATGTAGGTGATGGCCGGGTCGTGGTTGATGGCCTCGGTGTGCAGGCTGCGGATGATGCAGAGGTCCCCGGCGACGGTCTGAAGATTGGGGAGCAGGTCGCTGATCCAGGTGCCTTGCGGGCCGCAGCGCTTGCCCGGCGAAAGCGGGGGCACCACGGGGTAGGCGCTCTGGTTGCTGGTCATCCCGGTGAGGCGCTGGTCGCCTTTCACCGAGGCCGGGATCTCCTGTCCGGCGTGACGGTGGAGCATCGGCTTGTCGTCGAACAGATCCACGTGCGACAGCCCGCCGCTTTGAAACAGGCAGAGCACGCGTTTCGCGGTCGGCTTGAAGTGGGGGAGCCCGGGCCGGCCTTTCGCGCCGCCGGCCACCTGCGCGGCACGCGCGAGCGTGGACGTCAACAGCGTGCCGAGCGCGATGCCTCCGACTCCCCGCGCCGATCCGCCGAGAAACGTGCGGCGGGTCAGATGGTGGAGACGGTCACCGAGAGGGGCGGAGGGATTCATGGCGGCGTGCGGGGCGCGCTGAACCACAACCGCGAGTGCGGGTGGTTTCAAGGCCGTGACGTTAATTCAGCGTGGTTCGCGGGCGATCGCGCGGATCTCGTCGGCGCCCAGGGCACGGCGGTAATACCGCACATCCGCGAGGCCGCCGTTGAAGAAGTCACCGGGGCCGGCGCCGATTTTCCACGGCCCCGCATGGCTGAGGTTGAAACGCTCCGCGCCCGGCCGCCGGGACTCGGCGACTTTCTCGCCGTCGACCCATAAGCGCAGGGTGTCGCCCTCGCGTTGGGCGGCGATGTGGCGCCAGCCGGAGGGGAGCTCGTGGTCCCATGAAACCGTGGCCCCGGCCCGCAGCGACCAGACGTGCCCGGAAGGCAGCGTGGTCGCGAACAGCCGGCCGTGGTATTCCGCCATCGTCCAGACGCGGCGGTACTGGACGTCGGGCGTGGTATCCAGCTGGCGCAGGAGGCGCCAATCGCCCCCGCCCTCGTGACGGTAAAGCTGCGCCAGGGGCAGCGTGCCCGCGTAGAGCGCGCCGTTGTGCACCATCATGCCCATGACCTCCAATTCGGAGCCGAGCCGGCCGCGGTCGAGCCACGCCGCGCCGTCCCATTCAAAGACCTTCCCCGTCCGCCACGTCGCGACTTGCAGGCGGCCCGCGTGCACCGTGAAGGCGTAGGTTTGCGTGTTCTCCGGTTCACCGACGCGGCCGAGATCCGTCCAGCCCGCGACCTCCCGACGGTAGACGTGACCCTCGTCGTATCCCGTCGCCCAGATCTGGCCGTTGAAGGAGGCGAGCGCCTCGACCCGTTTCCCGCCGGGGACCGAGAGTTCCTCCCAGCGACCGTCGGTCGTGCCGCGCCAGAAGGCCGCGGGCCGGTAAAGCGAGCCGACGTGCAGCGCGCCGCGGTGGACCAGTAGCCCGCCCACCGATTCCATCGCGGGAAAGTGGCGGATCAGTTCCCAGCTTTGGCCGCCGAGGTGGCGGTAGATGCGGCCGCCAAGGTGAGGGTTCTCGGACTCCTTGAGCGCCGATCCCCCTAGGCGGTATTTGCCGGAGCCGACCACGAGGTGGCCGTTCCAAACCGTCATCGCCGTGATGCTGTTGGCGCGGTCCGGCGCGCCGCAGTCCTCCCAGCGTCCCGGTCCCAAGTAACGGAAAACGCGCCCGGTTCCGTTCGGTCCCGACTCGCAGGTGCCGACGTAAAGTGAGCCGGCGTGCACGGCCATCGACTGTCCGAAGATCGCCGTGCCCGGCCGGCCTTCGTCGCGGAACTCGGGCTCGGAGCCGGCATCGATGCCGAATTGCAGTTGGCGGTGGTTGGGCTGGCTGTGCGTGACGCCCGAGGCATGGCGCAGGGCGAGGGTGAAGCCCGTCCGCGTCCCGGAGTCATAATGGGAGACGAGATCGCCCAGATCGTCGTCTAGTTCCGCGGCGGTGTGCACCCGCAGTGTGAGCGTGAAGTCACTCTGGCCGATCGTGAGGGCAGGGGAGGCCGGGATACGCACCTGCGCGGCGCGACCGTCGAACCGCGCGTGGGGCCCCACGGAACCGTCGGGTGCGAAGGAAAGGTTGGAAGTTTCGCCGTGGGGCGCGCCGGGAACGGCATTGCGGGTGTCGCGGGCGAGGGGCCAGTGACTGGCCGGCCCGGCGGCGGCGAGCGGGGACGCGAGAAAAAGCAGCAGTAGGGCCCGCGGGAATGGCAGGTTGGGCTTCACGGGGACGAGCTTGGCCCCTTGCCCGCCCGAGGCGAGCGCCGTCCCCGCCTCCCTCAAAGGGGTCAGGGCGTTGAATGTTTTTTCGCGTGGAGACGCCCTGGTCTTGAAACAAAAAACGCCCTGACCCCTTTTTTGGGGCTATTTCACCGTGGGGGCGGCGCCGGAGAGAAAGACAAAAGCGCCGCGCTTGTTGGCGCTCACGAGGTCGGGGATGCCGTCGCCGTCCGCGTCGGTCGCGACGAGCTGCACGCCGACGCCGGACGCCGCGTCGATCTGGCGCGGCTCGAAACGCACCTGGCCTCCCTGCCGTCGGAGCAGGAACGCGTGGAGTACCGGGTCGGCGTTGGGCTCGGCGTCGCCTTTCGGGCCGTGCGCCCACCAGCGCTTCCCGGTGATGATGTCGGGCAGCCCGTCGCGATCGAGGTCGGCCAGCGTGACTGCGTGGAGCTGCGAGAATTGGACGCCGCCGAGCTTCTCGTCGGCCTTGGTCGAGGTGATCGCATGTTCCCGGAAGGTGATCGCCCCGTCGGCTCCGCGCGCCTGCTCGAACCACGAGAGGCCGTAGCCGTGGGCGTCCTTGGCCGAGACGACGTCGGCGAGGCCGTCCCCGTTCACGTCGGTGACCATCATCTGCGAGCTACCGCGGCCGGGAGCGAAGGGAAACGGATGCTTTTTCCAAACCGGGTCGCCGGCGAGCGAAGCGGGCTGCTCCCACCACGCTTCCTTCTCCAGCAGGTCGGGGCGGCCGTCCCCGTTGATGTCGCCGAAACCGAGACCGTGGGTGAAACGCTGCCACTGGCCGGGCGGCGAGATCGGGTGGAAGGTCCACGGGCGCGTGGGGTCTTTGGGGTCGGGTGTGGCATAGCCGAGGCGCATGAGGCTCGAACAGATCAGCACCGGCTGGCCGTTGCCGAGCAGGTCGCCGAAGGTGGGGGACTCGTTGTCCACCGGCAGGTACACGACCCGCCGCCGCCAGGCGCCGCCCTTCGCGCCGGGATTCTCGTACCATGAGGCGTCCACGCCGGGAAACCCAAGGACGAGGATGTCGCTCCAGCCGTCGCGATTGAAGTCGTGCGCGAACGCGAAGAAATTATCGGAGTAACGCAGCGGATCGAACGCCGCCGCCGGGTAGAACTCGTGGCGTTTCCGGAAGTCCGGTCCCTCGTACCAGTACGGGCCCGCGACGGCATCGGTCACGCCGTCGCGGTTGAAGTCACCGAAGGTCGCGCCTTCCGCGAGAAACTGGTCACTGAGCTGGAGCTTGCGGTACTTCGCGAGGTCGGCCGCGGATGCGGCGGCCGCCAGCGACAGGAATACAACGAAGGACAGACCTACGCAGGGTACGGTTCTCATGGGGTGAAGGGGTTCGGGGAGTGTGGTTCGGAGAACGGACACACACGGCGGAGTAGCTGGCTCAGAATACACGTTTCCGGCGGACCGGGCGTCAAGGTCACGCCCAAGCCGTTTCACCACGGAGACACAGAGGCACGGAGGTTGGGGACCCCGCCTTCGCCAAGGCTACGGCGAGCAGGCGCGGAACACTCGGAAAGCGCGGAAGAGGGGAAAACGTCGGGGTTGTTGGACGAACAGTAGCGCAGCCGGCTCCCACTGTAGCCGCGGTCGCTGACCGCGGACGATGCTGAAGTGCGTTCGGATGCCTTCCTTCCCACTCACTCTCCCTCATCCCTCCCGGCGCGGCCCAGCCGCGCCGGGATTCCCGTTGACCGGCGTTTCCCGCGGCGGGTTAGGCTGTCCGGATGTTGGTTCCGAGTCGCCGAATCGCGGTGCCGGCTGCGTCACGCGGCGCGGCCTGAACCGCCATGTCGCTCCCGCTGCTCGTCGCGATCGTGACGGTCGCCGCTTTCGCGCAGGGCTTGACCGGCTTCGGCTTCGGGCTCGTCGCGATGGCGCTGTTGCCGTGGTTCATGGATTTCAAGGACGCGGTGGCCCTGGTCGCCGTGCTCAACCTGCTCGTTTGCATCGCGACGTTTCTCACGACGCGCCGACACCTGGTCTGGCGGCGGGTGGCGCCGCTGGCAGCGGCCTCCTTCCTCGGAGTGCCGTTCGGCGTGTGGGCGCTCGTCCGCTGGGACGCCCGCTGGCTGCTCGCGGTGCTCGGGGCGTGGATGATCGCCTTCGCGATCTCCGAACTGCTGCTGGCGCGCTGGTGGCGGCCGCGTTTCCCGGAATGGTCGGGCTGGCCGGTGGGTCTGGTGAGCGGGGCCCTCGGCGGGGCCTTCAACGCCGGGGGGCCGCCCGTGATCGCCTACGTGTACTCGCAGGCCTGGTCCAAGGAGGAGACCGTGGTGGCGCTGCAGGTCATCTTCGGCGCGAGTGCCGTGATGCGCGTGGCGCTGATGGGGGGCACCGGACTGGTGCCGTCTGACTTGATGACCGTCTGCGCGGTCTCGGCGTTGCCCGTGCTCGGCGGCATCGCGCTGGGCGCCCGCCTGTTGCGCCGGGTGCCGCAAGCCGCCCTGAAGGTCGTCGCGGCCGCATTCTTCCTCGTGATGGGTGCGAAATACCTGCTCGCCCCGTGAGCCTCGCCGGCGATCCTCGCCCGTCGCCATGAAAGTCCATCCCCTCTACCTCAACGGCGCCTTCGTCACCACCGGTCGCGATCTGCCGGTGCGCAACCCCGCCACCGGAGAGACGTTCGCCCGGATGTCCACCTGCGGTCGCGCGGAGGTCGCGCAGGCCCTCGCCGACGCGCACGCCGCCTTCCCGGCGTGGCGGGCCCAGCCGGGGCGCGCCCGTGGCGATGTTTTGCTGCGGATCGCGGCCGAGGTGGAGCGGCGCAAGGACGAGTTCGCGCGGACCATCACGCTGGAGAATGGCAAACCCCTCGCGCAGGCCGCCGGCGAGGTGGCGATGACCATCGACCACCTGCGCTGGTTCGCGGAGGAGGCCCGGCGCGGCTACGGCCGGATCATCCCGCCGCAGGCCGACGGCAAGCGCCACCTTGTGACCAAGGTGCCGATCGGCGTGAGCGCGGCGATCAGCCCGTGGAACTTCCCGATCGTGCTCGGCGTGCGCAAGGTCGCCCCCGCGCTGGCCGCCGGTTGCCCGTCGATCCTCAAGCCCGCGAGCGCCACGCCGCTGTGTGCGGTGCTGTTCGCCGAGTGCGTCCACGCCGCGGGCGTGCCCAAGGGCGTCTTCCAACTCGTCGCCGGCGCCGCCGCCGAGATCGCCGGCGAGTTTCTCGCCAACCCGATCTGCCGCAAAATCTCCTTCACCGGATCGACCGAGGTCGGGCGCTCGCTCGTGGCCGGCGCGGCCGAGGGCGTGAAACCCCTCTCGCTCGAGCTGGGCGGGCATTCGCCGCTGATCGTGTTTGACGACGCCGACCTGAACGTCGCGGTCGAGGGAGCGATGATCGCCAAGTACCGCAACGGCGGCCAGTCGTGCATCGCGGCCAACCGCCTCTACGTGCAGCGCGGGATCTGGGACTCCTTCCTCGCCGCTTTCACCGCGCGCGTCGCCGCGCTGCGGGTGGGTCCGGGCGTCGAACCGGGCGTCGACGTGGGGCCGTTGATCAATCCCGCCGCGGCGGATGACGCCCTCGCGCACGTCGCGGACGCGCAGGCGCGCGGCGCGCGCCTGGTGCACGGGGGCCGCCGGCGGGCGGACCTCGGGCCGGCGTTCATCGAGCCGACAATCCTGACCGGCGTGCCGGCCGACGCGCTCGGGATGCGCGACGAGACCTTTGGTCCGGTGGCGTATGTGAACGTCTTCGACACCGAGGCCGAGGTGATCGCGCGCGCCAACGACACCCGCTACGGCCTCGCGGCCTACGTGTTCACGCGCGACCTCGACCGGGGATTCCGGCTGATGGACGCGCTCGAGGCGGGCATGATCGGTATCAACGACCCGGTGCCCACGACGAGCAACGCGCCGTTCGGCGGCTCGAAGCAGAGCGGCTGGGGCCGCGAACTCGGGACGGAAGGCATGGACGCCTATCTCGAGACCCGGCACGTGTCGCTGGTGGTGCGCTGAAAAGGGGGCCGCGGTGAAACTGGATTTCTCGGGCGAGCGGGTGATGGCGGTGGTGGCGCATCCCGACGACGCGGAATTGCTCTGCGCGGGCACCCTCGCGCGGGCGCGTTCGGAGGGTGCGGCCATCGCGATCTGCGTGCTGTGCCGGGGCGAGAAGGGGCAGCCGGCGAAACCGATCCGCAACCTCGGCGCGGTGCGCCGACGCGAGATGCGCGCGGCCGCGGCGGTGCTCGGCGCGGAGCTGTTCACGGGTCGCTGGGGCGACGGCGAGCTGATGGATGCCGACGCGCCGCGGGTGTTTCTCGCCGACGTCTTCCGCCGCTTCCGGCCCTCGCTGGTGCTGGCCCACGCGCCCAACGATTATCACCCCGACCATCGCGCGGTGGCGGCGCTGGTCGATGTGGCGACCTGGTTCTCCGCCTCGCGCGGCCGCGTCACGCGCCACCCGGTACTGCCCGCGCCGGCGGCAATCTGGCACATGGACACGATCGAGATGCACGGCTTCGAGCCGGGATTCTACGTCGACGTGAGCGCGTGGCTTTCGGTCAAGGAGCGGATGTTGTCGTGCCATCGCAGCCAGCTCTCGCGCGCGGGAGACAGCGAATTCTCGCCCTTGCGGCCGCTGATGCGGGCGCAGGCGGGGATGCGGGGCGCGCAGGCCGGTGTGGCCGCGGCGGAGGCCTTCCGCATCCACGCCTCCTTCAAACGCTGCCGGGCCTGGTAGGCGGATCGTTTTCGCTGAACGCCCCATGCCTCGTCCGACCCGCCGCGTTCCCGAGGGAGTGATGACCAGCGACGAGATCCTGCGCCTCATCGCGCTCCCTTTGCCGGCCCTCCGGCGGAAGGCGCGGGTCCCGTTCCGCACGCTGCCGTCGATCCCCGCGGTGCTCGACGATATGGCCGACGCGATCCTCGCCGAGGTGCGCGCCGGGTCGCGGAAAGGGCGTCCGGTGCGGCTGATTCTCCCGGTGGGCCCGGTGTCGCATTACCGGCGCGTGGTCGAGGTCTCCAACCGTGAAGGGCTGAGTTGGCGCCACGTCCACCTGTTCGCGATGGACGAATTTCTCGATTGGGAAGGACGGCCGGTGCCGGAAAGCCATCCCCTCAGCTTCGGCGGCTTCCTGCGGAGGGAATTGCTCGGGGCGCTGGATCGCCGCCTTCGTCCGGCGGCGGACCGCCTTGTGGTGCCGCATCCGTTCCGGATCGACGAGGCGAGCGAGCGGATCCGCGCCGCGGGCGGGATCGACTGTTGCTTCGGCGGCATCGGCTACCACGGGCATATCGCTTTCAACGAGCCGCCGCTCTCCCGCTGGAGCCGGGTCTCGGTCGAGGAACTGCGGGAGTCGCGCACGCGGGTGCTGCCGCTCGCCGCCGACTCCATCCTGGTGCAAAGCATTGGTTCGGCCGGCGGTTGCTCGGCGGCGATCCCTCCGATGGCGGTGACGCTTGGGATGCGCGACATCCTCGCGGCGCGCCGGGTCCGGCTGTACTGCGCCGGCGGCGAGCGCCACCGCGCGATCTTCCGCGTGACGGTCGCCGGCCGGGTCGGCATCGAGCACCCGAGCACGCTGGTGCAGGGGCATCCCGACGCCGAGGTCGTGATCGACGCCGCCGCGGCGGAGCCGGTACGGCCGGGGCTGCGGTAGCGAAGACGGCTATTCGTCCTGCAGACGCACGGGACGGCCCGGTCGCGCGGGGGTGATGGCGCCGTCCCGAATGACCGGCACGCCGTTGACGATGACGTCGGTGAAGCCCTTCGCGTAGTGGTGCGGATCGTCGAACTTGGATGGATCCTCGACCTTGGCGGGATCGAACACCACGATGTCGGCCACGAAACCGGGCTTCAGCTCGCCGCGGTTGCGCAGGCGGAAAGTCCGCGCGGGCAGCGATGTCATCTTGCGCACGCCCTCCTCAAGGCTGAGCACTCCGAGGTCGCGCACGTAGCGGCCGAGCAGCCGGGCGTTGTTGCCGTAGCCGCGGGGATGAGGCACCGCCTCGCCGAAGCGGCGCGGTCCGGCGTCGGAGGCGATCATCGTCTCCGGGAGCACGAGGAACTTCCTCAGATCGTCCTCGCTCATGCCATGGAAGACACCCTGGGCGCCGCCGTTGGCGGTGATCTCCAGGATGGTCTCGATCTGCGCGTCGAGGGACTCTTCGCCGCGGGTGATCCGCGCCGCCTCCCGGATCGACTTGCCGTTGAGCGCGGGGTTGCGGCGGTAGCTGGCGATGACCGCGTAGCCGTAGTCGCCGCGTTTGCCGGCCGCGACGGTGCGCTTCATCTCGTCGACGATCGCGGCCTTACGCCGCGGGTCCGCGATGCGGGTGCGGAAGTCCTCCGCCGTGCCCTCGCGGGCCTCGGTGGGCACGAGGGTCGAGATGCCGGTCGAGGAGGCGGTGTAGAGGTACTGGTCGTGATTAATCTCGAGGCCCTCGCGGCGCGCGGCGACGAGGCGCGCCACGACTTCCTCGGTGCGGCCCCAGGCGGACGGCCCCGACAGCTTGATGTGCGAGACCTGGGCGCGGATCTTCGCCTCGCGGGCGATGCGCACCAGCTCGTCGATCGCGTCGAAGATCTTCAACGTTTCGGCGCGCATGTGGGACGCGTAGATGCCGCCGTGGGTGGCGGCGACCTTGGCGAGCTCGATCAGCTCGTCGGTCTTCGTGTAGGTGCCCGGCAGGTAGATCAGCCCGGTGCTCATCCCGACGGCGCCGTCCTTCATCGCCTGCGCGACCAGCTCCCGCATCCGCTCCACCTCGGCCGGGGTGGGCGGGCGCATGAAGCTGCCGCCCATCACCTGCCCGCGCACGCTGCCTTGGCCGACGAGAGTGGCCACGTTCACGCCCGTGCCCGTGCGCCGGATCGTGTCGAAGAAGTCCGCCACGTCGACGCGCGACGTGCCGCAGTTTCCGGTCACAATCGTGGTCACACCCATCCGCAGGAAGTTCTCCGCGAGCGGCAGCTGCGGGATGTCTTCCGAGTGGGTGTGCACATCGATGAAGCCCGGCGCGGCCACCCGGCCGGCGGCGTCGATCTCCACGCGGCCGCGGCCGGCCACGCGGCCCACCGCCGCGAGGCGGTCGCCGCGGATCGCGAGGTCGCCCGTGGCGGCGGGCGTGCCCGTGCCGTCAATCAGCCGGGCGTTGCGGATGACGAGATCGAACTCTTGCGCGCCCAGCGGCGCGGCGATGAGCAGAAGCGGTAGAAGGTAGGCGCGGTGCATGGTGCGGAATCAATTTGCGCGGCGGCCGGCCAGCAGTTCGCCGGTGAGCGCGTCCGCGCGGTAAACCTTCCGCAGCGCCTCGATGATCGCGCGGCAGTCGACGCTGATGGCCCGCGCCTGGGTGTCCTCGTAGGCGAAGTCGCCGACGAGGCTCTGGATGTTGCCGTCGAAGATGATGCCGACGAACTCGCCGGCCCGGTTGACCACCGGGCTGCCGCTGTTGCCGCCGATGATGTCGGGGGTGTGGACGAAGTTGAAAGGGGTGGCGGCGTCGAGGGCCGTCTTCCGCTCAAGCCAGCGGGCAGGCAGGTTGAAAGGCTCGCGGTCGCGGTGCTCCGCGTTGCGCGCGTAGAGGCCGGCGATGGTGGTGTAGGCCGGGATGCGGCGGCCGCCCTCCTCGTAGCCGTGCACGGGGCCGTAGCTCAGACGCAGGGTGAAGGTGGCGTCCGGCGCGCGGTCCGGCCCCTCGAGCGCGAAGCGGGCCCGCCCAATCACGGCATGGGCCTGCTGTTTGGTCTCTTCGGCGGCCTCCCACTGCTTCCGCAGTTCCCGCGACTCCGCGTCAACGAGGCGCGCGAGCTCGATCAGCGGGTCGTTCGCCGCCTTCACGGCGGCCGCGCCACCGGCGTGCAGCCGTTTGCGGAGGGCGACGTCGCGCACTTGGGTGCCGGTGATGAGGTCGGCGGCGCGGTTGGCGGGCGACCGGCCCGCGAGGACCTTCTGCACGAGGGGATCGTTGAAGCCGGAGAGCTCCGCCAAGATCGTCAGCGCCTCGGTGAGCATCACGGTCTCGAGGTCGGCATGGATCGGCTTCGCCGAGAAAAGCTGCAGCTCGAATGACTCGCGGCGGGCGTCGCCGAATTCCTTCAGGCGCTCGCCGTTCGGCTTGGGCAGCTCGTCACCGGCGCGCAGGAGATTGCGGGCGAGGCCGAACGAGTCGCTGGCGAACGCGTGTCCGCCCTCGAGCTGGCGGTATCGGAGGTAGATCCGCCGCTGCGTCGCGACCGCCTCCGCGATCCGCCCGTAGGCGGCCTCGACGTCGCGGCCCTCTGGGCGGCCGGCCGCCTGGCGGCGGAAGGCGGCCTCGGCCGCGGCCTTGGGATCCATGATCGCCGGCGAGAACAGCCCGGCCTGCCGGCCGTCGTAGACCTTGCGCGAGTTCTGGATGCCGAAGAGGTCGTCCTTCGCGCGGCGGGCGTTCTCCTCCGCCCGGGCGCCCCACGAGAGCAGCAACACCTCGAGGCGCTTCAATCGCGGCACGACGTACGGGTACTGCACGTCGCGCAGGAAGCCGAGCTCCGCCAGCGTGAACTGCCGGTTCGTGCTGCCGGGGTGGCCGGAGACGAACGTGAGATCGCCCTCCTTGGTGCCGGCGGCCGACCATTTGAGGAAATTCGTGATGCGCGCGGGCTTGCCGTCCTCGTACGCGCGGTACACCGCCGCATCGAGGTTGAAGCGGGGAAACTCGAAATTGTCCGGGTCGCCGCCGAAGAAGGCCGCCTGCTGCTCCGGCGCCCACACGAGGCGCACGTCGGTGTACTTCTTGAAGCGGTAAAGATGGTACGCTCCGCCCTGGTAGAGCGTCACGACGTCGCTGCGCAGGCCGGTTTTCGCGAGCGATTCCTTCTCGATCTCCGCGACCACCTTGCGGCGAGCCGCGGCCGCGTCGGCCCCGGCCAGCCCAGCCGGCACGCCGGCGTTCACCCGCGCCGTCACGTCCTCGATCGATTGCAGCACGTTCAGCTCCAGGTCGACCGCCTTGCGCTCCTCGGCCGGCGTCCGCGCGAGAAAGCCTTCGCGCAGGTAGTTGTTCCGCTCGTCGCTCAGCTTCTGGATGTCGTCCGAGGCCACGTGGTGGTTCGTGATCACCAGCCCGTCGGCGGAGACGAACGACCCCGAGCCGCCGCTGTTGAAGCGCACCGATGATTTCATCAGGTGCTCGAGCCACGCGTCGGTCAGCTCAAAGCCGTATTTGGCCTTCACCTGCGCGCGGGGTGGGGCGGAGAACAGCCACATGCCCTCGTCGGCGCGGACCGGCGCCGCGGCCATCGCGAGGAGCAAGGCAGGAAGGATTACGCGGAGTTTCATGGTGGCGAACAGGTGGCCGACGCCGGCCGGTGGCGCGAGGAGAAAGCCGGCTTCCCGCGCGCTCCGCGGAGCTGTCATTGGGCTTGCCCGCCGGGTGGCCATGAAATCGGCTTTCGCCGGGGCGGCTGCGGCCGGGCCGTGGCGCGCCCCGCCAAACCTATGAACCTACGTTCCCTGTGGATCCGCGCGGCCGGCCCCTTGGCCTTCGCCGTCGCCTGCCTTGTCCCGCCCGCCTCCGCGCAAACCGCGCCGGCCCCCAAGCCGCCGGCACCGGAGGAGTCGCTCAAACTCGAGAAGTTCGTTGTCACCGGTTCGCTCATCAAGCGCGTCGAGGGCGAGGGCGCCCTGCCGGTGGTCACCATCAAGCCCGAGGAGATGGAGTTCCGCGGCATCACCTCCGTCGAGCAGATGATGATGGAGCTCAACATCAACAGCAACGGACTCGACAACCTCGCGTCCAACGCCGACGTCGTCGCCGGCCAGCAGCGCGGCAACAACGGCGCCACCTCCGCCAACCTCCGCATGCAGGGCGCGGGCGCCACCCTCATCCTGCTCAACGGCCGGCGCGTCTCCTCCCACGGCCTCAGCGGCGGCGTCGTCGATCTGAACCAGATCCCGTTCTCCGCCATCGAGCGCGTCGAGGTCCTGAAGGACGGCGCCTCGGCGATCTATGGCACCGACGCCGTCGGTGGCGTCATCAACTTCATCATCAAGACCAACTACCAGGGCCTCGCGGCCAGCGCCGCGGCGGACGTCACGGAGGACGGCGGCGCCAACGTTTTCCGCTACTCGCTCGTCGGCGGCTGGGGAGACATCAACCGCGACGGTTTCAACCTGATGACCACGGTCTCGCTCTCCGAGTCGACCGCGCTCCGCGGCGACCAGCGCGACTTCGTGAACACGTTCCAAGTCAACCGCGGCCTTTCGCCCGACACGCGCGGCACGCCGGTCGCGACGGCCTTCGCGATCACGACGCTCTACACCGCCCTGAGCCGCGACAATCTCGACAACGCCGGCCGCAGCACCGGCCCCGCCGACCCGCAGAATCCCGCGCTGCGCGTCAACGGCATCAACTACGTCGATCTCCCCAACGGTCCCGGCTACGCGGGCCTCGACGGAATGGGACCGTACGATGAGGTGCTTTGGGCGTCGCCGGCCTCCAAGTATGGTTCGGCCTGGGATACCGGCCGCGCGGCCGTGCTGCAGCAACCGGTGAAGAACCTCAACGTCGTCTCGCGCGCCACGTTCAAGATCGCCGATCGCCACCGCCTTTTCGTCGAGGGCGTGTTCGGCCGGAGCGAGTCGACCAAGAGTTTCTCCCCCAACCAGTGGTCGAGCGGCACCGCCGCCAACACCACCGCGATGGACGGCCGCACCGTCGTGCCGAATCCGCTCTTTAACATGGCCTACCCCAGCACGGGCGCGAGCTACAACAAGGTGTTCAACACGCTCGCTGGCTACTTCCCGGCGCTTGCCGCCAACCGCGGCGCGCCGATCGCTTTCCGTTGGCGCTCGCTGCCGCTCGGCAACCGCGGCTTCACGACCACGACCGACACCTACCGCGGCATGGTCGGCCTTGAGGGTCCGCTCGGCATCCTGTCCCAATGGGATTACCGCGCCGGCGCCTCCCGCGCCCAGAGCCGGGGCAACTCCCTCCTCACCAGCGGCTACGTCTACACCCTGCCGTTCGTTAACCTGATCAACACCGGCGTGGTCGACGTGTTCTCCTACACGCAGACCCCCGAGGCGATGGCCGCCATCGACAAGGTCCGCGCCAACGGGGTGCGCCTCTACGGCGGCACCTATCGCACCGACCAGGCCGACTTCTCCGCCTCCGGCCCCGTCACGAAGCTGTTCGCCGGCACGATCCAGGGCGCCGTCGGCGTCGACTGGCGCGAGGAGAGTTTCTTCTTCTCGGGTGACACCCGCACGAACCTGAATTCGGCCGACGCGCTGATCTTCAACGCGCCGTTCGACAACTCGCTCGCCACCGCCGGCACCCTCAAGCGCGTGATCAAGGCGGCCTACGCCGAACTGCAGATTCCCCTGCTGCGCGGTCTCGACCTCAACCTCGCGGGCCGCATCGACCAGTACACCGGCTTCGGCTCCTCGAAGAATCCGAAGGTTACCCTCCGTTACGCGCCTTCCGACAAGTTCCTCATCCGCAGCTCGTACAGCACCGGATTCCGCGTGCCGACGTTCAAGCAGATGTTCGACCCCGTGACGGAGAGCCCGCTCGCCGCCACCGGCCTGATCGATCCCGCCACCGGCCAGCAGATCCCGGCCAACACCGTGACGACCCTCTTTGGCGGCAAGAGCGACCTCCAGCCCGAGGAGGCCAACATGTACTCCGCCGGTATCGTGGTGCAGCCCCTCAAGAACATCAGCGGTAACATCGACTGGTGGGAGGTCGACCGCACCGGCACCATCCAGAGCTTCGGCACCACCGTGCTTCTGCAGAACTACGGTCTGTTCCAGGACCGCTTCACCCGTCGCCCCGACGGCACCATCTCCCGGGTCGATTCGCGCTGGGTGAATGCCGGCAAGACCTCGACCAAGGGCATCGATTTCGGGCTCCGGGGCGACACCGAGCTGGGCAAGGGCAAGGTCAGCGCCGGCTTCGACCTCTCCTACCTGCTCGGCAAGCAATCCAAGCTCCTGGCATCCGCGCCGTGGAGCGCCAACGAGGTCGGGGTCTTCACCCGCTCGAGCGAGATCGGCATCAAGTGGAAGCACACCGCTTTCGTTTCCTACCGTCAGGGGAATTGGAGCGTGCAGGTGAACAACCTGTACCGCGGCGGCTACATCGACGCCGTGCTGCCGGGTGTCGCCAACGGCACCGTGAAGCCCGCCAACTGGCAGCCCAAGGTGAAGCCCTACAGCCTCTACGGCCTGTCTTTCGCCTACCGCGGCGTGCGCAACACCACGGTCACCGCGGGCATCAAGAACCTGTTCCACACCGATCCGCCGTTCTCCGCCGTGTACGACACCAACACGGGCGCCGGCAGCAGCTGGGAGCCCCGCGTGGCCGACCCCCGCGGCCGCGCCTACACGCTGCGGGTCGACTACCGCTTCCGCTAAGCGGCGTTCCGGTTAACGCGCGTTTTTCCCCACGGCCCGGGTGACCCCCGGGCCGTTTTGTTTTTGCGGGTGGCGGAAGCAGAGGGGTAGGGGAACCACGAAGGAACACGAAGGGGCACGAATGGACGGGGCGGCGGGAATGAATTCCCGAAGATCCGAGGGGAACGCCCTCGGCGACATCGTACGCCCTTCCTCACGTAGGTGCGTTCGAGGCCTCCTGGCGAAGTGCGTACGGTGTAGCCGCGGCCGCCCGCCGCGAAAAATCCACGCGATGCATACCCGCCGAAGGCCATGTCCGCCTTCTCGCATTCGCTTTCGCTCAGGACCTGTACCCACTCGCATCGCTTTTTTGGTTTCCCGTCGCGCGGATTTGCCGTGTGTGATGCCGTCATGGCCGATCCGAAGATCCTGGAGACTTTTCCCAATCCCGCCCCGGGGCGCGACTATGTCATCGAGCACACCCACCACGAGTTCACCTCGGTGTGCCCGATGACGGGGCACCCCGACTTCGCGCACATCACCGTGCGCTACGTGGCCGACAAGGCGTGCGTGGAGCTAAAATCGCTCAAGCTCTACTTCCACGCCTACCGCAACGAGGGCATCTTCTTCGAGGCCGCCACCAATCGCATCTGCGACGATCTGGGTGCCGCGCTGAAACCGCGGTCGCTCACGATCATCGCCGACTGGAAGGCGCGCGGCGGGTTCTCCTCCCGCGTCACCGCCGAGTGGCGGCCGTCGCGGCGGCGGCGCTGATCCGCCCGAACGGGCGTTTAGCTTTTCAGCGTCCGCAACACCGCGGCGTGCAGCTCCGGGGTCCCGCTCGCGATCGTGGAGCGCGCCGGCCACGCCGGGCCGCCATTCCAATCCGTGATTATCCCGCCCGCGCCGCGGATCACCGGCACGAGCGCGGCGATGTCCCACGGGTTCATGATCGGGTCGAGCATCACGTCGGCCTGCCCCGTTGCCACGAGCAGGTAACCGTAGCCGTCGCCCCAGGTGCGGCCGAGCCGCGCGGCGCGCAGCAGGCGTTCGAACGCTGCGCCGTCCTGATGCCGGGCGGGATTGAGCGGGTCGCTGGTGAGGACGGTCGAATCGGCCAAAGTGGTCGTCGGGCGGCAGCGCACGGGCCGGCCGTTGAGCGTCGTCCGCGCTCCGTCGCCCACCAGCATTTGCCCGAGCACGGGCTGATGGATGCAGCCGAGCACCGGTTGCCCGCGGTGCAGAAGCGCGATGAGTGTCGTCCAAAGCGGCACGCCCGTGATGAACGACTTCGTGCCGTCGATCGGATCGAGCACCCAGGTGAACTCCGCGTCGGGGCGCTCCTCGCCGAATTCCTCGCCGATGACCCCGTGATCGGGAAACGCCTTCGCGATCCGCGCCCGCATCAGTTCCTCGGCGCCGCGATCCGCCGCTGTCACCGGTGAGGCGTCCGCCTTGGTCTCTACGGTCAGCCCAGGTTGTCCGTACAGTCGCGTGATCAGGTCGCCGCTCTCCCGGGCGAGCTCTAGGGTAAGGGCGCGGTACGGTGCGAGATCCACGCCGCGGAGCATGGTCGACGCCGCCATCGGAAGGCACGGAAAAAGGTTGGGCGGGGCGGGCGCGGCGTATTCGGTGGGGTTGAAATGGGCTCCTGGACCGAACAACCGATCTTCTTCGTCGATTTCGAGGGCAGCCTGGCGTCGGGTATCCTCGAGTTCGGTGTCGCCGGTTTGCTCGGCGACCGGGTGGTCTCGACCCGCACGCGGCTCTGCCGGCCCACGGGAACCGTGCGCGAGGAGGACGCCGCCGTGCACGGCCTGCGCGCACCGGCGCTGCGGCATCACGCGCCCTTCGCCGACGAATGGGAGTACTTCGTCGATCTGCGCGGACGCGGCCCGCTCGCGGCGCATTACGCGGGCGTCGAGAACGGCCTGCTCAAGTCGGTCTGGCCCTACCCGCGGAGCGTCCCGGACTTCGCACGGCCCGGCGCCCAGGTCGTCGACTGGGGTCCGTGGGTCGACTCCGCGCGACTTTGGTCCCAATTCCGACCCGGCGCCGGTTCGGGCCGGCTTGAGACCCTGGTCGCCGCGGCGGGATTGCAGCCGGAACTCGACGCGCTGGCCCTGGAGCATTGTCCGCCCGAACGTCGCCGTTACCACGCTGCGCTTTACGACGCCTTGGCGGGCGCGCTTCTCCTCGCCGCGCTCGCGCGCGATCCCGCGGTGTCCCGTCTCTCGACAATGCAACTCCTCGCCCTGAGCACCCTCGACGGGCGGCGCCGCGACGATCTGCAGCAGACGGAGCTGTTTTAGGCGGGCCACATCGGTACGGCTCCGCCGAGACTTACCTATTCGAGCGGGTAACGCCGCAGCCCGAGTCGTTGCGCCGCGACGCGCAGCGCGAAAAGCGGCGTCGTGCGGAGATAACGTGGACCAAGCCGCCGTGGTTCCGAGCACGCGCGGAAGAGCCACTCGAAGCCGCTCCGTTGGATCCAGCGCGGCGCCTGCCGCACGCGGCCACTCAGAAAATCAAAAGCCGCGCCCACACCCACGAGTACCCCCGCGTCGAATTCGCGCCACCAGTCCGCCATGAACCGCTCTTGCTTGGGAGAACTCACGCCCACCCACAGAACGTCGGGCCGGGTCCGCGCCACCTCGGCCTGCAAGGCGAGACGCTCCTCGGGCGTAAACGGCCGGAAGGGCGGGCAATGGGTGCCGGCCACGTCGAGCCCTGGGAAGCGCGCGATCAAGTTCTCGCGCAATTCCTCCGCCACGCCCGGGTTGCCGCCGCAAAAAAAGTGACGCAAGCCGGTCGCGCGTCCCTCCCCGCAGACCGCCAGCATCAGGTCCGGACCGTAAACCCTTCCGGTTCCCGGCGGCCCGAGCCAGACCAGCGGCATGCCGTCCGGTGTCGTCAGCCAGGATTCATTGTAAATGCGGCGCAGAGCCGCATCGCGCCGCGCCTCGGTTAGGCCGTGTGCTGTCGCTAGACAAACGTAGCCGCGGCGGAGCCTTCCCTTCACACCCACAATGAGGTCCGTCGCGCTCCGCAGGCTTAGCGCCGACACGCCCACCCCGGTGACGTTGTAGCGCGGCGGTTCCCCGGCGGCTTCCGCCGCCGGCGCCTTTGGTGCGGACCGGTCCGTCATGGCCGCGAGCAAGCCGCCGTCGGCCGCCCGCCGCAACCGCGCAGCGGTGGCCCGGGTCTGCGCCACTCGTCACCCGGCGCGCCTCCGCCGCAACTGGAGCACCCTCCGGGCTGCGCCACGCCGGTGATGAGGGAAAGTGAGAGGAAGTTGGTTTGATTTGGAGGAAGCCCCGGCCATCGCAGGGCGCACCCCCGGCCACATACTTCTATTCGTTGCGAAACATTCGCTGATGTAGCCGCGGCTGATGCCGCGGATACGTGACGCGGCGTGCCTGACGATTGGTGGTCAGAATGTGGGCAAACGCCACTGGAGGCGTGAATTTTCCGGGGGAGCAACCCCCGGCTACATCGTAAGTTTTTTCGCGCCGAAGGGCCGGAGGAACTGCCGAAAAAAGCGCAAGGTGCAGCCGCGGCTGCATTCCGGGTGGTCCTCTGGGGATGCGTTGCCCTTTACCTGTGCCGCGGGCCTTGCGTCGCGAGACCCGGGCCCGATGCTGGTCGGTTTCCCATGGCCCTCGTCAGTCTTCTCGATGTCAGCCTGAGCTTCGGCGGCGCCCCGCTGCTGGACCGTGTCAACCTGCAGATCGACCGCGGGGAGCGCGTCTGCCTGGTGGGGCGCAACGGCGCGGGGAAGTCCACGCTGATGAAGGTCATCTCGGGGGAATTGCGGCCCGATGACGGACAGGTGTTCCGCTCGCCGCCCGACGCGGTGCTGGCGACCCTTCGGCAGGAAGTGCCGGTGGGGTTGAGCGGCACGGTGCGCGCGGTGATCGAGGGCGAGGGAGGGAGTTTCGAGGAGCACAACGACTGGGAGCGCCACGACCGCGTCGAGCGGCTGATGGAGCGCATGGGGCTGCCGCCGGAGGCGGAGTTTTCCTCGCTCTCCGCGGGACAGAAGCGGCGCGTGATGCTCGCGCAGGGCCTGGTGGCGGAGCCGCAGCTCCTGCTGCTGGATGAACCGACGAACCATCTTGATCTCGAGTCGATCCGTTGGCTGGAGGAATTCCTGCTCGAGTGGGGCGGCGCGCTGGTCTTCGTGACGCACGACCGCGCATTCCTGCGGCGGCTGGCGACGCGCATCGTGGAGGTCGACCGCGGCCGGCTGATCGGGTGGTCGTGCGACTACGATACGTTTCTGGTGCGCAAGCAGGCGGTGCTGGAGGCGGAGGAGGTGGAGCGGGCGCAGTTCGACAAGAAGCTGGCGCAGGAGGAGGTGTGGATCCGCCGCGGGGTGAAGGCGCAGCGCTCCCGGGCACAGAACCGCATCAACGCCCTGAAGACGATGCGCGCGGAACGCGCGGCGCGGCGCGAGCGGGCGGGCGTGGCGAAGCTCACCGCGCAGGAGGCGGATCGCTCGGGGTTCAAGGTCATCACCGCGGAGGGCGCGGGTTTCCGCTGGGGCGAGCGCTGGATCGTGCGTGACCTCGACGCGCGGATCGAGCGCGGCGACAAGATCGGGATCGTCGGACCCAACGGCGCGGGCAAAACCACGCTGCTGAGGCTCCTCCTCGGGGAGTTGGCGCCCGCCGCGGGCAAGGTCGAACAGGGAACGCGGCTGGAGATCGTCTATTTCGACCAGCTGCGCGCGCAGCTCGACGAGAGCATGCGGGTGCAGGACGCGGTGGCCGACGGCAACACGACCGTGACGATCAACGGCCGCACCCGGCACGTGATCTCCTACCTGGAGGACTTCCTGTTCGAACCGGCCCGCGCACGGACGCCGATCCGCGCTTTGTCGGGCGGCGAGCGCAACCGCCTGCTGCTGGCGCGGCTTTTCACGAAGCCCGCCAATGTGCTCGTGCTGGACGAGCCGACCAACGATCTCGACGCCGAGACGCTGGAACTGCTGGAGGACATGTTGGTGGAGTTCGGCGGCACGGTGCTGCTGGTGAGCCACGACCGCGCGTTCCTGAACGAGGTGGCGACGAGCCTGCTGGTGTTCGAGGGGGATGGTGCGGTCGCCGAGTACATCGGTGGCTACGACGACTGGCAGCGCGAGCGCGCGGCGCGCGAGCAAGCGGCGGCGAAGGCGGCCGCCGCCCCGCGCGGTGCATCCGCGGCGGCTCCCGCCGGACCGGAGCGCAAGGTGCGCAAACTCTCGAACAAGGAGCGGTCCGAACTCGCGGCGCTACCCGCCCGCATCGAGTCCCTCGAGGCCGAGCAGACGGCCCTCAACACCCGGCTGGCCGACCCCGCGTTCTTCCGCACGGCCGGCGCGGAGGTTTCGCGCGCCACGGCGCGGCTGGCCGAGATCGAGGCCGAGCTGGCGAAGGTCTACGCGCGCTGGACGGAACTGGAAGGCTGACGGCCGGCTTGGATTCCTTCCGGCAGTTCACGCTCGGAGGGCGATCCCGCGGAGCTTTTTGAACAACGAACGCCCTGACCCCATCGATGGACCTCAACGGGTCGGCGCTGGAATCTTAAGTCCAGTCGCCCTCGCCAGACTCTGCTGGCGATGATCAAAGGTGACAAAGATTTGGCTTCCAAGTTCTAGCGCGCTGGCGACATGGAGGACATCCAGCGTGCGCGTTCCGAGGTTACGGCTATGCTCCCGGCTAAGATCGGCCGCGCGCCGCAGAACCGCCCTCCAAGGTATTTCGGCCAGCAAGTAGCGGCCTTGCTCGAAGTCGTCATCCAAGGCTGCGAGCGCCGCTTCACAGGCGCGTTCGTTGATCAGTCCGCGGTGGGCCGCCAGCGCGATCCCATTGGTAAGCTCGACTCTGCCGTGGTGGGTGACCGGCAGCGGGCCCTTGATGGTACCGCGCCAGGCGGCTACGGCGCGCGACTCGGGCTCATGCCGGTAAAGTTTCAGCAGCGCGCTCGGATCGGCGTAGATCCGATCAGCGGTCGCCACGGTTCTCCTCGTGTAACTTTCCAGCTTGGGCCGCTGTCATCGGTGTGGGCTGGAGCGACGTGAGCCGCGCCCAATAGTCCACCGGGGGCGGGGTGGTTTTCGTCGGCGCGACATACGGGATCAGGCGGTAGCGGGAACGGCCGCTTTCGGTGAGCACGACCTCGCCCTCCGCCTCCAGGATTTTCCTGATTTTCGGGAAGCGGTTGCGGAGATCGCGGATTGTTGCGGTGGCTGCCATCGTGATACAATAACGTATCACGTCTGATGCGGTGTCAAAGCCTTCCTCGAGGATGGCGCCTTCGCGGACCTCACCGGCGGCGGATGTGGGATCCTCGTCGCGGGAGGGGCTGATGGGATCAGTCCGCCTTCTTCCGCTTCTTCTCCTGCCGCTGGTCCTTGGGGGCGCGGTCCGACGGGTCGGGGGTGTTGGTCCTCGGGAGGGATTTCGCGAGCTCGGCCTTGCGGGCGGCGAACTCCGGTTTGGCCGCGAGGTTGGTCCATTCGTTGGGATCCCTGGTCTCGTCGTAGAGTTCCTCGTCGCCGTTGGCGTAGCGGATGTAACGCCAGCCCTCGGAGCGCACGGTGTGGTTGTTGAAGCGGTAGGTGGTGAGAGCCGGGAGGTCCCACGACGCCTTGGGGTCGGCGAGGAGCCGGCGGATGCTCACACCCTCGTTATGCGCGGGCGTGGGGATGCCGCAGAGGTCGGTGAGCGTCGGGAAGATGCTCATGAAATCCACGGTGCGCTCGCAGATCGTGTTCGGCTTGGTGACGCCCGGGACGACCCACATGAAAGGCGCCTTGGTGGCCTCCTCCCAGAGCGCGAACTTCCGCCAGTGGTGTTTCTCACCCAAGTGCCAGCCGTGGTCGCCCCACAGGCAGATGATGGTGTTATCGCGGTAGGCGGACTGCTCGAGGGCATCGAGCAGCCGGCCGAGGTTCATGTCGCAGTAGGCGATCGTCGCGAGGTAGGCTTGAATGGCTTCCTTCCAGCGGTCCGATTTCTGCATCGGCACGTGGTCGGTCTCGGGGTGCGCCATCCGCACGGCGGCGGGCGGGAGGTCGTCGAGGTCGTTCTCGAGGTAGGGCGGGAGCTTGATGCTCTCGAGCGGGAACAGGTCGAACCACTTGCGCGGCACGTTCCACGGCATGTGCGGCTTGTGGAAACCCACCGCGAGGAAGAACGGCTGGTCATGCTTCCGCTGCAGCGAGGCGATCCCGTAGTCGGCGATGCCCCAGTCGGAAAGCTCATCGTCGCGGCAGTCGAGCGGCGCGAACTTGATGCCGCCGACCCCCTCGCTCCGGCCGGCGGGTGGCCGCGGATCGCCACGCTCCTTCTCGAGGTAATCATCCCACTCCTCGCGCCTCCGGTAGGCCTCGTGGTAAATCTTGCCGGCGCCGTGGACGTAATAGCCGGCCTCGCGGAAGGCCGTCGTGAGCATCTTCGCCGGAGGAATGATCGGACGAAAATCGATGTTGTTCTCGTAGACGGCGGAAGTGGACGGCCGCAGGCCCGACATCAGCGCGGTGCGCGAGGGGTTGCAGACCGGCGAGGCGCAATAGGCCCGGGTGAACGACGTGCCCATCCGGGAGAGACGGTCATAGTTCGGCGTCTTTGACTGCGGGTTGTGGCCGAAGTAGCCGATCCAGTCGCGCAGGTCGTCGACGGCGATGAACAGCACGTTGGGACGCGCCGGCGGGTTGGCGGCGAACGCGGGCATGCAAAGCAGGAGCAGGGCGGTGAGGCGGGCGGGGTGCATGGGTGGCGGGGTGGGGAAAAGGACGGGCGTACGGCAGCGTGGTTACGCGGATTCGAAGCGGGCGCGCAGCGCGGGCAGGTCCACCTGCGCCAGCGACGGCACGAGCCAGTCGACGTGGGAAAAATCGTGGTGCGCGGTGGATTCGTTGGGCGCTGCGACGCACCACACCCCGGCGCGCCGGGCGGCGCGCGAGCCGGTGTTCGAATCCTCGAACGCCACCGCCTCGCGTCCGCGCAGGCCGAAGCGGTTCAGCACGAGACGATAGAGGTCGGGTTCGGGCTTGGGCGACGCCACGTCCTCGCGGCAGCCGACGAACTCGAAATGCTCGAACAGCCCGAGGCGCCGCAGGTGGCTGTCGACCCAGCTGTGCGGCGAGTTGGAGGCGAGGCCCGCGCGCAGGCCCGCGGTGCGGGCGGCGTCGAGCAGCTCGCGCACTCCCGGCAGAACCGGCAGCGCGAGGATGATCTGGTCCTTCGCGGCGCGGCGTTCGTTCTCCAGCTCGGCCCGGTCGGCGTGCGGGCTGAAACCGTGCCACGGGTCGAACGAGTAGTCGGCGTGGCCGACGCCGTGCAGGAAAAGCTTCCGCTCGAAGGGCACGCCGTGCGCGGCGTGCACCGCCGCGTAGGCGTCGATGAGGGGCGTCTCGGTGTCGAGGATGAGGCCGTCGAAGTCGAAGATCAGGGCGCGGAGCATCGGAGCCGCCATCCCGCCGGTTGGCGGCGGTCTTGGCAACCCCGCGTCCGTGTCACCCGGTGGCGCGACTCGCGGCCGAGCGGGTCGCGAGCAAACCCGCGAAGGCCGCCAGGAAAACGGCCGTGAGCAGGGCGAAACCGGCCGGCGCGCCGCGGGCGTCGACCAGCGAAAGCGAGAGCACGAGGGTTGTGCGCAGGAGGCGGTCGAGCACCTGGTAAAAGCCGCCGACGCGTCCCATCACGGCGTTCGGCACGAGGCGCAGGAGCAGGGCGCTGCGGGCGACGCGGCAGCCGGCGTTGCCGAACCCGAGCAGCACGCCGGCGGCGAGGTACGCGCCGGGGCTTGGGACAAGGATGACCACGAGCAGGCCCGTGAGGAACACGAGCATCGTCATCGGCAGGGAGGTGGCCGCGCTGTCCTCCCCGCCGAGGCGCGGCAGAAAAAATCCCGCGGCGATGGCGCCGAGCGCGAAGGTGATTTCGCCGCCGGCGAAGTATTCCGCTCCGGCCCGCAGGGTCTGCGCCACGTAGATGGGGAAGAGGTAGTTGGCCGACATCACCACCACGAAGGGGATCAGGGTGCAGGTGAAGAAGACCGCCAGCCGCGGGCGATCGCGCAGCCAAGTCCAGCCCTCGCGGATGCGCGACCAGGCCGACCCGGCGGGTGGTGCGGCGCGATCGGATGACTCCAGGTGCGTCGCGCGGTAGGGCAGGGTGCGCAGCAGCAGGAAGCTAACGAGGTAAGTGGAGGCGTCGAAGAGCAGGATGCCCCAGAGTGGGATGGTTTCCACCAGCAGGCCGCCGATCCCGCCGGCGATCATCAGCGCGGTCTGGCCCTGCACCTCCAGCAGGCCGGTGAGCGCCCGGTACTGCGACGGCGCGAACATCTGCTGAACGAGCGCGAACTTTGCGGGGAAGTGCAGCGTGTAGTAGAGCATCCCGGCGAAATAGACCGCCATGAGCGCCGGCGCCCCGAAACCTCCGGACGCGAGGCCGATCGCCGCCATCGCGAGCGTCGCGGTGAGTCCCCAGAGCTCGCTCGCGAGCAGCGCGGTCTTGCGCGAATGCCCGTCCACCCATGCCCCGTAGTAGGGCGTCGTCACCACGAGCACGAGCGTCGTGCCGATCGTCGCCCAGCGGAAGGCCTCGTTGCCGCCGGGCAGGTGGACCAGCAGCCATGGGACGGAAAAGATGGTGATGCCGGACCCGATCGACCCGAGGGTGTTCGCGACCAGCAGCCGCCGCACGCGGGAGTCGCGCAGGAGTTCCTTCATCGATCGCCGGAGGCAAGCGGCGTGCTGCGGCGACGCAAGCCGCGAGGGGGCTTGAGCCCGCGCGGCCGCCTAGCCATCACCAAGTCCATGAAGCCCGCCCCCCGTCCTGCCGTCGCCCTGCTGCTCGCCCTGGTCGGGGCCTTGGGTCTTTGCCCCGCGGCGCAAGCGCAGCTCGGCGCGCGGTCCGCGGCGGAATGGGTTCGCATGCTCGACGCGCGGGCGCGCGTCTCGAAACTGCGCGTCGATGATGTGGTGGCGGCTCTCGCCCTGCGGCCCGGAGCAAAGGTGGCCGACATCGGCGCGGGTTCCGGGGTGTTCACCTTACCGCTGGCCAGCGCCGTCACGTCCTCCGGCCGGGTCTACGCGGTCGATATCGAACAGGGACTGGTGGACCACATCGCCGGCAAGGCGCGCGACGCCAAGGTGAGCCAGGTGCAGGGCGTGCTGGGCAAGTTCACCGATCCGGCGTTGCCGGCGCGGGACCTCGACCTCGCGTTCATCTACGACGTGCTGCATCACATCGAGGACCGCGCGACGTACCTCCGAAACCTCGCCGGCTATCTCCAGCCCGGCGGGCGCGTCGCGGTGATCGATTTCTTCCCCGAACGCGGTCCGCACCGCAATGATCCGTCCCTGCAAATCACCAAGGAGCAGACGCGCCGTCTGATGTCCGAGGCCGGGTTGCGCTTGCTCGCCGAGCACCGGCTGTACGACGACAAGTGGTTCGTGATCTACGGCCAGTGACACTCCCCGCCCATCTCATCCCCATGAAAACCCAACGCCTCCTCCGCCTCGTCGCCCTGACGCTGTCGGTTTCCGCCTTCCTCGCCGCGCCTCGCGCCGGTGCGGCCGAAAACACCCTCACCGACGCCGAGAAGGCCGCCGGCTGGCAGCTGCTGTTCGACGGTAAGACGTGGAACGGCTGGCGCGCCTACCGCAAGAAGGCCGGCGAGCCCATCGCCGGCTGGGAGGTGCGCGACGGCACGCTGCATTGCCTGCCCAAGGCGAAGGGCGACCAGCCGATCACCGAGCGCAAGTTCCGCGACTACGAGTTCTCGTGGGAATGGCGCATCCTCGCCGGCGGCAACAACGGCGTGAAATACTTCGTCACCGAGGATCGCCCCAAGTCACCCGGACCCGAGTACCAGATGCTCGACGACGCCGGTCATCCCGACGGCAAGATCGGGCCGCACCGCCAGACCGCCTCCTTTTACGAGGTCCTGCCGCCCGCGGCCGATAAGCCGATGCGGAAGCCTGGCGAGTGGAATTCCTCCCGGATCATCGTGCGCGGCAAAAAGGTCGAACACTGGCTCAACGGCCGCATGGTGCTCGCCTATGAGCTCGGCAGCGACGCCGTGAAGGCCGGCCTGGCCAGGAGCAAGTTCAAGAACGAGGCAGGCTTTGGCGACAAGATCGACGGCCACCTCCTGCTTACGTATCACAACGACGACTGCTGGTACCGGAACCTCAAGATCCGCGAGCTGAAGTAAGCGGCGCTTCCCAGGGCGGGCGCCCGGCGCAACGGAATTGAAAACGCTTCCGCGGCTCCTCAACGCTTAAGCCGTATGAAACTCCGTTACCTCCTCCCCCTGGTTTTCAGCTTCGCCTTGGGCTCGTCCGCCGCGCAGCCCAAGGAGTATCAAGTCACCGGCCCGATCGTGGCTCTGACCGACGACGTCATCACCGTCGACAAGAGCGGTGAGAAATGGGAGATCGGCCGCTCGGGCGCGACCAAGGTCACCGGCAAGCTCGCCGTGGGCAGCCGCGTCACCGTCCACTATCGGATGGGCGCCACGGCCGTCGACGTGAAGGACGACGGCAAGGGCAAGTCCGCCGACGCCGCGAAGGGAGCCAAGGCCGCTCCGAAGAGTGGCGACGCTTCGGCCGAAAAGGCGAAGAAGTCCAGGAGCTGAAGCGGTTGCACGATCCTTTCACGCCGCCGCCGGCCCCGTGCCGCGGCGGCGTTGTCTTTCAGCGACTGCGGCTTCGGCGGGGGTTACGACCCGAAGTTTTCGGACGGTTATTTCAAGGCGACGGAGCGGCGGTGTAGCAGCTGCGGCCGCGCCGCGGAGGATTCACCGGCCGTGTCCGGCAGGAGTGGCCGCACGAAATTCAGCGCAGGGGGCCGCGCAGGAAAGCGATGAGATCCGCCAGGCCTTGCGGCTGAATCGCCGACTCCAGGCCCTCGGGCATCAGTGACGCGGCGCCGCCCTCGAGCGACGCGATCTCGTTCCGCCGGAACGTGCGGCGCGAGCCGTCGAGCAGTTTCAGTGTCACGCTGCCCGCCGTTTCGGAGACGATGAGGCCGTACGCCTGCTCGCCGTCCTGGAGTGTGCAGGTGAAGGCGGCGTAGCCGGGTTGGATGTCAGCGTTGGGATCGAGGATCGACGAGAGCAGGCGCTCGGGTGTGTGGGATGTCACCGACGCGAGGTCGGGGCCCACATCGCGGCCCTCCTCGCCGCGTTTGTGGCAGGCGGAGCAGGCCGCGCGGTAGAGCTCGCGGCCGCGCGCCGCGTCGCCGTTCAAGGCGAGCGCTGGCACATAACGCTCGATGACCGCGACGCGGGTGGGCATCGCCCCGCCGAAGGCCTTCTGCGCGAGACGCTGCACCTCGCGGGACTCATGGCGGAGCAGCCGGCCGCGTTGCGTGGTGTCGAAGGCCGCGGGCGGAATCTCGCCGCGTTCAACGCGTTCAAGCAGGTCCACCGCCCACGGTCCGCGGCCGAGCCATCCCGCCAGGGTGGCGTCGCGACCCGCGGGTCCGAGCCGGCTCCAGGCCGCGGCGAACAACGTCGGGATCTCCGCCGCCGCGGTCGCGGCGAGGGCGCGGGCCGCGGCGGCCTGCACCGCCGGGGGATGCCGCGCGTCCAGCCATCCGGCGAGCGATGCAAGTGCGCCGGGGCGGCTCGGCACCTCGGCCGCGAGGAGCGCGGCGGCGGCGATGCGGTCGGCCGGCCTGATCGAGGGATCCGCGGCGCGCCCGCGGGATTCATTTATCCTCGCCTTCGCCCGTGCGGCGGCGGCGGACAGGCGGTCCGGTGGCTGTGCCGCCTGCAGGGTCGAGAGCGAGGTGCCCCGCTCGGAGAGCAGGACGAGGAAGCGCCGGAGCAGGTCGGTCGTTTCCAGCGGCAGCGGCCCGCTGCCGCCGACGATTGCCTCCAGCAGAAGTGCGATGGATCCGCGGTCGCCGGCCACGAGCGCGGCGGGCAGGAGGGCATCGGCGGCGCGACCGAGTACATCCCGGCCGGCGGGGGCGGCGGAGGCCGTGACCGCGGCGCCGTGGTGCACGGCCGAGGTCAGCACCGCCGCGAGGATCATCGGTTCCGTCGCGTCGTTCGCGAGCAGCCGGCCGAGCGTCGCGCCGGCCAGCGGATCGGTGGAGGCGCCCAGCGAGAACGCGAGTTGCAGCCGCACCTTGGGCTCGGGATCGGCGGCCAGCTCGGCCGCGGCCGAAAGCAGCGCGGGGGTGATGCGCGTCTCGGCGAGGCGCAGGGCGTTCTCGCGGACACCCGGATGGTGGTCGGCGAGGGCGTGGGTCACCTCCTCCGGGGTTAGCCGGCCGAGCCCGTCGAGGACGCAGAGGGCATGGAGGCGCGCGAGTGGTTCCGCGGCGCCGGCGGCGAGCGCCCGCAGGGGGGCGATGGCTGCCGGATCGGAGCGCCAGAGCAGCATCTGGTGCGCCTGGTCGCGTTCCCAGCCGCCGGGAGAGCGCAGCGCCGCGACCAGTCCGGCGGCGTCAAGCCGGTCGAGGCGCGGTGCGCGGAACGGTGGCAGACCCTCCCGGCTCACACGGTAGATGCGCCCGCGGTCGTCGCCGAGGCGGTAGTGCGCCATCAACTCGTCCTTGCCGCGCTGCGGCAGGAATTGCGGGTGCTCGATGATGTAACGGTACATGTCCGCCACCCAGAGCGCTCCGTCGGGACCCTCGCGCACCATGACCGGCCGGCACCAGCGGTCCTCGCTGGAGAGAAAGTCGAAGCCATCCATGCCGGGCCGGCGTTCGGCGGAGAACGAGACGCCGCGGTCGGTGAGCCGCGCATGCTGCACAAGGTTGTGGAATGGCTCGCACACCAGCGCGTCGAGCGCGCCCTCGCCGGTCCCGAACGTGCGTTGGTCGCGGGTGAGCACCGCGCTGCACGCCGAGGTGAACCGGCCGGCCTGGTGGAAGCTGTGGTAGCGTTTCTCCGCGGCGCTCGCGGGGAACACCGGGGGGTTCGCGGGGGTGAGCAACTGCACCAGCGTCTGCTCCGCGGCAAACGCCGGGTTGCGCGCGAGGTAGTGGTCGGGAAGCACGTAATGCCAGAGCGGGTTGGAGTTCTGCGTGCCGAACCAGCGGCCCCAATTGTCGCGGTTGCGCCCGAACTGCGTCGGCCCGCTCTGCGGCTCCAGCTCGCCGGTGTCGGGCCGGAAGCGGAAATCGCGGCTCCCGGTCGCCACCTCGGCGCCGCTGCGGTGGGACTTCAGCTTGGTGGCGGCCCCGTGGCCGCGGTGGTGGCCGCCGGAAGCGACGTGCACCCAGTTGTCGAGGCCCCAGCGCAGCCCGTTCGCGCGCAGCTGCTGGTTGCCCTCGAAGAGACCGCTCACGAGGAGCTCGCGCGAGTCGGCCTTTCCGTCCCCGTCGGTGTCGCGGAGGAAAAGGATGTGCGGCGCGGCCGTGACGATCACGCCGTCCCGCCACGTGATGATGCCGTTGGGGAAATTCAGTCCCTCCGCGAAAAGCGTCGAACGGTCGTAGCGGCCGTCCGCGTCCGTGTCCTCCAGCACGCGGATGCGCCCACCCGGCGCGCCCTTGCCGTCGAGCCCGAGGGGATAGTCGGCCATCTCGACGACCCAGAGACGTCCGCGCGAATCCCAGTCGAAGGCGACCGGGTCGGCCACGAGCGGCTCGGCGGCGGCGAGCTCGACGCGAAAGCCCGGCGCGACGTGCAGCTTCCGCAACGATTCTTCCGGTGAAAGCGGCTCGACGTCCGGCACCGGCATGCGCGTGAGCGTGGCGGCCGGCGCGGCTCGGCCGGAGGATGCGAAGTGCGCGGCGATCTCCGCCGCCGTGAGCGCACGGTCGTAGACGGCGACCTCGTCGAGCCTGCCTTCGAAGGGGGCGAATCCGTCGCACCGCCCGGCGAGGAAAACCTCCTTGGCCGGTTTCGTCGCGGCCGGGGTGACCGCGGCGTCGATTTCCGGTTCGGCGCGTCCGTCGAGGTGGACGCGCACGCGATCGCCCGAGCGCACAAGCGCGATGTGATGCCACCGGCGGAAGCCGAGAGCCGTCCTGCCGTGGAACGTCGCGGCGCGACCGTCCCCGGCCTGGAAGAAAAGCCGGCCGGCCCGACCGTCCGCGGAGGCTCCGCCGACAGCGAGGTGCTCCCCGGCGGCCGCTTGGCCGGCGGGGCCGCGCGACCAGAGGACACCGTTCACCGGGCGCGCGTCAGCGGGTAGCGCGTTCCATACCCAGAGTTCGACGGTGTGGTCGGCGCCCAGTGCCGGCAGCTCCGCGCGCAACCGGCCGCCGGCGAAATGCGGCGCGCGGTTGACGCGCGGGCCGGAGAAGGCTGACGGGTTCTCGGGCGCGGCCGAGATGGCGTCGGAGGCGCCTTGGGCTCCGGGCAGATGGAGCGCGACTCCGGGTTCGAGGAGGGCGTTCCGCCCGGCGCCGGAGGCGTCGGCGATCGCGGGGAAATCCGACTCGTCGAGCCGCCAGTAGGCGTGCGGCCGGTCCGCGAGCACGGCGCGCGCGTACGGCCCGTGGCTCGGGACGATTTCCCGGCGCGGCGCGCCGGCGACGCGCTCGAGGAGGCCGAGCAGGGTCTCGACGATTTTCGGCTCGGCCCGTTCCTCAAGGCCCGCGGTGCGCGCGGCCCACGTGGTGTAGCCGCCGAGAAAGTGCTGTTCAGGCGGCGGAATGTAGCCCTCCGCCCCGTTCGCCAGCTCGATGTTGAAGGTGGCGGGCAGCGGGCTGCGTGCTTTCAGCTTCAAGCCGGTGAGCGCGTAGACCTCGTTGGGAATGGCGGTGATGCCGGTGTCGCCCACACGGAGCGCCTGGAGTTTCAGTTCCCGCTCCGGCTCAGCCGCAAGGAAGAGCTGCTCCCGGGCGTAGACCTCGCGCTGGTTCGCCGCCGGGCGGTCGACCATCGGCCCGGCCAGGTTCCGCGCCCACTCGAGGCGCGCCGCGCTCGCGAGGCGGCGGCGCAGCGTGAGTGTCGCCTCCGCCATCGCCAGCGGACCCGAGCCGCGGTGCTCGATCGTGCGGTGCACTTCGGCCGCCCTCGCGAGCAATCGGGAGGAATAGTCGTCGAGCGTCACCTTGGCCTGCGGCCGGCTGTAATCCATCCAATGTGAGTCGCCGCTCGTGCCCTGGGAAAGCATCCCGATGAAGCCGTCGCCAGCCGTGGCGCCGACCAGCCGGCCGATCCCCTCGGCGAAGCGGCCGCAGAAATCCGCGGAGAGGGCCGGTGCGCCGAAGTAGTGCATCGAGAAGTTGCCGAGGATCGCCAGGGGCGTGCCGTCGGCCGCCTGCAACGAGAGGAGGGAGAGCTGCGGGTCGATCGGGCCCGCGGGTCCGGTGACGTCCGGGCTCTCGTAGCCCGGGTGCATATTCGCGCGGACGGACATTTCGCCGAAGGGATCCGTCAGCAGGCGGTCTGGTCTCCGGATCCAGCGGCGGCAATTCGTGAGGTCCCACGCGTCAACGGCGCCGCGGCCGATCCGCGCGGGGCGTTCGCGGGCCGCCGCCGCCGTGATCGCCTCCGCGATTTTCCCCGGCAGGATAGCGGCGTAAGCGGGATCGATGCGCGCGCCGAGGCAGCCCATCGCGGCCGGGGCGCTGTGGGTGTGGGTCGCGGAAACCAGCATCCGTCCGGCGGGGATTCCCGTCGCCTTTGCCGCCGCCGTCTTCGCGGCGTCGATCAGTTCGCGCGGCAGCATGCAAGTGTCGACGACGCAGATCGCCACGCGCTCGTGCCCGTTGGCGATCACGAGCGCGCGGGCATGCAGGCGGTCGTGGGCCTGGGTCGCGGTTTTCTCCAGGAATCCGCCGTTCACCCGCACGGGGAAGGCCGCGGGGGTGATGTCGACTTTGGCCGCGCCGGCGCGGTAGCCGCCTTCCATGGCGGGCGCGCCGGAAACGCGGGCGGCCAGTGCGGCGCCAAGAAGGACGGCATGGAAAATCAGGCGGTTCATCTTGGGAGTCGGACCGTGGGAGCGTGCTCAGCCGGCGGCGGTCTGCCAGTTGGAGCGGGCTACCCGCAGCATGTTTTCGCCGAGGATTTTCCGGATCGTCTCATCGCTATGGCCGCGCTGGACGAGGCCGACGGTGAACAGCGGCCAATTGGTCCAGGCAAGGGTCTGCTCCGCCTGCGGCTTCGGTTTAAAGCCGTCCACCGGCCAGAGGTGCTCCCAGCGCGGGCCCGCGGCGGAAAGCGGGGAGCGGCCGTCGCGGCGGATGGTGACCTTTGCGCGCTCCGCGGTGTCGTGGCGCGAGGTGTAGGATATGTCGGGCCCGATCGCCACGTGTTCGGCGCCGAAGGTGCGCACCGCGTGGTCGATGTGGTCAAGAAAGGCGCGGATATCGCCGTCGCGACCGAGGAAACGCGAGATGCAGCAGATGCCGACCAGCCCTCCGGTGTCGCAGATCGCGCGCACCACCTCGTCGGGTTTGCCGCGGAAGTGACGGTAGACGCCTCCGCAGGAGGTGTGGCTGGCGACCATCGGGCGGCGGGAGGCCTTCGCCGCCTCTAGGCTGGTGCGCCAGCCGGAATGTGACACGTCGACGATCACGCCGAGACGGTTCATCTCCGCGACAACCGTGTGGCCGAAGTCGCTCAGGCCGCCGTCGTTGGGTTCGCCCGCGCCGTCACCGATCGGGTTCCGCCGATTGTAGGTGAGGTGCATCATGCGCACGCCGAGCTGCCGGAAGATCCTGATCAGACGCACTTCGTCACCCACGCTTTCCCACTGTTGGCGCAGGGGCACGCCATTGGTCGTGAAGTAGAGGCAATGCCCGCCGGCGCGCTTGGCGGCGGCGATGTCGTCGGGCGAAACGGCGCGCGTGCAGGTCGCGCGGCCGACGTCGGTGGCGTAGGTGAACCGAGCGAGGCGTTTCATGAGGCGCAGCGGGTCGCTGCCCTCTTCCCCGGTGTTTTGGAAGATGCACGTCACCCCGGCGGCGCGCATTGCCGTCAGAAACTCATTCCGCTCGGCCTCGTCGGTTGCCCAGCGCGTCATCGCCATCTCCTCCCGCAGGTCGACGAGTTCCGGGTCCGGCGCGCCCTTCGCCGCGGCGGCTTGGAACGCCGCGCCATCGAGCGCGGCGCGTGGCGCAAAGCCATAAGACTCGAACACCAGCGACTCGGCATGCAGCCGGAGGCCGTGATCGAGTTCGCGGGCGGAGGGCTTGAGTACGTTGAGCGCGGCCTGGCGGTCCCGGTTGATGCGGTCCTCTCCGGGCACAAGGCCGGCGGGGGTGGCGGCACGGCCGGTAATCAGAGCCGGGCCGAGCAAGGAGGCGGCGGGAACGGCTGCGCCGAGGCGGCGCAGGAACGTGCGGCGTGGTAGGGGCGGGGTCACGCGTCGAGAATCGGAGCTGGAGCGGCCGGGTCAAACCGGCCTTGCCGGTTTCGCGGCGATCCCGGATTTACTGCCCCCGGTCCGGGGTTTTTTCCGGCATTTACACGTCGAGGGGCATTTGCTCTCTTCGGCGGTTCATTCGTCCAAACCCGCCCGCATGAGCTCGCCCGCCACTCCCCCCCAACCGGCTCCCGCCGGGGATGATCGTAATCTTGTTCCGGCCGAGGCTTCGCCGGTGATCACGCTCGAGGACAGGATGCGGGGCTTCTGGGATTCCTACCGGAAGGTCGTGTACGCGATCTGCGCCCTCGTGGTGCTCGGGATCATCGGCAAGGGTGCCATGGAGTCTTTCGAGGCGCAGCGTGAGGAAGGTGTCCGCAAGGCTTACGCCGCGGCGACCACGCCGGAACAGCTCAAGGCTTTCGCCGGCGCCAATGCCTCCCACTCGCTTGCCGGGGTCGCCCACCTCCGCTTGGCCGACGACGCCTTCAAGGCGGGCAAGCCGGCCGATGCCGCCGCGGCTTATGAAAAGGCCGCCGGCATCCTGAAGACGGGTCCGCTCGCCGCCCGGGCGCGCGTCGGCCTCGCCCTCTCGCAGGTGCTCGCGGGAAAGCCCGCCGACGGCGCCAAGATTCTCGGCCAGGTGGCGGCTGAGGAAAAGGAGTTCAAGGCGGTGCGCGCCGAGGCGATCTATCATCTTTGCAGCCTGGCCGCAGAGGCGGGGCAGTCCGACGAGGTGCAAAAGCGGGTCGACGAGCTCATGAAGCTCGATGTTTCTAGCCCGTGGACGCAGCGCGCGATGGCGCTCCGCGCCAGCCTGCCTCCCGCCGCCGCCCCGGCGGCTGACGCGAAAAAGGAGGCCGCGGTCGCGCCGGCCGGCGTGCAGGTCAAGGCGCCCGGCAAGTGAGCCGGTCTGGTTCTTTGTTCTTGCGATGAAAATTTCGGCCCGCGTAGTTCCGCGGGCTCCGTTGGCGGAGGCCTTCGCGCCTCATCCGCTGTCGGGTTACATTTCGCTCAGGTGGTGGAACTGGTAGACACGCAGGTCTCAGAAGCCTGTGCTTAACCGCATGGGGGTTCGAGTCCCCCCCTGAGCACCAATTCCAGAGGTGAAACCGGCCCCTTTCCCAGGGCCGGTTTTCTTTTTTAAGCCAGGGGCGCGGTACCGTCACCGCTTCACCGCGGCGAGGGCCTTGGACAGGCGGTCGTCATCATCGCCGAGATAGCCGGAAAGTCCCGCGACGATATTTCCATCAGGACCGATGACGTAGATGGTCGGTATGCCGGTGACCTTGTAGAGCCGACTGGCGATGCTCGTGGAGCGATCCATGGCCGCCGGATCGAAAACTTTGACGAAGGAGTATTTCGAATCGTTCGCCGGCACCCAAAGATCGAATTTTTTCCGGTCATCCCAGACGCACAAGCCGAGCCAAACCACATCATCGCCGGCCCGAGCCACGGTTTTTTGCACGTGGGGCATCGCCCGGATGCACGGAATGCACCACGTGGCCCAGAAATCGAGCACCACCGTCTTGCCGCGCAACTCCGAGAGTCGGAGCTGGCCTCCACCGAAGCGATCCATCGTGAAATCCGGGGCCGGTGTGCCTTGGGGGAGAAGGCCGCTGTCCTTGGATGCGGGCGCGCGGGCGGGCGGTGTCACGACTTGGGGCGGACGGTCGGTCGGAATGAATTCGACCCGCGCGCCATCCGCGGATGCGCGCAGCCCGTAGGTGTTGTTGCCGATGCGGAACGGTAGACACGCGTCGAAGACCTCCAGCGCCCCGAATTCGCCGTTGGTGTCCGCGTCGACCAGCAGGGTCATGTGCTTGGTTCCCCGCTGCGCGAAATTTTCGCGGGTGGCGGGCACCGCGGCCGCCACGTCGTACAGGGCATCGCAGCCCGTCTCGATCAAGGCGACCCGGACCTTCTGCCCGGCGATCGTGACATGGCCGACGCGTGCCGCGGCGGCACGCGTCAGCACGGAGTCGGCGCCGCCCGCCTTGTCGGCGCCGATCAGGAACATCACGCAAAACTCACCGCCGGAAGTCTCGCGGCCGTTTTCCCCCCAGGAAACGGGCAGACGGAAGAAGTTCGGTCCCACCCTGGCTCCCGGGATGCTCTTGCCGTGATTGCTGATGGCGCCATCCCCCTCGTTGGTGAGGTCTCCGTCGTGGTCACGGTCGAAGAACACGCGCGTCTCGGTGCGCCGGTCGTCCGGCATACGGTCGACTACAAAGTGCGTCTCGGCCCGGGGGCCGTTGCCAAGGCGGATGCGGCCGTAGCGCGGTGTTCCCCGGTAGGCCGGCTCCTTCCGGATCGCCGCCGGGCGTTCCGCAGACAACGGCAGGGCCGGCCCGCTGCGCGGCATCACGCGTCCGGAAAGCTCGCCATCAAAGTCGAGGCAGTCGTTGTCGATCACGAGCGTGCCGTTGACCGGCTCCGCGGGTAGAGCCGCCGGGAGGGCGACGAGCGCCAGCAGTAAACGGAGATGTGAAAGGCGAAGGGGGAGGATCATGAGCGGCGGGATCTTGTTCTTCGAAGGCCGGCGGCCGGCCGGAGGGGAGCTTACAGTGACTTCTTCACGGAGAGCGCCACGTAGCGCATCCGTGGATCGGAATAACGGCTGTAGAGCCCCGACGAATTCCAAGGCGGGATCCGGTTGGTGAAGTTCTGCACGTTGAGCGTCCACTGGGTGCCGGTGATCCAATCGCGCCAGCGCTGTCCTCCCGCGCGGTACGGTATGCGGTAGCCGAGTTGCAGATCCCACACCAACTCGCTGGCGATACGTTCGCCATCGACGCCTGTTCCGGTGGGAAACTGCGTGGAAGCAAGGGTCGTTCCCGTCTTGTAGGAGTGGATGTAGCGGGCGGTCACTCCGGCGGTCCAGTCGCGTCGACTCCAGAACACGGAAGCGCGACCGCGCCATTTCAGGCCACCCTCCGTGGTTTCGACCGTGTTCACCGGGGCCGTGATCGGTGTGATGGAGGTGAGAAACTTGTTGGTGAACGTCGCGTTCGCCCGGAGGGCGAGTTCGCCGAGCGACGCGGTCGGGATCACCCACGACAGGTTGGAGTCGATGCCGTCGGTCTCGATCTCCGAGATGTTGATGAAGCGGGTGTCGACTCCGGTGACCACTCCCGCCCAGCCGGCGGCGTCGTTGGGCAGCCGGGCGCCGCGGTTCACGCGGTCCGGAAAGCTTCCCTCGTTGTCGAGCAACTGCTGCAGGGTCGGCGCGCGGATCGCGTCGATCTTGCGCGTGCGCCAGTAGTCGAGGCCGACGCGCAGTCCGCGCACGAAACGCGGCGTGAAGATGAGGCCGAAGTTGTCCGACAGGGAAGTCTCCGGGCGAAGATCCGGGTTAGGACCGGCACGGTTGGTCAGCGGCACGGCGGTTTGGGGAAGATTACCGCGCCGCGGATCCACGAACGTGAAGGTGTTCGTGATGGTCGTGGCGAAGGTGTAGTCGCCGAGGTGCAGGTTGCTTTGCTCCGGGGGGAAGAAGCCCTCCGTACGCGAGGCGCGTAGCGCGATGTCACGCGAGAAGGCCACTTTAAGGGCGGCCGCGCCGGTGTTGGCCGATTTCGAATCATTGGCGCGCTCGTGCCGCCCGCTGAAGTTCAGATCGATGGAATCTACCGGCAGCGGACGCCATCCCTTGCCGATGACGGGAACGGTCAACTCGCCGAATACCGAGTCGGTACGGCGTCCCTGCTGTGTGTAGGCGATGTCGCGCGACAAGTTTTCCCGGCCGCCCATCAGGGCGATGAGAGCCGGCGCGATCTCGTAGGGGCGTTTGCCCTCGTACTGCCACCAGTAGGCCTCCGCTGCGATGGAGGTCCTGACGACTCCCGCGCGCCACTCGTGGAGATCGCCGGTGGTGCGGGCGATGAGGTTGGAGGCGTACTGCCAGTAACGCTGGCGTCCCATCGCGTTAAAGTAGTCTGCGTTCACGCTCGCGGGAGCGGGATTGGCGCTGCGGTCGGTCAGCAGGTTGTACAGCGCCCAGCGCTGCGGGAAAGTCCCCGGGTTCGTGGTGGTGCCGTAAACCGAGGCAAGGATGATATTGTCGGCGCCCACCTGGGAATCGCCGGCGATCACCGTGACCTCGCTGGTGCCGTCGAACGTCCAATCCCATTTCGGGGAAAACCTTCCCTTGAGACCTGCGACCAGCCGGTAGGAATCACGTTTCATGTCGGTGCGGCTTTCCCTGAGGTCGGTCGGCAGCACGTTAAGGATCACGGAGCGACCGACGAACCCCGGCGTCACGCCGGTGCGGAAGGGGTTGAAGGGATGCGTGGCCGACATCGTGTAGCTCGTGCCGGTGCCGAAGAACTTCGGGTTGTGGATGTCCTGCCGGTTGGACGTGAAGTTGAGCTCCCCGTAAAGGGTGATTCGGTCGCGCACCAGCTGGTGTTCCGCGTTCGCACCCAGCGACCACATCCGGGAGGGAGTGTAGATGTAGTTGTCCTCGAACCTCTCGTAAGAGGGGGTGAACTTTCCGGCGGTGGCGGCGAAGGAAGCGGGTGTGAGCGCTCCGGCCTGGGCGTCGTTCAATCCGGAGGGCACGGGGGCGAAGCGAACGCCCGGAGCGCCCGGGATCCCAAGATCCCCGGTGGCCCCGGATACCCGGATGACTCCCGGCATCTGGGTGAAGGTGCCAATGGCGGTCTCGGTCGTCATGCGCTGCAGCGCGCGGTCGAGCATGGCCGTGCGTTGGGCGAAGGAAAGCGGCCCGCGGTCGCGGAAACTGAAGGTGAGGGTGCCGGTGGTTCGCCCGCCGAAGAGGGAGAATCCGTGCAAATAGCTCCCGCTCCATTCGGTTGATCCCCCGCCGGTGGCGGCTCCCGCGGAGAGTGTCAGTTCCCGGCCGAGGTAATCCTTTCTCAGGATCACATTGATCACGCCGCCAATCGCCCCACCGCCGTACATGGCGGATCCGGAGGACGGCAAAGTCTCAATCCGCTCGATCGCGGCCAGGGGAATCCGCGTGAGGTCGCCGCTGGAGGCGCCCACCAGATTCGGGAACGAGGAACGGGCGATCCGGCGACCATTGATCAGGACGGTGGTCTGCTGGGCGTCGAAGCCGCGCATGCGCAGGTTGGAGGAGAGGCTGCTTGAACCAACGATCTGGACCACCGACGCCTCCTGGTTCGGTGTGCTGTACGTCGTGATTTCAGGCAGGTTGCGGAATACCTCCTCCAGGTTCGTCGAGCCCATGCGCTCGATCTCCTGCCGCGTGATCACGTTGTAGTGCAGGGGCGCGTCGATGTCGGTCGGAAGAATGCCTTTGTTGTTGAGGCCGTCGACGCGGCGCTCGCTGACCTCCACCTTCTCGAGCAGCAGGCGGTTGGTGGGCTCGCCGGCTTGAAGCGTCGCCGCGGCGAGGGCCAAGAGCATTATCCGCACGCCAGGTTTTTTGGATGCGGGTAGTGTGATGAGGTGGTGGTTCATGGACTAGAAGGTTACTCGGGACGCTTTCGCCGAATCCGCGGTTGGCGTCTGATGGCTGTCTTCCGGGAGTTCACGGCCGAAGCAGTGGCCGTGCCCGTTCGGGTGGCCTTTGCCCGGTTGATCACCCTTTCAAACCCCGGTCTTCAGGGACGATGCGGCGCAGGGTGTAAAGGTCGGAGGGGGCGAGCCCTTCGCGGCGGGCGGCGAGGGTTTTCCACGGGTCCCACGGGGCCGATATCAAACGGCCGCTGATGCCGTCGCTCGCCGGCGAGAGCAGCCATTCGACGCAGTCGAGGGCGCCCTCCAGCGAAGAGCCGCCGTCAGCCTTCTGGCGTTGTGCGGCGGCGAATTCCGCCTCGCCCACGACGGTCGGTCCGAGAGCCAGCACCTCGTCGGTGAGGCGGGTGTTGATGGCACCGGGGGCGATCGTGTTGATGTCGAGCGGGTGCCCGCGTTCCTCCTCCGCGACGGTCTCGACGAGTCGCACCACCGCGGTCTTGGCCGCGCCATAGGCCGAGAAACGTGCTCTCGGCTTGGTGGCGCCACCCCCTGAGAAGCATACGACCTTCGCCCGTCGCGGGGCGGCCCGCAGCAGCGAGGCGAAGGCGCGGAGCGCGAAAAAGGTGCCGTCGAGATTGGCGCGAACCGTCGCGCTCCAGGCCACGGGATCCGCCTCAAGCGCGCGGCTGATCTCGCCTTGCACCCCGGCGCACGCCACCAGGCCGTCGATCGAGGCGGCGGCGGCGACCACCGTCCGGGCCGCGGCCTCCATCTGTTTCCAGTCGGCCGCGTCGGCGCGAACGCCGGAAAAACCCGCGTGGCGCGCCGCGAAATCCGACTGGTCCGAACGCGCGATGCCCCAGACCCGATGGCCCCCGGCCAGCAGACGCTCGACGAGCGCCCGGCCGATGCCGCTGCTGGATCCGGTGACGACGAGGTTCATGCGGCGGGCAGACGTTCGGCGTGGAGTTGCTCAGCCGCGGGCCTCGTAAACCCAGCGGTTGGCCTCGAGCCAGCGGAGGGTGCGGATGATGCCTTGCTCGATGGTGAGCTTCGGTCTCCAGCCGGTGGATTGGATCTTCCTTGTATCGAGGAAGATGAACGGGTTGTCGCCCACCCAGCCGCGCTCGCCGCCGGTGTATTCGAGGCGCGGCTTCAGGCCGAGGGCGGCGCAGATGTGGCCGATGCTATCGTTGACCTGCACGAACTGCGGCGTGCCTAGGTTGTAAATCTGAGTGCGATGCTTCGCGGCGCGGGCCGTGGCGGCGCGGGTCACGTGCAGCATCGCGTCGATGCAGTCTTGCACGTAGAGATAGCTCTTCCGCTGGGTGCCGTTCCCGAGGACGCGCAGGTGGTCCGGGTGCGCGATCAGCTGCTGGTAGAAGTCGAAGACGTGGCCGTGGGTGTAGCGCTCGCCGAGGATCGAGACGAAGCGGAACACATACGCCTCGTCGATCTGCGCGCCCTCGGCGTAGGCGGAGATCAGGCCTTCCCCGGCGGTTTTGGAGGCACCGTAGAGGGACGTCTGGATGGGGAACGAATCGTCCTCGGGCGTCGGGGAGGCCGGCGTCACCAGCGCCTCGCCGTAGACCGAGCCGGTCGAGGAAAACGCGATGCGGCGCACGCCGTTGGCGCGCATCGCCTCCAGTACGTTGAAGGTCGCCACCGTGTTCTGCTGCAGGTCCTTCGCCGGATGCTTCCAGCCGTCGCGGATGTCAGCGTTGGCCGCGAGGTGGAAGACGAAGTCGGCGCCCTGCATCGCGGCGGTGAGCGCCGACAGGTCGAGGTTGTCGCCGCGCATGAGGCGGAAGCTCGGGTGCGCGTTCGCGTTTTCGAGAAAACGCGGCTGGCCCGTCGAAAGGTTATCCCAGCCGGTCACCCGCACCCCGTCGGCCAGCAGGCGGTCAACCAGATTGGAGCCGATGAATCCGGCGGCGCCGGTGACGAATGCGTGTTGCATGGTGCGAAGGGGGCATGAGAGCCGAATCGCCGCGCGAGGGAACGCAAAACCGGTTCTTTGCTCCAGACTCTCCGATCCGCCCTTGAAGCGACTCGCGGACCTTCTCTGCTCCGCGGGAACCGTGCAGCCGCGGGTGCTCCCGCGGACCGCGTCAGCGCAGGTTACGAGCAGCCACGTCGTCGACCTCGCGCCGCAGCTCGCGATAGTTCGCGCGCGTTTCCTCCGGCACGCCCCACAGCGTGTCTCCCTGGTAGTGCAGGGTGAGCGCCCAGGTCATGGCCACCGCGGCGGCCGTGGCGAGGACCGCGGAAACCAGCGCGACAACTCGGGGGACGGTCCGCAGGGCGGATATCCCCGCGAGGCCGAGCGCAGCCGCGGTGATGAGCGGCGGACAAAAATCCCCCGTGTAACGCTGGGCGGTCGCCACCGCCGCGAACAGCGCGACGCTCATCGGAATGGAGGCCAGCCACGTGACTGTGATCGGAGCCCGCAAGGCCGGTACGACGGCGAAGGCCAGCAGGCAGCCCGCGGTGGCGAGGGCGAACAAGCCTGGCATGGAGTAGGGCACCGCCAACGTGTGGTCGGGCAGGTCGATCTTGGCCTTTGGGAAGTAATGTCCGGGGGTGTTGGATCCGAGGTAGATCCACGGGAAGCCGGGTTCGAAACGGAGGTTCGGCCGCACCACATACGTGTAGAAGCCGTAAGGGATGTTCGCGGCGTGCATGCTTTTCCCTTCGATCGCGTTGATCCGCTCCGGGTTCGCGTAGGGCCGGCTGATGCGGAGCGGAGCCGGGTCGAACACGCCGAACTTCGCGTAGGCGAGGACGTGGAGGCTCAACGCACCCGCGACGCACGCGAGGCCGAGTGGCACGCAACCGAGAAGTGCTCGGCCGGCCGAAGCCTTTCCACCGCGCGGGCTGTTGGAGATGCTCCTCCGGAGCGCAATTCCGACGGCGACGCATCCGAGCAGCGTCAGCGCGAAAAGCCCGGTCGGCGGTCGCGTGTGGATCGAAAGGATGCCGGCGACCAGCGCTCCGATCCACCAACGCGACTCCGGCCAACGGAGGAAGCGCAGGGTGCAGAAACTCGAGATCAGCGCGAAAGCGATGCCGCCCAGAATCGCTTCGTGGAAAATCAGGCTGCGGCTCGCGAGGAAGAGCACCGTGCTGCCCCAGCCGCTGGCGGTGAGGAGAATGACCGTCGCCATGCGCGATGGAACGGGGTCCGGGTCGGTTTCACCGATAAACCGCAACGCTTCGCGCAGCAGGAGGTAAGCGCCGGCCAGCGTCATCCCGAAGTAGAGCAGCATCGCGGCGCGGCTCAGGTTCCCGAAGGCGAGTCCGCTGGCGACGAATGGCAGTCGGAGTAGCGCCGGGGTGGGCCCGAAGTAGCCGTAAAGTTTGCCCTTCGCCTCGAACGCCTCGCCGCCAATGCCCTCCTCGGGCACATCGAGGCGCCCCTGCAGTAGACTCGCGGCCTGGTAGTCGTAGAAGTTTCCGAAGATCTCGTGCTCGTTTAGCCGGAAGGTCCCGAGAGTCACCACCCAGGCGAAGCCGAGGGTGAGGACGGCCGAGGTTCCGAGAAACCAGCGGTGCCGCCACGCGCGGTGGACGGCCGCCGCCGAAAACCATCCGCGGCGCCCGGCGAAGGCTCCCGCTGCCACGATGCCCAGCGAGAAAACGGCGAGCCACGCTACCTCGCCGGGAGCCCCCCGCGGCCACGCCAGCGCGAGCCCCGCGTTCCGGTTCAGCCGTTGCCGCCACGAGTAACCGGTCGCCGGCGTGCCTCGGTATTCCCTGCCATCGGCCGCATTCCGGATCCAGCCGCGTAAAACGGGACCGCAGGCGGCTCCTCCAATCGGGTTCGCCGCGAACCAGATCCGTCCCGGGTCGCGCGGGTAAAAATGAACTTTCTCCGCGAGGATGACCTCGTCGCCCAGCCTCACCTCGAGCCTCGCGTCGCTCGATTCCGGAACCGGCTTCACGCCGTCGAGCGCCGGCATCGTGACGGCGAGCCGCATTCGCCCGTCGTCTGGAATCCGGAACGGTCGCGACGCGATGCCGGCGTGGCCCCAGCTGTCGTAGACGATGACGGCCTCGCCCTTTTCCCCGATGCGCAGGGTGAGGAAGTCACCGCGGCCGGTTTCGCCGGCGACGATCAGCGGGTCGGAGCGCGGTCCGGTCCGGTCGGCCACGGTGACATCGATCACCAAGGGGTTGGGCAGTCGCGCCCAAGGTTTGTCGACCCGGATCGCGGCCAGCGCGAGGAAGGTCGCGATCGTGGCGGCTGTCCAGGCGGCGAATCGCCGGAGGAGAAGGTTTTTCACGCCATGCGTCTCTCCGGTTTCGCGGCCACCGTCTTCAGGAAACCGGCGTGAGTTCCGCGGCTTTGCGCGCGCTGTGCCGTTCGGCTTCGCTCATCAGGCGCGAAAGCGTCGGTAGCGGCCGCACCACCATGAGCATCTGGTACGCGAACAGGCCGCGGGAGACGCGGATGAGGGCTGTTTGCAGCCCCATCAGCGTGCGCTGCCAAAACGGGCTGCGCACGACGAGGGGAACGGGCGCGGGGATGCCCGTCTCTCGCTCGATGACGAAGCCGGTCTCGCGCAGCAGCCGGCGTAGCGATGAAAATGTGAATAGCCGCGTGTGCGTGAGATCGAGAATCCCGCGCTTGTTGTAATTGAATTGGCCGAGCAGGAGCATCAGCCGCGTCACGATGAAGCCGACATTACCGGTCGAGATGACGATGCGGAGGTTTGGGTTTTCCTGCACGCGGCGCCTCAGCGTGTCGCAGAACGCTTCGGGCGAGATCAGGTGCTCGATGATGTCGAGGACCAGCACGACCTGCACGTCGCCAAGTTCGCGGGGCAGCGGGTCGCGGTTGAGGTCGGTGACGTGGAACTCGTCGAATTGCTCCTCGGCGACGGTCGGCTTAAACTGGTCCACCCCGATCACGCGGCAGCCACGGGCGTGGAGCGCGGGGCAGAGATGGCCGGGGCCGCAGCCGAGGTCGAGCACGGTGGCCCCGGCGGGCACTTCGGCGAGGGCCTCCGAGTGCGTGCTGCGGAAGTCGAGCTTCGGGTGGTAGTGCGCGTTGTGGGGGTTGAGCGACTCGACGTCGAAATTACGACGGTAGACGAGCCCGTAGTCCTGGAGCCGGGCGACGGTGGACGCGTTGACCACGTCCATCGCGTAGCGGATTCCGTTCACCCGGCAGATCTCGTCCCCGTAGTGCGTCGGGATCGGGATTTCCGTGATCCGCGCGCGGGCGCGCAGCAGCTGGATGATGATCTCGGTGTCGAAGTGGAAGACGTTCGAGTTGAGCTCGAAAGGGATGCGCCGGAGCACGGCGGTGGAGTACGCCTTGTAGCCGGTGTGGAACTCGCTGAGCCGGCTGTGGAGCACCCGGTTCTGGTACCAGGTGAGCAGTTTGTTCCCGACGAACTTGTAAAGCGGCATGCCGCCCTTCAGGGCGTTGCGCGCGACGAGCATGCGTGATCCGTGGACGACGTCGGCTTCGTTGCGGCTCAGCGGCGCCAGCATCTCGGGCAGCATTTCCGGCGCGTACTGGCCGTCGCCGTGCACGAGGACGACGAAGTCGAAGCCGTGCTCGATCGCATAATGGTAGCCGAGCTTCTGGTTGCCGCCGTAGCCCTGGTTCATCGGGTTCGCGAGCACGGTGAGTTTGTGCCGGTAGGAGCTGAGCCGCCGCAGCTTTTCCGAGAGCGCGAAGGTTCCGTCGGTCGAACCGTCGTCGATCATCAGCACCTCGACGTCGTAGCCTTCCAGCGGAGGAATCCGCTCGAGCACGCTGAGGATCGTCGTTTCCGCGTGGTAGGCGACGATGAAGACGAGGACGCGGGGCGGCCGGTCGGGCGTCATGATTTCACACGGGGAGGTTGGCCGGTCACCTTCGGAATGGCGAGATCACGAGTGTCTTCCCGTGCGCCGGAGAGGCGCGGATCCGTGGCTGGCGGGGAGCCCGGGCTGGGAGGTTCGGCCCGGACCTTCATTGAGCGGAGTTTCAGTTGCCGCCGAAGCCCTCGGCACGCTCGACGATGAATTTGGGCCGGGCGCGCACTTCCTCGTAGATCCGGCCGATGTACTCGCCGAGGATGCCCACGCTGATGAGCTGGATGCCGCCGAGGAACGAGATGAGGATCACCAGCGTCGGGTTACCCCACACAATCGTCCATCCCATCAGCTTGTAGAACAAGTACACCGCCATCAGGAGGAACGAGCAGCCCGACACCACGAACCCGAGCCACGTGCTCAGCGTGAGAGCGTAGGTCGAAAAGCAGAAGATGCCGTTGAAGCCGATCCGCAGCGATCCGAGGAAGCGGTTGTAATTCGTTTCGCCCGCGAACCGCGCCGGCCGGTCGAAAGGGATGATCGCCTGACGAAAGCCCACGACCGCCACCATGCCGCGCAGGAAGCCGTGGCTCTCCTTTAGTTTCACGATCTCGGCGACCACCCGTCGCGACATCAGCCGGAAGTCCCCCGTGTTGGGCGGAATCCTCACGTCGGCGATCTTGTTGATGACCTTGTAGCCCGTCGCCGCCACCGCCTTCTTGATCCAGGGCTCGCCCGTGCGCTCCCGGCGTTGCGGCAACACCACGTCGAAGCCTTCGCGCCACTTCGCCAACATTTGCCCCACGAGTTCCGGCGGATCCTGCAGGTCGACGTCCATCACGATCACCGCGTCACCGCTGGAATACTGTAGCCCGGCGAGTGTCGCCATGGGCTGGCCGAAGCGCCGCGAGAACTTCAGCAGCCGGATACGGGCGTCCGCCGCCCGATGCTCGAGGATCACGTCCTCCGTGCGGTCTGGCGAGGGATCGAGCGAGAAGATGATCTCGTAGTCCTCCGTCACCGACCCGAGGATCGGCCGCAGCCGGCGAAGGAACTCGGGGATGTTCTTCTCCTCCTTGTAGACGGGGACGACGACGCTCAGGAGCATGGGGCGAGGAAACACAAAGTGCCGCGGCGCGGAAGCGGAATTCCCGGCGGTCCGCTCCGCGCTCACCAGCGGATGCCGAGCGTCAGGAGCCGGGCCGTGAGCGCTCCGCGCAGCCGGGTGCGCCGCGCGAACCGTTCGATCGTCGCGTGGTCTCCGTGCCGCGGGCCGTGGAAGCGTTCTCGTATCCGACGCATTTCCTCCGCGCCGGTGGTATGGATCGCCTGTGAGGTTTTTTGAGCCGAGTGGACCCGGAACGCCCCGAGGAACCACGGCACCCGCACCATCCGGCAACCGGCCTGCTGGAAACGCGCCAGCAGGTCCCAATCGAGCGCGAACTGGAAAGTCGGGTCGATGCCGCCGGCGAGGTCCCACGCTCGCTTGCGCCAGAACATCGTCTCCTGCGGCACGTAGTCGATCCACTCGAGCGTTTCGGGGTCATGGCGCGGCATTACCCAGCGGCCCACTTCGCCGTCGTTCTCGTCGATGATGATCCGGTGGCCGTAGATCACGTCGACCTCGGGGTGCTCCGCGAAATACCGGCCCACGAAGGCGAGCGCCCCGGGCGCCAGCAGGTCGTCGGAATTCAGCCACGCCATCGCGTCGTCCGGCCCGAGGTCGCCCTCGACCCGCGCAAAGCCGCGACGGATCGCATCCGCCTGCCCGGCGTCCTTTTCCGAGGTCCACGCGTGCAGTCGGCCCGCGTGCGCTCGAATGACGTCCACGCTGCCGTCGGTCGAGCCACCGTCCTGCACGACGTAGAGGAGATTAGGGTACGCTTGTTCGAGCACGCTGCCCAGCGTGCGCCCGAGAAAGTCTCTCTGGCCGAAGCTCGGAGTCACCATCGCGATCCGCGGTCCGCCCTGGCCGGGGCCGGCGCGACGCGCCAAGGCCGCGTCCCACACCAGCGGCTTCGGATCGTGGTGGCGGAGGACGCCGATCTGCATCGGCTGTTCCTCAACCAGGCGGCGGAAGGCGAATTCCTCCAGCGGCCGGGTCACGCCCTCACGCCACCGCAACTGGAGCGCCAGCCAGAGCCGGCGCAGCTCCGCGAGTGAGTGGCTCGACTCCGCCGCGAGTTCCGCGATCACGCGATCACGCTCCGCCAAGCCGGTGCTCAGCCCTCGGATCACCGCCTCCTTCTCCGCCAGGAGCCGCCCGTAATGTTTCGCTGCCTCCAGCGACTGGAGCCCGGCGGTCAGGTTCGACCGGAGGCGGCGCAACTCGGCCAATTCCGCCTCGTGGGCGATCCGCAGGGCCTCGAGGTTGCGGATGTGCACCAGTTGGTCGGCGATCGCCGCCGCCGCCCGGGCCGGATCGGCGGGCAGCGCTGCTAGGGTCTTCTCCGCCACCTCCAGCCGCGCCTTCAGCTGGCCGTTCTCGGCCTGGAAGTGCCGCACGTGGCCGTCGAGGATGAAGATCGTCTTCTCCCTCTCGTCGCAGACGGTCTTCAGCGCCGCGATCTCACGCTCCTTGTCGAGGATGCCCTCGTGTTGCGCCAGAATCTCCCGGTCCTTCTCGCGGTCGAGCTGCGTGAGCTCCTCCAGCTTTCGTTGTCGCGCCAGATGTCCGGCCTGCGCGCCGCGGTGGCGCCTGGCCACGTCGGCGATCAGGGTCCGCGCCCCGGCGTCCATCCGGTCGACGACCCGTGTCTCGAACTGGCCGCCGCCCAGCGCGTTTGCGACGGCTGCGGCCACGTCCTCGACCGCGATGCGATCCAGGCAATGCGCGCTGCCGAACGCGCAGTCCCAACCACACTCGAAGCAGGGCAGCGGGTGCACCACCGCCGCGCCGCCGCGCGCGGCCGGTACGAAACGCGGCCACGTGCCACCGCCGAAAATCCCTACCACCGGTACACCCGTGGCCGCGGCGAGATGCATCGCCCCGGTGTCGTTGCCGACGTACACCGCCGCCCTTGCGAGCAGGCCGGCGAGGAGCGTCAGCTCTCCCGGACCGCCGGTCCAGATCGCCGCGGCGCCCGGGATCTTCTCAAGGTGACCCCGCTCGGCTGCGGACCCGACGAGCAGGGTCGGCAGACCGTGCCGGTGGCGCAGGTCCGCGATCACGGCCGCAAAGCGTTCCGCCGGCCAGGTCTTCAGCCGCACGTTGGCGAAGCCGGCGGGCGCGCACACCGCATAGCGCCCTTTGCCGAGGCCGGCCTTTGCGAGAACCTCCGTCTGGCCGCGCTCGCCCGGCGTCAGCGCCGGCGGTGTGGCCTCCGCCGCGCGCCCGAGGGCCGCGGAAGCGAGGCGCAGGTTTCGTTTCCAGTCGGGCTCGTCGGCCGGGGCGGGCGGGATTTCCTCAAAAAGTCCCGCCGCCTCCACGCCGAGCGCGACGCGGAGCTGGGTCGCGAAGAAGGCGTCGTCCTCGCTGGTGAAGGCGATCCGGCGGGCGCGCCGCGCGTCGGCGGCGAGAACGGTTTCCAGCCAGTTGCGGCGCGAAGTCGCCGCGATCGCGAGGTCCGGATTAAAACCGCCGACCGCGGCGCGGAGGCGCGCGAGTTCCTCGGCGCGCACCGCGGGTCCCTCCGTGAAGGGATCGAGCGATGTCCCGATCCATTCGACGCCGGGCTCGATCAGTGCGCCAAGGTCCAGGTACGCCTCCCGCACCACCACGCCGATCCTCGCTTCCGGCAGCGCGGCCCGGAGCGCGCGGATCGTCGGCGTGAAAACCACGAGGTCGCCCAGCGTGTCGGCCTTGATGACGAGCAGGGAGGTCGCGCTCATGGTGCGGCGGGTGTCAATTCGGCGGATACGAGGCGTCCTGTCCGGCGACGGCCGTCCGGCGCGGGCAGCGGAAAGTCATCCACCCCGGATATCTCCACGGTCTGGAGGCCCGCGGAGGGCCCGAGCGTAACTTCGATCACCGCATACCGGCCGGCGATCAACGCATGCTGCGCCGTTGCCGTGGATCCGGCGAGTCGGGTTCGGACGAGCCCGGACTGCTTCCCGCTCCAGTCTGGAAACTCCACCTTCAGCGTGAGGACGCGCCGCCCGCCACCGGGCACATGGAGTCTGACCTCCCGCTGCATCCAGCCGTCGGCGTCGATTCCTTCGGAGGGCAGCCGCGGCTGGCCGGCGACGGCGGCGAAGCTCGCCTCCCGTTGCGGCAGGGCGGGCAGCACCTCGATCGAGCGGAGCTTGCCGCCGATGGGCCTCGCGTCGGTGCCGGGCAGCTTGGTCACGGCGCTGAACGTCAGGCGCAGGCGCGTCGCGTCCCTGCTCTCCGGCAGCGGCAGCAGCCAGTCGAACTCCCCGGCGGGGGCGGGCAGCGTGAAATCACTTCCGTTAAGCTGGGCTTTCAGTGTGCCGGAGCCGAGACCCGACCCGGGCAGTTCGGGCACTTCCCCCCGGATCCGCACGACGCCCCCCGCCGCCCCCGCCGCGAGAACGAATTCACTTTCCGGTGACAGCCAGGCATCCTCGTAGATTCCCGCGAACTCGAGGCCGCGGGCGAACACCAGGTCATCCGGGAACTTCCTCACCTCCGCCGGTCGACGCAGCGAGCGCAGCTCCTCGCGCGAGAGGGCGGAGATGTCCCGGCCGTAGGCGACCAGCTTGCGCGAATCAAGCGGCACCACGGTGTTGTAGAGGGCCTGCAGGCCCGATCGCGGGGAAGGGAATTGGACCGGCTGCTGGTTGAAATCGATCGCGAGGTAGTCCGCGCCATCGAGCCGCACCGGCCGGATCGGCCCGATGATACGGTTCACGGCCCCGCTGCCCGTGAAGTCGAGCGGCACATCGCGTGAGGCGAGGATCCGCGCTCCGGGCGACCATGCCGTGTTGCCCGCTCCCATGAACGTCTTGGTCGCGGCGATGCGTAGGTAGAACTCATCGTCCGGGCGCTCCACGCGCAGCAGCAGGAAGCGGCCGATGCCCGTCATGTCCTGCCTTTCGGCGTAGAGGTCGGCCTCCGGCTGGAAGATCGCGATGCGGTTGCGGTCGCCGAGGTAGTAGTGGTTGCCGCGGCCCGAGTGCACGAACACCACGTGATGGGCCACCTGGGATGCGGGCCGGGCTTGGAAGAATTGCCCGGGCCGCACCGGCGCGGCGAAACGGAACTTGTTGAACAGCCCGAGCGCGGGATCGAGCTGCAGGTAGGCGTCGCCGGCCGCGGCGGGTGCGAACTCCGCGGCCGGCGCGCTGAAGCTGGTGTTGAACAGCGTGTGCGTGCGCGTGATCGCCGCGTCACGGTCCGAGAGCATGCGTCGCGTGCGCAGCAGGTCCCCGAATCGGGGATGGAGGCTGAGCAGGGTGCCGCCGAGGCGCTCGTACTCGATCGGCGCGATCTGCTGGTAATAGTCGCGGGACAGGAAGCGTACATCCGTCCCGCGGAGCTCGAACGCGGCGACCTTCGCCGCGACCAGATTGTTGATGTCGGCCAGGACGCGTGTGCCGGGGGCGACGGCCGGGGGCGTGGTCCCGAGCGCCGAGGCGAGCTTCGCTTCCGTTAGTCCGCCGGCCTGCTCGCCCTGGGACACGCGGGTGTAATGCAGCGCGGTCGGTGCGCAGGCGAGGGCGACGAGCGCGATGGCGGTCGGTGCACCCCAGCCCGGCCGGCCGCGCGTGAGCAGCGCCGCGCCGGCGGCGGCGAGCGCGGGCTGGACGAACATCGCGACCTTGTAGAGGCCGAAGTCGTTGCCCGAGGTCATCAGGCGAAGGGCGAGCGCGAATTGCACCAGCAGCAGGAGCGCCATCGGGGCCGGCTGTGTCGCCTCGCGCAACGCGGAGAAAAGGCAGGCCGCGAGGGCCGCGAGTCCGGCCACGATCGCGAGCGAGGTCCACGGCTCCGCGTGCACGACCGCAAGCGGCATCAGGCCGAACAGGTTCGCGAGCCCCGACGGGATCATGAAGTACGGGAACAACGACAGGCTCAGGTCCACGCTGCGGAATCCCTGTCCCATTTGGAGCATGATCGTGAAGACGTACGTGAGCACGTTGGTGTGCAGCAGCAGCAGCACGCCCACGATCCCCCACAGGAAGAGCCGCACCCGCGCGAGGGGCCACGCGCGGGCCCGCAGGGCCTCGACGCCCGCAAAGGCCACCCCCACCAGCACCGCGAAGGCTGTCACCTCAGGATAGAAGACCGCCAGCGCTGCGCCCACCAGCGACAGCCCGGCCACGGTCGGCGCGATCGCGCGGCGACCGGACGGTAGCCGCCGCGTGAGGAAGACCATCGCCGCCAGCATCAACCCGAGTCCGCCCACCTGCGCGATCAGCTGGTACAGCGTGCCCAGCATGAAGAGCGGGCTCGCCGCGAGGAGCGCCATCGCCACCCAGGCGCGCCGCCGCCAGCGGCCGTGGTGCAGCACGAGGGCCGCCGCCGAGAAAAGCTGGATCACGCCGAGACCGATGATCACCGGCATGAAGATCCGCAGGGACTTTATGCCGGTGAGCGCCGAGACCCACGAGAGCGTGAGCTCCGCGCCGAAGCGCATCAGCCCCGGCACGTGCATGAACCAGTAGTACTGCGTGATGTCCTTGCCCGCCAGCTCCTCGAGTTTGGGCGCGCGCCAGAAGCCGAAGTCCTTGAACCGCTCCGCCGCCAGGCAGTAGTTCACGAAGTCGTCGTTCACGTAGCTCAGCCAGTCGAAGTTGAACCGGAAATGCGGCCAGCCCGTCCAGAACACCGACGCCACCGCCGCCGCGATGAAGGGCGCGAGTGCGCGGGCCGGGAACGCCGTCCGTTGTATCCGTAAAATGGAAACGGAGGCCGCCGCCAGCGCGAGCGTCAGCGGCCAGGCGAGGTTCCGGACGGGAAGGCCGGCCTGGTTCAGGATGGTCGTGAGCAGCAGCACCACCGCCAGACCCGTCGCCGGCGCCAGCAGCCAGGCGCGCAGCACGCCCCCGCGCCAGCGGCACGCCGCCAAGGCCGCCCGTCCCACCAGCGCGAGGTAGGCGACGAACAAAAGGCTGAGCGCGAGCGCCGGCATGAATCGCCACTCTGCCCCATCGCCCTCCGCGCTTCCCAGAAAATTCCGCTCCGGCGGGGGTCCGCCATCCAGCGTTTCAGGGCGTGATCCGGCGGCTGGCGGCGGCGTGCCAGTCCTCGCAGGCGGCGCGGGCCGCCGAGGCAAGGTGCCGCGGTGCGGGGTGGACCAAGGCCGATTGTAGCGCCCGCTCCACTTCCGCTCTTTCCGCCCCGGGGCCGATCAGCGGGGTTCCCAATTCCTCCGCCGCCCCGCGCAGCTTCTCGTTGATGCCGATCACCACCACGCGCGAGCCGGCCCACGCCGCCGTGATCGCGGCGTGATACCGAGAGGTCAGAAGCAGTTCCGCGCCCGGCCACCGGGCGAGCGTCTTCTCCAGCGCCGCGCCGGGGTCATCCGGCGAAACAAGTTCCCACTCGCATTGCTGCTCCGGCGGCAGCGCGGCGAAGAGGGCGCGTTCCGCCCCGGGTAATTCCCGCGACTCCTGCGCCAGCCAGATTTTGCGCTTGGGGCGGGTGGCTTCGATTGCGGCGAGCGCCGCGTCCCGGCCCGGCCAATCCCCATAGTCGAAGTTCGCCACGACCGCCGCGGCCCCTGGCCGCGCGGGCGGCGGCGGGGTGTTCTCCAGGAAGAGGTGCGCGAGGTCAGCCGCCGCGGCAGCGTGCGTTGAGGCTCCTGATGACCTGAGGCGACGAGCTGAGGCCGCGTCACGCGTCCAGATGCCGCGTGCCTGCGAGCAGACCGCGCGCACGGTCGGATCTTCCAACTCGCCTTCCGCCTGCACCCCGATCCCGAGGAACCACATCGGCTTGCCCAGCTCCCGGCACAGCGCGGCCTCCTCCGCGAGATGATCAACGAACCAGCGTGACTGCGCGTGCTGGAACGGCGAGCCGCCGAGCCCCAGCCAGGCGTCGCAGGCGGCGATGCCGGCCCTCCGTTCCGCGACGTCCATTCCGTGCCAACGTGTGCCGGGAAATCTCCGCTTCAGCGCATCGCGGTCGAAGGGCACCGCCCCGGTGACCTCCGCTCCTGGTTCCATCTCCCTCAGCGCCCGCAGGAAACCCGCGAGCATCAGATCATCCCCGAGATTTCCCGCCCCGTAAAAATGATGCCCGAGGTGGATGCGCATGGGGCCGGCGGCCGGACGCAGATCAATTCAGTACGAGAACGAGACCTTCACGTGCAGCCGGTTATGAGCCGCGCCGGGAAGCTCCACCCGCTCGATTTGCTGCGCGAAATCTACGGAGGCGTTAAGGTAACTGCCCAGGCTTGCCCTGATTCCCACGCCCACGCTGCTGAGAAAAGAATCCCGGATCTCGTTGGGACGGGGCTGCCGGATCAGATTCCGGCCGTAGTCCCAGAATACCAACATCGTGGAGTCGAGACGCGGCCAGCGCTTGCCGATGGTCACGGGAGGAAGGGGCTTTTGCAGCTCCTGGGAGAACCAAGCTCCCGCGTCACCGCTCAGGATCCTCTCCTCGTAACCGCGCACGGTGCCCGCCCCGCCAAGCGAAAACTGCTCGCTGGGGACCAGGCGGGCGCTCGCGACCTGCGTGCTGAGCTTGGCGACATGGATCACCGTTCCCGCCAGCACCGTCTGTCGTTGGGCCCAGAACTGGCCGACCAAATAACGAGGGCGTGATCCGGGGCGGCTCTCCGAGAAAGCCTCCGCGTTGTTTCGCGCGGTGACGTTGCCGGGGCTCGCCGTCAGCGTCGCCGATAGCACCCAACGCCCCAAGCGGTCCGCACGGATCGCCGCCAACCCGGCGCTGCCGGTGAAGATCTCAATCGCGGAGGTGAGGGCGGGGACCCCACCGAACTCCAGATTGTTGTTCATTCGTTTCGCACTCAGCGACGCGGTCACTTCGCCTTCCCAGGAGCCTTTGGTGAATGGGATCGCGTAGCGCGCGTCGATGCTCGTGTTCCGTCCGACCTGCGCGAACAGGCCCTCGAGGAAGGTGGGGTTGACCCGCACCAATGAGCCGGAAACGGACACAATGTGCCTCCAGGGCAGCGGTGCGCGGTATTCAACCGCTTGCGCCCGCAGGAGCTTCATTGAGTGGGAGCTCACCTCTTGGTACGAGATGAGGTGGTCTTGGCCCCAGAGGTTGCCGTAGGTCAGACCCGCGGAATAGCGATCCCAGCCGAGGATTGCATTCCCGGTGTTCTCGTAGCCGGCGCTGAATCGCAGGGGAAACGACTCCTGGACCTTGAAAAAGAGGTCCGCCTCTCCCGTTCCGGCTACCGGCTCGACGTGCAACTTCAAGCGCCGGAAGGAATTGTTGTTGGTCCACGCGAGTGAGCGCTCGAGTTCGCTCACTTGCAGGATGCCGCCTCGCTCCAACCGCATTTTCTCGCGAAGCAAGGATTCGCTAAACCAGCGGTTGCCCTCAAACTTCACGTTCCGCACTCGTCCGAGCGAAATCACGATTCGGAGTGCGCCCGCGGCTATGTTCTGGGGCGGCACGAGCGCGGCGGCCATGGGAAACCCCCGGCTCTTCAGGTAGTTTTCCACCACCGCCGCGACGGCGGCGAGTAGCTGTTCGTCAATCGCGCGATTTTCCCCCGCCTTGAGCCGGCGGTTCATTTCCGCTTCTTCCACCGCGGCCACGGAAACTTTCAGCACGACGAAGCCCTTCGTCGGATCGTAGTCCAGCTCCTTCAGGGAATCCGCGTTTTCCGTGATTATGATCTGACGAAGGATGTAGGAAGCGCGGCCCGTCGGCGGCTGAACGGTTTCAGCGACGGTCGCCAACGAGTCCGCTGCCGCCCCGAAGAGAGCGAGCAAGGCCAGCAGATGCCGTCGGAAAGGTAGGCTCATGGGTTCGTTTAGAGAGCTGTTGAGTTCACGGAAGTTCCAAGCAACCCCAGAAAAGTCGCGCACTGACCGCTTCAGGCGTTGGCGTGCGCATTGGTTTTCGCTCGGCTTAACTGACGAGCCGCTCCAAGTCTGCAGCCTTCCCCATAGGTCTTTCCGAAAAGCATTCCTCGCCATGTCCTCCCTGACTCAGAGTCACCGCTACCGTTGGTTGGTCATGGCCGCAGTCTGGGTTGTCCTCGCCGCGCTCGTCTTCTCCCACGCTCGCCTGATCCGCGATTACCTCGGGGTTGCCGGAGAGCTTGGCTTGCGGGGTGAGGCGGCTCCTTCCACCCCTCTGGCCCAGCCCTACCCGGCTTTCGCGGCTGATGCCCATACATGGGTGAGGCACGCTCTGACTTTGTCGGAGGGACGCCAGTCGCGTCTGCGGTTTACGGACATGGATAATGCGCCAGATGGCCGGGAGGTGCATTGGAACTCTGCTTGGGGATGGATCATCGCTTTGGGTGGCAAACTCGAGCATTGGGCGAACAATACCCCTTTACCTAGGGCTACCGAGCGGATGGCGCTCTGGATCAACCCGCTCGTACTAACAGTTCTAGTCGTTTTGCTATCCGCTTGGGCGGTGCGGCGGGCCGGACTCGTCGCGGGCGTCGTCCTCGCCGCAGCCATCGTCGGGCACCCCCGAATCTATGAAGGATTCTTCCCCAGCTATGTGGATCATCATGGAATCCTGACCCTATCCGTGCTCGGGATGTTTCTCGGGGCTCTCTTCATGGGCGCCGGCTGGTGGCAACCCGAGGGAAACTGGAGGCCGTTTTTGCCGGTTTCTTCGTCGGTCGCTCGCCGCGGTGCGGTTTCCTCCGCGGTTTGCGGAGCCCTCGGTATGTGGGTCAGTGCCGCATCCGTCTTGCCCTCCATCGCCGTAGTTGGCGTTTCCGGCCTCGTTATCGTGCTGGCTCTGGGCCGCCGTGCTATCGCGGCGGGTGAGCAGTTTGACCCCGAGGTCTGGCGTCTCTGGGGGCGAGTCGGAGGCGGTCTCAGCTTCTTCTTCTACTTGGTGGAGTACTTCCCTAACCACTTGGGCCTGAGGTTGGAAGCCAACCACCCGTTCTACTCGGCCGCATGGTGGGCCGCAGGCGAACTCATGGCGCGGGTTTCAGGTTTCTGGCTTCAGCCCGCGGAACGGCGATGGAAGTGGGATGGGCTTCTTTGGGTTCATATCGCGGCCGTACTCATTGCTCCAGCCTCCATAATCATCGGAGGATCAAGGGTTTTTGTCGTTTCTGACCCTTTCCTTTCCGACCTCCATAAATTCTACATTCAAGAATTTCTCCCCCTCTGGGTTCCGCTGAAGGGCATAGGTTGGTCGGGGATTGCCGGTGTTGTCCTGCTTGAAAATCTTCCTCTCTGGATCGGGCTTCTGGCCGTCGCCTTCGCTTGGCGCCGGCTGCCTGCCTCTATCTTCTTCGCTGTTCTCGCGATTCTGCTCCTCACCTCGATGGCCTGGTTTCAGGCGCGCTGGCTTCTGAACTCTAGCGCGTGCCAAATTGGCTTGGGGCTGCTGTTTGTGTCAGTTGCTATCGGCCGCCTTCATCCCCGTTGGCGCTTGGCTGCCACGGCCGCTTTGGTCGGCTCCCTATTTCTGCCTCAGCCCTACGCAAGGCTCGTCGCCGCGAGGGATGATGTGGCTGCCCGGCGTGTTTCCCCGAAGGACGCCAACTCCGCGCTGGCGCGCGATGTCGCGCGGGTCATCCGCGCTTCCCAGCCGGAGGGCGACATCGTGGTTCTTTCCAGCCCGAACAGTTCAACCGCGATCGGCTATTACGGGCGGTTCAAAACCTTGGGCACGTTGTACTGGGAAAATAATGCAGGTCTCAAGGCCGCCGGCGCGATCCTCTCCGCCTCCTCAGCTGACGAGGCTGCGGAACTCGTCAAAAAGCACCGCGTCACGCACATCGTGATGATTTCTGAGGAAAACTTCGTCGAACCGTATTTCCGCCTACTGAAGCCCTCCAAGAACGCGGATGACTTCAAGCAGTCCTTCGGTTTCCAACTCCTTTTCGCCAAGGTGATCCCGACCTGGCTGCAAATGATCCCCTACAAGGTTCCCGACGATCTGGCTCCCCTCAATGTCTCAGCCCTCCTCTTTAAGGTGGCGTTCAACCAGACTCCTGCGGATGCCTTGTATCATATCGCTTTAACCAAGATTACTTTAGGCAATATATCCGGCGCCGAAGAGGACTTCGATACCCTCATCAAGGGATCTCCGGAGTCCTTCCAGCCCTATGTGCGCAAGGCGGAGCTTCAGGTTGCTCGGGGTGATCATCTGGCGGCTGCCCAAAGCGTCTCAGGGGCCATCCGCGTTGCCCCTCTGGGTACTCATCTCGAACTGGCTTCAGCCTTCGGTGGCACCTTCTTCCGCGGCAAGCGGCATGCCGCCGCCGCCGTGGTTTACGAGGCCGCTCTATCGCGCCAATTCAGCGGTCAGATCGCGTCCTACCTCGCTTTCGTCCTCGCCGTTTCTTCCGATCCATCCGTCCACAATCCGCCACGCGCTCTGGAGTGGGCGCAAAAAACGGCCCAGTCCGATCCCGAGTCTGTGACTTCCCTGAATACGTTGGCGGTAGCCTTGGCCGCCAACGGTCGTTTCCCGGAGGCGGTGAGCTTCGCGGAGCGCGCCTTGGCGCTCGCCAAGGCCTCGAACCAATCGCCGGCAATCAAGGTCACCGAGACGCGCTTGCAGTCATTCCGGGCCGGAAAAGCCTGGCTGGAGTGAAACTTGCAGCCGTTCTCCCTCGGGGAATTTTCCCCAGTTCTGTGGGAAAAAATCGCTTGATTCCAATTCTTTCCCACGGTTTTTTCTCCCGCTGTTAGGCGTAATCCAGTCAAAAACTGCTTCCTCAAACATACATGAACATCGCATCCAAAACTCGGTTGTCGCTGCGCAAGCTCTTCACTGCGCTGCTCGCCGTCGGACCCCTCGCGGTCCTTCCGAGCCCGGTCTGGGCCGTGATTCCCACGTCGAGCTCGTTCACCACGACGAGCGGAACTGTGTCGCTGTCCTCCTCGGGCTCGACTGTTAACGTCAACTTCTCCGACAAGGCGATCCTCACTTGGGGAACGACCGCCGGCGCGACCAACTTCAACGTTGGCGTCGGGGAGACGTGGAACTTCGCGAGCACCGGCTCCGTGCTGAACAAGGTCAGCAAGGGAACCGGTACCGATGCCGCCGTGATCAACGGCGCGCTCCTCGGTAGCTCGGCCAAGGTGTTCATTCTCGCTGACGGCGGCATCGTCATCGGCGCCAATGCCCAGCTCAACACCCAGAACCTCGTGCTCAGCACGGTTCCGGAGTTGGCCGACGCGATCTTCCTTAGCCTCGGCGACCTCGCCTATTCGGGCGGGACCGCGTCCGGTGGGATCACCTTCGGCTCGGGCGTCTCGATCGGCGGTAACCTCACCGCCACGGCCTCGTCGTTCACCACCACGGGTGCTTCGATCACCGCCGCTGGCGATGTGGTCCTGCGCTCCCTCGGCAACACGACTGGTCTCGTGCTCCCGACCACCACGGTCAACGGTAACCTCTCGGTGAGCACCGTCAACGGCGCCATCACCCAAGCGGGTGCGGTTTCCGTGGGCGCCGTCACCGGCACCCAGACCGCTACCCTCAACGCGGGTACGGCTGACATCACGCTCGCGACCCTGACGAACAATTTTGACCGTGTCGTCCTCACCGGCGGCAACGTCACCGTCAACGACGCCAACATCATCACGGTGGGTGCGTCCGCTGTCGCGGGCAACCTGTCGATGAAGGTGGGCGGTCTGCCCTCGCAGGCCGGCATCGCTACCGACGGCGCCCTCGTCGTCACCGGCAACGTGAACCTCGACTCTTCGTCGTCCGCTCTCAGCGGTATCACGATCGCCAACAACAGCTCGATCGGCGGCTATCTCAGCGCGAAGACCTCCGGTGGTTCCGTCAGCGCCACCACCGTTGGCAACCTCACTGTTGGTAACATCACCAACAACGCTACGGCCACGCCTATCGGCGGCGGCTCGTACGCGGCTGCGACCGCTACCGCGGCAATTGATGGTGCCGGAGCGATCACGATCGCGGCGAGCAACTTCAATGCGGGCGCCCCTTCTGCTCCCAATGTTTCGAGTGCTGGTCCGGCGATCACCTTCTCCTCGCCCACGGCTTCCGTCACTTTCAACGCGACCCAAAACACCTCGATCATTGGTGCAGGCGGTTTTGGCGCGGGTATGACCGTTACGGCCGCTAATTCCGGCTCAGGTTACACGGGTCTTAATGCCGGGTCAGTTTCAATCATCGGTGGCGGTGGCTCCGGAGCCACTGCTACGATCACCCCGAACGGTGCTGGCGACGGAATTGCCAGCGTCACCATCACGGGCGGTACGGGCTACACCACTGCTCCGACCGTCTTTATCACGTCGGCTAAGGACGCGACCGCTGTTGCTGCTACCGGTACTGCGGTAGTAAACACCGAAGGTCGCATGGTTGGCATTACGGTCACAAGTAATGGTACCGGCTATGGAGCGACCGCTCCGACTATCACGATCGGCGGCGGTAATGCCACCACCGGTGGCGTGACCATCAACGCCTCGGGCGCGGTTGTCACCCAGGCTGTCGGCGCTGCCTCCTCGACCACGGGTATCACCTCCGATCGCAACGTGAACATCCGCGGTACCTCGATCGAAAACCAGGCTCGGGTGTTGATCTCCAACAGCCAGTACACGACCACGATGGCTTCCACCAACGGAACCATCCTCCTCAATAGTACTGTGCAGTCGGGCCGCGTTTCGCTGAACGCTACCGGCGGCGACCTCGCTCAGACCGCCGCGGGAATCATCACGACCAACAATACCAGCGCCAGCAGCTTCAGCGCGGTTGGTTACAACATCACCCTCGATCAGGCTAACAGTCTAGTCGCCGGTAATGCTACCGCGGGTTCCTTCAACGTCACCGCTGGCAACGCCACCATCAAGAGCGCGAACAACTTCACGCTTGGTACGGCGAACGTTACCGGGAATCTCACGATCCTCGGATCTGCCGCGAAGAACATCCAGCTTGGAGTTGGCAGCGGCTCTGACGCCACCAAGGGGACCATCGCCGGAGTTCTGACCGTGACCGCTCTCACGACTGGCACGATCACTGACAATAACGACTCCGCCCTGACCGCCACGGGCGGCATGGTGTTGTCCTCGGGGTCCGGCGACATCGTCCTTGATGCCGCTACCTTCCCCGGAGCCTTCACGCCTTCGGTTCAGTCCGGCGCCATTTCCGCCAGCACCACGGGTAACGTGACCCTGACCGAGACCACCACCCTGAACCTGGGCAACATCACCGCTGGAAACCTCACCGCCGCGAGCGCGTCTGGTTCGATCGTTGATTCCGGTAGTATCCGTGTCGACGCTGGCACTGCGATCTTCACGGTCTCGGGCAACAACAACGTTGTCCTCGACACGCCGGTCGCCGCCGCGACCCTCACGACCGCCGCCACGGAGAGCCGCATCGGCAAGATCGCCCTGAACGGTGGTCTGGACAATTCGATCACGAATCTGAATGGCGCGGTCGAAGTTACGTCGATCCTTGGCGCGAACGGAACCACCACGATCGGCACTGCTTCCGGTCTCACCACGGCCAATGCTCCGATCACCCTCGGCAACATCACCACGGGTAATCTGTCCGTCAACGCCGGCGGTTACATCAATGTCGCTGGCTTCTCGACGATCAGCGGCAACCTGTCGCTCACCGCGGCGGGCGTGATCGCTGACGCGGGGACCTTGGCCCCGACAAATACCTGGATTGCGCCGGTTGTTGCGGTCAACGAGGTTACCGGTCGTCTTACTGGCATCTCCTCCAACTCATCCTCAACCGTCGGCATGGTGACCTTCGCCACCGCCCCGACGGTCACAGTGGTTGGCAACGGTGTTGGTGGTGTCGCTCCGACTACCGCCGCAACGGTAACGGCCACCCTCAATGCCGCGGGCCAGATCACTGGCTTCAACGTCACCAACAGCGCGAGCAACGGTAGTTACACCAACGGTGTCGCCGGCGCCGGTCTTCCGACCGTGACGATCACTGGCGCGACGAACACCAGCGTTGTTCAAACCTCGAACGGCGCGCTGAAGGTCGGTGGAACGACCACTCTCGCTACCGCTGGCAACGCCGTCCTCTATCGTAACAACGACTTCAACAACGTTGTCCTCGCAAGCCCGACGGGTGGAGCGGTCATCAATGACATCAACAATGTCAGCGTTTCAGGCACTGCTGGCACCGCCGTCTCTGTCACCGCTGGCTCCAGCGGCACGGTTGCCACCGGTTCACCTGCGAACATCGGCTCTCAGCTGTCTGAGGCTGGAACGTGGGGCGTCACCCTCGGTAACCTGAATGTGGGATCGATCTTCGCTACCGCCACTAACGGTGGTGCCGGTAATTCGGGCCGTATCGCCCAGAGCACGGGTTCTTCGATCTTCAGCTTCGGAACGAGCTCTTTCACTACCTCGAACAACTCGATCACGGTGGCCAACGCTGGTAACAGCTTCGGTCGCGTGCAGCTCACCAGCGGTGGTGGTGCGATCACGTTCGCTGAGGACGGCAGCATTCGCCTCGGTAACCTGAGCTCTGGTAATGCGACCGTATCGCTCACCAGCCGCACGGGCAGCATCATCGAGGATAACAATACCGGCGCGGGTAACACCACCCTGTCGACGGGTTCGGCCGGCAACGTGACCCTGTCCGCTGCCAATGGAAGCATCCTCCTCGGCAATACGACCCAGACTGGTCAGTCGACGACCGGTGGGTTCACGGCTCGTGTGAACGCCTCCGCTCCGGCGGGCCAAGTTGCCCTGATCTCCACTGGCAACTTGAGCCTCGGCACGATTGACGCCAACTCGTTGACCGTCTCCGCGGCTGGTGAACTCACGCAGGCGGCCGCCGCGAAGGTTTTCGGCACCACCTCCTTCACGTCGACCTCCGGTAACATCGCCGTCACCAATGTTGGTAACAACTTCGGCCGTGTGTTCGTTACTGGTAATGCTGCGATCAGCATCGTCGAGAACGGTACCCTCAACCTCGGTCGCGTGACCATGCCCGCGGCCGCCACGGGTAACTTCTCGGCGACCTCGGTCAACGGTGACATCATCGATACCGGCCTCAGCAACGTTCGTCCCGGCGGCACCGTCGGTGGCGCTGGCACGGGCGTCGTTTCGCTGACGGCCTCCAACGGCAACATCACCCTCGATGATCCGACGACTGAGTTCCCGACGTCCGGTGGCGTGGTGTTCAACGCCAAGAACGTTACGCTGGCTCCGCTGGGTGGCGCTACGCTGGTTCTCGGCGCCGCCAACCAGACCGCCTCGGCCGCCAACCTCACCGTTACCTCGGCGACGGGCAGCATCGGTAACGCGGGTGCCGTCAAGGTTACCAGCGATGCCAGCTTCCAGACTGGTACCGGCAACATCGATCTCACCAATTCGGGCAATGCCTTCGGCTCCGTTCGCTTCGCGGGCGCGGTCGTGAGCATCACCGAGGCCGATGATATCGCGCTGGCTTCCGGTTCATCCGCGACGGGTGCCGCTACCTTCAATTCGGTGGGTGGCAGCATCGCGATCGTGAACAAGGGTGGTACGATCAACCTGAACTCCACGGGTCTGTTCACCGCCTCCGGCAACATCACCTTGGCCAAACTCATCCAGGCCAATGGTACGATCACCGTCAGCGCGCCTGGCACCAAGGACCTCAGCGCCTTGAGCCTCGCGGGTGATCTGGCGGGCAAGGCGCCGACTAACATCGGCACCGGCACCTACCTGCCGCCGTCTCCTTGATAGTTGACTGATATTACGCCGCAAAGGGCGACCGGGAGACCGGTCGCCCTTTTTCTTTGTCTAAATCGGCCACCCTGTTTCGCCTCCGCGCCTACCGATGGAAAACAATGAGAGGTATCCGAATCCCTCAGGCGGAAGCCCTCTCTTGTTTATCTCCTCTGGGCTGTTGGTTCTCCTGGCGTGCGCCTATGTTGGAACGTGGCGCTCGCCGTTCCTTTTGGACGATTTTCCTTCAGTCGTCGAAAATCCCACGATCCGAGCAGGCGCGCTTGCTGCCCTAAGTTGGGATCCGCCTGAGTGGAGTTTCACCGCTGGGCGTCCATTGCTGAACTGGAGTTTCGCCCTCGACCACAGTTGGAGCGGGCTAAATCCCGCCGGCTACCGCCTCGGAAATCTGCTGATCCACGTAGCCAACGGGTTTTTGGGCTTCTGGCTGATCTTGCAGATTCTTATTCGGATTGGTGTCACCCTGGATAACGGGCGCCGTATCGCGTTAGGAGCGGTCTCACTCTGGCTGCTCAATCCGATTAACACCGTATGCGTGACCTACGTGTCCCAGAGAGCGGAGAGCCTAATGGCGCTCTTCTATCTCACCACCGTGGGTAGTACGCTGCGGGGGCTGCGTTCCTCGCCTTCGATCGGTTGGAGCGCTATCGGTGGCGCAGCATTCTGCGGCGGCGTACTCACGAAGGAGACTATCGTCACGGCTCCGTTGGTGAGTTTGCTCCTGATCCGGTTCCTTCGCGGGCCCGATGGCTCCCCATTCCGGACGACTGTCCTCCACTTGCTTTTCATCTACGCGCCTGGACTGCTCCTCTTCAGCGCCATTTCTGTAAGCTCCGGCTTACTCTCCCGCGGAGGCATACCGACCTTGGATTGGTCGTTAAGCGAATACCTGATCATCCAAGTCCGCGCCTGGGGCGAATACGTTCGCCTCGCGATCTGGCCGGCTCCGTTGATCTTCGACCGTGGTACAACCGCAGCGTCTCTTTCCCAGTTCCCGGTTTGGGTCGGACTACTCGGGCTTCCGACTCTTTTCTTTAGCGTTGCTGGGCTCTTACGCCGGAAGCCGGCCGGACTACCTGGAACCTTCTTCCTGGTGCTACTTTTGCCAACCACGTCGTTGCTTCCCGTCGTCGGCGCACCCATCGCTGAAAATAGGCTCTATCTGCCCCTGATCTGCTCGTGCGTCGCGGCTTCGGCTCTCATCCACCGATTCTTGCCGCGATTCTTCACCACGGTGCTGGCCTGCCTGACACTTATCTTCGGCTTTCTTTCGTACCAGCGGAACGTGGACTTTACGTCTGCGGAAAGTATTTGGCGGGACACGATTGCAAAGGCGCCGCTCAACCACCGCGCGCATGGTTCCTTGGGCGTTGCGCTACTTTCGAAACCTGAAGGTGCAACTGAGGGGCTTGAACACCTGAGAGAGTCTGTCCGATTGGAACCGCGGGAGGCCGAGACTCATTATCAAATTGGAGTCGCTCAAATCGCCTTGGGAGCTTTGCAACCTGCCGAGAGTTCTCTCCGGGAGTGCCTGAGTCTGCAGCCCTCCCATTCCATGGCGCATGCTCAGCTTGGACTTCTGCTGATGCGCTCTGGTAAGGTAGCAGACAGCGTGCCTCTACTGCGTAAAGCCGTTGAGTTGAGGCCCGAACGGGTAGACTTCCGGATCGCTCTGGGTGCTGCGCTCTACAACCGCGGTGAAGCTCTCGACGAGGCTATAGCCTGCTTGGAGACTGCAGTCAGGGTCGACCCAGGTAATCACGAGGCCTGGCTGCATCTTGGCCTGGCGCGCTCCAAGGACCCCAGGGTCTTGGCCAAGGCCATTGAGGCCCTCGAGCAGGCGATCCGACTGAAACCCGCTTCGGCTGAGGGCTGGATCCGGCTCGGAAGACTTCTGCAAGGCGTACCAGGCCGGGAAGCAGAAGCGCGCGCCTGCCTTGAACGTGCCGCCTCAATAACAAAGCAATCTCAGCCACGCTGACCCGTCTCGCGGCTTACGCCTTGCCCCGCGGGCGCCTAGCGCGCTGCAATTATTTTGATGTCATCCTTCGAGGCCGAACACCGCGATGCACCTGATCAGCATCCATCGGCATTGCGGGCGGACGGGGTTGGAAAGACGTACCAGTCCGGGGCTGGGCTGGGACGTCATCTCCGGTCGGCGCTCGGATTTTTCGACGCGGCTTCCGGCGTTGGAGAGGTGCATGCACTCCGCGAGGTTTCCTTCGAGGTGGCTAAGGGCGAGGCGTTCGGGGTCATCGGGCGCAATGGCGCGGGGAAGAGCACGCTGTTGCAGATTCTCGCCGGCACGTTGCAGCCGACGGCCGGCGACTTCACGGTCCGCGGGAGGGTGACGGCGTTGCTGGAGCTGGGCTCCGGGTTCAACCCCGAGTTCACCGGCCGGGAAAACATCCTCCTGAGCGGGGCGATCCTCGGCATTTCCCGTTCCGAGATGGAGCGGCGCTTCGAGTCCATCGCCGCTTTCGCCGACATCGGGGATTTCCTCGAGCAGCCGGTGAAGACCTACTCGACTGGCATGATGATGCGGGTGGCTTTCGCCGTCGCGATCTCCGTCGAGCCCGATATCCTCATCATCGACGAGGCTTTGAGTGTTGGCGACATCGTGTTCCAGCAGAAGTGCAGCCGTCGCCTCAATGCACTCATTCAGCGCGGGGTCACGCTCCTCGTGGTGACCCACGATCTTTCATTCGTGCTCAGCATGTGCCGTCGGGCGATGTGGCTCGACCAAGGGCGCGTCCGGTATCTAGGCGAGGCCGGAGCGTGCGTGCGCGAGTACGTGACGGCAATGTCGGCTTTGACGGGCAACACCCCTGCTCCGTCGACCTCCTCATCCGAACTGGAATCGGCGCAGGTCCCTGAGGCGGCGCCGTTGGATGTCTCAGGTTGTGAACGTCTGGGTGACGGCGGAGTCCGCGTGGAGCAGGCCTGGCTGCTGCATGCCGATGGGTCGGCGGCTGGCGGTTACAGGGTGGGGGACTGGGCCCAGGTGGCGGTCCTCGTCCGCGCGGCCCGCGATGTGTCGGGCGTGAGCGCTGGCTGTGAGCTGCGCAACCGGCACGGGCAGGTCGTCTTCGCGACCGGTCTGCGTGTGGCGCGTCGGCTGATCGCATCGCTTCCGGCCGGCGGTGTCGCGCTGGTTTCGATCCGTTTCCGCCTCGAGCTTCAGCCGGGTCAGTACACGCTCGACCTCGGTTGCGGTGCGGGCGGCGATGCCGACAACACTTGGGACCGCGTCTTAAACGCGGCCGTGGTGGAAGTCGCTACGACTCCCGAACAGGAAGTGGTGCACGGACTGGTGCGGCTGCCCTATGAAATCTCGTTCGGGCGACCGGCCTGAAGGTGGTCAGATCACCTCCGCGAACGAGCGGCGGAGTAGTGAGAAAAGTGCGGCACCTAAGGCGAAGACGATCAGCCCCATCCCGTAGACGTACCCTAGCGTAGCCCAAGGCATCGGCTCATGCCAGAGTACCGTCCGTCGGGCGAGATCGACGATCTGCAGCAGCGGGTTGAAGCGCAGCCAGTCCAGCCCGGCTGGAATCTTGTCCGG
>JACCDP011190960.1_pt1 | contig 88920 bp, 61 predicted proteins | sample 7445841 | NCBI WGS metagenome assembly JACCDP01 (sample SAMN15323441, study PRJNA562643) | freshwater metagenome | isolation source: river surface water | place: USA:Blue River Watershed | collected 2017-08-17
ACTTAATCATGGGCTGGGTGGTGTTTGCCATTGCCTTAGTGGTTTACGCGCTCACGTTAGAGTCTAATGTAAGTTTATGGGACTGCGGAGAATTTGCCAGTGCTGCCTACAGACTTCAAGTGGTTCACCCTCCCGGGGCTCCCTTGTTCTTAATGGTAGGTCGGTTGTTCTCGTTACTTGCCGGCAGCGATGTTACTGCCGTTGGTTTTTGGATTAACATGCTCAGCGGTGCAGCCAGTGCCGGTTGCGTAATGTTTACATTTTGGATTACTACCCATTTTGCTGAAAGAATGGTTAGCGAAGACAACGAAAATCGTGCATTATTAATAATCGGTGCGGGTTTAGTAGCGGCTTTAACCAATACATTTATCGACAGTTTCTGGTTTAGTGCCGTGGAATCTGAGGTATATGCAATGAGTTCGTTCTTTACCTCTTTATCTTTCTGGGCTATTCTACGTTGGTGGAAACAGGCCGATGAAGTAGGTGCAGATCGTTGGATTGTATTTATTGGATTCTTAGTAGGATTGGCGTTGGGTACTCACATGTTGAACTTGCTGGTTATTCCGGCAATTTGCTTGGCGTATTACTTTAGAAAATATACCATAACTCGCAATGGTGTTATACTGGCATTGGGATCTTCGGCTTTGGCTTTAGGCTTTGTAATGAAGATTGTTTACCCCGGTATTCCTTGGTTGTTAGCGAGAATGGATCGTTTGTTTGTGAACGATTTCGGGATGAGTTTTTACAGCGGAACTTATTTCGCTTTGGTCTTGGTATTTGCGATTGCAGCCTACTTGTTATGGTATACCAGCAAAAAAGGCAAGGTGTTCTTAAATACGTTGGTTTTGGCTGCTACGTTCGTAGTGGTGGGATATTCTTCTTATGCCATGGTGGTAATTCGTTCGTTGGCTAATCCTGCTATCGACATGAACAATCCGGAAGACCCGTACAAGTTTTATGGATATATAACTCGTGAACAGTACGGAGATCGACCGTTGGCATATGGTCCGTTTTTTAACGCTCCGGAAACAGGTTCGGAATCGAAAGGAAAGCGATACTTCAAGGGCAAAGACAAATACGAAGATGGAGGAGAGAATTTCGATTATACCTATCCAGACGAGTACATGACCCTTTTCCCTAGAATGGGTAAAAGCAATAAACCCAATGACGATCGTGGATTTAGAGAATTTGGTGGAATGGGTGAGGTTCAGAATCGAATTGATGAGTTGCAAAATGAGGGTCAGCGTAGAAAATTGTCGCCCGATGAGCAAGAGGAATTGCAGTATTTGAAGTACGAAAAACCATCTTTTGGAAACAATTTGACGTATTTCTTGAACTACCAGATTCGGTATATGTACTTGCGTTACTTCATGTGGAATTTCGTGGGTCGATTCAACGATCAACAGGCCAATATGGGTAATGAACGTTTTGATGGCAATTGGTATTCTGGTATTCCTTTTATTGATCATTTTATTGTTGGACCCAACGAGGGCATGCCTGAATATTACAAAAATCAAAAAGGTAAGAATACCTATTTCTTCTTGCCATTATTCCTTGGAATTTTGGGATTGATGACCCAAGCCAAGCGCAAGAAATTGGATTTTTGGTTGGTGATGACCTTGTTCTTATTTACTGGATTGTTGATTAACGTTTATATGAATCAGCCTCCCTACGAGCCCCGTGAACGGGATTACGCATTGGTAGGTTCGTTCCAAACGTTCTGTATTTGGGTTGGTTTGGGTGTTATCGCTTTGGCGGAGTTGTTACAAAAGAAATTGAAGAATAAATCGGCCTTGGTAGCTACGGCGGCCTCGGTTGTGTTGGTGCCCGTGAATATGGCTTACCAAAACTGGGATGATCACGATCGTTCTGGTAGATATATCGGTATCGATATGGCAAAAAACTTCTTGAATCAATTGGATTCTAATGCTGTATTATTCTGTAATGGGGATAACGATACCTATCCATTGTGGTATGCGCAAAACGTGGAAGGTATTCGTACGGATGTAAGAATCATCAACCAAAGTTTGTTGCCAACCGATTGGTATTCCAGTGTTTTGTTACATAAAGTATACGATTCAGAGGCGTTGCCTTTAACGTTAGATAAGGAAGATTTACAAACGGGAAGTTTTGAAAATGGCATAGTGGTGCATGATTTGGGTACACACACGAGCGAAGAATTCCAAAATTATTGGAATGAATTGCGTGTGGACGAGTGTTTTAAATCGGAGCAAAGTTTGTCGGATGTAATTGCTAGAATTCGCAAGGAACGCAGGGCTTCTGCTAACTCCGAGCGCCAGTATTTGCATGGAGATAAGGTGTTTATTCCCGTAGATAAGCAAGCGGTTATTAAAGCGGGATTGGTATCGGCTAAAGATGCGATTCAGGTGGAAGATACCATTCATTTAGACGTGGGAGGAAGGTATATTTCCAAAGGCGACTTATTGGTGATGGATTTGATTTCTCAGAATGCAAAAACGGGTTGGAAGCGTCCGATTTATTTCACCAGCGTGAGTGGGTTGGATTTCTACGACTTAAACAACTACCTGCAATTGGAAGGTTTGGTTTATAAGTTTGTACCAATTAATGGCGGACAAGCGGGTAGAGAGCCCTTGCGTATGGACGAAGAAAAGTTGTTCAACAATTTGGTGAAGAACTATCGCTACTACGGAATGAAGGAGAAGAAAAACTTCTTCTTGGATGAAAAGGCATCGTATGTTCCTAACGATTATATCAAGTGGGGATTGTACTATGCGAAGGCTTCATATGCCCACATCGACCAGTTTAAACGCGTTCAAGAGGCTGTGAATAAAGGAGAAATTAAAACTACTTCTACACGCGCTGAAGTATTGAAAATGGGCGCTAATATTGGCAGTCATGCTACAGTAGGCGATTACTTGACTTACGAGGCAGGTCAATTGGAAACCTATAAATCCAAAGGGGTAGAAGCATTGCGTAAGATGTTGGTTGAAATACCGGCTACGGTGATGCAAATGCGCAGAGACATGAAGGCCGAATATGCTATGGCATTCTTGGATTTGGGTGCGGAGAAAGATGCCAAGCAGATTTTGGATGATTGTGTGAAGGATTGTATTGAGTACGGTACGTATTTCCAGCGCTGGGATGATCAAATGTTTGGAATGCGCGAGGTTCAAATTTCTAGAGAGATTTTAGAACAAGCCATTCAGAAGTGTGAAGGAGCAGGAAAAGCGGATTGGGCAAAAGAGATTAAAACAAAAGCATCCGGAGTACTGTAACGGATTATAAATAATTAAATTTTAAAGAAGGTAGGTCCTTGGGCCTACCTTTTTTCGCACTATGGAGAAAATAAAAAAAGATACATTCGTATACGGGATAAAGCCAGTAATGGAGGCTTTAGAGGCGGGTAAGACCATTGATAAAGCGTGGTTAATGGAAGGGCATTTGCAGGGTCAATTATTGGAGGTGATGAAATTATTCAGGGCCAACAATGTGATATGGAAATCGGTACCCAATGAGCGGTTAAATCACTTGGTAAAAGGAAACCATCAGGGGGTAATTGTAGCGATTTCCGCGGTGGAATTTGCGAGTTTGGAAAATGTGATTGCCGATGCTTATGAGAAGGGGGAGGATCCCTTTATTTTGGTTTTAGACGGAGTAACGGATGTGCGAAATTTCGGTGCAATTGCCAGAACGGCAGCTTGTGCGGGTGTGCATGCAATTTTGGTTCCTGAAAAGGGATCGGCACCTCTGAGTTCGGATGCGGTTCGCACATCAGCCGGAGCATTGTTAAAAGTTCCCGTTTGTAGAACCCAATCGCTGTACCATTCAATCAAGCAATTGAAGAATTCCGGATTGAAAATTGTGGGTTCTACGGAGAAAACTACCGATAGTTTGTACGACGCGGATTTAAGTGGACCGGTTGCAGTAATCATGGGATCGGAGGAGACGGGGTTGAGTGCAGATACTTGGAAGCAATGCGATGCGTTGGTAAAAATTCCGTTATCGCCCAAAGGGGTAGGTAGTTTGAATGTTTCTGTGGCAACGGGTTTGGTAACGTATGAAGTGTTGCGCACTCGGATTAGTCAAGAGTAATTGCATTGATTTTGGTTTAGGTTAATATTGCTATTGGAAATACGGTTAAATCTTTAGAGTTAATAGATGTATTAATTATCCGATAAATGAGCACTGAGAATCAACCCATAGCTATGTTGGATCTGGTAGGACAGTATCGGCGATTACAGCCTGAGATGGATGCGGCCATGTCTTCGGTGTTGCAGGCAGGTGATTTTATTCAAGGTAAATCGGTTAAGCAATTTGAGGTGGAATTGGCCGATTATTTATCGGTAGACCATGTAATTTCTTGTGGTAACGGAACCGATGCCTTGCAACTTGCCTTTATGGCCTTGAAGTTACCCAAAGGAAGTGAGGTAATTATTCCTTCGTTTGCATATGCGGCATTGGCGGAGGTGATATTGTTGTTGGATTTAGTTCCGGTTTATGTTGAGGTAGATGCTCAGGATTATACCATGAAGGTGGAAGAAATTGAGCAACTTATAACGCCCAGTACCAAGGTAATCGCTCCGGTGCATTTATTTGGTAGATTGGCGAATATGGATGGGATCATGTCCATTGCCAATAAATACAATTTGCATGTAATTGAAGATGCGGCCCAAGCAATTGGTGCCTATTACCAAGGTGCAGAATATAAAGGGTTTGCTGGTACGATTGGTACCGTGGGGACTACTTCATTTTTTCCTTCTAAGAATTTGGGATGTTTCGGGGATGGAGGAGCAGTGTTTTGTAAGGATGCTGTGTTGGCTAGAGAGATTAGGCAATTAGCTAATCACGGTCAGAGTACGAAGTATATTCACGATGTAGTTGGTATTAACTCTCGGTTGGACACGCTGCAGGCGGCGGTGTTAAGGGTTAAATTGAATTACTTAAACGAATTTAGTTTCAACCGTATTAAGATTGCTTTAAATTATTGTTCTCAGCTTCGGAAATTTGAAGATTGCGGACGGATACGGTTACCATTAACTGCAAAGGAATGCGTGGGTTTTTCGAATTTACTGGGGGTGGATGGCTCAGGTAGGAAGTCAAATCAAGGAGAAACAGTGCAAGGTTCTACCGTGACATTGAGCGGGCATGTTTTCCATCAATTTACCTTGCAAGTAATTGCATACGAAAAAAGAGATGCTCTTCGTCAATTTCTATTGGACCGAGGTATCTCAACCATGGTATATTATCCATTACCTTTGCACCGCCAAAAAGCGTATTATCAGGAAGTGGCTTTACCGGAGACAGAAAGATTGTGTAAATCGGTATTGAGTATTCCCATTTGTCCGGAGTTAAGCGAAGAAAGGCAACAAAGAATTATCACAAGCATCGAAGAATTTTTTAATTCCCATTAGAACGAAAATATCCCCAGCATGAAAATAGCAGTTGTAGGTACCGGTTATGTAGGTTTGGTAAGCGGAACATGTTTCGCAGAGACAGGAAATGATGTGATTTGCGTAGATATCGATCAACGAAAAGTTGATATGTTATCTTCGGGTCAGATTACCATTTTCGAACCGGGTTTAGAGATATTATTTAAGCGCAATTTGAAAGAGGGTAGACTAACGTTTACCAATAATTTGGAAGAGGCGATCAAAGACAGTTTGGTCATCTTTTTGGCGTTGCCCACTCCTCCGGGTGAAGGCGGAGCAGCTGATTTGAAGTACGTCTTGGGTGTAGCGGATCATTTGGGTAAAATCATGACCGATTACAAGGTAATTGTTGACAAGAGTACTGTGCCTGTAGGAACTGCGGATAAGGTTCATGCGGCGATTGCGGCGAATTATAAGGGTGAGTTTGATGTGGTGAGTAATCCCGAGTTTTTGCGGGAAGGCGTTGCTGTGGATGATTTCATGAAGCCAGACCGTGTGGTGATTGGAGCCTCTTCGGCGCGTGCCTTTGAAGTGATGGACGAATTATACGCGCCCTACGTAAGACAAGGAAATCCTGTGATGCACATGGACACGCGGAGTGCGGAACTTACCAAATATGCCGCGAACAGCTTCCTAGCTACCAAGATTTCATTCATGAACGAAATTGCTCGTTTGTGCGAATTGTTGGGTGCAGATGTGGACATGGTTCGCAAAGGCGTGGGTTCTGACGATAGAATTGGCAAACGCTTTTTATTCCCTGGAATCGGTTACGGTGGAAGTTGTTTCCCCAAAGATGTTCAAGCGTTGGTACACAGTGCTTCTGAGGTGAATTACGATTTCAAGATATTGAAGGCAGTAGAAGCGGTGAACTATGATCAGAAAAAGATCATGATGCCAAAAATTGATGCTCGTTTTCCTTCAGTAGCCGGTAAGACGGTGGCGATGTGGGGATTAGCATTTAAGCCCAATACGGATGATATTCGTGAAGCACCGGCATTGGAGTTGATAGACGAATTATTAAAACGCGGAGCCAAAGTACGTGCTTTTGATCCAGAAGCAATGCCCAATGTTCAGCGGTTGTTAGGGGATAAAATTGTTTTTGCGGATTCGATGTACCATGCTTTGGAAGGCTCGGATTTCTTAATTGTAGCTACCGAATGGCCCGAATTCAGAACTCCAGATTTCGGCAAAATAGAAACATTGTTGTCAGAAAAGGTTATTTTCGACGGCAGGAATGTATTTGATTTAGAGACCATGGAGAAAAAGGGATTTGAATACTACAGCATCGGCCGAAAAGATATTAAATAATGAAAAAAGAACGCGTATTAATTACCGGAGCAGCCGGTTTTTTAGGAAGTCATCTTAGTGAGCGATTTATAAAGGAAGGTTTTCATGTAATTGGCATGGATAATCTTATTACCGGTGATTTGCGTAATATCGAACACCTATTTGGAAAAGAAGATTTTGAATTTCACCACCACGATGTAAGCAAGTTTGTGCACGTACCGGGTGAATTAAAGTATATTTTGCACTTTGCATCGCCTGCGAGCCCTATCGATTATTTGAAGATTCCTATTCAGACATTAAAGGTAGGATCATTAGGAACCCATAATTTATTGGGTTTGGCGATGGCAAAAAAGGCAAGAATCTTGGTTGCCAGCACTTCGGAAGTATATGGCGATCCAACGGTTCACCCGCAAACCGAAGACTATTGGGGAAATGTAAATCCAGTAGGTCCGCGTGGTGTTTACGATGAAGCGAAGCGGTTTCAGGAAGCCATGACCATGGCCTATCACACATACCACGGTTTGGAAACGAGAATTGTTCGAATTTTTAACACCTATGGTCCTCGCATGCGATTGAATGATGGTAGAGTATTACCTGCATTTATGGGTCAGGCGTTGCGCGGTGAAGATCTAACCGTATTTGGTGATGGATCTCAAACCCGTAGTTTCTGTTTTGTGGATGATTTGGTAGAAGGCATTTACCGTTTGTTATTGAGCGATTGCCCCGATCCAGTAAACATTGGAAATCCCAATGAGATCACCATTGGTCAATTTGCGGAAGAGATTATCAAACTTACTGGTACCGATCAAAAAGTAATTTATAAGCCATTGCCAACAGACGATCCAAAGCAACGTCAACCTAACATCGATAAAGCAAGAGCCGTCTTAGGTTGGGAGCCAAAGGTTGACCGCAGCGAGGGACTTCGCATTACTTGGGAATACTTTAAATCTTTACCTACGGATAGATTGTACGAAGAAGCGCACCACCGCGATTTCGTGAAGTAGATTAATTCAATATACATCAACAACTGATTTATTTGGTAACAAAATGGTATTCGTTACCAATCCATAATTTCTTCTATTAATTTTTTAGAGAAATTTCAATTTGGATTCATGAAATTGACGTAGATTATTTTGTCTACTAAAATCTACTTTTTTCTACTATTTATTCAATGAAACGTGTGATTTTATCAATAAATTCTAAAAAGTAGAATAATCAAATTTAATTTCGGTTTTAGATTCTTTTATTGATGAAAAAAATCATTTTATCCCTGTTTGTATTTTCCCTTATTGTGGCGGCAAACGCTCAAAATATTACAAAGATTCATGTTGCTGGAACGGCAGAAAATATATCAACTTCAAGTCCAACAATTTCAGCTGCGCAGACATGGGCCAAGATGATTACAAATCCGGTATCGCCTATTTCAAAGGACGTTGAAATACATTATTCAGGTCTTGCATCAGGCGATTCTATTGTAATCTGGTCTGATGTTGCTGGAGTTCAAGGTAAGAATAGTTCTATTTCTTCTTCTTGGTTCACGATTTCAAGGAAGCCAACTTTACCTTCCACCTGGTCTAATGGTCAAGGTACCTATGGATTTAGAGTTTCTAATGCTGCGGATTCTTTGGTTTTTCAATTTAGGTTTACTTCAATTCCCACTTCTGCAGTAAATATTTATGTAGGTGTAAAAAGAAGTGGTTCAACTACGTTATTGAGTAATCGACCCACAATTAATTTCTCTTCTTCATCGGTTTTTGCGGCTATTAGAAGGTCATACAAGTGGACAGGAGCAACGGATTCTGTTTGGCAAACAGCGAGTAATTGGGAACCTCAACGGAGTTCAATTCATGATTCGGATTATTTGATTTTTGATAATACGAATAGAAAATTAGTAAATGTACCATATAATGGCGGTCAATTTTCCGAAACAATTTCTAAATTGTTGTTTACACCCTTTAGCGATATAAGATTTTCAAATTATACGAAAACAAATGGTTCTTTGGCAAAATCAACGTTGAAAGTTAGTAGTTTATATTCTGAAGGTTTTTATGCTAGTGAAGCAAGAGTAGGATTTAGTGGAACAGATACACTTGAAATTGAATTACAAGCATCTGCTACCAATAATTTATGGGGTACTACTTTTTATACTAATAATGAATTTGGAAAGGGTGGAGCATTGCAATTAAGCACAAAGAACTCTGGCACACCAACGTTATATTTTATGGGCAGTAAATTATTGCCTGTATCGGATGTGAATATAGTTTTAGGGGATGGTAGTAGTCAAGATATATACATTACCACTTCTGAATTAGGTTCATCAGGTGAAATTGTTGTCAGGGAAAATGCTACGTTGAATTTAGATGGCGAGATGGGTACGACCATGACATTAAATGGTAGATTAAGTATTTATGGATTTTTAAACAAGTATTTTCCATTTACCTATACTTTAAATTCAAATTCGCCTAGTAGTAGTACAGCAGCAGCTTGGAATGCTTGGGTGCCTTATTTGCAATTTAGGAATAACGGGACAGGTAGAGGAATGATTAAGTCTTATCCAACAGTCAATGGCGGAGTATTATGGGAAATGTATAACAGTGGTAATAGAGCGTGGCGTACGGTTGGTTTTCCGATGAAGAATTCCGTAAATATTTCTCAGATTACGGACGATATTGTAATTAGTGGAACTAATAGTGGCGATAATAGAGATTCATTCTTTTCTTTTAATACATCGTGTTCGTATTGTGCACCATCTATCAAATATTGGGATGAAAGCACCAGTGCATGGGCGGATTATACTTCGGGGAACACCCCCAATAAAATACCTGTAGGTCAAGGCATCTTGTTGTTTTTCCGCGGGATGGGGACTCAAGGATTGGGGAATAACTTAGCTTCAGCTACGGCGGGATCTATGGATTTTAAAGGTCAAATTCATTCTGGAAGTAAGACGGTTAATTTGTCTTATAGTGGTTCTGGTTCTTTAAAGGGGTATAATTTGATAGCCAATCCCTATCCGGCCAATGTTGATTTTAATCTGATAACACGGAGCAATGTTGCCAATAAGTATTTAGTGTATGAACCGAAGCAGCGGATGTACAATGTGTATGATAAATCCAGTGGAAGTGTGGTATTAACGGGTTCAACTGCTTTTGAGGCATCCACAACCGCTCAATCCAGTATCATAGAAATGGGGGCATCGGTATTTATGATCGCTACCGCATCCAGTCCAAGTGTAACTTTTGATGAGGCAGATAGAGTGTATACCCAGCCCAACGTATCGGCTTTTCGAATGACTAATAATGTACCATGCAATCAGTTGAAAATAAAGTTAACGTACGAAAATGAATCGGCCAGCCCGTTGATGGACAAATGTTTGTTGGAATGGAATCAATCAGCTAACGGGGCCAAGGAGGGTGTGGATGCCATGGATATGAACAAGTTGTATGCAGGGTATTTGGGTGTTGGAACGATAAGTGCGGATAAAGAATGGTTGGGAATTGATAGAAGGGAAGATGTTGTTGCAAATGCGATCACAGTACCATTAAAAATAAAAACGTTGGATACCTTTGGTTACAAGTTTACTTTCAACACTTGCGATCAACAGGATTTATACTCGGTTGAATTATTGGATGCGGTGACAGAAACTAAAACCAAAGTTAGCAACGAAAGTACGTATTTGTTTAAGCGTAAGAGCAACGACTTACAGGTGGAGGACAATCGTTTTTCGTTGGTAATAACCCCAACGGAGCAGGCGGGATTAAAAGAGAAGAGCACTCGTTTAACGGAAGTAGTACGCTTGCAGCCGGTACCGGTTAAAGTGGGCGAAGACATGCAAATTTCGGTAGGTGAGGGCAATGATATTTTAGGAGTAGCCTTGTTGGATATGCAAGGTAGGTTGTTGAAAGAGGTACTGGTAGGTCAGAAAAACCAAGTTGACTTCACACTACCATCGGAACTTACAGTGGGCAATTACCTATTGAAAGTAAAACATCGTAACGGGGAGGAATCCAAGTTACTTCCGATAATAAAATAATTATTGCTGGTAGCAGTTAATTTAGCTTATTCGCAAGTTGGCCGCAAGCAGCATCGATATCCTTGCCGCGGGATCTGCGAACATTTACAATTAATTTGCGAGCTTCCAAACCGCGAGCAAATGCGTCCAGTCTTCCGGTTGGTTGGAAATCGGCCAGCGAAATAGGATTGTATTCAATAAGATTGATTTTTGATGGGAATTTTCTAGCAAAATTGGCCAGATCTATTTCTTCCTGAACACCGTCATTCACTCCTTCAATTACTGTGTATTCTAGGGTTGGTCGCACCCCGGTTTTTTCGTACCAATAGCTTAGTGACTCAGCCAACATTTCCAAGGTATTGGATTCGTTGATGGGCATGATAGCCGAACGTTTTGCGTTGTTGGCCGCATGTAAACTCAGTGCTAAATGGGTTCTGCAACCGTCATCGGCTAATTTTTGAATCATTTTAGCAATTCCGGCGGTTGAGATTGTAATGCGGGAGGGACTCATTGCCCAACCGTCTGGGCTGGTTAACAAGTGAACGCTGCGCATCACCGCTGCGTAATTTAGCAATGGTTCACCCATACCCATGTAAACGATGTTATCTAAGCGTTTTCCGTAGTTTTCTTCCGCTAAATTATTAATTAATCGAACTTGATCTACGATTTCGGCAGCCGTTAAATTGCGCTCTCTCTTCAAATATCCCGTAGCACAAAATTTGCAATCCAAGGAGCAACCCACTTGAGAACTAACGCAGGCTGTAGTGCGCGAGGATGTGGGAATTAATACCCCTTCAATTTTAAAGCCATCGTGCAATTGGAAAGCAATTTTTATGGTTCCATCCGAAGATTTTTGTGCGGTATGAACTGTGGTGACTGTGAACGTGAAATTCTCTTTGAGTTTGTCGCGCAGTGATTTCGACAAATTGGTCATTGCGTCAAAATCCGTAGCGCCTTTCTGCCACAACCACTGGTAGATTTGTTTGGCACGAAACGAGGGCTCCCCCCATTCTTTGAGTGCATCGGTTATCTGGGTAAGGTCTAAATCCCGAATGTCTTTCATAGAATAATGGCTCGTGGGTTAGGGTCTCAATTAAAGAAATCTGGGGAAAGGAAAATAATATGAGGTTATTTTTTTCTAAAGAATAAACTGATAGGAATACCCGAAAATGGGAACGATTCTCTCAATTTATTTTCAAGAAATCTAGAATAACTATCGGCTACGTATTGGGGTAAATTACAGAATAAGGCGAAAGCAATTCTCTTGGACGGTAATTGCGTTACAAATTTGATTCGCACAAACTTACCTTTTTTACTTGGGGGAGGATAGGCTTCAATAATCGGCAATAAGAAATCGTTTAACTTGTGGGTAGGAATTCTATAGGTTAGATTTTCGTACACCTGCATAATGGTTTCCATTGCTTGGAAAATACGTTGTTTGTTCAATGCCGAAATGTACAAAATAGGAACATCCACAAATGGGGATATAGTATCCTTAATCACTTTGGAGTATTCGATGTGGGTATTGGTGTCTTTTTCTACCAAATCCCATTTATTCACTAGGATGATGATTCCCTTACCCTGTCTTTGTGCCATCCAGAATAAGTTCAGATCTTGCGACTCAAGACCTTGTGTGGCGTCAACCACAAGCACTACAATATCGGCATTTTCTAAAGCCCGTAAGCTGCGCATTACGGAATAAAATTCGATGTTTTCGTGAACCTTGCTCTTCTTTCGTATTCCGGCAGTATCGATAAGCACGAATTCTTTTCCAAAGGCATTGTAATGGGTATCGATGCTGTCTCGAGTGGTTCCGGCAATTTCGGTAACAATGTTTCTATCTTTACCCAGCAGTGCATTAATCAGTGAACTTTTACCCACATTGGGTCTACCAACTATAGCGATTCTGGGCAGATCGGCGAGTGTATTTTCTTCTGAATTAGGCGCTTCTTCTTTTAAAAACTCTACTACTTCGTCCAACAATTCCCCGGTACCTCCGCCATTGGTGGCAGAAATTTCATGGTAATGATCAAATCCTAACGAGTAAAATACCGATGTTTCCATCCGAAGTCTGTCGTTGTCTACCTTGTTAACACAAAGCACAACCGGTTTCTTACTTCTACGGAGAATTTGAGCAAACTCTTCGTCCATGGGATTAACATCCGTCTGCACATCCACCATAAAGATTAAAACCGACGCTTCTTGTATGGCGATATGCACTTGTTCCCGGATAGCCGATTCAAAAACGTCCGAACTTTCAGGAACAAAACCACCGGTATCGATTACCGTAAAGTCGATTCCATTCCAATCAGACATCCCATAATGTCTATCTCGGGTTACCCCGCTGTAGTCATCCACAATGGCTTTAAATTCCCCGGTTAAACGATTAAACAAGGTACTTTTACCCACATTAGGCCTACCCACGATGGCAACAATTCTACTCATAACAAATTTGAACTTGCAAAGATACGGCTATACGGGCAGATTTAGTGGGGTTAAACGAATATAAACGATTAGAAACGGGTATAAACGACTAATTTCAACGGGTATTAGCGATTTTGTAGTAAGTTTGAAATATGGAATTAGCACTCATTGCGGCGGTAGGGAAAAATCGTGAATTAGGAGCGGGCAACGAATTGCTGTGGCATTTACCCAAAGATTTTTCGTGGTTTATCAGACAAACCAAAAATAAGCCCGTAATCATGGGTAGAAAAACCATGGAAAGCTTAGGAAAACCGTTGAAAAACCGGTTAAATATTGTATTAACCCGATCTTCTGAAGTGATGGATGGTTTTGTTAAGACAAATTCTTGGGAGGAGGCATTGGAAGTAGCAAATACATGGATTCAGAATCGAGAAAAGCTAGAAATTACTGGTGCTGCCGATGGGTATTCAGTAATCTCTGAAGAGATCATGATTATTGGAGGCGGTGAGATCTATAATCAAGCTATTGAGAGAGTTGACAGGATGTATATTACTGAAGTAGATGCAGAATTTCCGAATGCGGACACGTACTTCCCCGCAATCTCAAATTCATGGAAGCCGGTTTATTCTGAAGCAGTAATGGCCGATGAAAAACATGCCCACGATTTTCGATTTGTAGTCTATGAACGTGGTTCTGACTTTTAGATGCTACCTTTGTTGTTGAAACAAAATTCTATAGAATGAAAGTCGCAGTATTTGCCAAATCAGTTCGAGACCCCAAACACCAAGAGGGTTTTGAGCGTCTATTGATGGTATTGCGAGATCGTGGGCATGAGATTTTTGTGCCACCGGTGTTGGAAGATCATTTGCGAATCACCATTTCAAGCGATATAAAAATTCAGGTATTCGATTTTTTTGATAAGAACCGAGAGGTTGTGGATGTAATGATTTGTGTAGGCGGAGATGGAACCATCTTGGATACGTTGCATTTGATTAGAGATTCCAATATTCCTGTATTGGCCCTAAATACCGGTCGATTGGGATTTTTGGCCGATGTTCAGGTGGATTTATTGGAGTCGGCCATCGAGGATATTGAGAAGGGAAACTTTACCTTGGAATCCCGCAGTTTATTGCATTTGGAGTCGTCTATTTCTATGTTCGATTACAATTTTGCATTGAACGATTTTGTTATTCACAAAAAAGAGACCTCCAGCATGATTGTGGTACATGCCTATCTGAATGGCGAGTTTTTGAATAGTTATTGGAGTGATGGATTGATTATTTCAACGCCAACGGGAAGTACGGGATACTCGTTGAGTTGTGGCGGGCCGATAATTTTCCCTAAGAGCGATAGTTTTGTTATTACCCCTATTGCTCCTCACAACTTAAATGTAAGGCCGGTGGTAGTGCCGGACGATGTGGTTATTAGCTTTGAAATTGAAGGACGAGCCAGCAGCTATTTGGCCAGCATGGATGCTCGATCGCATTCAATTTCAGGAGAAGTGAATATGGCAGTTCGCAAGGCGGATCACAAGTTGCAGTTGATGCGCTTGTCGAATATTCATTTTTTAGATACGCTTAGAAGTAAATTGCATTGGGGTTTTGATCGCCGAAATTGATGCTAAAAAAGCAACTAATTGGAATTCTTTTTTTGGGATTTTTTCTAAATATTGGTATTTCCCAAGTGCCTAAAGTTGGCAGTGATACCACCTTGGATATCGCCAATTGGAACATCGAATGGTTTGGCGATAGTTTGAATGGACCAAGCAATGAAAACACGCAATTGACCAATGCCGTTAACGTTATAAAATCCATGGATATGGATATCTGGGGACTGTGTGAAATCAGCAATTCGGGGTATTGGCAAAAACTGCAAAATGAATTGGGGGATTACAGTGCGGTGATAACCAATTATGCGCAGACGCAAAAAACAGCGTTGTTGTATCGAAAATCGCAGTTTAAACTGATTTATAGTAAGTCGATATTACTTGCCTACGAATTTGAATTTGCTTCTGGGAGGTTCCCGTTGGAGGTGGCGTTGGAATGGGACAGAAATGGACAAAAAGACACCTTGTATTGTTGGGTGATTCATTTAAAAGCGAACACTGGATCCACAACGGAAAAACAAAGTGCGTATAATCGAAGGCAATTGGCCGCGGAGGCATTAAAAAAGTATATTGATGCTAGAAAAAGTTGGAAGGGCGTGGTATTGGGCGATTGGAATGATGATTTGGATATCAGTATTTTTTCATCTAAAGAAACACCGTTTTTAGGTTGGCGAAACGATACGAATTATATTTTCCCCAGTTATCGGCTATCTCAAGCAAAAGTTAAAAGCACTGCGAGTTATTCCGATATGATTGATCACCAATGTTTAACGCCTAGGTTAAAATGGCATTGGAACAGAAAAAGTAGCGGCGTGATGAATGGAGACGCTTACATCGGGAGTTATCGATTTAATACCAGCGATCACTATCCCGTTTGGTCTGTGCTTTCCTATAATTCTACAGAACCTAAACCAGGGTTTGGAGAGGTGGTAGAGTATGGAGATGTATCTTCCGGGAATTGGTATGTTTTTGGCGGGAGAGTCTATTGCACTGAAGCGGAGAGATTGGTCGCAACGTTGAGACATAACGTGGTAGAATTGGTTGATATTCGAGGTAAAAAGTTGGGGGATTTCGCCCACGGAGATTACTTGAATTTGCCTTCTGGAAACTATCTACTCAAGTGGGAAAAAGACGGTATCTGGTATTGCAAACAGGTATTTTTATAAGGGATTTGTGTAGGTTTTCTTAGAAAGTGTTAGTTTTACACTTTCGGTTATGAACAGGGTATTAATTTTCGTTCTCGGGTGGGCTATTTCAGTGAATATTCTCGCACAAGAGTCTAATTCGGACAAACAAAAGACGATTTCCTCCTCAATTCAAGAAAATAATAATTTCGTTGAAGTGGGATATTCATGGCAGGTAAATAGTTTGATTACGTTACAACCGGATTCTACTTGGGTTTGGGTGACGGATTTTGTCCCCAATATGAGTCGTTTGGATAGTATTACATGCAGTTCTGGATTGGTTATTGACATTAAAAATAGGGCTTGGGGAGTTTCGAATGGATATTGGGTTACTGGCATCGGATCTCGTTCATGGTATAATAAGTATGTGAGCAAAACCGAATCTTTCGGCAGCATTGATTCCGCTTTAGTTAGAGCAGTTTCGGGGAATCCAAATACCTTGCAATGGTTACGATTTTGGCAGCAGGGCAAGTATACGATGGTGCCTGTGAGGATATCCGAAAAAGTGCAACGGAGGTTTGTTTATATGGGGGATAGAACGCAAAAGGTACAAGTAAAAGGATCGTTCACAGCATGGAGGGCGATGGATTTGACGTATGGTACAGAGGATGTAAAATACACATCGGAAAATGGAAGCATGAAAAATCTTGGACTTCCCGTTTGGAAAACTTCGTTGTGGGTGGGACCCGGCACCCATCAGTATGTATTTATTGTAAACGGCAAGGAAATTAGAGATCCGTTAAATCCGGATTCCATCTCCAACGGAATGGGAGGATTTAATTCGGTTTTCACCCATACAACGCGAGCGTATTTTGCATATCCTGAATCGATTAAACAAGGAAAAACAGGGGAGAGCGGTAGTGGTGGTTGGACGGTTTACCCTCCTTTGAGTGCTTTGGATAAAGCAATGTCTGGAGTGGAGAATGCTGTATCAGCGGCTTCTGGATCGGAGGTTTCTGCTGCTGAGGCTTCAAAAAATACTGAAAAATCGAATAAAAAATCGAAAAGAAAGTCGAAGGGGTTGAAACGGACGAATGAAGTTTCAAGTTCTGTTGTGGCGAAAAATAACGTGGGAAATACGGTTATCGAGGTGGCTGTGGAGGCTCCTTATCGATTGCCAATAGAAGGTACTTCCGCAAAGTTGGGTACTGAATTTAGCTGCGGTGATGTTTCGTTTCGAATACTGGTCCTGTGGAACAATATTGAATTGGAGAACGTTGCAGTAACGGAAACCGAAGACGGAGGTAAATGGATCATTTCCATTCCGATTGATCCAAAGTTGGCGGGTAGATTTTGGGACAGTAGTCTGATAACGGGAGTTGAACAATCGTACATCCGTGTATGGGTTGGCAGCAATAAGGGAATGAGTAACGATGTTTTAATTCCTATGCAAAATGGGTTTCCGGTGATGAAATCTTCCGATTTAATTGCGGAAGACCCACACCGAAAGATCATCTACAACCCCATGATTGATCGTTTTGTGAATGGTAATTTGGGCAATGATAAACCTTTGTTGCGTTCCGATGTAGATTATAAGGTGGATTTTTATGGTGGCGACGTTGCAGGGATTACCAAAAAAATAGAAGAAGGATATTTTAATTTGTTGGGAATTAATACGTTGTGGATTAGCCCGGTGGTGAAGAATCCGGCGGGACCTTACGGACAATGGAAGAATCCGGCCACCAAATTTTCGGGGTATCATGGATATTGGCCGGTGTCGTTGCGCCAGACGGATGAACGGTTTTGCACACCGGATGAATTAAAGAAGTTTATTCGAGTGGCACATGCGCACGGGATTTCGGTATTGTTAGATTATGTTGCCCACCATATACACGAGGAGCATCCTTTGTACAAGCAGCGTCCCGATTGGTTTACCCCATTGATATTGCCCGATGGAAGTAAGAATACGGAGCGTTGGGACGATTACCGATTAACCACGTGGTTTGATGATTTCATGCCAACCTTCAATTACTTCAAGCCGGAGGTGGTGGATGCTTTAACGGATTCCGCTTTGTGGTGGTTTAAGGAGTTTGATGTGGATGGATTTCGGCACGATGCAACCAAGCATATTCCGGATGCGTTTTGGCGAACATTAAGTTATAAAGTAAAGCGAGATGTTCAATATCCCGCATTTAGTAAGGGTAAATCGAGGAGTTTGTACCAAATTGGTGAGACGTATGGCAGTGCAGAATTAATTGGTAGTTATTTGGGTAGTGGATTGTTGGATGCACAATTCGATTTTAATATGTACGATGCGGTGGTTGGAGCCTTTAAGGGGAATGGCGGAATGAATCAATTGGCCAATACCTTGCAAGATTCTCGGAAGTGGTACGGCTCCCATCATACCATGGGCAATATTTCTGGAAACCAAGACAAACCCAGGATAATTTCCATTTTGGATGGATCGATTAAAGAAGGAGAGGATAGCAAACAAGCGGGTTGGGATAGAAGTATTAAAGTTTCAGATCCAGGGGTGTATGATCGATTATCAACCTTATTTGCTTATAATTTTTCAATTCCTGGAATTCCGGTGATTTATTATGGCGATGAACTTGGTATGCCGGGAGCCAACGATCCCGATTCGCGGAGGATGATGCGGTTTTCTTCCGGGTATCAAGGCATTTTGGGTGATATGAGTACAGCAGAATTGTTGTTGCGACAAGAAGTTGGTGAGTTGGCAAAGTTTCGCAGTGAAAGCATGGCCTTGTTATACGGAGAATTAGAAACGTCAAGTTTGGGTGATTCTGTATTGGTGATTCGGAGGCGGTATTTTGGAGAATCGGTGTGGACGATAATCAATAACAGTAATTCATCGATTGAATTGAAAATCAACACCCAAACTGGGCTGGCCGAAATCACATCTGTATCCGCTGCAACCTCCACAGCCGATAGCAAGAAGGACAGTGTAAAAGTAAATATATATCAGGCAACCTCGAGGTTCGGTAACATAGCTGCTTTCCGCGGTGGTATAATTAAAACGGGTGTGAATGAACCAACAGCGGTGGTGCGAGTGCCCAAGAAAAAATACGAGATACTCAGTCTAAGCGCGCTCTAGTTCAAAAACGGAGATTTCGGGGTAGATACCCATTCGGCCGGGGTAACCCAAATAACCGAACCCTCGGTTTACATACAGTTGTTGATTGCCTTCGCGGTATAAATCAATCCACTCCTTGTAAACCATTTTCACGGGACTCCAACGATAAAACTTGGTATCAATTCCAAATTGCATACCGTGAGTATGACCCGCAAACGTGCAGTCTATATCGGGGAAACTCTTGATTACCTGTTTTTTCCAGTGCGATGGATCGTGGCTTAACAACAGTTTCACAGAATCTTGAGGAACTCCCTTGTAGGCCTTAGCTAAATCGCCGTACTTTGGAAATCGAGCTTTATCGCTCCAGTTTTGGATACCGATGACACTCAATTTGGCACCGCCAATTTCAATAACGCGGTGTTCGTCCATGAGTATATCCCAACCCATTTGTTTATGGTATCCTATTAAATCTTGTAGGTTTTGTTTTTTTGCTTCAGCCGATGGCCATACAACGTAATCGCCGTAATCGTGATTCCCCAAGGTAGAAAACACACCCAACGGTGCACTGATTTTTGAAAAAACATCCAACCACGGAACTAATTCGCTGGAACGATCGTTTACAATATCGCCAGTAAAGAAAACCAAATCCGGTTTTTGATCGTTGATCATTTGAACCCCACGTTCCACCGCTTCTCTATCCCAGAAGCTGCCCGAATGGATGTCGGAAATTTGAACAATTCTTAACCCTTTCAGAGCGTCTGGCAGGTTGTTGATTTTTAATTTAACCCGGTGAACCGTATAGTTGTGGGCCCCTTTGAAGATACCCCAAATGGATGTCCCCAAAAAGGCCACCCCAATGCCCAAACCGGTGAATTTTAAGAAGTTTAATCTAGACATTTCCCAAGGTCTACTGGGGGTACTTTCTACTTCGGTAAAGAAATAGGCATACAACCATCGGAATAAGCGGATTACATCATCGATAAGCAAGAAAACCACCCAAAATAATTTCGCTATGGTTATGGCGAATACGATTCCTGAGATGGGTTTAATAATCCAAGCGGGAAGTTCAATAATTCCAGATCGATAGATGAGGAAAAACAGAAACATGAATGCCGTAAAACCCCAATAGGTGTACTTAACAATGCTCTTAGTTCTGGGTTGCCAACCACCGGACAACGACAAAATGGCACTCCAAACATAGAAATCAATGGCTAGGAAAAAGGTAGTGAAAAATAGGAATGCGATGATTTGGTCTTTGAACATGGGTGTAGATGCGAGAATAAAGGTGCAAATTTACAGCAACTAACAAGTCAATAGGTTAATTGTTCGATAAATAGCGAGTTTTACCGACGCGAATTCGTATAATTGAGGTTGTAAAAAAATTATCAAACGTGATGAAGCGAATTAATCCTATTTTGTTGGTACTATTGTGTTCAATTTCAGCTTTTTCAGGCGAAATTTCAGCTAATTCTGGAAAGCAACTGAGCGTAATTAGTCCTCCGGACTCAGCGGTGGTGGTGGGAATGTCGTGGAACGAATTAGCCAATCGTTCAATGGTTTCTATTTCCAAGCGCAATTTAGGACCGGGTACCATGAGTGGCAGGGTTACGGCCATAGCGGTTCCGAGGAAATCGCCGTATCAGCAGTTGAATCGGAATACAATTTATGCAGGTACAGCAAGTGGTGGTATCTGGAAATCGTCCAATGGTGGAATTTCTTGGGATCCGATATTTGATGATATGGACGTTCAATCCATCGGTGCTTTGGCGGTAGATCCTAACAATGCCAGTGTGGTTTGGGCAGGCACGGGGGAAGGTAATCCTAGAAATTCTCATAACAGCGGCAAGGGTATTTACAAGAGTTTGGATGGGGGTAAAACCTGGTTGTGTATGGGATTGGAAGAAACCCGCACGATTCACAGAATTATTGTAAATCCACAGAATTCTAACCAAATTTACGTAGCGGCGATGGGTTCGGTGTGGGGAGCGGATAATGCCAATACGTTACCAAAGCAAAAACGAGGAGTATATCGGTCCGATGACGGTGGAAAGACTTGGAAGGTAATTTTGTATGTAAACGAAACAACGGGATGCGGTGAATTGGTTATCGATCCACAAAATCCCAATAAAATATATGCTGCCATGTATGATTATTTGCGTCAGCCGTGGACGTTCAGAAGTGGCGGGCCTGGCAGTGGATTGTATATCACGCATAACGGAGGCGAGACTTGGAAGCGTGTTTCTGAGAAAGACGGATTTCCTAAAGGCGAGTTAGGTAGAATTGGAGTTACCGTAACTGCTTCGCAGCCTAATCGGGTATATGCTATTGTGGAGGCCAAGGAGTCTGGATTTTATCGCAGCAATGACGGTGGTTTAACGTGGCAAAAGGTGAGTACCGATGCCAATGCGGGGAACAGACCGTTTTATTATCACGAAATTTATGCAGACCCCTACAACGAAAACCGAGTGTATTCAATTTGGAGTCAGATTTCAAAATCCGAAGACGCAGGAAAATCGTGGAGTATATTAGCGAATTGGGGAGCGATTCACCCGGATCATCACGCGTTTTTAATTCATCCGGATGACCCAACGTATATTATCAATGGCAATGATGGCGGATTGAATATTTCTTACGATGGTGGGTATTCTTGGCGATTTGCTGAGAACATACCGGTGGGGCAGTTTTATCATATCGATGTAGATAACGAAATACCCTATAATATTTATGGGGGTTTGCAAGATAATGGTAGTTGGGTAGGTCCAGGTTATCATTGGAAAGGTGGAGGAATTACCAATTGGGAGTGGCAGGAAGTATTGTTTGGCGATGGCTTTGACGTGGCCCCAGTTCCTGGAAAACCTGGGGAAGGGTATGCTATGTGGCAAGGAGGAAATGTGTCGAGGTTCAACACCAAAACCCATGAAAACACCCCCATTAAGCCGGTACATCCAGACGGGATAAATCTTCGTTTTAACTGGAACGCGGCGATGTTGGTTGATCCAAATAATCCCAAAGGACTGTATTTCGGGAGTCAATATTTGCATTATAGTTCGGATCAAGGAAATAGTTGGAAGATTTTATCGGGCGATTTAACTACCAATAATCCGGCGAAATTGCAACAGGCAAAAAGTGGTGGATTAACGGTGGATGCAACCGGGGCGGAGGCACATTGTACTATACTTTCTATTGGGGCTGCGGCAAATGATAATGGGGTGATTTGGGTTGGAACAGACGATGGGAATATTCAATTAACACGCGATGGAGGTAAGTCGTGGACCAATGTTGCGTTGAATATTAAGGGATTACCGGTTGCTGCTTGGGTGCCCTATCTATGGGTAAACCCCAATGCCAAGGGTGAATGTTGGGTAGTTGTAAATAATTACCGACAAAATGATTGGGGTACGTATGTGTACAAAACGGTGGATTACGGTAAGACTTGGAAATGGATGACAAACAACAATGAAGAATTATCCAATGGTAAATCCAAGGTGTATACAATGGGTAATGTAAGAAACGAGGCCAGTGAGAATTCTCAGGGTATGGGATATGCTTGGTGTGTGTTGCCTGCTAAAAATAATTTAGTATTTATGGGTACAGACAGGGGGTTGTTTGTGAGTTTTAATGGAGGAAATAGTTGGAGGAAGTTTAAAGGATTTCCTTCGGTTCCAGTTTCCGATTTAAAGATACAATCCAGAGAAAATGACTTGATTGTGGGTACGTTTGGAAGAGGGGTGTGGGTCTTGGATGATATTACCGTGTTAGAATCTATTGCGGCTTTGGAACGAGCTTCGGTGGACGAAGATATTTTGAAGAACCGTCAATTTGCGGGTAAAACGGTAAAAATTGTTTCAACGCAGCCTGGATATTTGGCTAGAATCATGCAGAATTCTGGGGCACATTTTGGCGCGGGAACACAGTTTGAGGCTCCCAATAAAAATACAGGCGTTCAATTAAATCTTGTTTTTTTTGGTAAAAAGGGTAAAGCGGATTGGGAAAAGACAAAAATCAAAGGCTTGGTCTATGATCAAAACAGCACCTCTCCAGAATTTAATAAATTGATTCGTACTCATCGATTTAGTTTTGATAGTAGTGGTGTTTATCGATTACCGTGGAGAATGATTCGTGACGGGTATCGTTTTCCGGCGCACGGAGAGGTGAAGGAAGATGGCGATTTGCCTTGGGGTGATGCCGTTGCACCGGGGAAATATAAGTTGGTTTTGGCTACCGATGACAAGCAGGCAAAGCGACTAGATTCTGCGATTGTTACGGTGAATGCTACGGGGCAATATGTATTTTCTGAAAGTGATTATTGGCAAAAACGGAGATGGGATGATACGTTGGCCGCTGCGGTAGGAAGAGCGAATAGGGCCTTTGAAGCTTTGAAGGAAGCCGAAAAGATGATTGCCAAAGTTACCAGCGCAAATTATACCAGTGATAGTATTAACGCGGAGTTGAAGAAGTTACAACAGCCTTTGTTGGACTCTATTTCTACCCTGAAATTGTTGTATATGTTGCCCGAGGGATATCGATTTTATGAGGATGCAACCATCCGTTTAAATGATCATTTGGGAGCAGCAGCCGGATTTTTAGGGGGGAATGATTCCGTAACAGAAAATGTGTTGGTTTCCATTCGGAATGCTCAGCGACAGACGGATCGAGTTTTAGCTCGGGTAAATGCGTTTTTCGCAAAACAATATACGCCGTTTGTGAATTTAACCAATAGCAAGCAAAAGGATTTAAAACAAATACAATTACCCAACGCGTTTTAAATAAAAAAGAAGAAGCCATCTAGTCAACTTGAACTAGATGGCTTCTATTGAGTTATTTAACACGGATGTGGCAATTCCAACTTCCGCTATTGTTTTTCTTACATTCTCTTGTGCTATTCCTACTTTCTCTGTTGCTTTATGTTTCGTAGGGTGTCCACTTATTTCTGAGAATTCTGCTACGTTGAGAATTCCTATCGTTAATTATGGATTTCCTATGTCGTATAAAGACTATTTAGGCCATGAAACTTTTTGCTTTTTCTACAAATCGCTCTAAGGCTTCTCCTTGCAATTGACCTCGCTGTAACAAAGCCAAATCCATGAAGTATTGAATGAGCTGTTTTTGTTCTTCGACAGGAGCGTTTAGTGCTTTGTTGGCAAGGGTATGATTCGCATTGATAACCATACTTTGCTTTTTCAGTCCTAAATCACCCATCGGAAATCCTTGTCCCATTTTGGCCATATCATCCATTCTTCGTTCCCACTCGCTGCGATGGATAGAAATGAAATCGTCATTGGGAGATAAGGCTTCTAATTTTACATCAAAAGCCAATTCGTTCACGATGCCTTTTACGGATTCTTCCAAGGATTTACGTTGGTCTTCGGTTAAGACGTGTTCGATACTAATTTCTTTTTCAATCAGCTGATCGATGGGTCCACCGTCAACACAACGGAATTTTACTTTTTCGAATTTCTGTTCGGCCCAACCTGCAAAATGGGTGTCCAAAGGACCATTTAACACAATGACTTCGTACCCTTTTTCTTTCGCCGCCTTAATGTATAAATGTTGAATGGCAGTATCGGTGGTATACAATACAACTGTTTCTCCGTTTTTGTCTAATTGATTGATTTTTGCGTGGTCGATCCACTCTTGTATGGTATGCAGTTTATCATCCGTAGTTTTAACCAAACAAATGTCTTTGGTTCTTTCCGCAAATTTCTCATCGGCTACCATTCCGTATTTCACAAATAGGTCTAAATATTCCCATTTCGATTGAAAATCCTCACGGTTTTCCTTGAAAAGTTCGTTGAGTTTGTCGCTCACTTTCTTGGAGATGTGCTGAGTGATTTTTTTCACGTTGGAATCGCTTTGCAATGCACTACGACTTACGTTTAACGGAATATCGGGAGAATCAATAACCCCTTTTAATAATACCAAGTATTCTGGAAGAACGTCTTTTACATCTTCGGTAACGAAAACTTGGTTGCAATAGAGTTGAACGCGGTTGTTTCGGTTGTCGATGGCTTCGTTTACCTTAGGGAAATATAAAACACCGGTTAAATTGAATGGATAATCGGTATTTAGGTGAATATGGAACAATGGAGCTTCCTGCATCGGATACAACTCTTCGAAGAATGTCTTATAATCTTCGGCTTGTAAATCCGCGGGTTTTTTAGTCCAAACGGGTTGTGTGTTATTAATGGATTCCCCGTCAAATTCTACAGGGATGGGCATGAACCTACAATATTTACGCAAAAGTTCACGAATTTTCCATTTGCTTCCGTAGGTTTCCGCATCTTCGTCTGTGAGGTATAGAATTACATCCGTACCGCGTTTTTTACGTTTTCCTTTGCCGATGTTGTATTCGGTTGCGCCATCGCAATCCCAATGGACGGCTTGAGTATCTTTTTGGTAACTTTTGGTTTCGATGGCTACGCGCTTCGATACCATAAAAGCGGAATAAAATCCTAAACCAAAATGACCAATCATTTGCTCGGGGTCTTTATCTTTCCATTGCTCTGCGAATTCACGGGCACCCGAAAAGGCTAATTGGGTAATGTACTTTTCAACTTCTTCCTCGGTCATTCCGATCCCAGAATCCGAAATAGTTAGTGTTTTTTCTTTTTCGTCCAGGGTGATGGTAATTTTGGCAGAGTCGATATCGTCTTCAAATTCACCAACTTTGGACAAGGTTTTCAATTTTTTGGTGGCGTCCACCGCATTACTTACCAATTCTCTAATAAAGATTTCTTGGTCTGTGTAAAGGAATTTCTTAATGATCGGGAAGATATTTTCCGATTGTACTGAAATTTGTCCGGTTCTCATGCGAAGGCTTTAGCAATCGATGTACCAAAGCAGGTATACTGAAATTTTGTCAGTTTGCGAATTTCACCAAAGGAGGAAAACGTTTTGGAAATTTTACGAATGTCAGTTGATCCAGGGTGAGCTTCATGGAACATTGATTAATTTTGGCAATCTTTATATGGAATCGGCAAAGATTAAACCTCGGCTAACTCCGCATCAAGCTAGACCTAAAATTGAGAAATACTGCTCTTATCAGGAGCGGAGTCAATGGCAAGTGAAGCAAAAGCTGATGGAATATGGGTTATCCGCTGTGGATGCCGATATAATGCTGGTGGAATTAATTCGTGATAACTTCATCAACGAGGAGCGATTTACCCGAGCTTTTGTTTTCGGAAAATTTAAAACGAAGGGCTGGGGAAAGAAAAAAATCCAGCAGGGGTTGATGGCGTTGGGAGTGAATGAAAAGCTTATCCATAAAATATTAATGGAATTGCCATCGGAGGATTATTCGGATAAACTAGAGATCATCGCCCAAAAAAAGTGGCGGTTGATCAAAGGCACTACACGGTATGAAAAGCAAGTAAAGTTGCAGCGGTTTTTACTAGGCAGGGGCTACGACATGGATGCTGTAATCAGCATTGCAAAACAGATTGCCGCATCTTCTACCGATGAGTAATGGGCTGGTGTGATTTATAGAAAAAAGGATTTTTCCATCTTCAACCATTCTAGGGCAGAATCGCCGAGCATAATTGATTTTTCCTGATCGGTGAAGTTGGATGATTTGATTAATTCACCGGGGTTGTCTTCACCTAAGGGAAAGGGGTAGTCGGTGCCAAGGGTAACCCGATTAACACCTACTAAATTGGCTACGAACTTTAGCATTTCTTTATCGTGTACTAAGGAATCGAGCCAAAACTGACCTAAGTATTTTTTGGGGTTATGGATGTTATCTACCGCAACTAAATCGGGTCTTGCTTGCCAACCGTGCTCAATTCTCCCAATGGTAGCAGGGAAAGCACCCCCACCATGAGCAAATGCAACGCGAAGATGGGGCAATCGTTCAAAAACTCCTCCAAAAATCATGGAGCAAATGGCAAGGGATGTTTCGGCGGGCATACCAACTAACCAAGGCAGCCAATAATCGGGCATTTTGGTTTTGGCGCTGTACCACCATGGGTGAACAAACAAGGCCATATCTAGGGCTTGCATTGCTTCGAAAATTGGGAAAAGGGAAGCGTCGTTTAAGTTCAAATGGTTGATGTGCGAACCAATTTGGATTCCTTTCAATCCTATTTTCTTGCACCGTTCTAATTCTTTAATTGCCAATTCTGTATGCTGCATGGGCAAGGTGCCCAATCCTACAAATCGTTTGGGATATTTTTCAACGATTTCAGCAATATGATCGTTTAAGAAACGAGAAATTTCTAATGTGTCTTTGGGTTCGGCCCAATAACTGAACATTACGGGGATGGTGCTCAACACCTGTACATCTACGTGGTGGTGATTGCATTCTTGGATACGTTGTTCTGCCGACCAGCAGTTGTGTTCAATTTCGCGAAAAAATGCTGTATCCATCATCATTTTCGCGCAGCAGGGTTTATGATGGTCTAGCCATACAAATTCGCCATAGCCAAATTTTTGCGCCCAATTGGGGATTTTTTCCGGGATGATGTGGGTATGAATATCAACGGTGAAAAATTGGTTTGGGGAATGTAGCATGGGGCAAAAATACAGCAAAGGTTTGTAGTTGGGAATAACTGAGAGTAAGAGTATGTTTGCGGTGAAAAATTTTACCCATGAGTCAGCAAGGAAATCGCAGAACGGTGGATTTATTTGGAGCCACCAGTATAGTTGTTGCTAACATGATCGGAACAGGCGTGTTTACTAGTTTGGGTTATCAGTTATTTGGTATACAAACGGGATTTGGAATTGCGATGATTTGGCTGGTGGGAGGCTTGTTAGCATTTTGTGGGGCCGTATGTTATGCCGAATTGGCCACCCGATTCCCGGAAGACGGTGGAGAATATTATTTTTTGGGCAAAATCTATCATCCTGCGGTGGGATTTGTAGCGGGGTTTGTTAGTTCAACCGTAGGATTTGCAGCGCCTATTGCCGGTGCGGCCTTGGCTTTGGGTGCTTATTTAAAAGGGGTTTTCTGGGGATTGGAGCCGGCGGCTAGTAGTGGAGTTGAAGCAGTAACCTCTTCATTGCACTGGTACAGTAAATTACAATCGCCCGATTATATTATTGCCGTAATCGTCATTTTGTTAATTACAGGAATTCATTGGTGGAATGCGCGTTTGGGGATCGATTTTCAGAAGGGTTCTACTGTGCTAAAAATTAGCATGATGGTGCTGTTTATAGTTGCAGGGGTGTATTTAGGCAATCAACCAATAAGTTTTTTGCCTTCGGATGCTTCATTTACCGAATTGTTCGGGGCCAACGAGGTAGGGTCATCCTCTGTGGATATCCCTTGGTGGCAACCATCTTGGATTACAGGGGCTTTTGCCATAAGTTTAGTTTGGGTAAGCTTTGCTTTTAGTGGTTGGAATGCCAGTACCTACATTGCAGGAACTATCGTAAATCCAGAAAAAAACTTAAGTAGAAGTATTATAGCAGGTACCTTAACTGTAACGGTATTGTACGTTTTATTGAATATGGTGTTTATGATGGCATCGCCGTTAAGTTCATTGGTTGGGGTTAAAGAGGTGGGGTTGGTTGCGGCGCAATCGTTGTTGGGAAAATCGGTTGGCGGATTAATGGGAGGTATCATTAGTTTGTTGTTGGTCTCTACCATTTCCAGTATGGTTTTCGCGGGTCCAAGAGTATTGGCTAAGATGTTTGAGGAGATTCCAGCTACTATTTCATTGGCAAAACGGGAAGCGGATGGAAATCCTCGCAGAGCTATTGGTGTGCAATTACTCGTTACCTTGGTTTTGTTGTTTGCGATGGATTTCCCACAACTCATTTACTATATTGCTTTTACGCTTAGTTTATTTACGATGTTAACGGTTTTTGGCATGGTGTGGCTTAGAATCAAGGAAGGAAAGCCAACCGGTTACAAAGCACTCGGATATCCACTTACTCCATTGATTTTTTTAGCCGCTACGTTTTTGGTAGCCATGTTCTTTATCGATCAAAAACCTACCGAAAGTGTATATGGACTAAGTACCATTGGCTTGGGATTGGTATTTTATGGGGTCAGTAAATTATCAACTAAAAAATAATCAATAAGTTAATTCGTTTAATTGAATCCAATCGGCAAATACTTACGCTTTGTACGGCGGAATCAGTCCAGTCTGTCTTTCCGATGTTGGATAAACCAGGAGGAAACCCAAGCGGTAAAGGTTCCAAACATACCTACCCCTGCTGTCATCAAAACGGCAGCAATCATCCTGCCCAAGGTAGTAACTGGGTACATGTCGCCATACCCAACCGTAGTCACCGTTACGTAAGCCCACCAAATTGCATCTTCGGCTGTTTTAATGGTACTTCCAGGCTTGCCTTCTTCCACTTCTAATATGGCAATGCTGGCGAATATCACCAATAATATATAGGCAATAATTGCTGCTGTAAATGTGCTTTGGATGCGGGAACGAAATAGATAATGTATGATTTGTTGAGAAGATCGAAAGGCACGAAATATTCTCAAAACACGGATGATTTGAAAGTAACCGGTTTGGCTAAAAACACCAACGGCAGGAATGCTGGTTATTAAATCTACCCAACCCCATTCGTTGATTAAATAGTGCTTTTTACTTTCTGCTTTTTTGAGGTTTACGATAAAATCAAGGATGAAGATTAAGCAGACAAACGCATCGGCAATGTGGAGTAATCGAATAAGTTGCGGGGTGATATGAAAGAGAAATTCGATAATCACGGCGATGATGACGTACACAGACATCAACATGCTTACGATGTTTAACCCTGTTAAGGTTTTATGCTTGGGATGAAACGAATCTGCTTCCATGCCTTTCGAAAATAGGCAAAATTAAGATTTGCTAGAAGTTTTTTCGATCCTCAAACATAGCAAGGCGGCGATTAAAAGTAGGCCTCCCCCAATCATTACTGCATGTATCTCGTTGTTGTTCAATAGGTTTTTCATCACCTTTCCAAAGAAAAGGGAAGCGATGATTTCGGGCAATACGATAAAGAAGTTGAATATTCCCATATAGATGCCAATTTTATTCTCAGGAATACTACCACTGAGCATACTGTAGGGCATACTAACTATAGAACTCCAGGCAATACCCACTCCGGTCATTACAAAAAACAACAGATTAGCGTTGTTTTGTTCTACCACCCATCCAAAGGAAAGCAATGCAGCACCGCCGATAGCCAAACAAATCATATGGGTAATTCTATTGGTAAAACTCTTGGCCAACCAAGGCAGGATCAGTGCAAATAAGAACGTAATTAAATTTTGAAAGCTAAACGTTAACCCAGCGAATTCGCCGCCTTTGCCAAAATTCGCCTTTGCGGTACTACGATCGCTTATTACTATCCATTGTACGGCGTTTTTCGGTAGGTTAGCTTTTACTGTTTTTCGGTGATAGGCATTATATATGTTTAACACGGTATCGTAGGTAGCATATTGTACTTTTTTACTTGTTCCATTCACCCCTAGAACCGAAGTGTCTGTGGTATATTGAATGAAATAACGATCCGATAACGTGTCTTTGTTCCAATTTAAACTCAGTAGAACTAAGGTATCCGAAGATGCATTTGGTAACATAGTTGAATCCATTTTTTCATCTTCCTCTGAAATGCTCATTTCGCCCTCTTCTGCCATCGATGAATCTTGGTTTTCAGGAGCGAAATAGGTAATCTCTATTTTTGGATGAATGGTTTCGGTAGCCGAAGGACTGCCTTTAAAAAGACTTTTACCTACCGACGGACTGTAATAAAACCACATTAAAAACAGCCCAGGCCATGTTAAAAATTGTACCAGCGCCAATTGCTTCATACGCTTTGGCATGTGGGTAATAGCGTGTAAAATTTCCATTGCACCCGCGCCAAATCCTTTTTTACTTTCCGATACTTTGGTACGATCCGGTACTTCAGCAGGTGGGTATTCTTTGCTGGTAAGGATGGTATATAAGACCAGCACGAAAAATGCAGCTGCGCCAATGTAGAAACTTAATTTAACGTTGTAAGGAATGGCGGATGTACTGTGTAAATCCGGTTTTATTCCTGCCCAATTGGTTAGTATCCATGGCAATGCGCTGGCGATTACGCTACCGGCGCCAATAAACATGCTCTGCATGGAAAATCCGAGATCTCGCTGTTCTTCGGGGAGCTTATCGGCTACAAAAGCACGAAAGGGTTCCATGGAAATGTTTATGGATGAATCTAGAATCCAAAGTAAACCTGCGGCCATCCACAATTCCGAACTGTTTGGCATGAGCACCAATGCAGCGGAACTCAGAATGGCACCAATCAAGAAATAAGGTCGTCTTCTGCCCCAAAATGGATGCCATGTTCTATCGGAGATATAGCCTATGATGGGTTGTACAATTAAACCGGTAAGCGGAGCAGCCAACCACAACAAGGGAATTTTGTCGGGTTCAGCATCCAAAAACTGATAGATTGAACTCATGTTGGCCATTTGAAGGCCCCAACCAAATTGAATCCCCATGAATCCAATGCTCATGTTGATTATTTGGAATATCGACAGTTTCGGTTTTTGATTGCTCATACGCTACAAAGATTAGGATTTTTTATTGTCCGATGATTACAAAGCCCCAAGGCTGTAGGTGAATGTTGGAAAGTATAGTGGGTTCTGAAGCAGAGGGAGTTTCCTTTGCCGAAGTGGTTTGATAACGATCGCCGATGAGAATTTGTTGCGATGAAATACCTTTAGACCAACCGGATTGATTTAAGGCAATGGGCGACGGTTCATCACTGAGATTACAAAGTACTAAAATACTTTTTTGCTTGTATGTTTTTCTAAAAATGTAAATACCAGAGCCCATTCCCTCGGCCACAGCAGTTGGAGAGCTAATAATCTCCATGGGGATACCATCCGCATTAAGCAAGGCGGGATGGCTATGTTTTAACGCATTCATACTGCGGTACCATGCATATCGCGAAGTATCGGCCCAAGAGGTAATTGGATCCTTTTTAAAGAACTCTAAGCGTTTTTTATTATTGGCTTCTTCACCGGAATATATTAGGGGTATACTGCCTGAAAGGGTGTAGTTGAGCATGCTAAATAACTTCCATTTTTCGCCATACTTTTCTTCTACTGTTCCGTTCCATGTATTTTCGTCATGATTGGTGATAAAATGCATCGCCAAGGATCCTTTTGGGAATCTGCTGCGCATTTCTTCGATGCTTTTGATAAAATCTGCCGCTGTGATTTTTCCTTTGGCCAAGTCTGCCGATTTTCCATGATAGTTCCAAGCGTAGTAGGCATCAAACGCTTGGTTCATGTAACGCGCTGGGTTTGGGTCGATATCGGGGTTCCATTCCATTTCGGCCAACATAAATAACTGTTTACCCGCTTTAGATTCTAACGCAATTCGTGCTTCTTCCCAAAAATCAGCGGGGACCAAGAAGCATACATCGCAGCGAAAACCATCCAGTCCTAAATCCAGCCAAAACTGCATTTGGTTGATCATTTCTTTTCGTAATGCTGGATTTTTATAGTTCAGTTGGGCAACGTCTGTCCAGTCCCACGGGGTTTTAATTCTCCCAGAATCATCGTGCTGGTACCAATCGGGGTGCTGAGTAATCCAAGGATGATCCCAGGCGGTATGATTTCCTACCCAATCTAAAATCACTTTCATGCCCGCTTTGTGCGCCTGATCTACTACTGCTTTGAAATCGTTAACGTCGCCAAATTCTGGGTTGATGCCTGTATAATTGCTAATACTGTAGTAGCTGCCTAACTCACCTTTTCGGTTTTTCTTTCCAATGGGCTGCAATGGCATAAACCAGAGAATATCAACGCCCAAATTCTGAAGCCTAGGTATGTGCTTTTGGAATGCTTTAAATGTGCCTTCTTGGGTGTATTGACGTACATTTACTTCGTAAATTACTGCATTGTTTACCCAATCGGCATTTTTGAAAATCGGGTTACTTTTTACAATCGGACCATCGGTTGCTTGTCCACCAATCTGTTTAACGTCGCTGATTTTCAACTCTATAGGTTCTACTTCATCTACATCGGTTTCATCTTGGATAATAACGGATTTCTTTTTACTAAAGCACGCCGATTGTGTAAAACTGAAAACGGCGAAAACGGCTAAAATTAGGGATTGTTGGCGGGTAGATAACATGTTAATTTTCTGTTTTGGAAGAATAGTTTTTGTATTGGTGTCAATCATACACTTACTATCCGATTCGCAATATAGGAAAGAAATTTGAAACTGCTTGGTTTTGTTTAAGCAAGAAGTGTGAACTTTGCAGACGATGGAACTGAAAGAACTAATTCAACGGGTAGAAACAGGTATTCAGCAAAGTGGTGTAAATCCGGAGGATGCGCGCAGTGGGGAGGACGGGCAGTGGTTGTTATTACGCAACGAGACCCCCATTTACATAGATGCTTGGTTGGATGAACAATCCAGTCCATGGAATTATTTTTTATTTGAAACCGATCGTTCCGTATTTCAAATCACGCTGCCTTTTTGCTATGCTCCTACGTTGCAACGAGAGGCATTTTTAGAGGAATTACTGACGGTAAATTTGAATTTATTGTATGGTAAATTTTCGTTTAATAGTCGGGATAATGTGGTAGTATTATCGTATCGAGTACCGGGTTCTTCGTTCAAATCCGATGATTTATCGGCGGTAATCGACGGACTATCGTATTACTGCGAAATGTCTTACCATGTATTGAAAGACGAATTCAATTTAAAGCGGGTGTTGGTTGAGGGAGAAAACGGGTAATTTTTTTCTCACGAAGCTCAGTTCCCCATCAGAAATCACCATTCAATAGGTATGGGAATTCGAAGCGATAAATAATTAACTCAAAAAGTTATCGGTTTTTTATCTACCCGATTGATTTACCATGCGTTGTAAATCGATTATACCTTGTCTAGCAGCATAGAAGGTTGGGAATATTTTCAATGCTGTTTGGTATGCAGTTGCGGCGCCCATTACATCGCCTTTGCCTTGAAGGATAAGGGCTTGTAAGTATACATAAGCAGCTTTGGAAGGTACATTTTCTTTAACTCGGGCTTGAATGTGTTCCATTCTTACTTCGCCTTTGGAAGCGTTTGGATTATCCAATGCTAGGGATATCATGGAATCCGAGGTTAAAATATTTCCGCGCGCCATTTCCACGAAACACATGTCCCACCAATAGGTATTTTCCTTGGTTTCTTGCCAAAGTTCACGGAATAATAACATGGAGGCCGTGTCTTTACCTTGTTCCAATAATAATTTGGCTTTGAGTTCGCGCAATGCGTTGCTTTTTGGGTTGTATTTTAATCCTTTTTCTACGTAGTAATAGGGTGTTTTAGGATCTCTCACCACACCGGGATTTCCAGAATTGTAGAAATAATGGTAGTAACTTAGGGAATCATAAGCCCAAGAACTGATAGAAGAATCTGCGCAAACCCATTGGGTTAACAACTGCGTAGCCGTAGTGTAATCGCGGGCTTCTACCGACATATTATACGCTTTTTCCAAGCTAGTTTTTTGATCGCCCGAACAGGCAACAAGCAGGGATACAGCAGACAGTAAATACAAGAAATAACGTTTCATTATTGTAGCAAATATAGTAAGATATTTTTCACCCCTTCGTTGTACTTTTGCGTATATGTTTGAGAACCTGCAAAATCGATTAGAGAAAGCATTTAAAAACCTCAAGGGACAAGGGAAAATCAACGAAATAAATGTTGCTGAAACAGTAAAAGAAATTCGTAGAGCATTGATATCGGCCGACGTTAACTTCAAGGTAGCCAAGACGTTTACCGATGATATTTTAGAAAAAGCCAAAGGGGAAGAGGTGTTAAAATCGGTTTCACCGGGGCAGATGTTAACCAAAATTGTACACGATGAATTGGTTAAATTGCTGGGTGGAACAAAGAGTGATTTGCAGCTTAGTGGTAACCCTGCGATCATATTAATTGCGGGTTTACAGGGTTCGGGTAAGACTACGTTTTCCGGCAAATTAGGTAGGCATTTAAAATCATTGGGTAGAAATCCGCTGTTAGTAGCGGGTGACGTTTACCGTCCGGCAGCAAGAAAGCAGTTGGAGGTTTTAGGCGAGCAAACCGAAGTAAAAGTTTTCAATGAAGAGGGCAATAACGATCCGGTTTCCATTGCTGAAAATGCCATAAAATATGCTAAACAGTACAATCACAATGTGGTTATTGTGGATACAGCAGGTAGGGTTTCTGTGGATCAGGAGATGATGAATGAAATTGCTCGATTAAAGGGAGCATTGAAGCCTGCGGAGATTTTGTTTGTAGTAGACTCCATGACGGGTCAGGATGCGGTGAATACAGCAAAGGCCTTTAATGATGTGCTTGATTTCACCGGTGTTGTTTTAACGAAATTGGATGGTGATACCCGCGGTGGTGCAGCCTTGAGTATCTTACAAGTGGTAAACAAGCCAATCAAGTTTGCCTCTTTGGGTGAAAAGATGGATGCCTTGGATGTATTCTATCCCGATCGTATGGCGGGACGAATTTTGGGTATGGGAGACGTTGTATCGTTGGTTGAACGTGCACAGGCTGTCTACGATCAAGAGGAGGCAGAACGATTATCGAAAAAAATTGCCAAGAACAAGTTTGATTTAGAAGACTTTTTAGGTCAACTTCAGCAAATTAAAAAAATGGGTAATATCAAGGATTTGTTGGGTATGTTACCCGGTGTTGGCAGTCAGATTAAAGATTTAGATATCAACGACGATGCATTTAAAGGGATTGAATCGCTGATTCAGAGTATGACTCCCCAAGAGCGAGCAAAACCTGAAATATTAAATAATAGTCGTAAGCAGCGAATTGTGCGAGGCAGCGGCCGAACCATTCAAGAACTCAATAAATTACTTACTCAATTTGAGCAAATGCGAAAAATGATGAAGATGATGAGTAATAAAGGCGGTAAAATGCCAAGTTTCCCGGGTATGGGTGGAATGGGAAGACGTTAAAATATAACCATGACCAAAGATATTTCGGCACTTCGAAAAGAATACACCAAAGGCCAGCTGGATGCATCCACTTTAGGCTCTGAACCATTGAAGGCGTTTAGGCAATGGTTTACGGAGGCGTTGAATGCAGAAGTATTGGAGGCAAATGCCATGATACTGTCTACTGTTTCGGTAGAGGGGAAGCCTTCTTCTAGGGTTGTTTTGCTGAAGGAGATTACGGAGAAAGGTATCGTTTTTTTTACCAATAAGTCCAGCAGAAAAGGACAAGAAATCGCACAAAATCCTTATGTGTCTGTGGTGTTTTTTTGGGGTGAATTGGAACGACAAGTAAGAATGGAGGGGTGTATTACAGAGATTTCTGACGAAGCGAATGATGACTATTTTTATTCTCGTCCAAGAATTAGTCAAGCGGGTGCGGTAGTTTCTCCTCAAAGTCAGGTGATTGAGGGTCGAGCCGATTTGGATGCAGCCATGAGCGAATGGTTAGCGGATGAAAATAAATTTATTCAACGACCACCGCATTGGGGCGGTTATGAGATTACGTTGAATCGGATTGAATTTTGGCAGGGCAGACCTGGCCGAGTTCATGATCGAATCGTATTTGTATTAAACGAAAACGACTCCTACGAGGGTGAGTCGAAGGAGTCGTGGAATATTTGCAGGCTAGCGCCTTAAAACTTATTCGGACTTAAAATTCTCCATCAAATCGCTGGCGATTCCGGTATAACTAAATCCGCCGTCATGGAATAGGTTCTGCATAGTTACCATGCGGGTGTAATCGCTAAAGAGGGATATACAATATTCTGCGCAAGCATCGGCGGGCGCATTACCCAAGGGGCTCATGATATCGGCATAATTAAAGAAAGAATCAAATCCACCCACGCCGCTTCCGGCAGTAGTTTTTGTAGGGCTTTGAGAAATGGTATTTACACGAACTTTCTTGTGTTTACCGAAGTGGTAACCGAAGCTACGGGCAAAACTCTCAAGCAGCGCTTTTGCTTCGGCCATTTCCGAATAATCGGGAAAGGTACGTTGTGCAGCGATATAGCTAAGGGCTAGGATGCTGCCCCATTCGTTCATGGCGTCTTTGTTCCAAAGTACTTGCATAAGACGATGGAAACTCATGGCGGAGATATCCAACGTTGTATGCATGAAATCGTAATTTAATTCAGTGTAAGGAATTTTTTTACGAACGTTTAAGCTCATTCCTACCGAATGCAACACAAAATCTAATTTTCCTCCCAATGCTTCCATGGAACCGTTGATTAGGTTTTCCAAATCTTCCATTTTGGTTACATCGGCATAAATAAGAGGTGCGTTTAATTTTTTAGCTAGGTCTTCGGTTTGACCTACACGAGCAGCTACTGGGGCATTGGTTAACACAATTTGTGCACCCTCTGCTACGCAGGCTTCCGCTACTTTCCAAGCGATGGATTGTTCGTTAAGTGCACCAAAAACGATGCCTTTTTTACCTGCTAACAATTGTTTTGACATATTTAATGGGTTTAAAATACGGAACAAAAATAGGGAACAATCGGTTTGGGATGGTTATAATTCATCATGGTATTATCATTTTATAGGGATGAGTATGGCTTATTTTTTGGATTCGTGCCCATATTTTCGTTACTTTACATCAAATAGTTAATAGAAGAAGCATGCGAAAATTACTACTTACAATTTTATTTGTTTTTGGATTATCGGCGTTGAAGGCGCAATTTATAGATCCAGGATTTAAAATTACCGGTGAGATTGCGGTTCCTAACACCAAAAAGGTCGCTAACCGAAGTGCAGCAAATCCTAAGAATTGTGAATGGGATACTTTAACGTTTCCTTCCATGGGAAGTTCGGGTTATAACAGTGTTACTGTGAGAAAAGGATTTTCGTTGGGGCAATTTTACGGAGCTCCTGGAGAGGTGCAGGTGAGTGGATTCCGTTTTTATGGGTTTGCAATAATACCTAGTGGGAGTAGTTATCGTAAAGTGAATGCTATATGCCATTTATACAAGGCCGGAGCGGATTCTTTGCCATCGGGCAGCCCACTGGCATCGGACACACTTACCATTGACACGGTACTTGGAACCAGTATTCCATTATCGAGAATTACCCACGAAGCGGTATTTAATAAAATAGTAAAATTCACCAACGATCACTATATCGTGGTTGTTGAGTCGGATTCTTCCGATGGAATCTTAGCCGTTGTTACTAATAATTATGGTAACGCTGATGGGGATTACAGAAATATTGGTTGCGGAAGTGTAAGTGGTAAATGGTATCGTTGTATGAATTTAAATATCGGAGGAACCACTTTTAATGCCCACATGCAGTTCTTTCCCTTTACCAAGTATCAGTTTGGTACTGACTTCACCACTACTCAGCAGTGTTTTCCAAGTTTTGATACCTTGCGTTTCCCATCGAATTACAAGAAAACGGTTGCAGGAAGTGTTTATTACAATTATTACGCGTATTTGGATGAATTGTATCCTACTATTGCCTATCAGGACTATTGCCACCAATGGTTGTTTGACAACACCACCTTTGCTAACGGCAGAGAGGGTAAATACAAACCTCGCTCCCGCAAAAACATTCCAGTGCGTTTAACTTCCGTGGTGTATACTTATAGTAATTCTACCTATTGCCGAGATACTGCAGATCAGCTGATTTACTTTAATCCAACCATTCCAATTCCAACTAAAGCGGCTAGTGGATGTATTGGTGACTCACTGCGAATTGCATTAAGTTCCGATGCGGGGGTTACGGTAGAGTGGTACAAGAAATTAACCGATACGAAACCGTTCCATACAGGATCTAGTTATACCATTGCTAAGTTAATGAGTAACGATACGTTTTACGTTAGAGCGGTGAATAATAATTGTTCTTCTAAATTTGGAACATTGGCGATTAGTGCTTTTGAATATCCGAAGACATTAACTACACGCAACGATTCTTTGTGCGCAGGTGCGGCTGCCAATTTATTTGCATCCACAGACAAAGGTGAAATTCAGTGGTTTACGATGCCAAGCGGTGGAAACCCTGTTTACATTGGAAATACTTTAACAACCGGAAAACTAAAATCAGATACTATATTTTATGTGCAAGCGATAAACGGAGTTTGTGCATTGGCCGGTGGAAGAACCAAGGTTCAGGCTTTTGTGGGCAGTAATTTTGCACCTGAAAGTCCGGTTGTTGCTTTTACCGATACTGTAGTTTGTGCTAAAACGGGTAGTAGAACCGTTGAATTGAGTGCAACATTAAGTGGTTCGGATACCCTTCGTTGGTTTAATGCTTCCAGTGCAGGTACTTTGTTAGGTAAAGGTGGTAAGTATAGTTATACAGCGCCAGCAGTGCGAGGTACATATACCGTTTATGTTGAGAGTTGGAATGGTGTGTGCGGAAGTGGTAGAACTCCAGTAAATATTGCTGTTAATGACTATTCTGCTGTATTTGGTCCAACCGGTGATGTAATATGTTCGGGTGATTCTGCGGACTTATTTGCTGCTCCTCAGTGGGGTGAAATTCATTGGTTTAGTAGCAAATCGGCCAGTTCGTTTGCCACAGGAAATTCCGTAAAACTGGGCGATTTAACCAAAACAGGGTATGTATATTATAAGCCGGCTGAAGGATTTTGCGAAAGTGCAACATTTGATAGTGTAGAAGTGGTTGTGAATGATGTTCCAAAACCTACAACAGTTAGTGCTCCATCGGTTTGTGCAAAAGCTTTAGGTGAATTAACTGTAGACGTGCCATTTGGTACCGTAAAATGGTTTGAGGATGCAACCACGGTTACTCCTCTGTATACTGGTGAAAACTTCAAGTTAGGGATGGTATTGGCGGGACAGACCTATTATTACGAGATTTCAAATAAGAACTGTGTTTCCAAAAGAGAGCCATTGGAATTAAAAGTATTGCCCAGACCTACTGCAGGATTTACCTGGTCCTTACTTTGGCAACATAAAATAAACTGTGTTCCTATTACCACAACCGGTTTAACAATTTTCTGGGAATGGGGTGATGGTCAGACCAAATCCGGTTTACCTGGGGTGCATCAGTACGCAGGAGCGGGTAATTATACCGTTCGAATGATTGCAACAAGTTCGTCTAACGGATGTAAAGATACCGCGGATATTCCAGTCATCGTAGATCATTTGGGCTTGGCTTCAAAGAGTGTCTTGGCTACCGCGTCCGTTTATCCTAATCCCGTTGCTAACAACGAAGTTATAGAGTTTAATGGTGTAGAAAACGGAACTGTAGCTTGGATGAACATTCAAGGTGCGGTTGTTGCGAAATCAGAAGTAAATGCAAGTCAGGCGTTGGTGCCTATGAATTTGACTTCCGGTATCTATCTATTGCAAATTAGTAACGAAAAGCAGCAGTTTGTTCCAGTAAAAGTCTTTGTAAAATAATCAATAAGTCAATTTGATTTGGTGTCCATGAGGTCTCGAAGGCCCATGGACATCAAGTTAAATCCCATCACTAAAATCATGATGGCGAAACCTGGTATTAGTGCCATATAGGCATTGTCTAGTACCAAATATCCCATATTTTCCTTTACCATCATCCCCCAAGTTGGCGTTGGCGGCGATACTCCTAATCCCAAAAATCCCAAACCTGCTTCCAACAGTATGGCGGCCGCGAAATTGGTAGTAGCTAGCACAGTGAGTGAACCTTTGGTATTGGGTAGGATATGAATGAGCATAATGCGCCAGGAAGAAAACCCGTTGATTTTTGCTGCCATAATAAACTCCCGTTCCTTAAACTGCATTGTTTGGCCTCTTACTACCCTGGCTACTTCCACCCACGTAGATAAAGCCGTTGCAATCATCACTTGGTAAAGTCCTTTGGGTAGAAACAAGCTGAGTCCCATGGCTATTAATAGGGTTGGAACCGACCAAAACACTGCAATCAACCAACTTAAAAACTTATCGGTTATTCCTCCATAATACCCAGAAATCAGTCCAATTATAACACCTAACAACAATGAACTAATCATGGCAACAAAGCCAATGCAAAGAGAAACTCTACTGCCAATTATCATTCGGCTAAGTACATCGCGACCAAATTGATCCGTACCCAACCAGAATGTTATGGACTTTATGGCAGTATTTTTGGCTGATGGGATACTATTGTAGAAAGCAGTTGTTTTATCGGAACTTCTATTCAAAGTTGTATCAGAGATAGCTGAATAATTCGTGTCGAAGGATGGATTTTTAGCAGTAATAGTACTGTTTACGGGTAATTGGGTTAGACTAACAGATTGCCCGTTTTTTTTGATTTCAGTGATAGGTAAAATCTTATTAGGGTTAGGATTACCTGTGAGCCAGATTTGGAGGGCGGAGACCGTTGTTGAGGTGTTAGCAGAATCTAATTCTACGTAATAGCGTTGCGAACCTGGAGGGAGGTTTTTCCATTCTTGAACTATACGATTGGCATTGCTACTGTTATCTGGAGCTATAGAATAACCCAATAGCGCTACAATGGATAGTATTCCACAAATGGAAAATCCGATGAGAAACAGTTTACTTTTTCGCAACGCCGTTAGCATCACTTGCAAATGTAGGGGATGCGAGTGCATCTTTTCCATAAATATCCAATGCAGCGATTACCGCGGTAAAAATCCATAAAGGCACAGCAATCTTATCGTATTGGCTATAGTTGTTTAAAAAGGCATGGAAGTAATAGGTACTTAGGCCCAATATCGCGATCATCGCCGTAAAACGTATTTTACCTACAGGATGAGAATAGATCACCTTTAATGAATACCCTAATGTTCCTAATACGATGGCAATGAAAAGCAAAAGTCCCAAATATCCTGCTTCACTCATGGCGGAGAAATACTCGCTATGTGCATCGCCTAAATCTCCTGAAAATGTAGAAATTAGGGTTAGTTCATCACTCTTTTGAAATGCTCCGTATTGGAAGACATAGGTTCCAGGTCCAAATCCAAATAGAGGTCTTTCTTGAACCATTCGTGCTGCACATTTCCATCGATTGATACGTTCAAGATTGGAAGGGTCTGTAGTAATATTCGAGACAGATTTTACGTGCCCTTCGATATCGTCTGCCGAACCTTGTTTATTGGCTTCTAAGCTATATAAAATGGTGTCTTGGTTGTAAACTCCGTAGGTAAAAATGGCAGAGAGAGCAATTAATACGAAATAAAATTTAATTTTAAATCGAATTAAGAAATAGACGGCGGCCGCAGCAAGTAAACTTAACCAAGTAGCTCGAGTATAACTTACAACAATACCGAATAACAGTATACTCAATAGCAAAAGGAGCAGTGGGGTTACTGTGATTGGTATTTTAAAATGCCTACCGGCTAAGGCGTAGATTATCAAAATAGGCACGGCAAAGGCAATTGCAGCAGCGTATTGTCCATGATCGGGGAAAAATGGCCATGATACCGAATAGCTTGAACTTCGTAGAAATCCGTCTGCCGAGTGCTTGATCAATGTATAAATAACTAAACCCAAGGTAGTTATTGTAAATGCAGTATAAAACCAATGAATTTTATAAAAATCCCGGAAGATATGCAGTACGGCAAAATAAAAAATAACGATATACCAAGTTCTAGCTAGTACAAACTTGAAGCTTACCATAGGCATACTGCTGAAGGGAATACTCAACCAATACCAGCCGAGGTAGGCTGCCATAATGAGACTTAATGGGTGAGATAATATTCTCTTATTGATGATAGGATTTCGCAGCCACCAAAAAATCAACGCTACAAACAATAATATATAAATTGGTTCGGTGGGTATGGTTAATCCAAATCCACCGGGTAAATCGTCGTAGTTAATGCTTAAGGGAGCAAGGGCACCCGAGAATAGCAAGGTTTTTTCGGTGTACAGAAACAGTAACAATAAAAAGCCTACAACGATGGGTGCGAGCAGCAACAAGAACCATTGCTGAGTGGCAACTAGGGTAAATACTGCCGCTATACCAGCAACGATAGACCAAAGTTGCCAAGACTTGATGGATGTGGTAGGGGGAGTAATCACGGATGATGGGATAATAACCGTATTGTATTATTCTTCCTCGTTATTGGCGATTACAACTTGTTTCGGTTTAAATAATTCTAATATTACCAGGACGATAGCCGTTCCAAAGAAAGTGGCTAAAACAGAAAGTAACAGTACCAGCGTGCGTTTCGGCCAAAACTTGATCTCGGGTTTTACCGCTGCCTGAACCGTCATCTTATGGGATAAATTTTCATTTACGTCTACCATTCTTCGATCGTATTGGGCGATCAAATCACTTTCTTTTTCCTCTTCCAGCTTGATTAATTCGTTTAGTGCCACGAAATCACCGCCATTACTAACTAAGGTTTTTTGTTGTTCTAATAAGTCCTTCAGTTTTGCTGCTTTTGCACCACCAGCGGCTTGTAATTTATAAATTTCTTCGGCTAAAGCTCTACTTTGTTCTTCGTAGTTGGTAATACCGTTTTCGCCTAGTTTACGCATCTCATTTTTAATGCTGGTGATTTTATCGCGTTTATTTTGTAGCGCGCGTTCAACGATGTGTAAAGCGGGGATAGCAATCTGATTTTGGATTTCAGTTTTTACAGAATCGTACAATTTTGCCATTCCATTGGCTATGTCTGCTGCCATTTGTGGATCTTCATCCAACACATCAATGGTTACGGATAAGTAACGAGTTCGAGTAACGGAAATATTCTCTTTCAGTTTATAATCCAAGGCGGTTTTTGGGAATTTTTCCGTTTGTGGATTAATGTTATAGTGTTTGTATAGATTAAAATTTCTAACCAATCTACCCATCAAATCACCACTCAATAGAATTTGCATGGCTTTTTCGGCTTCCTCTTCTTCTCCAAATTCTAAGGGATCTTTTTGTCGTTGACGGGCATCAGACAACAACGCATCGGAAATAGAATTGTTTTTTGTGGGGTAGAAGATGTGGGTTGCTTTGTACTTGGGCTTTGTAATGGTCGGCATCGTAATAACAATGGCTAATAAAGCGGCAATACTGCAAGCAATAATTAGTACTTTTCTCCAGCGCCAGAAAAAATTTATTACATCAACGAGGTTTAATGGCTTAACCGATGTGCTTGGAATTAAATCGTAATTGGAACTCTTAGACGATTTCTTTTCTTTGTTTTTTGGCATAAAAATTATTCGCGTACTCTTATCTTCGATAGGCGTCAATTTTCAAAATTAGGTATAGAACGCAAGGATTGTATGAAAATTCTATCTTGGGATGATAAGTTATCTACATCAATAATGTGGGTATCCTAAAATAATTAATATTTAAATTGTTGAATTACAGATATTTATACTGTAATTATGCCTTGAGAACTAAATGTCAAAAAATCGTAATACCATATCAAATTCCCGGTTATTTTCTTCATCCATGTCTTCGGACATAAAGATATTTTCAACTCGGTAATCGTGTCTATTTAAAGAAGTTACAATCGGTTTTACGATGGTTGTATTCAATTTTATGTTTACCCAGAGGGTCTGATCTTCCCGTTGTTTTAATACCAATCCAATGATTTTGGCACCGTTTTCTTCGATAATTCTTGCCAAATGGGATGGGGCATAACTTCTATTGTCTAAGTTCAACACGAGAATTGCTCCTAATCCTCTGTAGGTTAGACTCTCTGAGATGTATTTGTTGATTTGTTTTTGTTCGGTAATGCCAACAAATTCGCCTTCGGTATTACACACGGCTAAGACGGATAAATCATTTGCCGAAAGCAATGGAATCAATTCGTAGAGGTGATTGTTGATCGTTGCAATAGGTGGGTAGGGATGGGCGGGAATTACATCTACCAATAATTTGCTTTTTGGTAACGATGCCAAATTGGAAAGTCTGGCATAGTTCACCACTTGTTTTTTATCAATAACCGGTAATTCACTAACTCCGTTTTGAACCATGAATTCCATGGCTGCCTCAACGGTATCGGTGGTCCTTAACGGGCTAAGTCGATGATTTACTAACGATTCGGCAATCATGGTTATTGGATTTTTATAAAATTTTAGGAGCTGAAAACAAATATATGGGATTGTAAGGTTTTGTCCTATTTAAAAACGATGGGAGTTTGAAATATGACGATAGGTCTGATTCCGTTCATTTACCAATGGTGTGAGTTTTCTGAAATCCAGGTACCATGGGTTTTCATTACTTGTTCAATCAGTTCGCGAGCACATCCATAACCGCCCTTCGATGAAGCGATGTACTGAGCAATGTTTTTTACTTCATGGCAAGCATCGGCAGGGCAGCAAGGCAGTCCAACCTGTTCAAGAACAGGAATGTCCGGAAAATCATCGCCCATGTAAGCAATTTGTGATGGTTGCAAGTCCCAGGTATAACATGCTTCTTGGAAGGCGTCCATTTTATGACTTTGGCCCAAGTAAATGTATTGAATTCCCAAACCTTTCAATCGCTCTAAAATACCTGAACCTTTGCCACCGCTAATAATAGCAATGGGGTAGCCTTGTTTCACCGCGTGTTGCAGGGCATATCCGTCTTTGATATTCATGGATCGCAGCATATGTCCGTCTTCAGTTACTAAAACTTGGCCGTTGGTAAGAACGCCATCGATATCAAATATGAAGGCTTTGATTCTACCAAACTTCTCAATGATGTTTTCCATGAAAGCTATGGTTAATGTGTTTTGGTGATGTTATCTATGGTGACGATTATTAGATCTGCGATGTTTTTATTTTCATCGTCCAGTGTTTTTACTTGGTTTTGCATTCTCGCGCCGATGGTAACAACATTTATTTTAAATGGTACGTAGCAAATTTTCTCTTGGTCCGATGCATAGGTATTCAGGTACCACTCTATACTTTGATGGTTATCAGAATGGTAAGTGCCGTTGTAATGAATAAAAATCCGGGGTTGGAGACTTGCATTCATGTTCACATATTGTGATCGTTGGTGCATGTTGGCGTTGGCAATGCGCGAACCTTTGTTTGCTAAAGAATCATTGAGCGTTGGAGTAAGATTTTGTATAATATTCCAAGCCATGGCAGCATCTTTTATAGCCTGTGACATGGGTAGGTTTTGTCCTCCATGACCTCCAGTTGCTTTGAAAATATCGGAATAACAAGTTAACGTGCTATCGTAAGGGAATGGCAATGGGGGGCACAATTTTTTCTGTTCTGCAGATAATGTATCGAGGGCTTTAACACCGCCTCTATAGACGAGGTTAGCGTATTTGCGAGGGATGTTGGTGGCGATAAAGGGCAACTCATTTTCCTTTGCAAAATCAACCAAAGGTTTGTAGTCGGTTTTGAAATTAGGCCATAGTTTAACTGCATTTTTAAGTTTTGTGTACTGCGGATCTTGGCCAAACATCGCACCCATGGGGGTAACGGAGGTTTGTGTTTTTTGCGTTGATGTATCGGTAGGATTTAGGTATTCGTTTAACGCCGCTTGTTGATCGGTTTCAAACATTTCAGCACCCAAAGCCATGTTGGGAGAAACCATGTACAAGTCTTGCGTAGTCTGTAGTTGAAGCCAATGCACGAGGGGATTATCATGGAGTTCTCCAAAAAGAATTATGGTTGGAACGCTGGGGTCCAATTCTTTTTTTAGGGTATTAATCCATTGTTTATAGGTAATCTTTTTCCCTTTTGCATCAAACAGCTGCAGGGGTTGATCGGAGCTTGTATATTTGGGTTTGCTGGTAGAGGTATTTTTTGATTGGGCATGCATAGCTGCTGCGGAAAAGCTAGTAACTGTAAGCAAAATACAGGCAGATACATGATACATTAATTTGGATTTAACTTGAGTGAGGATTGGAGTTAAATTGGGTTTAGCGGTATTTAAATGAGGGTTCATTTCTGGATTTGAGTTAAGGTTTTAAAAAATAGGTTTCAGTGTATACTTGTTATTTTTCTTTAAACAAATATACGGTGAAATCAAGGGTAGAATCACTTCCAGTTGAAGTAAGCAGCGGGTAGGGCTCTGTGATTAAAATCAAATAAGCATAGGTTTTCCCAACTACTTCCACCACCATTTAGTTGAGAATCACAAGATAAATCTTTTTTGGTTACAAAAGCGGGTTCCCAATATGCCATGCCTCGAAAATTTGCTTTTTGTTTACCGGTAGACCATACCGTCGTTAACCATTCCAATTGATTTTGAGAAGTGGCCGCAAATCCTGAACATAATTGATTGGCGTTTCCGATGGCATTGTGGCATTGATCTAACCACGACAACGTAAACGGCTGTGCTGTTTCTGCGATGACAAATGGTTTTTTCGTGCTGTTGCTGATGGATTCGCAGGTATTAAAAAAATTAGAGGTTTCGCAACCATGCCAAAACCCATAGTAGGAGAATCCCCATAGATCGAAGTTGAAAGTAGCATTTTTGAACACATTCGTTATCCAAGTTAGCGTGTTGGCATTACCTGCTAGGTGAAGCATGATTTTTGTGTTGGGTGCACCTGTTTTTGCACCATTGGCTCCTGCATTAAAAAGTGTTGCTAGGGTATTTGCTTCATCGGATTTTCCGTTAAATTTCCCTATTGGCCACAGCATACCTGGTGAAATCTCATTGCCAATTTGAACGATACTGGGTTCGGTGCCCTGTTGGGTAAATTGTTTCACCACATTCAGGGTGAATGCTTGAACCGAATCTACAAGATTGGGTAAGGAGAGGTTAACCCAGGTTGAGGGGGTAGATTGATTCCCGGGATCGGCCCACACATCGGAAAAATGGAAATCCAACCAAATTGCTAATTGTTGCTGCTTAGCCTTTTTTGCTAGGTTAAGGAGTTGATTTATAGTAGCATGGGGATAAACAGGATGGCCATTTAGAATTCGCAATCTCAAGGTATTCACTCCTGCTTTTTTTGCAAATCTTAACAAATCTATGGTATTCCCTGAGCTGTCATAAAACTCTTGAGGCTGATCTCCCCAAGCCGCGAACGTAGTAATATCCCAAGCTTTAATGGTGTCATAAGAAAGAAATTCCGATTTAGGTTCAGAAATATTGGGGGATTTTTCGCAGGCAGATAGTGAGACCAAAAAACCAATGAACAACCAAACAAGGCAGGAAAATAGAGCGGTAAACCGGTAGGTGTTTGATGCTTGCATTGTTCGGTTTTCTACTAAATCAAGCAAATAGTTTTTTTTACCAACCCAAAATCCAGGCAAACATCAACGGTGCTACGATGGTTGCGTCGCTTTCCACGATGAATTTCGGGGTATGGATATCCAATTTCCCCCAAGTGATTTTTTCGTTTGGAACAGCTCCGGAATAGCTTCCGTAGGAGGTAGTAGAATCACTAATCTGACAGAAATATCCCCAGAAAGGAATGTTTTCCATTTCCATGTCTTGGTACAACATCGGCACTACACAAATTGGGAAATCACCAGCAATACCACCGCCAATTTGGAAGAAGCCAACACCTCTTCCTTCGCTATTTTTTACGTACCAATCGGCCAACCAAGCCATGTATTCAATTCCACTTTTCATGGTTGAGGCTTTGATTTCTCCTTTGATAACATAGGATGCGAAAATATTGCCCATGGTAGAATCTTCCCATCCGGGTACAACGATGGGTAGATTGCGTTCGGCCGCTGCTAACATCCACGAATTTTTGGGATCGATTTCGTAGTACTGCTCTAATTCGCCACTCAACAAAATTTTGTACATGTATTCGTGGGGGAAATAACGCTCACCGTTGTCATCGGCACCTTTCCAAATGCCGTGAATATGCTTCTGTAATCTGCGGAAAGCTTCCTCCTCAGGTATGCAGGTATCGGTAACGCGGTTGTAATGATTTTCAAGTAAATCCCATTCGTCTTGTGGGCTTAAATCACGGTAGTTGGGAACTCGCTTGTAATGGTTATGGGCCACTAGGTTCATGATATCTTCTTCCAAGTTGGCACCTGTACATGAGATAATATCCACTTTTCCTTGTCTGATCATCTCCGCCAAACTTTTGCCCAATTCTGCGGTACTCATCGCACCGGCAAGGGTAACCATCATTTTACCACCTTCGGTGAGGTGAGTTTCGTAGCCTTTGGCTGCATCTACTAAAGCGGCAGCGTTAAAGTGTAAATAATGTTGTTCGATGAACTGAGAAATTGGACCTTTCATGAGGCCGCAAAGATACTATTTTTCGCCGAGCCACCACTTCTTGCGGAAGGTTTGATACTTCGGTGCATATTGGTGGATGCGAGTAAGTAGAAAATTCATGGCCTCATCGTAGTCATCCGTGATGAGATACAGGTCATGATCTTCCGGTGAGATTGCGTGTTTTTCTTCCATAAATTTTAATTGTTCCACCATATTATGCCAATATTCAGAACCAAATAAAACGATGGGGAATTGGGGGATTTTATTGCATTGAACCAAGGTGTATGCTTCAAACAATTCGTCTAAAGTACCCAAGCCTCCGGGCATTATTACAAAGCCAACAGAGTATTTGAAAAGCAACACTTTTCTAACAAAAAAATAACGAATATCCACCCAAACATCCAAGAAAGGATTGGGTTTTTGTTCGAAGGGCAATTCGATATTTATGCCGATGGTGTGACCGCCAACAGACTTCGCGCCTTTACTTGCGGCCTCCATTATCCCGGGACCTCCTCCGGTTACTACATTAAATCCTGCGGCTGCTACCTTGGCCCCCATGGCAAAGCCTTGTTGGTAGTAGTCGTTTTCCTCTTTAAATCTGGCCGATCCAAAAATGGAGATGCAAGGACCTTCGAAGTGCAGTTTACGAAAGCCTTTGATGAATTGTAAAAAAACAGTCCAGGCAAAGCTTAATTCGGCAAATCGAGATCGCGGACCTTCAAAGGCGCGTAAGTCGTTGTTCCGATTGAATTCGGATTGAGATAAAGAGTTTCTTTCCATGGTTAATAGGGGAGCGAATGCTTAGAAGCGTTCGTTTTCGGCGAAGAAGAAATCGCCTTCTATTTTAGCATTTTCGTCGCTATCAGAACCGTGGATGGCGTTAGCGTCGATGCTTTTAGCGAAACGATTGCGGATAGTACCGGGTTCTGCTTTTTGCGGATCGGTAGCACCAATTAATTTGCGGAAATCTTCTACAGCATTGTCTTTTTCCAAGATTGCTGCATAGATAGGACCGCTAGTCATAAAGCTTACCAAATCGTTGAAGAAAGGACGTTCGCGGTGGATGTCGTAGAAATTACCAGCCTTTTCGGTGCTCAATTGGGTGTATTTCAAAGCAATTACCTTGAAACCCGCTTCGATGATTTGATCCAAAATTTTACCGGCATGACCGTTAGCTACGGCATCGGGTTTAATCATTGTGAAAGTACGATTGGTTGTCATGTGTTATTTAAAATCGCCGCAAATTTCGTTAAAATTAGAGAGAATCCTGCACATAATCGCTTAAATAGCGGAAATCTGCGGTAAGTTTCCCTTCTTTGGCGATGGTAGCGTGTTCAATTAGTTTTGAATGGGGTTGAAGCAAAGCTGGAAGGATATGCTGCATCAACATTTCACCAAATTCTTCGGATGCGTCTTTGGGTAGTTCGTTTGGCAGATTTCCAACGGCCATGATATCGATACTGTTTTCGGAATAGGGTGGGCAAGGTTCTTGGGATTTTCGGTTCCAACCAATGACGGGTTCGGCGATGGTGGTGGCGTCATAGGTAATGGGAACGGAGCCATTAATGTCGCAAGATACATCGGCAATAACCGTTGGGAAATTCTTACCTGCTGCGGTATCCGATTTCTCAAATAACCGGGGTAAATCTTGGGTCCAATAAACTCCATTAATGAGCAAATCTGTGGAGGTGGCGTAAGGTAAAAACTGAGAGTGATATTCGTGATGGTGGGTATAACAGTGTTGCGTATCCCATTCTTTTAATGTTGGATGCACGTATAAATCGGGGCTATTCAATTGAACAAAAACGGGTTCGGTATAGTGTATGTGCAAGAATTGCTTGGGTGAAATTTCTCTTATTTTTAGCGCTCTTAGCATATCCAGCGCGCCTTGGGCAACCCTACCTCCGCCGGTAATTACTATCCGAAGGGGTGGAAGTTTGATGAGCATGGCTTGGGTAAGCATTTCGGCATAATTAGCACACTGATAGGCGGGCTTTAAATGCCATAAATTGTATTTCTTCCCATACACTAATAAACCATTATAGGTACCTACCACGCCGGCATATCGGCCAAACCCTAAAACTCGCTGACCGCTTTCCCAACGCAGCACCTCGTAATCTATTAAAGTGATTTTTTGGTTGATAATTTCTTGCAACATGCCTTGGTTGTATGGCTGCTTTTTAATGGTATGGGAAAAGAAAAAGTACGTTTTTCTCGGAATTAAATAGTGCGAAGGAATTTCTTTGATATTGAAAATTACATCGCAATCCTTTAATGAATCCACAACCTCTACTCCAACTTCTATGTATTGCTCATCGGAAAAGCAACGATTTGGGGAAGCTTCTACAACGATCGATAATTGCGGATATCTGCTTTTTAATGCTACACACTGAATAGGGGTGAAAGCTACTCGGTTATCGGGGGGATTTTTTCGTTCGCGGGAAATGCCAATACGCATGGTTCGAAAATCGACATAAGCCTTGGAAAAAACAATGATATTTCCTGCTAATTTTGCTCTATGTGTTTTAGTTACTCAATAAACTTGAGTGCCCAATCGTTGCAGAGTAAATTGAATTTATCGGAAATAAGTATTCCTGTTCCGGGCTTCTTCTTTTCCGGGTTTACGCATCCTCGTTTGCCGGTAATAGTGGGAGGAATTCATGATAGCTCCACCCATAATTCATCCGAAAACTCCGGCACTTTGCGCAGTTCCATAATGCAATGGGGTTTGCTTCCGAGTTGGTTGAGAGATGTTCAAAAAGCGGAGGAGATGTTGGTTTATGGACTCAATGCTAGGGCTGAATCCATTCATGAAAAACCCATGTTTCGGGACGCTTGGAAGCATCAACCTTGTTTGGTGCCGGCATCCGGTTTTTTTGAGTGGAAAACCATCGGCAAGAAAAAGGAACCGTATTACATTTATGGAGCGGATTCCGAGTTTATTTTATTTGCGGGTATATATTCCCGATGGATTCATCCTGATACCGCGGAAGAAATTACATCGTACAGCATTATTACTACAGAGGCCAATGATTTACTGGCCGAAATTCATAATACAAAGAAGCGCATGCCGGTAATTATTGAACCGGGAAATGCGAGTCTCTATGTTACAGGAAGTGCGGAATTTCGATTAACTATGTTGAAATCTTGTCCGGACGGATATTTAAAAGCCCATCGGGTATCTCCGTTGGCTAGTAATACACGTGTTAACCGCAATGTTGTCAATATTTTGCAACCATTTTCCGAAGATTATTCACAAACACTTTTCTGAGCATTTCTCGTACTATATTTGCCGCCCGATGAAACAAGCGCTGTGGATGGTAGCCATCGTCCTGGGAATGGCTTCCTGTCAATCCAATCAAAATTCAACCGTAAAGACCGATTCAGCGGCTGCTCCCAAAGCCGTTTCGGTAGAAAAAGTACCTGTAGATGCAGAGTGGACTGCTTTTGCTCGCTACATTTCTGGTGTTCACGATGATCTGAACGCAGAATTGGAGTCGAACGAAGTATGGAAACTCCATGCTGCAAAAACGCATACCCGCTGGGAGGAGTTAAAGAAGCAATTTGGTGAAGTGATATCTGGCTGGGTAAATGAGAAAAAATATTTGACCGAGAATAGCCCCAAAACGTTGTTCTATCCTTTTGCTGGCGGCGATTTTTATTATGCAAATTTATTTTACCCCAATCGCGACACTATCATTATGATCGGTTTGGAGCCTTGTGGTTCGAAATTCGATAAAACGGTTGCCACAGGGAAAGCTTTGGATGAGTATCTAAATAATTTGGATCAGGCGATGTTTTATCCTCATAAATTGGGCTTTTTCCGCACCTTGAGTATGGATAAAGATTTCAATCGTGGGTATCTCAATGGAACTTTGCACACGTTCTTGTTTTACCTAACCCGCGAAGGAAATAACATACATTATGTGGAGAGTTTTGATGTAGACGATAATGGAATGGCAACCAATGTGATGGCTGTTGGTATGGAGAGAACAAAGCACGCGGGTATCAAAATTGGGTATTCCAAGCCCGGCGATAAACAGGTTCGTGAGTTAATTTATATATCTCAGAACGTGGCCGATGCGGAAATGGCAAAGAAACCTGGATTTCAGAAGTATTTCCAGCAGCGTGGTAACATCGTATCGTACTTCAAGGCTGCGAGTTATTTGTTGTATAACGACTATTTTTCAGTGGTTAGAAATGTAGTTTTGGGTCAGAGCAAAGTGATTTTGCAAGACGATAGTGGAATGCCGATGAAAATGATGCGTGATAATGGATTTAACGTAGAATTGTTGGGTGAATACACCAAGACCATTGGTTTGTTTTCCAATCGTTTTCAGCAAGACATGAAAGACGAATATCAAGCAACGCCTCCGGGTAAATTGCCTTTTACTATTGGATACAATGCCGAATTTGGAGAGTGTAACCTTCAATTGGCTACGAAGAAGTAATTGGTAATACGTTGATTTTTTATGGAAGCCGGGAGTAATTTCTCGGCTTCTTCTTTTTTTGAAGAAAATTTCGTATATTAAAATAAATGAATACCATGGTGGAAGCAGTAGATCCAGAAAAATCAGGAATGTACCGAATGGCGAAATTATATTGGGAAGAATCCAACGAAGAATTGGCCGAAATTGGAGTTGCTTTTTTATCGGATTTGCCCTTTGAATATTTCGAAACAGAACCTACTTGTGTAAAGGCTTACGGGAAGTTTGAAGCCATTAACGGAGAGGTAGAGTTGGAAGTTGCCCATGTAGCTGAAGAGCGTGGTTGGCAACTAATTTGGGAAAATATTGGCCGACAGAATTGGAACGAAGAGTGGGAAAAACACTATTTCGAACCGTTAACTGAGGCGGGGTTTTATGTTCGTGCACCATTTCATCCACCGTCTACGGATCCAGCTGTACAGCATACAATCATTATTCAGCCCCGCATGAGTTTTGGTACAGGCCATCACGGCACAACCCAATTAATGTTAAAATATATTTGGCAAAATCGCGAATCCATTGTGGGTCAAAAAGTACTCGACATGGGTACTGGAACGGGTATATTAGCGATTGCCGCCGCAATGGTGGGAGCTGCCGAGGTTTTGGGCATTGAAATTGACGATTGGGTGGTGGATAATGCTAACGATAATTTGCAGGCGAATGCCGTGGAGAACGCAACCATGCTTTGTGGAACAGCGGCGGATTTAAATACCGTGGTGACGGGTTATTACGATGTAGTTTTGGCTAATATACATCGCGAGGTAATTTTGGCAGATTTGGCAGAATATAACAGAGTATTGAAGCCAACTGGATGGATGCTGTTAAGTGGATTGCAGCAGCCGGATGAGTTGTTGGTAGTAGCTGCTGCAGAATCTTTGGGCCTTGAAAAAAAGGTGGTAGATTATCGCGGCGAATGGATATGCTTGCAATTCGTTAAACCGTGAACCGATTTATTGGTTAGTTACAGATATTTGTAGTTATTGAAAATCGTGAATAGTGTAATTCAGTTGCTTCCGGATGCCGTGGCGAATCAGATTGCTGCTGGTGAAGTTGTACAACGACCCGCAAGTGCCATCAAAGAATTACTAGAAAATAGCCTGGATGCGGGGGCAACGGATATCGTGTTGCTTATCCGCGACGGAGGTATCACGTCCATGCAAGTGGTAGACAATGGAAGAGGCATGAGTGAATTTGATGCTCGATTATGTTGGGAACGACATGCAACTTCCAAGATTAGAAAAGCAGAAGATTTGTTTTCGTTGAAGACCTACGGTTTTCGTGGCGAGGCGATGGCTTCTATCGCCGCCGTTGCTCAGGTGGAAATGAAAACCAGAAGAGAATTGGATGAATATGCTCAATTTATACGAATTGAAGCCTCGGAGGTGTTGGAACAACGTCCAGAAGCAGCACCGGTTGGTACGAGTATTACCATAAAAAATTTGTTTTATAATATTCCGGCGCGTAGAAATTTCTTAAAAAGTATACCCGTTGAAACGAAGCATATTGTAGAAGAATTTATGCGTCAGGCGATGGCAAATCCTCAGGTTGCTTTTGCCTTTTATAACAATCAGCAAGAAGTTTATAAATTTCCAATTCAGCCATTGAAGGACCGATTGTTATCGGCTCTAGGACGAAAAAAATCCGAGGATTTAATAGCCGTTTCGGAGGATACAGAAATTGTTAAAATCACAGGATTTGTTGGAGCTCCGGAGACTTCAAAGAAAACCCGGGGGGATCAGTATTTTTTTGTTAATGGACGATTTATACGAAGCTCGTATTTTCATCATGCGGTGCAAGGTGCTTACGAAGGCTTGATTGAAGCCGATACCCATGCATTGTACACGTTGTTTCTTGAAATTGATCCTGCTAAGGTGGATGTGAATGTGCACCCTACCAAAACAGAGGTAAAATTTGAAGATGAAAAATACCTCTACAATATTCTAAAAGCTGCGGTGAGAAAGTCGTTGGGAACGTTTGTAATTCAACCGCAAATCGGTTTTGACACGGTTGATAATGGGGGAGCTAATTCTTGGAATATCGATTTGTCTACAAATCCATCCCATTTCGAAACACTGTTGCGAGCGAAACCATCGGACTTGTCAGGTTCTGTGCTTGGTAATAATAGCAGCAGTACTTCGGGCACAGCCATGGATAAGAATTATAATCCATTTAATAATGGAGATTCTCAGCCCTACAAACGCGAATATGGTCAGGATTGGCAGCGGGTGTTAGGATCCATCGAAACGGGCGGCCGCATGGAATCCTCCAGTCCGATAGAAGGCAACGTATCGACTCCTGATGAAGGTCCATCCAATGAGTCCAAAGTATTCGGATCATTGGGAAATCATGGTTCTCAGTCAGGGGAATTATTTACTGAAATTCATGGGGCTGAGGTAAAAGGTGGTTTCCCGTTGGGGGATTCCTACTGGGTAATGCCTATGAATCAGAAATTGCTTGTTTTCCGAATACAATATTTGCAGCAACGTTTATATTTTGAAAAATACCGGGAGACATTGTCGATTCGAAAAGGCGCCAGTCAATCTTTACTTTTTCCAAGGATGATTGAATTGAATCCAGCCCATTTAGCGCTGGCATTGGATTTACAATCGGAACTGGGTGCATTGGGCTTTGATTTTAGTCATTTTGGAGGAAACTCAATCATTGTGAATGGATTACCACCTCAATTATCGCAAGGAGATGAACAAAAGTTACTGGAGCAGATGTTGGAGGACTATATGCATACGGGCGGTGACGTGAAATTGGAGAGGCAAAATAGCATGGCTTTAACCATGGCGCGGTTCGCCGCTAATCGGTCTGCTGCTAGTTTATCGGAAAAAGAAATACTTTCGTTGGTTCAGGATTTGTTTTCTTTACCTCATCCCGAGGTTACCTTTGATGGAAAGGTGATATTTGTAGAAATTTCGCAAAGTCAATTGTTCGAAGCATTTAATAAACACAGAAAATAACAACTATGCCATACATCCCAGTTGGATTAAAGAATTTATTGATTATCATGGCCTTGATAGGACTGGCACAGGTAGCCTTGCCGCGGGTGGGAATTGATAGTTTATTCATGTATTTATTCTATCCCGATAGTCCTTGGTTTAGACCTTGGCAGTTAATCACCCACATATTTTGTCACGGTAGTATTTCTCACTTTCTTTTCAATGGAATTGCGTTATTTTCATTCGGGGCGATTGTAGAAATGCGTCTTGGAACGCAGCGGTTTCTGCTGTTATTTTTCTTGAGTGCTTTAGGGGCTGTGGCTTTGCATTTTGGAAACATAGCTTGGCAATTGTACGAACAAGCAGGTACCATCATGCCTAATCACACGATTCCCGGGATTTCCGTACCCTACGGACCCATGGTTGGAGCCAGTGGGGCGGTTTATGGTGTAATGGTTGCTTTTGCCATGTTGTATCCAAACGAATCGTTGATTTTTTTGTTTATTCCATATCCCATCAAAGCGAAATATTTAGTTTCTGCGATGATAGGATTGGATTTACTGCTCGCTTTGGGTCAGTTTGAAGGAGATATCGTTGCCCATTATGCCCACTTAGGGGGTGCTTTAATTGGATTGCTATTTACCTTCTTGTGGAAACGGAGATTATTTATTTAGCACAGTTTTTATATTCGAAGAATAGAACCAAGAACCAATAAATACGACACTCATGGACGTTCGAAATTTTAAATTTTGGGATAATCAACGGGGGGCTATTGGTAATTTGGTGGTCATTTTCATTACGGTTTGGGTATTGAGTTTAATCCCCATTATCGATCGCTTTTTGCATGTATATTTTGCGTTTCATCCCTTACCCAATGGTATTGTTAAACCTTGGGGATTTGTAACGTATATATTTGTCCATCAAGGATTTTTTCATATGCTTTCCAATGCCTTGTGGTTGTATTTTATTGGAATTATTTTGCAAGATTTGGTAGGCGATAAAATCTTATTGAAGTTGTTTTTCTGGGGTGGATTTTTTGGATCCGTGTTGTTTCAATTGTTTTACTCTTTTTGGTTAGGACCTGAATCGAGACTTGCCTTTGGAGGCTTAGTTGGGGCGTCTGGAGGAGTATCGGCTGTGGTTATAGGAACCGCTATTTTCTCCCCATTCTACCGCGTATTTCTATTTGGAATATTTGAAGTTGAACTTCGATGGATAGCCGTCGCAAAAGTAGTGTTAGACATTGCCGGTGCCATGGGTGATGTGAATCAGGGAGGTTTTATTTGTCATTTGGGAGGAATCCTATTTGCGGTAATTTATGTGTATGGTTACCTCAAAGGAAATATGCCCGGATGGATGGATGAGATGTTTTTGTCGATAGAAAATGTGTTTGGCAAAGGCAATCGAAAAAGCAAGTCGATTTTGGCCATGTCATCAAACAGAAATACTCGAAATGCAGGTAAATCGGGTCAATCGAACCGATCGTCATCGGAATTTTTAAACGCAACTGGCGGTTCGAGTTTTCGGGGAACTTCCAACCATGGAGGTGCGGATCATACCATGAAAAGTGGCACAACCAAAGGATTTACGAACGAAGAAGAAGTAAATCAGATATTGGATAAAATCGCTCAAGTAGGGTATCAAAATTTAACCGATAAAGAACGAGAAGTGCTTTTTAAAGCCAGTAAAGAATAGCAGAATTTCTGAAGGGAATTGATTCTTTTAGAAAAAAAATACATCTTTGAATAATGCGCAGCATCCTCAATTGGATCATCTTTCCATTAACCTTGGTGGTGGCTGTTTTATTAATTGTTTCTGGGCAATCGCCGTTGGTAAGTCCTCAAACATCCACATGGATAGCTTTGTTGGGTCTGGGGTTTCCCATTTTATTTCTGTTGAATTTTTCCATTTTAGTGTATTGGTTAGTTCAATTGAAATGGCGAACACTGATTCCGTTGGCGGTTCTGTTGTTGAATTTAGGTCAAGCATCGTTGTATGTGCAATTCAATGGTAATTCTTCCACGGACGGAGGTGTTAATACTGCGGCTGATAGCACAGAAAAAGTAGTACCGCTGAAAGTCTTAACCTATAACACCGGCTTGTTTGGGTATTTTCAGGATCGTTGGGATTTGGACGATGTATGTAATCGATTATCAAAAGAAAACGCCGATATCATTTGTTTGCAGGAAGTGTATTCCAAGGTAGGATCTATGGCTGTTTTAGAACAAACGCTACGCAAAAAATTGAATTTCGATTATGGGCAGTATCATTTATTGAGTCCAAAACGACCCTATGGGATGATAATACTTTCGAAATACCCTATTAAAAAATGGATGCCGGTGAGGTTTTCGGGTAAAACAGGAAACACGGCAATGTGGGCAGATATTCAGGTTAGCAAAAGCGTTGGGGATATGAATTTCAAGCAAAAATTCCGGATATATAATATTCATTTACAATCATTTAAGTTTGGTAAGCAGGATTATTCTTATATCGAAAATCAAGGTCAGAATGACGATGGCAAATTGGATATAGACGGTTCAAAAGGAATCGTGCATCGATTAAGAAAGGGGTATGAAGTACGTGCCACTCAAGTGAGTAGATTGTTGGCTGAGTTTGAGAAGACGGAATCTCCCAAAATTGTGTGTGGCGATATGAATGATGTACCGGTAAGTTATAGTTACAGGCAGTTATCCAAAGGCATGAAAGACGCCTTTGTTGAAGCGGGTTTTGGGTTGGAAACTACCTATAAAGGACCGTTTCCTAGCTTTAGAATTGATTATTTATTTTGCGATGGTTCCTTGGCCGTGAGCAATTATGCAAGTTGGTCCGATGTGCCCTCGGATCACAAGTTAGTGGGAGCTACGTTTCGTTGGGTTTTTGACCGATAAGGGTTAAGCTTGGTGAAATAATTGACAAGCATCGGGTTTTTTTGATAAAAATGGCTCGGTGGTATTGCTAAGTTAATCAAAGGTATTGGCTTAGGTCGTATATTTGTAGTTTGTAATTATGCCGTATTTTTTCACTTCCGAATCTGTATCCGAAGGTCATCCGGATAAAGTAGCTGATCAGATTTCTGACGCGTTGATAGATAATTTCTTGGCTTATGATCCAAGCAGTAAAGTGGCTTGTGAGACGTTGGTAACAACCGGTCAGGTAGTTTTGGCTGGGGAGGTAAAATCCCAAGCGTACTTAGATGTTCAAAAAATCACACGTTCGGTTATTGCCAAAATTGGATACACCAAGAGTGAGTATATGTTCGATGCAAATAGCTGTGGAATATTATCTGCTATTCACGAGCAATCTCCGGATATCAATCAAGGGGTAGAACGCAAAAATCCCGAAGATCAGGGTGCGGGCGACCAAGGGATGATGTTTGGTTTTGCAACCAACGAAACCGAGAATTACATGCCATTGCCATTGATGTTGGCACACATGTTATTGGAAGAATTGGCAGCCATGCGTAGGGAAGGTACACAAATTCCTTATTTGAGACCCGATGCAAAGAGCCAGGTAACCATACAATATTCAGACGATCACAAACCGATGAATATTGATACCATTGTAATATCCACGCAGCACGATGACTTTGAAAAGGCTAGCGACAGCAGCGATGCTGCTCAATTGGCAGCCGATGACAAGATGTTGGCGAAAATCAAATCGGACATTGTCGAATTGTTGATTCCACGCGTTAAAGCAAAATTACCCGCGTCTCAGCAGGCTTTGTTTACTGCGGATGTGAAATATCATATCAACCCAACGGGGAAATTTGTAATTGGTGGACCTCACGGAGATACAGGGTTAACAGGCAGAAAAATTATCGTAGATACTTACGGTGGAAAAGGTGCACACGGTGGTGGTGCTTTCAGTGGTAAAGATCCTAGCAAAGTAGATAGAAGTGCTGCTTATGCAACAAGACATATTGCAAAAAACATGGTAGCGGCTGGATTGTGTGATCAGGTTTTGGTTCAGGTTTCCTATGCGATTGGAGTTGCTGAACCTGTAGGTCTCTTCGTTGATACCTATGGAACCGCGAAAGTAGGATTAACCGATGGAGCTATTGCGGATAAAATCAAAACAATACCTCAATTAAGTTTAAAACCCTATCATATCGAACAACGATTTGCGCTTCGTACACCCATTTATTTGGAAACCGCTGCTTATGGACACATGGGAAGACCTTGTGAAACTGTGACTAAGACCTTCAATGCGGGAAGTGGAGAACCTAAATCGGTTACCGTTAAGTTGTTCCCTTGGGAAGAATTGAACGCAGTTGACGTATTGAAAAAAGAGTTCAGTTTATAATTACAATTGTAGAATATGTGTGGAATCGTTGCCTATATTGGTAAAAAAGAAGCTTATCCCATCGTAGTAAAAGGATTGAAGCGGTTGGAATATCGCGGGTATGACAGTGCCGGTGTTGCACTATTGAACGGCGATATGCGTGTGTACAAGAAAAAGGGAAAAGTTTCGGATCTAGAAGCTCATATTGGCAACGCGGATGTTTCCGGTAGTATAGGTATGGGTCATACGCGTTGGGCAACACACGGTGAGCCTAACGACAAAAACTCGCATCCACATTTATCTAACAGCGGTGATTTGGCCATCATACATAATGGAATCATCGAAAACTACGCTACCTTAAAAGAAGGGTTGAAACAACGCGGACACTCGTTTAGTAGCGATACTGATACCGAAGTTTTAGCGCATTTAATTGAAGACGTAATGGAAAATACAGGTTTGCCATTGGCAGATGCTGTCCGTTCGTCGTTAAAGCAAGTAGTAGGCGCATATGCCATCGTTATTGTTAGCAAAAATCATCCGGAACACGTAATTGCCGCCCGAAAGGGTAGTCCGTTGGTGGTTGGATTGGGAAAAGAACGCGGAGAATTTATTTTTGCTTCGGACGCCACCCCGATCATCGAATATACCAATAAGGTTATCTATCTAAAAGACGGCGAGATAGCGATAGTAGAAAGTCAGGAACTGATCATCAAGAGTATTGAAAACGTAGTTCAAGTGCCCTATGTTCAGGAGTTGGAGTTGAACTTAGAGCAATTGGAAAAAGGCGGATATCCGCATTTTATGCTCAAGGAAATCTACGAACAGCCGAAGTCGATTTTTGATAGTTATCGCGGTCGATTTGATGCACAAACCGGTGAAATAATCATGCGTTCCATGGAAGAATACGCCGATCGATTAAAAGAAATCAAACGATTGATTTTGATTGGTTGCGGAACCAGTTGGCATGCCGGTTTAGTGGGAGAATATTTATTTGAAGATTTGGCACGAGTGCCGGTTGAAGTAGAATACGCTTCCGAATTTCGGTATAGAAATCCGGTCATTTATGGCGATGATTTAATTATTGCGGTTAGTCAGAGTGGTGAAACTGCCGACTCATTGGCTGCTATGGAATTGGCCAAGCGCAAAGGTGCCTCTGTTTTTGGAGTATGTAATGTGGTAGGTAGTAGCATTCCTCGATTGAGTGATGCAGGTGCCTATACCCATGCCGGTCCGGAAATTGGGGTGGCAAGTACCAAGGCATTTACCGCACAAGTGACGGTATTGGCATTAATGGCAGTAGGTATGGCAAAGTTGCGTGGTACCATGACATTAAAAGAGGTTACCGAATTCATGAAAGAGTTGGATACCATTCCAGCGAAAGTGGAGAAGGCGTTATTACTGAATGATTCAATTGTTGAATTATCGGAAAAATATAAGGATGCTAAGAACTTCTTGTATTTAGGAAGAGGGTATAATTTCCCGGTGGCTCTAGAAGGTGCACTGAAATTAAAAGAAATCAGTTACATCCATGCAGAGGGTTATCCAGCGGCTGAGATGAAGCACGGTCCGATTGCTTTAATTGACGAAGAAATGCCGGTAGTAGTTATCGCCACTGCCAGCGAACACTACGAAAAAGTGGTAAGCAATATTCAAGAAGTAAAAGCTAGAAAGGGTAAGGTTATAGCGGTGGTTACAGAGGGAAATAGAAGTTTGGATTCGTTGGTGGATCATATCATTGAGGTACCTGAAACCATTGAAGCATTGAGTCCATTGCTGAACACAATTCCATTGCAATTATTGAGCTATCACATTGCCGTGATGCGTGGTTGCAATGTGGACCAACCAAGAAATTTGGCCAAGAGCGTTACGGTGGAGTAGGTTCGAATGGGGGTGATTTGGTGCCCCTGTGTTTTCAAGGGTTATATCCGAATTGAGGGTGTTTTTACACCTTTTTAGGACAGCGTGATTTGTGAGTTAAAAGAGGCCCCTTATTTCTTCTTTTCTTTTGCGAGCGTAATCTTATAATTGTCTGGGTTTCCTGTCATTTTGATGCTAACAAATTTCACCTTTTTACTTGGGTCTAACGTTGCGATTTCATCTACTTGATCTTTACTCACCTCTCCGGATTTCTTGCTAAAAAGTTTATTCATCCCTTCTGATGTAATCAGTTTAATGGGAACACGTAGATAGTACTCAAAGTTGAAATCCATATCCTGCTTTCCCGATAATTCGATGAAGCCCAACGAGGAGTTGATTAGCATCTTTGGAACAGACATAATTCCTTTGGTGATGTCTATATGATTGGATAATGTATCGAATAGAACTTTGTATAGGTTTTTATCTTTAAAGAAATCTGCGAGGTATAACAGCGGGCCGTAGTTTTCCAAGCGCCCCTTTGCAACTTCTACATCCAAGTGAATTTCGGAATCGTCAATTATGGGGGTTAAATCGGCGTGCAGGTGTATTTGACCATATAATCTACCAGTTAATTTACCATGCAACTGCTCAGAAACTAGATGATCCTGACCAAAATTCTCAAACTTAAACATCAGTTGGTCTAAATCAACATTTTGTAAGCGTATGTTGGGGTTGAGATAGAGTTTTTTCTTATTCGACCCGTCTAAATCACCTCGTATGAACATAGTTCCCCCGGCCGCATGCAGACTCATGGTGTCAATGTTAAGGTGATGGTTTTTCTGTGAATGGAATTTCGAGTAAAAATGGTCGAAATGGAGTCGGTGATATTTTAAATGCTTTATGTTGAGTTGAAAATCCATATCGGGGAACGGGATTTCAAACACATTAAATCCAGCTTCATGGTTTACGGTTTTCGTATTTGGATTAACCGGAGGTGGGTTGTAGTTAAATAATTCATCAAAGTCTAGTTGAGGAGAGTTGATGGTTAAAGAGTTTTTATGTTTTTTACTTTTCTCATCGGCACCAAGAAAATAGGTCATATTGGCTACAAATGAGGATTTACCAATTTTGCCAGTGAATTTTTCGATGGTGAGGTTTTGATTTTCTAAATGAAAACGACCTGCAAATTTCTCGAATCTCAGGGGGTGAACTTTCATATTGGCTTCGAGTTGATCGAGATATATATCGGCCGATTGTAATCCGTTATTAAAGTGAAGATTGGTAAAGCCATGCAGTCTAAACTTTTTAAATTCCTCATGTCTATAATCTTCGGGAACATAGTTTTCGCCACCATAAGCGAATAGATCTTCCAACTGTAAGAGGCGAGAATCCAACGCAAATTCGATCTTAGTATCTCCCAGAGGTTTGTCTTTTAGCCATAAGTCGTAATTAAAAAGTTTACCCGAAAAGTGAAAATCGCTTTTATCAATTTCGCCTTTAAAATCGATAATTCTGAAATCGCGTTCATCGATTATAACATCCGCATGGAAATCGTGGAGGGTGTGCGGATAATGTTTCATTTTGGCATAAAGATCCTCAATAAAAAACTCACCGATAGGTAGGTTGGGAGATTCTAACAGGGCCTTGGCAGAACATTTTAAAGCCAGTTTTGTGCGGAAATTCTGAATTTGTTCGTTTACGGGTTTATTGCCTTCCTTGCCGGTATTGGTTAATTCTAAAACATCTAAGTAATTTGATTTTATCGCCAGTTCTGTGGTGATAATTTTCTCTGAATGGTGCAGTATAGCGGGTAAATCGCTGATAGTACCTTGGATAGCAATATCGGATTTGCCAGCTTTTAAGTTGAAATAATCCAATTTAGCGATATTCCCATTCACCGTAGTGCTTATGTCGAGATCTTGAACCGCAACATGGTATTCTGGGGATGAAAAACTGAGGTCTTTTACTAACAACTCAGTGAAATACGATTCGTTAAGTTTTTCAATGCTGCGTTCAGGGTGTTCGATATCAATGATATCGCGGAAATTCATGGTGAGTTTCACACTGCCTTTTAGATTTTTCAGTGTTTCCAGATTTAGAAATTTGGCCAAGAAATCCAGTTGAAAATCAGAGACCAACTTTAGATTGATTTCCGGGGAATCGAAATTCTTTACTAGAATATTGCCACTAAATATACCTGCTTCAGGACGCGCGCCAAAATCGGAAATGGAGAACTCCGAAGTGGATGCGTTGTGAGCGATTCCATTGGTGAAATGCCCTTTAAATTGCAGTTTGTCTAGTTTCTTTTGATTAATGGAATTGGTAAAATAGGCTTCGGAACATCCAAAGTTCGCATCAATTTTTGGGGTATGACCGTTGATCGACTTCCCCTTAACGGTACAATCGAAATAAACTTTCCCTTGGTTATCGTATTTTTTTAATGCAGGAGCTAATTCTTTTGGAGCAAAAGCAATGAATAAATCGAAATTGGGTTTGGCTCCTTCAAATTTCAGGTCAACATTCATATCGTCATCCAAATCAATATTGCCTTTCATCTTAAAAAGTGCTTCTTCCAAATAAATTTCGGATGGTTCTATATTTAAAATTTGTGAAGCGTGGGCAAAATTCAATTTAGTATCGATATCAAAGTTTTTATTTTTAATTAGGGTTGTATCCCCATCTTTTACAACGGTTATTAAAAACTTTGTATCCAGCGAGAATAGGGTTTGATCCTCATTGGTTTTGAATTTCGATTTCGCTTTGCGGATGGCTACATCCAACAGAACGTTGTTACTTTCGTTTAGCTTGGTAATTTCTACATTTTGGAGCTCGATCCGTTTTAAGTCAACATGCATTGCCTCGGATGAAACTTCTGCATTTTTTTTATTGGTAGCCAGTGCTTTAACAATGTTAAATTCTCCGGCCGTATCTTGGACAATATGGATAAATCCGTCTTTAATTTTTAGCGAATTCACATCGAATTTTCCGCTAATAAGGGACCATAAGTTAAAACCTAAATAGAAATCGGATACATGTAGAATGGGAGCGCTGGTATTGCTTTTGTCAGGAAATATTTTAACATCGTTTAAATCGATGGAAATATGAGGAAAGTTTGCAAACGGAGATATTTGAATTTTATCCAGTGTGATTTTACCTTCAAAATCGTTGTTTAATTCTGTTATTAGATCCTTCGTTATGGAATCTTCCTTAAAATATAACAGAGTAGTAACTACGGAAAACAGCAATACCGGTATTGCGATTATTCCAATGATTACTTTTTTTAACTTTGGGTTCAACACGGATTGTAAAGTGATAGATTAGGTGCGAAATTATCACAAAAAGAGTTCGTAGAAGGGGGATTAGAGTTTATTTTCATTTTATACTGCAGCCAAAGGGGAAAAAAGGAATGCGATTGAATTTAAAGGATACGGACTGTAAACACAGAAAATGAATAGTTCTCATAACCATGGCAAGTATATTGGGGTTTCCTAGTATCATTGTATTATGCTTAAACAAGTATTAAGGAGTTTTTTATTATTGACTTTACTATTTGTATTTCATGCTTGTGAGAAGCCGAAAACACCTAGTATTAATCAAAATCCAACGGACTCAACGGTACAATTGGAATTGGGTCCACCGGTTGAAACCCGAACACCGGTAACGAAGTACTCATCGGCTTATATAGGTCAGACCCGTATTGGTGGTTTAAATACTAAAACACCCTTTGCTTTTGAAGTAATTAATAGTGGTTTAACCGAGCCATGGGGGATTGCGGCGTTACCGAATGGAAAGTTAATCATCACGCAACAAAATGGAATTATGCGCACCTCAACTGTAGATGGTATGCTAGGACCCAATATTGCCAACGTTCCGGTGGTAAAATTTGCTGGGCAAGGGGGATTGTTGGGTATTTATGTAGATCCTGACTTTCAATCCAACAGAATGTTGTACTGGGCATTTTCGGAGAGTGTTACAGGAGGTAGTATTACGTCTGTGGCTAAAGGCAGGTTATCCGAGAGTGAAGATGCTTTGGAATCGGTATCCGTAATTTATCGTTCCAATACTCCCTATAATGGGAATTTGCATTTTGGTGCAAGGATAGTAATGGATAAATCAAGAAATTTATTGGTTTGTATTGGTGAGCGGTCCGATGCTTCTATCCGAGTACAGGCTCAATCGGTTTCTAGCAGTTTGGGTAAGGTGATTCGTATTACTACCGATGGGAATGCTGCACCGGGAAATCCGGTTTTTTCGGGGTCTGGAGCCTTGCCTGAGTTGTACACCATCGGACATCGAAACCCTCAAGGTTTGGCCGTTCATCCGGTAACTGGCGATATTTGGTTGGGCGAATTTGGTCCAAAAGCTGGGGATGAAATAAACTTATTGGTTGCAGGTAAAAATTATGGTTGGCCGATAATCACATACGGTGTTGAGTATAGCGGACAGAAAGTGGGAGATGGAATTCAACAAAAAGAAAATATGGAACAACCCGTTTATTATTGGGATCCAGCGATTTCACCCAGTGGAATGACGTTTTATCGGGGTAAAATGGTTCCAGAATGGGAGAATAATTTATTCGTTTGTGCTTTGGGCAGTACCCACATAGCTCGATTGCATATTGCGAATAATAAAGTTATGGGCGAGGAGCGATTGTTAGCTTCGGAATCTCAGCGATTTCGTGATATAACCCAAGGTATAGATGGTGCGTTGTATGCGGTTACCGATGCGGGGAGGCTGTATAGAATCACCAAGAAGTAAGGGTCAATTACTTTCTGTGTATTTTAGAATTATTGATTGTAATGTGGCTGTAGTTTTAGGTGCATATTTTTTTGAGATTCCAATATAGAACACTTTCTGCTGATTAATTGTTACTTGCCTGTTGCAGGTTTGCATAATTATTGTTTTCTTTACAATAAGTAAGTCAAGGCGTGAACATGTTTGATAGTAATTATTATCGTATGAAATTCAAAGGATTAGTTATTTGGATGATGGCGGGTGTTACCTGCAATTTGTATTCGCAAAATATAGATTCCCTTATTTCCAAGATGACCTTGGCCGAAAAAGTGGGTCAAATGGCACAGGTGGATTTGGGGGTATTGTGGGAAGGTGAAACCTGTAACCCCAAAGATGGTAAAGTGAAGTTAAACGAGGATAAACTGAGGAAAGCTATAACAGAGTATAAAATTGGATCGGTGTTGAATTGTGGTTGCGGTACGGGTACCCATTCTAAAGAGGAGTGGAGGCAATGGATAGGGGAGATTCAGGCTGTAGCTCAACGAAGCGGTGTACTTCCAATATTGTATGGAATTGACGCTATTCACGGAGCAACCTACTTGCAGCATTCCACATTATTTCCGCAGCAGTTAGGTCAAGCCGCTACATGGAATCCAGACTTGGTTCAAATGGGTGCTGCAGTTACTGCCTATGAAACCCGTGCTAGCGGTATTCCTTGGAATTTTTCGCCTGTTTTGGACGTTGCACGTCAGCCGTTATGGTCGAGATTTTTCGAAACCTACGGTTCGGATCCGTATTTATGCAAAACCATGGGTGTAGCAGCGGTTCAAGGGTATCAAAATTTTTCCAAAGAAATTGTGGGTACTCCGTTTAATGGCACGCAGACTTCGGGTGCTATTTCATCGTATAATGTTGCTGCTTGTTTAAAGCATTTTATGGGTTATAGTGCGCCTTTTTCGGGTAAGGACCGTACACCAGCCTATTTTACGGAGCGGGACTTACGGGATGTTTTTTTACCGAGTTTTGAGGCGGCAATTAAAGCTGGTGCAAAGAGTATCATGGTAAATAGCGGCGAAATCAGCGGAATTCCCGTGCATACGAGTTATCGATTATTAACGGAGGTTCTGCGTAATGAAATAGGATTTACGGGTGTTGTTGTTACCGATTGGGAGGATATTTATAAGTTGCACGCCAATCATCGGGTTGCCAAGGACTATCGGGAAGCGGTGAAAATGTCGATAATGGCTGGCATCGATATGAGTATGATCCCCAACGATTTTCAATTTATAGATATTTTAATTTCTTTAGTGAAGGATGGGGAAATACCCGAATCGCGCATTGATCAATCGGTGCGTAGGATTTTGCAAATGAAAAAAGAATTGGGCCTGTTTGTAGCGCCAATGGGTTTGCCATCAACACAGTTTTCGGATGCTTTCAGTGCTAGATTCAAGCAAAATGCCTTAGAAACGGCATTGCAGAGTATAACCTTATTGAATAATGAGGGAATATTGCCCTTGAAGTCGGGTACAAAAGCGGTAGTTTGTGGTCCCGCCGCTCATAATTTATCACTAATTAGCGGTGCTTGGACGCACAGTTGGTTGGGAAGAGATGAGGCATTGGCAAAAAATTATGGTTTGGGAAAAACGGTAGCCGATGCCTGTTCTGAATTTGGTCAAGGTATATCTTGGCTGTTTCCAGAAAAGCAAAATCCAATGAGTTTGAAATCCCTACAAGTCAGTAAATCCTTAACTAAGGACGTGAAAAAATCCGACGTTGTAGTAATTTGTTTAGGCGAAGAGCCGGGTACGGAAATACCAGGAAATACGGAGTCATTGGAATTGGATGGCGCCCAAAGAGATTATGTAATGAAAATAGCAGCCATGGGCAAAAAGATTGTTTTGGTTTGCTTTTTTAATCGTCCATTGATAATAACGGACCTGGATTCTGTAGTTCAGGCAGTAGTATATGCTTATTTGCCATCGGATTTTGGTCCGGAAGCATTAGCAAAGACCTTGGTTGGAATAAACAACCCGTCTGGAAAGTTGCCTTTTACCTATCCACGTAGTAGTGGAAGTGTGGTTCAACACGATAGAAAACATACCGAAGATTTTCATGTGGACTTCAGTACCAATGCATATCGTCCCTTGTATGATTTTGGTTATGGACTATCGTACACGCAATTCAGTCATTCACCACTCACGTTAAATGGTGAATTCAAAGGAGTTAACGATACGGTTTGGGCCGAATGGACAGTAACGAATACAGGGAAAATAGATGGATATGAGGTTGCTCAATTGTATTTCCGGGATGAGTTTGCGAGCATCACCCCATCGGTCATGCATTTAACTGGATTCAAGAAGGTTTGGATACCTGCGGGCAAGAGCGCGGTGATACGATTGCCGATTATTCCTAAAATGCTAAGTTTTGTTGCCGAAGATTTGAAGAGAACCACAGAAGCTGGAGATTTTTCATTTTGGACGAACAATCCGGCAATTCAAAGGAAGAAAATGAATACAACTTTCAAGTTTTAACGTAAAATTGTAAAGCTACAGCCATGATTAAGCTATTGGCTTAGCTTGTGATTAATTTTTTTGGAATACTCTTACGTAGTCAACCTCCATCGTTTGAGGAAATACGGTAGTGGCATCGGGATATCCCGGCCAATTACCACCAACGGCAACGTTAAATATAAAGAAGAATTTTTGATTGAACGGGTAGATCCCTCCAGTATTGGCAGGGGTAAGCGTGTGGAATTTTACATCGTCTACATACCATTCCACTAAGTTATTTTCCCATTTTAACGTGAAGACATGGTATGCATCGGAAAAGTTACCGGATGATAAACCGTAGGAAGCAGTGCGTTGGGTAGACGGAGGAGCAGCACCAAAGTGAGCGGTTCCGTGCACACGATTGGGTTGATGACCAATTAATTCCATGATGTCTAATTCCCCGCAAACGGGCCAACCTACCGAAGAAAAGTTAGCGCCCAGCATCCATAGGGCAGGCCAAATGCCTTGTCCTTTGGGTAATCGAGCTCTGATATCAATTCTTCCGAATTGAAATTCTCGTTTTCCTTGAGTTTTGATTCTGGCCGATGTGTAGTTATATCCACCCTGACTTTCCTTTCTTGCGGTGATAGTAAGTTTACCGTTGGCAACGGTGCAATTGGCATTACCCGATGTATAATACTGCCATTCGTTGTTGCCCCAGCCACCAGAGCCGTTTCCCACATCAAATCCCCAACTACTTAGGTCTAAGGTTTCTCCAGAGAATTCGTCTGCCCAAGCCAATTTGTAACCGGAATATGAGCTAGGTGTACTGTAACCATCGTTCAATGTTACGGCTTCAATACGAATGGTATCCGTAGCTTTGATATAGTCTGCCGCACTGGTATGAGCTTTAATGGTAACGAGGTAGTTCCCATCTTTGCCAAAGGTATAAGAAGCGATTCCAGTGGGGGTTTCTATAGCATTGTCTCCATTTAGATCGCTAAAAATGGCCGAGTAATAATTTGCATTATCGGCCTTCATCGTAACCGTTACTTTGCCTTTTGGAGAACTTGCATAATCAATTTTCCAAGTTAGGTTCTGTGGGAGTATCACTTGGTCAATGGGTTTCTCTTCGCAAGAATTCAATCCTACGAACAGAGAGATGCACAATAGAGGTAACACTAGGAATCGCTTTAATTTAAGCATGTATTATTTTTGTTTGATATCGTCTAAGTAAAAGGTACCCGCATTTGCCACATTCCACCCAGGGAACATTACCAATCGATTGAAGGTAGTAGATCCTGCATCACTGAAATCAATTGACACTTCAATCCATTGATTCGCTGCGGTTACATCGATGTCCTTTTCTACAAATTCTTTATCGTTGTTGCGGTTTTCTAATTTAATACGCATGGTACCTGTAGCGGGAGCATATACTTTCAAAGTAATAGTTTTACTGGTAGTAAAATTAAAATTATCGGTTATATCTACGTACAAACCTGCCCAAGTTTCGTTACCGTGCACCGTTTCTAATACTTTAGCACTGGTGTTGATGCCTCCTGAATGCGGGTTGTTAATAATGGCGTACGTGCTGTTGCCAAATGTAGTAAACTTAGGTTCTACAGATTCAAAATCTATAGGTAAGGTATAAGTAGGATCGTTGTTTCCACCGTTGTCAATAGGATAATCTTCTGGAACCAATCGAACGTACCATGCCAATTGACTGTTGGCAGCGTCGATATATCGCAAATAGATTTCGTTCTCACTCATTCGTACAACTTTGTAGGTATTCACTCCGGTATAATAACCGATAAATGATTTACCCGATACAGTTAACGTAGTATCTGTCCCTAAAGTTAATGTCCAGTTTTGATTCAATTGATCAGCAAAAGGAGCGGTGAAGTCGGTTTTGGGCGATGGAGTAGCACCTGGGAAATTGCTTTCTTGCTTGGTGTTAATGTAAACGTCTCCTTGAGTAAGTTGGTCAAATCCAAATCCTTTTAAACGGAAAACAAAGGCATCATTGTATAAACCAGTATTGGATTTATCATTTTTCTTTGCTGCCCACCACTCAGGAAAATCTCCTGCAGCTCCAGATGGATTCGGGCCTACTCCGAAATGCGCATCACGAGTTGAATCAATTACCCATTTCTTGTAACCTTTACCTGCAGTTCCTCCAGTTAAAATGGTGTATAAAGGGTTGTTCAATAAGGTTGCGTCGTCTTGATCAATGGTTATCGTTTGTGAAGAAGACGCACTACCGCCAGAGTTGAAAACCGTAAGCGTCACGGTATAGGTGCCCTTTAGCGGGAAGGTTCCTAGTACTGTTGGTCCTTCAGCCTGAGTCCCATTACCAAAATCCCATTTAGCGATAAGACTTTTATTCTTAGCATTAAATTCGATGATGTTGGGATTATCCGGGGTTGCAGCATAGGTAAATTCTGCATCGGCAGCGGTTGGTGGAGTCCCTAAACTGGGTTCATCTTCGCAACTGGATAAAGCAAATATGCTTACAGCGCTTAAAAGTAATAGTTTTATAGATTTCATATTCAATTAATTAGGTTAACGGTTTCGATGATTTTTAGTTTTCTGAGTAGTAGTTATTAATAATTAGGATTTTGAGGCCATTTACCTCCAGCTAAATCTATTTCAATTTGGGGTAAGGGAAATACCTCATGCTTCCCTACAACAAATCCGGGTATAGAAATACTTGCTTGACCGGTGCGGACTAAATCGAAGAAGCGGTGACCTTCGCAAGCCAATTCAAAGCGTCTCTCTGTCCAAATATCGTTGATTAAGGAATTACCGCCATTGTTTAAAGCGGGTTGGCCTACTCTGTTTCTAACTTGGTTTAGGTACAATCGAGCTTTAGTTTCGTCAGGAGAAGCTTTTCGCGCATATGCTTCTGCTGCCATCAGTAAAACATCGGCATAACGAATTACTTTATAATTTACAGGACTGGTTAAATCATTATCGGGCAATCCAATTTCGCCTTGTTTTTTAATGTATTTATTGTTGTAATAACCGGTGTGCCCCCCAGCACCTTTGGCATAGGTGATATCTTGAGGGCGTGGTTGTTTGGCGATAAATGCATCAATATCCAAAATGGTAGCATCTCTACGGATATCCCCCGTAGCAAATGCATCGTACAAATTCTTTGTGGGTAAGTTGTAACTATTTCCGTCTCCATAAGTAGGTCCATTGTACTGACGAATACCTTGGAATCCTGGGCCAGCATTGCCTTCCAAACAAATTAAACAACCGTATCCACCGCCTTCGGATCCCGTATATTCTACATCAAATACCGTTTCTTTATGACCTTCATTCGCAACGGTAAATAATTGGTTATAACTGGAAATTAGTGAATATTGGTTTTGGTCGATAAGGGTTTGGAATGTCTGAGCAGATTCGTCAAATTTATCTTGATACAAGTACACTTTGCCCAATAGTGCTAAAGCAGCACCTTTGGTAATTCTTCCTTTTTCCGCTGCAGTCCAATCCAAATTAGCGATGGCGTAGCTTAGGTCGGTTTCAATTTGTTTGTAAACATCGGCTTTAGGTGTACGGCTAACGGTGGTTACTTCATCGGCCCCCAATCGTTTGTCAACAATCAATGGAACATCTCCAAAGAACTTTACCAATTCAAAGAAATAGAATGCTCTTAAGAATGAGGCTTGGGCGAGAATGTTGGCTTTACCGGTAAAGTCGATCTTGTTTTTGTTTTCCATAATGAAATTCACACGGGTAATTCCGGCGTAATTCCAGCGAAAAACATTTCGCAATTCTTGATTAACGGCAACATGACTCATATCGTCAATTTCGTGTAAGCCCCGGGTATCGTTTACGCTTTCACCGCCAGCTATGGTGTTATCGGAGGCAATTTCCCCAATCCAAACGGATAAAAATGATCCTTGCAGAAGATCATAAGCACCGGTTAAGGCACGTTGATAATCTACCGGAGTATTGAAAAAATTATCCGCATCTTGAGTATATGCAGGTTTAACGTCTAGGAATTTCTCGCAGCCAAACTGGGGAATTAGCAATAGAGCGCCAACGATCGAAGTTAAAATGGTCTTTTTCATGATTAGAAACGAAGTGAAAAGCCTAACATTACGGTTCTAGCTTGCGGATAGAAACCATTATCAATTCCAGCGCCCAAAGCGCCTCCTACTGAACCCAAATCGGGATCATAACCCATGTAGCGGGTGAGTGTATACAAGTTATTGGCCGATAAATAAATTCGTAAACCGGTCATTTTCATTTTTTGAAGTGTCTTGCCTTTGAGTGTATAACCAATTTGTAGATTTCTCAATCGCAAGAACGATCCATCTTCCACGTAATAATCTGAAAACACGTTATTTCGGTTTAAAGATGTAGTAAGTCTTGGATGATCGTTGGTGCTGTTAGGGCCTGTCCACCGGTTGATTGTGTACGCCAATTGATTGGCATAAGGCTGTTGTCGTTCGTAGTTTCTTACGATTTTTTGTCCGATAGCTGCGTACAATTGCATGGAGATATCCCATCCTTTACGCGATAAACTAATATTGTAACCGGCAGTGAACTTAGGCAAGGGAGAACCTAAGAATTTTTTATCGGTGTCATCGGAAAAACTGATAACTCCATCACCGTTTTGATCTACAAATTTCAGGTCGCCAGGTTTTGCGCCTAATTGTTTTACGGGGGATTGGTCGATTTCCGCTTGGGTTTGGAATACTCCATTCGTTTCGTAACCCATGAAGTAGCCAATTGGTTGACCTTTTTGGAATCGAGATGCGACACCACCCCCCACGCCGAAAGCGGCACCAGGGATAAAGTCAACGCCTTCCGGGGTGCTTAACACAATATTTTTAAGATAGGCTGCATTTAGTCCCATGGCCAAATTCCAACGCTTTTTCAATGAACCTTGGTATTGAATATCCAATTCTACTCCTGAGTTGGAAACATCCCCTGCATTGATAATGGGCGGATAGCTTCCAGGTCCTGCAGTACCTAACAATCCAGAAACTTCGGGTTGGAAGAGTAAGTCTTTGGTTCGTTTGATGAAATAGTTAAACGTTGTTGTTATGTGCTTGCCGATGCTTAAATCGGTTCCAACATTGAATTGCGAGGTTGATTCCCATTTTAAATCTGGGTTACTAGCTCTGCCGATAGCTACTCCTTTTACGATGATGTCGTTGAAAACATAATCGCCTTCACCGTTTAACAATCCTCTGTAGGCGAAATTCTCGATTTGATCGTTTCCACTAACCCCGTAGCTAAGTCGGATTTTCGCCGTGCGCATCCATTCGATATTATAAAAATCTTCATCGGATAGCATCCACGAACCGGACAGGGTGGGGAACCAACCCCAACGGGAGTTAGGTCCGAATTTGCTTGATCCGTCTCTACGAATAATACCGGATAAGAAATATTTATTACGAATGCTGTATTCTCCGCGAACAAAACCGGAAAGCAAGCGCTCCATAAACTCCCATGAGTATACGTTGTTTAGGTATCCGCCGGGAGCCAAATTAGCAGATATATCGGCGAAATCTAAGGAGTTATTGGGGATGTTGTATGCGGTTCCACCTAAGTAACTGCCTCTGCGTTGAAAGACAGAAATACCGGCTGTAGTTTTAAGTTTACGACCGCCTTTGAAATCTTTGGTATGGTTTAAAAACGATTCGAAGTTTAAATCGCCGAATGTGGCCCTGCCTTCGGAAACCGAAGCACCGCGATCAATGGTAGTACCGGGAGCAATTTCAACGGTACTAGGATCTAAATTTTCATTTATTGCTGTATTCTGCGCCTTGCCTGGACCAAACCAAACTAAAGGAGAAAACGCTTTATTATCTACCAAGGCAAAATTGTAATTAAAGCGGTTGGTAAAGGTTAAATTCTTGGTTAGTTCGCCGGATAATTCTTGTTTACCCACGAATTTATTCACCCAAGCCCAATTGTAGGTATTATCAATTTGGGCAAAGGGATTAATGATGTCACTTACTTCCTCTAAGTAGGTGTATTTTCCGTTGGATCCTTTTATTGGATCGGTTGGAAAAGCGTTAATAGTATTGTATAATACACTGCCAATGCCGTTTTCGGGCAGAGCAGATCTTTTTTCATTGGTATACAGAAATACACTGCTGTATTTCCATTTATCGGATAATCGTGTATCGAAATTCACGCGACCATTTAATCGATTAAAGTTGGCTTTTTGTAAACCTACGATACCTTGTTGATCGAAAATACTACCTCCAATGGAGTAGGTAGATTTATCATTTCCACCGTTTACAGAAACGTTTAATTGGTGAACAGGAGCTAATTTAAAAAGAGAATCTTGCCAGTTAGTTCCTTCACCCAAAGATGTGTTTTTAAACGGTAGACTTTCTCCGCCTGCCGCAAACATTTCATTTTTCAATACCGCATATTCACGAGCATTCAAGAGATCTAATTTTTTTGCCGTTTGTTGCAATCCCTGAAAGCCTGAGATTTCCCATTTTGGGGCACTTTTTAGGGTTCCTTTTTTAGTTTCGATGATGATTACACCGTTGGCGGCGCGCACACCATAAATTCCCGCAGTGGCATCTTTTAGTACGTTAATGGATGCAATATCATTAGGACTCAACGCATTCAAACCATCACTATCATACACAACTCCATCAACCAAAATTAGGGGGTCATTGTCTCCAAAAGTACTCAATCCACGAATTCTAATGCTGGCAGTACCGCCGGGAGATCCGGAATTGGTGCTTACCACAACCCCAGGGATTTGGCCTTGTAGGGCTTGGTCCATGCGGGGAATATTTAATTTTTCGAGGGACTGACCTTTCAGGGAGGAGTTAGCACCAGTAAATTCCTTTTTGGATGCTTTTCCGTACCCTATGATAACCACTTCGTCCATTTTATCGGATTCTGAACTGTCCGTTGCCGTAGTTTGAGCAAAGACTGGCAGGCTTAACGAAAAACTCAGTACGATTGAATATTTTTTGATTGAAATCATTTGTATTTTTTGTAATTAATGCGTTAAAAAAAGGGGGTGAAATCACCCCCCTTTAGTTCAAACCTATTCAAACAATTATTGCTTGATGAATCGACCAATAACTGTCCCTTTATTCGTTTCAACAGATACCATATATGTACCTATTGCTAAGCTAGAAATATCAATACTTGCTGCAGTTGCGGTAGTATTAATACATGCTTTTCCATCCATGCTGCTAATAACCACTTTATTTCCTTCGGTGATATTAGAAATCCACAAGGTGTTGTTGGCAGGATTAGGATATACATTTACCGAAGCTTTAGCAAACTTCGAAGTAGAAGCCGGTTGAGCACGTAAGAAACGGAAGTGCCAGTAAGCTGGAGTTCCATCAGCCGTTTTAATTGCGATGTCAGCAATCATAGTATCGACATTTACTACAACTTCATAGGTTATTCCATCTACTGCATCGGCAGAAGCTTTTAATTCTCCTCCGTTAATTACTTTGGCAAGACCTAAATAGTTACCTTTTCCATTTACGGTAATAGTACCATCGGTATTGTCTTTCCAAGTACCAGTATTAGAACCATCGTGCGGAGCAACTGCGGCTGCACAACCATCGGCGGCGGCACCTTGCCAACCTTCAACCCAAGTAGCTGAACCTAAAGAGTTGGTGAAAGAACCATCTTCTTTGAACGAGTAGATGTCATCGGCTAAACAAGGACGTGTAGTAGCATTCAAAGGAGTATTATACCAAGCAACATTACCTTTTGCTGGACCAACACCTAAGAAGGTCATGTTCCAGTCGCCTTTAGGATTTGTAACAATTTTAGGGATGATTTTGTGCATTTGATAGAACCAATATCCTGTTCCAAAATTGATATTTACATTCATTGTATCTTTCGCGGCATTGAACGTAATTTCATAAGTAAGGGTATCTTTTGCACCATTCACAGAAGTTAATTCTCCACCATTATAGACTTTAGGAAGGCCCACGTAGTTACCTTTTCCAATAATGGATACGGTACCATTGCCGTTGTCTAACCATTTGCCAGCACTTGCGCCATCAAATGGAGATATTGGAGCACCACAGCCTTCTGCAGCAGCACCTTGCCAAGTTTCCAACCAAGTTTCGGTTCCTAATACGTTTTTGAAGCTACCATCGGCCATAAATTGGTATTCGTCATCGGCTAAACAAGGACGAGTAGAGGAATTCAACCCAGTGCTATACCAAGATACATCACCTTTATTAGGACCAACACCCATGAAATGCATACCCCAGTTTCCGGTAGGGTTGGTTTCAACGGTTTGTGCGCCACCTTGTTTTTTCAAAGTATAGCGCCAGTAACCGCCACCGAAATTGATGTCTACGGTCATGTCGTTACCGCTAATTGCCACTTCATACACGATAGAATCAGGTGCAGCGGAGGAAGATTTTAATTCGCCACCATTGTATGGTTTTGTTAGACCTAAATAATTGCCTTTACCAACAATTGATACTTTACCAGCGGAGGCATCGTAACGCCAAGTACCAACATTCTTGCCGTCGTGTGGAGCAACAGGAGTTCCGCAACCATCGGCTGCAGCACCTTGCCAAGTTTCCAACCAAGTTTCAGCGCCTAACTTGTTTTCAAAGGTTCCATCGGAGTTGAACACATACTCATCGTCTGCTAAACAACCTCTGGTGTTTGCATCGATTCCGGTGCTAAACCAACTAAAATCACCCTTGTTTGGTCCTACACCAATAAAGGTGCACTTCCAAGTGCCGGCGATTTGTGCCATGCTGCTGGCTGCTAAACCAACAACAAAAGCCATAGTAATAATTCTCTTCATATATATAGATTTTTTTCAAATATAGAAGATTTATCGAGTTATAGTAAAAAATACAATAAGTTTTTTGACAAACGACTGATGTATAGATTTTTGGCGTTTAAAAATCAACAAATAATTTGTGTAAAATGAGATAAAGTCGTATTCACAAAATCAACCTAGGAAAGCAAATTGATAAGTGATTTGCAATGAATAAGTTAAAATTCCCAGCGGTAAGCGATGTAGTAGCCTATGCTTTTTAATCGAATATTGTTTTGGAAGGTGTTTCCTTGGTATTGAATAGCTTTAATTGGGCTACTGAGTGAAAATTGGTTGTTAATCCCCCCTTCTAGATGTTTTAAACGAACACCGGCGCCAAAATTTAGCATGGGAATAAACGATTTGATTACATTATGGGTTACGGCGGGGGCAAAATCATAAAATTCAGCGGAAGCATTTCTATACCACGAATAATCGGCAGTAGTGGTATTGGGTTTCCCTGTGAGGTATCCGCCAGCGCCCACAAAGCCAAATATCTCAAGAAGTTTTATATCAATTGCTTTCGAATAATGAACATTAAAACCGTGTAAATTGGATGAGAACGCGGGAACCATGGGACCATAAAATCCCAGTGAATTGTCTTTTGCTTTGGGAGCAAATGCAAAAGATGAGTACATATTCAGATAGTCAAAACCTAATCGGTTACCTTGTTTCATGCGATATTGGTATCGCACTGCCAGCGGGGTATTTAGTGTTTCTCCGGAGCTGAACTCGCAGAGTAATGTTGGACTTACTTGTAAAATAAAATTGCTCGTGCTGGTGTTTGACAAACTGAGCATGGGCGTGATGGAATGTCGTTTTACGGGCGTAATCTTAGGGCTTTTTCTCAAGGAAACTAGATCAATCTGAGGTTCATTCAATCCTGCAATCTGCTGAATTTTTGTTGTAAAATTCTGTGGTGCAATAGATGCATTTGCTATTAAAACGTCGTTGTTTAAGAACGTTATTAGCGTTATTGTAAGTATCCACTGTTTCATAGATTCAATTTACCATTTATTGTTGTATCGATCGTAATATTCAAAATTAATTTTGAACCCATAGCGAGGTTTTTCAAAGAGATTGGAATAGCCAGCCGTGTAGTAAATCCCAATTTTATATCGGTCTCTCCAGATTCGGATTAATTTATCTATTCCGGCGTAGCCTTCGTAAAAAAACATATTCCGGCGCTCGGGGGCGTATAAAATATTTACACCTGCGCGTTCGCTTAAACTGAGCTTCTTAATAAAGGGGATTTTATTTACCAATGCACCATTAAATCGATGTTGGTAATGCACTTCTACAAAGCGTTTAAAGGTAAAGAAAGTACTGTCTAACTGTTGAAATGCATACAAGGGTGGGGTAAAAATCGAAGCATCGCCTCGGCGTTGATAGCGATAATCAATTAAACTGATATTGCGATAATTCAAGAAACTGCCACTATTGGCTTTAATCTCCGAAGTTCCAAATAACCCAATGGGGAAATCGTGATTTAAGTAGTATTCTAAGTAGCTGTAATCAATGGTGCTTCCTAGAACTCCCGGCAGTGCTTTCTTAAAACGTACACCAAACGTAGGCCATGACGACCCTAAAATTACTTTTTGCTTGGGTTCGGATATGTATCGTTGAAAGGGAGTATAACTCAGGTTTATCGTGGCGTAAAATGCTGTATTGTTGTTGAATACAGAGGGTTTGTTATTTTCAAATAGACTATCGCCAAATTCATCGAATTGGTAATTCGACATATCTTCTCTGCTTGAATATTCGCCTTGCAATCGCAGGAAAAGGCCGTTGATTAATTCTTGATTGTGGTAGGCGGTGATATGATTGTGAACATAAAAATTGTCCCTTCGGAACATGTCGATGTAGGCCGCATTTCCGTTAATAACCCCAAAATCACGTCCACCAGAAACCGTGAAACTGGCTCTTTTGTATGGATTGTACAGGGTTGATAGGTATACGGTTCCTCGTAAGTCTTGGTTCCGAAGTCCATAACTGATATTTTCACTTACCGATATGCTGCGTTTGTTTTCAAATGTTTTATCGATTCGGGAAAACATACTCACACGAGTGCCGCCAGGCCACCAAGGCTGGTAAACGGTCCACAATGGTTGAAACGACATCTCCAGTCCCTTTTTGCGATTTTTGTAGCCTTGTCCCTCCAAAACCAAGGATTTGAAACTAACAGTATTGATTGATTTTTCTACAGAATCTAGGTATTTGTCTGAAGTGTAAACTCTTTGCAGGGAATCGTTAACAGCAATAGCTCTCGCCTGTCCGTAGCTCAATGGGCTACTGCGTTGTTGTTCCCAAAACGATGAATCTCGTTGATAAGCACTATCGATGGTTTTACTGATTTCCAATCCGAAATGATTCTTTTTCCATTGGGGATTGATGGTTCTGGATTTTATATCTACTTCCGTAGTAGCGGATAAGGTGGTTTTCCCAAATTTTGCCGAATAATAAAAACGCATCGAATCCGATATTATCCAGTTGTCCTCCGTTTTATCATAGGATTGAACAATTCGCATTTCATCGTATTCGGCCATCAGATGCTTCGGAAATTCAAGCGTTGATTTTATAATCCAAAATCCATTTTCCACCAATTCTAACTCTCCGTCTACGGTAGCATTGGCGGTTTGTCTGCCTTGCATATGAATTCGCAGTATTCGTCCCCATTTTGGGTGCTCATAACTGCCTTTATACTGAAATTTATAAGCGAGCAATGCCGAATTACTTAGGGGACTCATTACGGGTAAGGGACAAAGTGCTGGTACCTGAAAGAGGTTTTGGTATGGGTTGAAATCGCCATCCGAGGCGGTGAGATAGAATAAAAATGATTTTGAGCCGATTTTTCGTACACCCTGCCTAACTTCTTTGAGTTTATTGGGGAATGCTTGGTCACGAATCATCAAAATTTCCATGAAAGCGCTTATTCGTTGTGTATCCGCAATTCTATCGTAATCTTTGGAATTGTTGGCAACATGTTTTAGGGAGAAAGTATTGGTTGCAGAATCTCGGGTTCTACTACTATCGGTTTCTAATTCTTTTTTACTTGCTAACGTTTCCGTACTGCTATCTGCAACGGGAATGGTGGTTGTTAGCGAATTTAATAGGCTATCTAAAGAACTGTTTGGTTTCTGTTTTTTGGGGTTGAAAAGGGTTTTCGATTCTTCGTATGCTTTGGTATAAACAATGGAAGAGGTAGCAGGAATTCGTTTGCTCCAAGAGTCTCGCATCAGAATGGCTTGTCGCATATATCCAGGTCCCGGATCTTTCCATTCTTTGTTAATTACAAGTGTTTCAATACGTTCTGTTTTGGGGGTGAGTACAATTTTTAGTGTATCTTTATAGTTTCCCTGAACAATAATTGGAATTTCTTGCGGATAAAAATCGGGGTGAGAGAAAATAATTTTATAGGTCCCAGTTCTGAGTGTTAATCCAAAAAAACCATCAAGTCGGGTCTGTGATAAAGCAATTCCCGATTTATCGAACAGTTTAACATTGGGTATGGGTGCCCAGGAAGTATCGGTAACTATACCAACCAATTGAGCATTGGAAATTTTGGGGCTCAAGAAAAATAAACTAGAAAGGAAAAGTAAACGCAGCGTTTTTATGTTCATCGTTTTACCTCCTTCTTTTTCGATTTGGCTGGTTTGAGAGCATACGGCAATGTTGGAATTTGAGCAATAAAGTAGGGCTCAAATAGCGTTGGACTGGGTTTGTTTTCCGGATCCCAAACGAATCCAGGCAATTCCTTTTTATCTTTTGGCAATTGATCAATGGGGAACAAGGTGCCTTCTGGATTTTTAAAGAATGTAACAGTTTCCAGTTTGCCGTTGTTCATGTTAATTCTCATATCGCCGCCTTCTATAAAATTAGCCGATTCAATTTGGTTTGAATCGTTCCGAACAAAGTAGATGCTTTTTGATTTTCGATATACTTTAACCGATTGTATCTGTTGATTTTGATTAAAATAATTCACCATGGAATCGCCAGAAACTTGGGAGTAAAAACCGTTGCCTTCTTCTAATGTGGAAAACGCTTTGGGGAATACATGGAGTTGACGAATTTGTTTATTTATCACCACCATGTACATAGAATCTCCGGAAATTCGGGTGGCGGAGTCCCACAACACGGGTTTGCGGGAGAATCGCACGGTGGAATCGGTGCGCCATGAGGTCAGTTGTTTGGTTTTACCGGTAAATCCGGCCTGCAAGAAGCCTACATTGGCAATGGCATCAAATGCTTTATCGGCTAAACTATCGTTAAAATACAGTAGGGTATCTGCCGAAATTTTGAATGGTTCTTTGGGATTATCAACTTGGTAAACCAGTGCTTTCTCTTGTTGGTTACCAAACAAATGCATTTGCTTCTTCTTGCCATTATACCAGCCATTTTTGCCCCATCCTTGGAGTTGATTGGCGGAATCTTTAATCATTACGTGTCCCCAACATTTACCGGTTTCGTTTTGTTTATCAAATTCCAAAGTATCGCATACCAATAGTTTTCCAGGTTCGAATAATCCCACCTCTCGATAAAAAGTCCCGATTTCCTTTTCCGTGTTGTACCACCCTCGTTGGAAAGTGATGGAACTTTGCTTGTAATCAATTTGAGTAGCTGAAAAAAAACTGGCTACTTTGGAGTCTGTTCGGTATTGCAGCGTATCGGTTTTAACGATGTAATCGGGGGTTGTAAGAACCACATTGTAACGGAAAAACATGGTTTTTTTTGAAGGATCGTAGGATCCGGAACGGGATGTAAGTCGAGTATCCTTATCGGTAATATTTCCGCCGGAATTATACCAACCTACTTGCGTTTGGGTGTTGTATTGAATCCAGGGTGTTGCCAACTCCAAGGTTCCGTCTTTGAGAACAACCGATCCTTCTACTTTAGCAATATGCGTTTTATTATTGTAATATAAATTTCGTCCGGTAACTATTACCCCTTCGGGATTAAGTATTCGTACATTCCCTTTACCTACTAGGTTTTCGGATTCGGGATCGTATTCGGCCTCATCGCAAAAAACCCGAGATCCACTCTGTTCAAATCGTACATTATCCTTCAGTAATTGTACCATTTTCCCATTATTTCGGGAGGATTTCATTCTGCCGGCTTGAAGACTAATGGGTTGCGCAAATCCGCCATTGATCCAAATACATCCAAACAGGAAAAGTAGGACTAGGGATATTCGAAATTTGAGCGCGTTCACTAGGGCAATGAATTAACTTTGCAAAATACGTGTTAAAAGAGTTTAATCGGTTGGCAAATCTATGGAATTGGAATTTAAACCGATGTGAAACGTTATTGGCGGTGAGTGGGGGTGCTGATTCGGTGGTGTTGGCTCGATTTTTCAAACAACTCAATTATCCTTTTGCAATAGCGCATGTAAATTATGGTTTGCGCGGCGATGACAGTAGGGCAGATCAACGTTTGGTTGAAGAACTAGCCAGAGAATTGGGGGTTGATTGTTTTGTGCATTCCTCCAGTCCCGAGGCGTTGGCTATGTCGCAAGGCATTTCATTGCAGATGTCGGCCAGACACACACGGTACGCATTTTTTGAAAAAATTAGATCAGAGTTTCCGGGAAGATTTGCAAAAATCGCCACTGCACATCATGGGAATGATAATTTGGAGCACTTCTTTTTGTATGTATATCGCGGTAATCAACGGGTAGCATGGAGAGGAATTCCCGCAGAGAATGGGGATATTATCCGACCATTGTTAGGGTATTCCAAAGAGCAAATCTATGCGATAGCTGTTGAAAATGGCTGGCAATGGAGGGAGGACGGAAGCAACCAAAAACCTACCTATTTACGGAATAAAATTCGGCATTGGATTATTCCCGGTTTGCAAGGTGGTTTGGATTTTGTGAAAGAGTTTTATGAATTGAGCCTACAGCAGCAGCAGTTATTGGCGGATAGCAAGCCGAAATTATTGTTGGAATGGGAGCGCTGGGTGGAAACAGATAAAGAGAACGATTCTTTATGGATACCGGAAAAAGTGGGGAATTTCAATTGGTTAGAGGAAGTTAAAATGAAGAATTTTGCTACAGACCAGTTGCTATCACTGGGATTTACCGCCGATCAAATTGATAAAATGCTGGGGTTTACAGTACAAACAGGTGGTAAAATTCTGGGTAGAAAATACACGGCTTATCGGACTCGAACCGGCTGGAAGTTATTCAGAAAATTGCCGAAATTTTTAGGAGGAAAACTCGAAATTACCAGGGCCAGTTACCAAGAATTTTTACTATGGAAATCAGAGAATACGATGGAGAAATCGTGCAATACGGTTTTTGTATCGCAATGGGTACAGGACATGAATTTAAAGGTGGGAAGTAGAAAGACCGGAGACTTTTTTTTAGCGGAATCTGGAAAGAAAACATTGTTGAGTGATGTTTTTATCGATTTAAAAATCGAAAATTATTTAAAAGATATTTATCCTGTTATTACCAATGATATGGGGGAAGTCATCGCGGTGTTGGGACTGAAAATTGGGGAAAAGTACCGAATAACACAGAAAGATTCCTCCTGTTTTCGATTGGATTTCATTCAAAATTAAAGTGCTTTTACAAAAAATCGTGTAGGTTTGCCATTATGAAAGCCATTATTCCCGTTGCCGGTATTGGTAGTAGACTTAGGCCTCATACCAAGACCCAGCCAAAGAGTTTAATCCCGGTTGCGGGCAAACCTATTTTGGGGCATATTTTGGATCGATTGGTGGCAGAGGGGATTGAAGATTTTGTTTTTGTTATTGGATATTTGGGCGATCGGATTGAGCAATATGTTAGGGAGAATTACAGCAATTGCAAAACCGAATTCGTGATGCAAACATTGGGTAAGGGAATTGGACATGCAATTTGGTTAGGGAGAGAGCATTTTCAGGAGGGCGAGCCGATGATGATTGTATTGGGCGATACCATTTTTGAAGCCAATTTTTCTCATGTTTTGGGGGCCGATAGCAATGCTTTGGGTGTGAAGAAGGTGGAAGATCCAAGGCAGTTTGGTGTTGCCGAATTGCGGGAAGATGGAACCATACACCGATTAAGTGAGAAACCCCAAATACCTAAAAGTAACTTGGCAGCTGTGGGTTTGTACTACATCAAAGATACTACTCAATTATTTGAATGTTTGGACTACAATATTCAAAACGAAATTAAAACACAGAATGAATTCCATTTAACCGATGCGTTGCAATGCATGATAGATCGGGGTTGTAAGTTCACCACCTTTGCCGTGGATGCTTGGTTTGATTGTGGTAAAAAGGATATAATTCTGCAAACCAATCGGAATTTATTAAAAAGACGGGCGAATGAGGATTATAGTCAGTTTTCAAAAAATAATATTATCGTCCCACCCGTATTTATCGCAGCTTCAGCAAAAATTGAGCACAGTATTATTGGTCCCGATGTAAGTATTGGAGAAAATGCAGTTATTCAACGATCGATGGTAAAAAATAGTATAATCGGTCAAGGTGCCGAATTGAATAGCGCTTTATTGGAAGACTCTTTGGTGGGCTCTGATGCGGTTTTGATGGGTGCAATTCAGAGTCTGAATATTGGTGATAGTGCAGAAATAAATTTACGGAGCAATTAACCCATGGGATTTCGAATTTCCGCTATTGATTTGGTAGCCTTATTGCAGGCTAAATCGGTGGAGATTCCATCTGGAACGGGTGAACACGAGGTTTTTATAGCCAACGCGAATGGTGTAAATGAAGTTGGTGAAGGTTTTATTACAAAAAATCTTATCCATCGGAACATCAGTAAAATTCTATTTGACACCCGCCAGGCGTCGGATGCAATAACGTCTTATTCTGAGACCCTATTTTTGGCATTAATCGATAAAAGAAATGGACATGATTTTGTAGAGGCGGCCTATCAATTAGGGGTTAGACAGTTTTTGGTCTCCGAAATGAGGTTGGGTTGGAGCACGTTGTCTGAAGCCATTTTTTACCAAGTGCCGAACGTTTTACAATCGTTGCAAGTTTTGGCTGGTTGGTATCGGAAAACATTGACAATGCCCATAGTGGGAATTACGGGCAGCAATGGAAAAACGATAGTAAAAGAGTGGCTCTTTGAACTTCTACACCAAGATTTCCAAGACGTGTATCGCAGTCCAAGGAGTTTTAATTCTCAGTTGGGAGTAGCGATTAGCCTCTTGGAAATACCTAGAACTTGTGGCTTAGCTATCATTGAAGCGGGGATTTCGGCGCGGGGTGAAATGCGTGCATTGCAATCGATGATCAAACCCAATTTGGTGGTTTTTACGCATTTGGGCGATGCGCACGATGTGGGTTTTGCTAATGTGGAAGAAAAGGTAGCGGAAAAATTGATTTTGGCCGAAGATGCCGATGTGCTGGTTTATCCCTTTGATAAATTGGTTGTACGGGAGCAAGTTAGCCTTTTAAAGCAGCGTTTCCCCATGATGAAGACAATCTCTTGGGGCCAAGAAAATGGCGCTTCGTTCCGATTGTTACCCTACCGCGAGGGGGATTCGGGGTTGCAATTTATACATCGTTCGGTGACCCATAACATTCCCCTATCCCAATCGGACAGTGCATCTCGAGACAACTCCATGAGCGTCCTATTAACGTTGGTAGCTTTTGAGCGGTGGGATCAAGGGCATTTGGATAAGTTCAAGTTTTTGCCAAAGTTGAAAAACCGATTGGCGTTAGTACAAGGGAAACGGGGTAATGTAGTGTTGAACGATACGTACTCGGCAGATATAGAGAGCTTAGCAGTTGCATTAGAGTTTTTAAAACAACAATCGCCTCACAATCAAAAAGTAGCAATTTTAGCCGATTTCGAACAGATTTCTCGAGATCAAAAGGCTTGGATTTTATCGGTACAGAATCTATTAAATCGATATTCCGTAGATCGGTTATTATTAATAGGGGATATATTTGGTGAATACGCTCATGTATTTTCGGGCGCCAGCGTTGTTTCTGTTTATCCAACAACCCAATCGTTATTGAATTCGGGTGATTTAAACTTAATATCCCATGCTGGAATTTTAGTAAAGGGGGCACATCGATTTGGATTGGATAGCGTTGTTGATGCTCTACAGGAAAGGCATCACGGTACCTATTTAGAAATTGATTTATCGGCCTTGGCATACAATTTCCAAGTGTATAAATCGAAGTTAACAAACGGATCTAGAATTATGTGCATGGTGAAGGCGTTTGGATATGGAAGTGGTACTTACGAAGCAGCAAAACGGTTAGATTCACTTGGGGTAGATTATTTAGGCGTGGCTTATTTAGATGAAGGTATAGCGCTTAGAAAAGCCGGTGTTAATGCGCCGATTATGGTGATGAATGTAGATTCTTCACAGTGGAAATTATTGAAAGACAATTTGTTAGAGCCTGTAATTTACTCTAAGGAATTGTACGATGAATTGGTGACATTTGCTTTTGGTAGTAATGAATCTGAGCCGATGTGTTCTGCGTCAACTCCGTTCAAGATTCATTTGGAACTGGATACAGGTATGCACCGTTTGGGGTTTGAACTGGGACAGGTAGCTGGATTGATGAGCCGGTTGAGGGATCATCGAATTCGAGTGGCTTCGGTTTTTAGTCATTTATCGGCCTCTGAAGATCAAAACAACGATAATTTCACTCGTTTTCAAATTAGGCAATTCTCTCAAGAGGTATTTCAAATTGAATCCGTTTTAGGTTATAGTGTGCTGAAGCATATCGATAATTCTGCTGGAATAGTACGGTTCCCTGAGGCTCAATTATCGATGGTTAGATTGGGAATAGGGTTGTACGGGGTTGATCCGAGTGGACTTTTGAGTTCGGAGCTTCGACCGGTAAATCGCTTGGTTACGGAAATTTCACAGGTGAGAACGGTGAAAGCGGGGGAAGGGATTGGTTATGGGATGCATGATGTGGCGGCTGTAGATCGAAAAATTGCTGTTATCAAAATGGGCTATGCCGATGGTTTGCTTCGAATGGATGGTAAGGGGATTGGTGCAGTTTGGATTCTGGGTCAACGAGCTCCTTTGGTGGGTAATATTTGTATGGATATGGCAATGGTGGATGTTACCCATATTCCGGATTGTGTTCCTGGCGTGGAAGTTGAAATATTTGGAAAATATATTTCGGTGGAAGAAGTTGCCGCGCGGAGAAATACCATTGCTTATGAAGTGTTAACCTCTATTTCTCAGCGAGTAAATAGAGTATTCATCGAGGGTTAGATTTTTCTTGATATAGTTGTAGGTAGACTTCGATTTTTGTAATTTATCAAGAAAGTCGACCTAAAATTCGGCAAGAACGTTTTAAAAATACCGAATGTTGGGTATTTTTTATCTGTGTTTTCTTGCGAACTTTGTCTAAGTTATTGTAATTAAAAAATTAACTATCGTACTTAAACAAACTTATTCATCTTATTATGACGACAGGTACCGAGGGGAGAGAACAAAC